>Ga0116215_1000163_pt1 | contig 54807 bp, 42 predicted proteins | sample Sb_taG_7_FD_89698 | JGI IMG/M metagenome (GOLD analysis project Ga0116215, IMG submission 89698) | Peat soil microbial communities from Weissenstadt, Germany - Sb_50d_2_FS metaG | ecosystem: Environmental > Terrestrial > Soil > Wetlands > Peat | place: Germany: Weissenstadt | collected 2010-09-21
CAGGCTTTGGGGTAACGCGCGTAGTAATCGGGGACAACGTAGTCCACGCGCAGGCGGCCGCGGAGACGGGCTTCGGCGGCTTGGATGATTTCTAGGGAGCGATCGAGTTGGAGGCGCGTTGGCAGTAGTGCGGCGCGATTTTCTGTGGCCCAGCCGTAGTATTGGACGTGGGCGATTTCTACTTTTTGGGCGCCTAGATTTTCGGCTAGGGCGATCATTTCTTCGAGACGGACTAGATTGCCGCGGTGAACTACGAAATTCAGCGTGAAGCCTATGCGATGTTTTTTGATTGCTGCGGCTATGGCTAGCTTTTTCTCGTGAGCGGTGGTGCCGGCGAATTCATCGCCTTGCGCGGCTTGAGAATCCTGAAAACTTATTTGGATGTGATCGAGGCCTGCGCGGACTAGCGCGTCGAAGCGCTCGGGCGTTAGGCCTATGCCTGAGGTGATTAGATTGGTGTAGAGCTTGGCGGAGCGGGCGGCGGCGATTAGTTCGGTTAGGTCGGCGCGGGCTAGAGGCTCGCCACCGGTTAGATCTAGTTGTAATGCGCCTAGATTGGCGGCTTGTTTGAAGACGTCAATCCAAGTTGCGGTTGAGAGTTCTTCGGTGCGGGGTTTCATTTGGAGGGGATTCGAGCAATAGACGCAGTGGAGAGGGCAGCGGTGGGTTAGTTCGGCGATTAGGGCTAGAGGACCGGGCATGAAGTCAGACTTTTGGGGTCCGCGATTGGGCGGCGGTTGTGGGTCGCGATTGCGGTCGTCGGATGCCGGCGGGGACGCCGGCGCTACTTTTTTCATTCGAAATCTACCGCGCGACGGGCGTTTAGTTGTTCTAGGAATTCGGTCGTGTCGCTTTCTACTTTTTTTGGATCGGCTTGGCGGAATTGGGATTGGAGAGTGGCGACTATTTCGGCTAGCGTGTGTTGGCCGTCGCAACTGCGGAGGATTTGCAAGCCTGGGCCGCGGAGTTTTAGGGCGCCTTCGGGCATCAGCAGCGTGGCTTGTTGAGTGGGGGCGTCGCTTAGGCGGCAGCCTGGGGCCAGGCGCGGTTTGGAATCTGGCGATGGACGCGGCATGGTTATTTTTTCGCGCGATCTGCGTCGGCGATTTGGAATGCGCCTGGGGGCGGCCATCCCGGTTCGACGTAGGCGAAATAGAGAGCGTCTAGCTGGGCCCAGAGGATGTCGCATTTGGCGCGCAGGGCGTTGCAGGCTAGATCTTGTTCGGCTGGAGTGCGGGCGTGTTGCGTTACCCATGCGAGCGCGAAAGTGGCGTCTTCGGGGGCTTGCATTAGGCGACCTTCGAAATACGCTAGGCCGCTGGTGAGCCACGGGTAATGCTGGCGCAGGCGATCCATGCGCAGAGTGATCAGCGAGCCGGAGAACATTTCGGTTAGCGAAGAGGCGATCGCTTCTAGCAGCGATTTTTCGCTGACTAGATGGACGTAGGCGTCTACCGCGTAACGCGTCGCCGGTAGGACGCCTTCGCCGCTTGTGGCTTGGTCGCGTTTCAGGCCTGTGGCTTCTACCAGGCGCAGCCATTTTTCTATGCCGCCGGGTTTGGTGCCGTCGCCATCGTGATCCCCATCATGATCAATGATGCGCTTGCGCCAGGCGCGGCGGAGATCGGCGTCTTCGCAACGCGCGAGAATGGCGGCGTCTTTGATGGGAATGCGGCTTTGATAGTGGTAGCGATTGAGTGCCCAAGCTTGGAGCTGGCCGCGAGTGAGTTGGCCTTCGTGCATGCGCAGGTGGAAGGGATGGCGATGGTGATAGCGCTCTTCGCCGATTTGGCGCAGGCGGGCGGCTAGATCGCTGCTGTCGGCTGAGGATGACGAGGGTGCACTCATAAGTTGATTTATAAATCCAGGACCATTCCATCGTACGCGATTTCCCAGCCGGCTTCACGCACGGCGCGATGTTCGGGGCTGTCTTCGTCGAGGATGGGATTGGTGTTGTTGATGTGGTAGTAGATTTTGCGCGGACGCGTGATTTTGGCGAGGCGCTCGAGCGTGCCGCCGGGGCCGGAGATGGGTAGATGGCCCATGCCGCGGGCGAATTTGCCGCCGCCGCGGGTGCGGACTAGTTCGTCGTCGGACCAGAACGTGCCATCAATCAAAATTGCGTCGCACGAATTCCAGTCTGCCACCCAGGAATCTTCCATCCGCGGCAGCGTCGGCGCGCAAAAAATCTTCGCGCCATTCGGCGCCTCGACGTAAATCCCCAGCACCGCCTCTGTCGTCTCGTCCCCCGCAGAGGAAAATTTCTGCCGCGCATATGAGGGGCCGTTGGCCGCGATTCTCACCGCCGTAATTTTCAGGCCCAGCGCGCTTCCATCCGTCGCCTGCACGTCGGCGGTCTTGCCGGCCGAAATCAATTTCCATTCCGCCTGCGGGTGCGTCTGGTGCAGCGCGCTGAAAATGGAATTTTCTTCGTGCAGCAGCGCTTCGACGTAAGCTGTGCCGTAAATCCGGAAGGAATGGAATTCGCGCAAGTGCAGAAGCCCGGCCACTTGATCCACATCCGCGCCGCTGAGCACCACCGCGGCGATCGGAGAATCACGCGGTGCCGCTCGCGGCGTAAAGTCCGCATCAGCGAGAATCTGCGCGCGGAGATCGGGCGAGGCGTTGATCAGGCACCAGCGTCTGCCGGTTTCGCGGACGGCTAGCTGGGCTTGCGTGCGCGCGCTGCCGTGAAACGTGCCGGCGCGCAGGCGGGCGCAATTCGAGCAGGCGCAATTCCACTGCGGAAAGCCTCCCCCGGCGGCTGAGCCGAGGATTTTTACCTGCATGGGGTGAGACTAGAGTTCGGCGTTGGCGTAGGAGCTGATTTCGCAGTTGAGGTTGATTTCTTCGAAGCTTGGGGTCGTCCAATCCATGGGTGCCTCCGGAAAACATAATGATAGCGTTGGGCGGGGCGGGGGCGCAATGGGATTCTGGTACAGGTGGGACAGGAGGGAAAGGCGGCCGGGGGATTGGGTTGAATGAAGTGTGGTAGGCTGCGGGCCGAATGCGAGGGGCGGATCTCGAAGAGAATTTATTTCAGATTTGAGATTTCAGAGGGGCCGAAGAGCGCGGCAACTTTGGCGGACCATTCATAGCTGCATAGGGGAATTCATGAAGAGATTTTCGGCGGGGAGAATTTTGTTGGGTGCGGGCGTGCCGGTTACTGCGATGGGGTTGGCGGCGATGATTGCGCTTGGCGGTGCGCAGCGGGTGCAAACGCAGGAGCCGGAACAAAATCAGGCGGCGCCCCAAAGTCAGGCGGCACCAAAAGCCTCTGCTGAGGCGCAAGCTCCGGCACAGACACCGGCGCCGGTGGCTGCGCAGACGCCTTCCGCGGAGACGGCGGCTAAGCCGGTTGTTACTAAGGAAGGCGTGCGGATTGAGAAGGCGTGGATTCCTATGTCCGATGGCGTGCGATTGGCGGTTTCCCTTTATTCGCCGGCGGACGCCAAGCCTACCGACAAATTTCCGGTGATTCTCGAATACCTGCCTTACCGGAAAGATGATTGGGAAGAGCAGTGGGACTACGAGATGTATTCGTATTTTGTGCCGCACAGATACGTTTGCGCGAAGGTGGATATTCGCGGCACCGGCACCAGCGAGGGCACGCCGCCGGAGCGGGAATATTCGGAGCAGGAGCAGAAGGATGGGCTCGAGGTAATCGCCTGGCTGGCTGCGCAGCCGTGGTCGAACGGAAACGTGGGGATGATGGGAATTTCCTGGGGCGGATTCAATGCGCTGCAACTGGCTTCGCGGCGGCCACCGGCATTGAAGACGATCATCGCGGCGCATGCCACCGAGCAGCTTTTTCACGACGACATTCACTACATTGACGGAATTTTGCACGCGGACGAATTTGAATTGGGAATGGATCAGGAATTGATGATGGCGGCGACTCCGGATTTTCCGATGGATGAGAAACATCTGGCGCCGCGATTTGATTCACCGCCGTGGTTCATCACTTATTTGCGCCATCAGCGCGATGGAGATTTCTGGCGGCAGCCTTTGGCGCAGCCGGTGTATGACTCGATTCAGATTCCGGTGTTTTTAATCGGCGGATATTTCGACGGCTATCGCGACACGATTCCGCGATTCCTGACGAAGATGAAAACTCCGGTGAAGGCGGTGCTGGGGCCGTGGAATCACACTTATCCGAATGGTGCGGTGCCCGGGCCGGAATTTGAGTGGCGCGAGATGGCCGTGCGTTGGTGGGACCGCTGGTTGAAGGGCACGCAGAATGGGATTGAGAACGAGCCCAAGCTCGATGTTTACCAGCGCCACTGGTATCCGCCGGGCCTCGAGTTGAATGAAATTCCGGGCGAGTGGCGCGAAGAAAATTCCTGGCCGCCGGCGGGAACGAAAGAGAAGACGCTGTATCTCAGTGCGAACCATGAATTGAATGATGCAGCGCCGAAAATTGGCACCGACAAATTGCGCTACATTCCGACCGCGGGGATCGAAGCCGGATTCTGGTGGGGCGAGTTGACGAACGATCAGCGGCCGGCGGATGCGTTCAGTTTGGTTTACGACTCGGCGCCGGTAGAAAACGAGACGGCGATTCTCGGATTTCCGCACGTGGAGCTGAATGTCTCGGCAAATGCGCCGCTGGCGGATTGGGTGGCGCGGCTTTCGGATGTGGCGCCGGATGGAACGACCACATTGATTACCGGCGCGGGCTTCAATGGGGCGCAGCGAATTTCGGCGGATCAGCCGCAGGAGCTCGATCCGCGAATCACGTACCGGATCGGCTTCGATTTGCACGTGACTTCGTGGGTGTTTCCGCGCGGGCACCGCATTCGCTTGGCGATTTCGAATGCGCTGTGGCCAATGTTCTGGCCGACACCGTATCCGATGACCACGACGCTTGAATTTGGCGGCGACGCTGACGCTGCTTCGCGGCTGGTGTTGCCGACGGTGCCCGTGTCGGCGGCTACGGTGCCGCATTTTCCGTCGTCGCATCCCGATCCGTCTTTGCCGGAGTACAGGCATACGGGCGGGGCTTGGCCGGGAACTTTTGAGGTGATGCGGGACGAGGCGCATCGCACCGCGCGCGTGCATTGGCACGGCACGGCCAGCGCGAGATTTCCATGGGGCGTCGAGGAATATAGCGAGGAGTTGTTTTACCAGGCGTCGGACGATCATCCGGAACAGAGCTCGGTGCATGGCGTGGCGTTTACCAAGATTTCGCTGCAGGGGCGCGTGATTCTTTTTCAGTCGGTGCTCGATCTTTCGAGCGATGCAAAGTATTTGAAATATCAGTACCAGCGGATAGCGCGGGAGAATGCAAAAATCATACGGAAGAAAGAGTGGAAGGAGCAGGTGACGCGGGACCTGCAGTGATGGGGCGTTGAGGGAGGAAGATTGGCGCGAAGCAAGAACAGTGCGATTTTATTGATCAGTTGCCCGGATCAAAAGGGGCTCAACGCGGCGATTGCGGAATTTATTTTTCGCAATAACGGGAATATTTTGCACGCGGACGAGCATCAGGATGAGGACCTGGGGCTTTTCTTAATGCGCGTCGAATGGGATTTGGCGGATTTTGCGATCCCGATGGGCGATTTCGCGCGGCATTTTTCGCCGATCGCGGAAAAGTTTCGGATGGAATGGCGGCTGGCTTCGTCTGGCCGGCGGCCGAACGTGGCGCTGTTTGTTTCGAAGTACGATCACTGCCTCGCGGATTTGCTTTACCGGCATCGCAGCGGCGAGCTGGCTTGCGAGATTCCTTTGATTATCAGCAATCATCCGGACGTGCAGGCTCTGGCGGATTTTTATCGCGTGCCGCTGCAGGTTGTGCCGGTGACGAAGGAGAACAAAGCGGAGGCGGAGAGGCGAGAATTAGAACTGCTCGCGCCGCTAAAGATCGATTTGATTGTGTTGGCGCGCTACATGCAGGTGCTCTCGACGGATTTCATCCGGAATTATCCGCATCGCATCATCAATATTCATCATTCGTTCTTGCCGGCATTTGTGGGCGGCAAGCCGCATCTGCAGGCCTATCAGCGCGGAGTGAAACTAATCGGAGCGACGAGTCATTACGTGACGGAAGTTTTGGATGATGGGCCGATTATCGAGCAGGATGTGGTGAGGATTTCGCATCGCGATACGCTCAAGGATTTGATTCAGAAGGGCAGGGATTTGGAAAAAGTGGTTTTGTCGCGCGGGGTGCGGTGGCATATCGAGAGCCGGATTTTGTTATACGGGAACAAGACCGTGATTTTTGATTAGGACAGTAGCGCCGGCGTCCCCGCTGGCGCTACTAGTCGAACAGATCGGGCTGCGCCTTGGTGATCATTTGCCAGAGCGGTTGAAATTGGAACCAGCCGGCTTCGTGGCTGCCTACTTGATTGCGCGTTAGTAGGGCGTTTTCGCGATCGATGGGGATTGGTTTGCCGGCGGCTTCGGCTAGTAATTGCGCTTGGCAGCTTCGTTCCATGGTTATGAACCACCAGACGGCTTCATCTACCGTGCGGCCCACCGTCAGATTTCCGTGATTGCGCAGGATCGCTGCTTTTTTCTCGCCTAATGTTTGGGCGATGCGCTCGCCTTCCGAAGTTTCGTAAACGACCCCCGTAAAATCCGCGAAGACTGCGTGATCCTCGAAGAATGCGCATGAATCTTGCGTAATTGGATCTAGTGGGCGGCCGAGCGAGGCCCAGGCTTTGCCGTAGAGCGAATGGGCGTGAGCGGCGGAGTTCACGTCGGGGCGTGCGCGATGAATTTGCGAGTGGATGGCGAAGGCGGCGCCGTTGAGGGGGTGCTTGCCTTCGACGATCTCGCCCTTGTCGTTCACCAACATCAAATTCGAGACGCGGATTTCGCTGTAGTGGATGCCGAACGGATTGACCCAGAAATGATCGGTGAGTTCCGGATCGCGGGCGGTGATGTGACCGGTGACGCCCTCATCGAAGCCGAATTTGGAAAACAGGCGGAAGCCGGCGGCCAGGCGTTCTTTGCGGTGGCGGCGCTCGTCGGCGACGTTTGCGAATTGTGGCGGGCGAGGAAAATTTAGACCGCGCGTCTGCGTGGCGGACATAGTGACCTCCCGAGTTGACGACGCGCGGATTATGACACAGGTGGGTAGCGCCGGCGTCCCCGCCGGCATCCGACGACCGGGAAGTTAGCGAGATCGCTGGGCGCGGACGGACGTTTGCGTCAACCAACGTACGAGATTCAGATATGTAATCCGCGCGTGAATTCCGCCCGTGGCTGAGATTGTGCTCGTAAGATGCCGGCGGGGACGCCAGCGCTACCGTGCTGCGGCGGCTTGCGTGCCTTTTAGGTCGGCGGCTAGCAGGCGATGGAAGAGGTGTTCGCCGGCTTCGCGTCTCACGCTTAGGCGGCCCGCTACGTAGGCTTGGGAATTGAGGCCGCGTTGGACGGCTTCGCAGATATCTACATCCTCTTCTTGCACGCGATGGCTTACGGCTATGCTCTGGCGATTGTAATTGGCGGCTGCGTCATCTGTTTTCTCGAAATAGAAATCGAAAATTACCAGGCAGCGATCTTGAGCTAGCGGGAGGACCAGGTTCGTATCCAGATAGCCCTCGTACCAATTCACCATGAAATTCGGGTACTGCCAGAAATAGTAGGCCATGTCGCCTTTGCGCGTGGCGGAGGCGTCGGCGTCTTCGTGCGAATCTTTCAGCGGGCTGGCTTGCACGCAGAAGCGGTCTTCGTTTTCGATGGTGTAGTTCACGTACTCCAGGACGCTGTTGAGGCCTTTGTGCAGATGCGGAACGTGATATCCGCCGTCGAGGAAATTATCGACGTACACTTTCCAATTGCATTTCAGTTCGTAGCTGCGGCGCTCAAAAAATTGCAGCTTGCCGAGTTGCAGCGGCTTCACGCGCTTCACCAGGCCGCCTAGAAATTTCTCGAGCGACTCGGCTTTGGGATCGAGATTGATGAAGACGAAATTTTCCCAAGTTTCCACGCGAATGGGAACGAGTCCATTTTGCGAGCGCTCGAATTGGCAGACGCCTTCGAATTCGGTCATGCCTTTGAGCGCGCCGTCGAGGCCGTAAGTCCAGCCGTGATACGGGCAGCGAAGATGTTGGGCCTGGCCTTCGGGCACGGTCATCACCGCGGCGGCGTGATGGCGGCAAACGTTGAAGAAGGCGCGAAGGATATTGTCATTGCCTCTGACGACGACCACGGGTTCGCCGGCGATTTGCGCGGTGATGAATTGGCCGGGCTTGGCGAGTTGATCGGTGCGGGCGATGCCTTGCCAGGTCTTGCCGAAGACGCGGCGGCGCTCGAGTTCGGCGATGCGCTCGTCAAAATACCAGGGCGCCGGAATCGTGTAAGCGTCGGAAAGAGCGGCCTTGTCGTCGTAGATGGAGAGAATTTCCTGGACGGTTTGTTCCATGGCTTGCTCCGTGTTGCGTTACAGCTTGCGCATTAATCTGCCGGGTGCGCGCGCGTCGAGCGCGCGCCGATGGCGCCGCGAAGCACCGCTAGAAACTGTTGGATTCGAACTTTGTTCTTTTCTTGATCGCCCGGATGCGGGAAAAGGCCGGGGTCGAGCTCTTCGGTGAGAAGCGCGTCTTGGAAGCGTTCGACGGTCCATTCGAGAATCGAGGCGATCAGCGCGGGATCGACGTCGGTGCGGACTTCGCCGCGCGAGAGGGCGAAACGCACGGCCGCGGCGCTGCCGTAGGGATCTTCGGCAATGAGGAAGCGATTGATTTCGCGCTTGAGCGCCAGGTCCACGCCATAATTCCCTACTAGAACGACGCGATAGGGGATCCAGTCTTCATGGAGCATGTGCTCGGTGCGCACCAGCCAGTAGCGCAAGACCTCGAAGAATCCTTTCTCGCGCACCGGTGCGGGGCAATCCAAATATTTCGCGAAGGAACGCGCCGCGCGTTTGTAGACCTCGAGAAATAGGCCGGCCTTGCTGCCGAAATATTGAAAGATCGAGCCTTTCGCAACGTTGAGCTCCGAAGCGAGATCTTCGATGCGCGCATTGTGATAGCCCTGCTCGGCGAAATGGCGCATGGCGGTTTCGACGATCCGGGCGCGCTTGGCTTCGAGGCGCGGGCGCGGGGGTGCCTCCGAGCGCGGGGCCGGGCTGAATACGGCGGATTGGGATTTATGGGCCATGATGACCTGAAGTCACATCATATAAAGCGCGCGAAACACGCAATGTAATATGATTGCGGGCAGATTAGCAACTAGATTCTGACTGAGGGTCAAAGGAGCCCATGGGCGCGGCCGGGCGGGAAATCTACGACGCGATTGTGGTCGGCGCGGGGCACAACGGGCTGACCGCGGCGGCATATCTCGCGCGCGCGGGACTTTCAACGCTGGTGCTCGAGCGGCGGGAGGTCGTGGGCGGCTGCTGCGTGACCGAGGAGATCGCGCCGGGGTGCCGGGCTTCGACGACCTCATACATCGCGAGCATGTTGCGGCCGACGGTGATTCGCGATTTGAATCTCGGCGCGCACGGCTTGCGGATGGTGCCTTGCGATCCGGCGATTCTGGTCGCGTTTCCTGACGATACGGTGCTGCCGTGGTGGGCGGAGCGCGAGCGGGCTTTGCAGGAGTTTCGCAAGATTTCGGTGCGCGATGCGGAGACGTTTGCGCGCGTCGATGATCAATTGAAGAAACTGACGCGTTATCTGCAGCCGTTTTTTCTAGAGCCGCCGCCGGATGTGGGCGCGAATGGGATTTCCGGCTGGATGGAACTGCTGCGCGCGGGGAAAAGATTTCGCGGGATTTCGGGCGAGGAAGTGGCGCAGTTTGTGGCGTTTTTCACGGGGAGTCTCGGGGAGTTTCTCGATCGCAATTACGAATCGGAGAAGATGAAGACGCTGATTCTGGCGAACAATGTTTATGGGAAGCACGGCGGGCCTTATGACAATGGATCGGCGCTCGGATTGTTGTTTCATCTCTTGAGCGGCGGCGACGGAGAGATTCAGGGATTTTATGGGCACGTGATTGGAGGAATGGGGTCGATTACGCAGGCTTTGGCGGAAGCGGCGCGGAAATTTGGGGCGGAGATTCGCGTGTCGGCGCCGGTGGCGAAGATTGATGCACGGAATGGGCGGGCGCGCGGAGTGATTTTGGAAGACGGGACTGAGATCCGTTCGAAACTGGTGCTTTCGAACGCGGATCCGAAGCGGACGTTTTTAGGTTTGGTCGAGGCCAATGACTTGCCGGAGGAATTCCGGCGCGCGATTGACGGAATCAAGATGGCGGGACCGTGCGCGAAAGTGAATTTTGTCTTAAGCGAAGAGCCGCGCGTGAAGGGGATGCCGCGCGACTGGCCTATCGGTCAGCGATCTTTTTTCACGTTGGTTCCTTCGCTTGAATTTGCGCAGCGCTGCTACGACATTGCGAAGTTCGGGGACTTGCCAGAGGAGCTGTGGGTGGATTGCGTGGTGGCTTCGAATGTCGATAACACGCTCGCGCCGGCGGGGAAGCACATCATGACTTGTTTCGTGCAGTATGTGCCTTACAAGCTGCGCGAGGGGAAGTGGGATGAGAAACGCGAGCTACTTGGCGATCGCGTGGTGAAAATGATCGCGCAATACGCCCCGAACGTGCCTGGATCGATCGTGGCGCGGCAAGTCTTGACGCCGCTCGATCTCGAGCGCACGTATGGATTGACCGAGGGGAATATTTTTCACGGCGATTTGTCGCTCGAGCAGCTTTTCTTCATGCGGCCGGTAGCTGGCTGGGCCCGGTATCGGACGCCGCTAGCGGGGCTTTATTTGTGCGGCGCGGGCGCGCATCCGGGAGGCGGAGTGACCGGCGCGCCGGGATATAACGCGGCGCGGCAGGTGTTGAAGGATTTGAGGCGCGCAATGGCTTGAGCGGGTTGACGTTTAGATCCTTAGGCCCCGAAGTGCGCGGGGCCGCAGGATGACAACCGTTTCGAATTGCTGAATGGATTCGAGCATTCGCTTGTGGAGGATGGAAATGAAGAAGGGGATTTTGGAGAGATTGAAAGAGGGAACTGTTCTTGGGGACGGCGGATATTTGCTGGAGTTGGAGAAGCGCGGATGGGTGCGGGCGGGACCGTTTACGCCGGAGGTGGCGCTGACCAATCCGGAGGCGCTGCGCGAATTGCATGTGGAGTTCCGGGAGGCGGGCGCGGATGTGCTGCAAGCGCTCACTTTTTATGCCAGCCGCGACAAGCTGGCGACGGTGGGACTCGAAGACCGGCTGGCGGATCTGAATCGCGCGGCTGTTCGGATTGCGAAGGATGTGGCGGGCGACCGCTGCCTTGTGGCCGGGAACTTGAGCCTGACCTGGATGTATGAGCCGACCGATAAGGCTTCGCGCGATCGCGTGCGGAAACTTTTCGATGAGCAGCTCGACGTGCAGGTGAGCGAGGGAATCGATTTCATCATCGGCGAAACGTTTTCATATCTCGGCGAAGCGTTGCTGTGCGTCGAGCGCGCGAAGAAGACGGAATTGCCGGTGATGGTAACGATGTGCTTCGAAATGGAGCCGAAGACGCCCGAAGGAAAGACGCCGGCGGAATGCGCGCGCGCGTTGGTGGATGCGGGAGCCGACATCACCGGGATCAATTGCCTGCGCAGCCCGCAGCATACCCTGCCGTTGATGGCGGAAATGCGCAAAGCGGTGAGCGCGTATCTGGCGTGCCAGCCGGTGGCTTTTCGCACGACAGATAAGAATCCCGATTTCACCAGCTTGCCCGCATTTCCGACCGAGCTCGATCCCTATCAATTGAGCCGTGGCGAGATGGGAGAGTATGCCCGGAAAGCACGCGAAATCGGCGTGAATTACATCGGCGCGTGTTGCGGCGCGGTGGCATCGCACATTCGCGAGATGGCGCGCGTGCTCGGAAAATTGCCGGAAGAAACGCGCGTCTGGAAAAAGGGCGGAGAAAAAGCAATGTCGGCCTACGAATATTACGGCCACGACAAGAAATAGTCAGCGAAGCTCTCGCATTTCATTGCGTCCCGTTGCATTATGGCGCGGCCATTTGACTTCGCCGAGTGCGAGGGATCATGCCGGAAAACGAGGTCTCGAACCGTCCGCGACGCGTGATGGGGTTTCGAGACCTTCTTTTATTTTATATCGTCACCGGCATCAGCCTGCGCTGGATTGCCACCGCGGCGACGGCCGGAGCGAGCGCGGTGGTCATCTGGCTGATGGCCTGGTGCGCGTTTTATCTTCCTCTTGCGCTTGCGGTGATCGAGCTCACCTCGCGTTATCCAAACGAAGGCGGGCTTTATGTCTGGAGCAAGAAAGCCTTCGGCGATTTCGGCGGGTTTATGTCCGGCTGGATGTATTGGACCAGCAATATTCCCTATTTTCCTTCCATCCTTTATTTCGCCGCCAGCAATGCGCTATTCATCGGGCCGGCGAGCTGGAATCATCTGCAGAACAGCAAACTCTATTTCATTCTGTTCGCGCTGTTCGGGATTTTGCTTGGCACGGTGACGAACGTCCTCGGACTTTCCGTTGGGAAATGGGTGCACAACGCCGGCGGAATCGGTACCTGGATTCCCATCGGAATTCTGTATTTCATCGGCATCGTTTGCTGGTGGAAATTTGGCTCGGCGACATCATTCGCGCCATCGCAGCTGGTCCCGCACGCGCATTTTCAGGATGTGCTGTTCTGGGCCACGATCGTGTTCGCGCTGGGAGGAAGCGAATCGGCGTCGTGCCTCGGTGATGAGATCAAAAATCCGCGCCGGAACATGCCGCGCGCGCTGATCATCGCCGGCGTGGTGGTCACCACAGGCTACATTCTCGGCAGCGTGGCGATGCTTGTGGCGCTGCCGGCGAGCGAGCTGTCCGGGCTCCAGGGAATCATGCAAGCGACATCGCACGCCGCGCAGAAAATTGGGCTCGGCGGTCTTTCCAACGTGACGGCGGTGCTCATCACCATCAGCAATCTCGGAGCGCTGGGCGCGTGGTTCGCCGCCTGCGGTCGCATGCCGTTTGTCGCGGGGATCGATCGCTATCTTCCGCCGGCGTTCGGAAAGCTACACCCGCGTTGGCACAGCCCGCATGTCTCGCTGCTCACGCAGGCGGCGTGCGCGATTGTATTCATTTTTCTCGGACAGGCAGGCGCGAGCGTCTACGGCGCGTACGAAGTTTTGGTCAGCATGGGCATCATCACCTATTTCATTCCGTATCTGTATTTATTTGCGGCGCTGATTCGCTTGCAGCGCGAGCCGGCCGCGGCGGATGTGATTCGCATTCCGGGCGGAAAGCGCGTCGCGTACTTTGTGGGCACGCTGGGTTTCATCACTTCGGTAGTGACAATCGTGCTGTCGCTCGTGCCGCCCTCCGAAGAGCCGCACAAGATTCTGGCGGTAGCGAAAATTGTGATTGCTACGGGAGCGCTGGTGGGAGTCGGCGTGGTGCTTTTTTATTTGGGCCGGCAACGCGTGCAGCGAGCCGCAAGTGCGGCGCCGTAAAACGGTAGCGCAGGCACTCCTGGCTGTGTGCGCGGCTGGCGATAGGGCTTAACCGAAAACCGGCACAGGCAGGAGTGCCTGCGCTACTGCTCCGCGAAATTCGATTATGCTTTTTCGGCGCGCGGCAGAATCGTGCCCAGATCGCCCTTGAGCGGCTTGTTGCTGGGATCGACCTCGATGTGGCCCTTGAAATAAGCGCCTTCCTCGATCGAGATGCGGCCGGTAACCAGGTCGCCGATGAGCGAGCCGCCCTTCTTCACTTCGACGCGATCGTGCGCCCGGAGATCGCCGCTGAGCTTGCCGTGCAGCACGGCTTCGCGCGCGACGACATCGCCCTCGACCACCGAGCTGCGGCCGATGGTCACGCGATTGCCGCCGAAATTCACCGGTCCCTCGACCTTGCAATCGAGATAGACATCTTCCTGGCCGGTGAGTTCGCCTTTCAGCGTGAGGCCGGGGCCGAGATTGGCGACGTCGCGCGACACCTGCTGTTGCTGCTGCGGCGCGGACGGCGACTTGAAATCGTCATACGCGGTGTAGCTGCTCTTGGGGGCCGGCGGTTGATTCCCAGGTGCGTTATTCCACATTGTCGTCCCTTTCTGCGCCCGCGGTAACGAGCGGTTGATACATGTGCCAGAAGTTTCCTTCGGGCTTAACGAACGCGAGGCCCACTTTCCATTTCCCCTGGCTGTTCGGCCGGACATCTACGACGCGGCATTCCTTCTCCTCCTCGGTGATTCCGTGGACGAGGAGAATAGTCTGTCCGGGCGTGACGAGCGCGCCAAGCTCGACCCGCGCGCCGAAAGCATTCACGTGCAACGTTTCTGTCGTGTCGCGAAAGGGCCTGTCATCCGCGGTGCGACCATAAATGCGAACCGGAACGCGGAGACCGAGCCTCTTGCTGCGACGTTTGGAGTCGCGGCTATGGGGCATCAGATTGAAAGGTTAACGTGACGCGTCGTTCGCGAAAATAGTACGGCGGGACAGTGACCCGATTGGCAGGCCAAGTTCAGCCGGAGCCTGTTCTTGAAAGAACAGGGGGCGCAGCAAGCCGGCGCCCCTACGAAGATGAAGGCTCGGGCGCACCTCCTTTGTCTAACCGAAACAAGGGTTCATTTAAAATTTCTGTAAGTTGAAGAAAACAAAGGGTGGGGGCCGGTTCTAACCGAAACAAAAATCGATGAGGCCGTTTCCGTTGTGCGGGAAAATACCCCTCTAGTGTCCCGATTGTTTTGAAGTCGGTCCTTTGCTTTCAGTGAGTTACGGGAAAAACAATATTTTAGTGTCCCGATTGTTTGGTTCTTCTCCTTCCGGAGGGCGGCGGCTTTTCGGGTTATGTCGTGAAGGATTGCGGGCGCGACGCCTTTGCTGCGGATGCGGAGTGGGCCGGGATTGGGGTTGCGTTCGAATTTGATCCTAAATGCCAATTCAACACCTAAGTGCCTTGTCCGCCTCGGCGGATGAGCTACAGAAAGCCTCAGTGAGCCGGCGCGAGCCTGCAGCGGGGTGAACTAAGTTCTACCCCGGGCTGAGTCGATTGCTCTGCAATCGCAGAGACGATTGACAGCCCGGACCCGGGCCAGCCCCGCGCTTAGGGACTGCGCACTGCTTAGATATTCGTAACGTTGGATTAAGGTTAGGTCAATGGTACGAGCGGTTCATTTTTGTCGGGGTGGAAGGGCGGGGCGGGTGGTTCGAATTTCAGCGGGGAATAGGCTGACCCCTCAGCCCCAGGGTTTATTCGGCCAGGAGCTCGTTGAGCCGCCGCTGCCATTCATCCTGGAAAACGACTTCGTAGTTAATCTCTTTATCCCGCATGGTTGGTGCGAGTTCGTTCCAGTTCGTGCGTTTCGCGTGTTCGTTGCAAAGCGCGAACACAGACTTCTTGTAATCTGTGTTTTCATTCTTGAGGTGTTTGCCCTTGGTTTCGAGCACGAAAACCTTACGGTAACCCTTCTTGCCGTTCCCAGTACCCTGCGTAGTAAAAATAAAATCCGCATATATTCGCGACTTCTGCCAGCCCTGGACGAAATACCCATGGTGAGGAATATTCCGGTACCAGAAATAGAGTTTGCTTTGCTCGTCAAGGAAGGTAGCAACCTCGCGTTCCAGCGAGTTTAGGGAGTCCAGAGGCACGGGATCGAACAGATTCAATTCGAATTGGTTGCCATCGAGCCGGGTGGCTCTCACAAGGGACTTCGGGACCTCGATCTTCTTCGGCAGGCGGTTCATCCCGAGGTCATGCAGGACCACCATGAAGCGCATCTTGTCTTCATCCAGCAAGCTGTTAAATACCTCTTCTGCCAAGCGGTCGCGCTCGGCTTCGAGGCGCTTACGTAGCTCCTCCAAGATGAATACGAGGTTACTCGCCACAAGTCTTTCTTTCCCTTTCCACTTCGCTAGCAGGGCGGTGAAGGTTCGCTCCACAAAATCGTATCCAACCCACGGATTGGGGACCGTTTCCAGCAGGTGTGCCGCAGCATATGCGTAGTCAAGCTTTAACTCGCGGCCGCCGCCGAGATCCTGCGGCGTTTTAGGTAGCAAGCCGGTCAATTTTTCTTCGAGCCCGGTTCGTATTTCGATGTCGCGCTTTTCCTCGAGGCTCAACTCCAAATTGAACAGCGGCGTGACATCTGTCTTCTGCCAAGGCACGCGAGACAAGATATCGCCCTCGTAGCTGACCAACCGCCAATCCTTGCCGTCGCGAATAAGAAAAGCTGGCAGCACCATGTGCGCCGCAGCCGATTTGAATGGACCTCGCGGTCCGATCCAGCGAGTCTCGACGGCTGCGAGGTCTTTCGTATCGGTGATGATGCGGCCTTCCATTCCTTGCAAGCCCTCGCGGCTAAATCCCGCCCGGATTTCCTCCATCAGTTCGGTGCGCTGGAAACAATAGACGTAGCTCTCGTCCAAGGCCGGTACGTGCGTCTTGCGGGCGTAAGGCTGTCGTAGGATGCGGCCGACCAGTTGCGTCAGGGCCCTCTTTGAGTGAGGGTTCGTCAATATCGCCAGCACGTAGGCGAAAGAACAGTCCCAGCCTTCCTGCAGCGCATGTTTCGTGATGATGTAACGAATAGGGCAGTCTCGCGACAACAATCCACCGATATCCTCGAACTCTTTCAGTTCGTCGAGTTCGGCGGATTTCACTGCGATCCAGTCCTTTGGTACGCCCTGCCCGATGAGATACTCGCGCACATCTTCGGAGTGAATGTGCTTGCCATCACGCTGCTCCCTGCCCGTGCGCTCTACTTGAATCAGGCAGATGGGACGAATATTTACGTTAGTGTTGGCTTCATAGGTGCGCGCATTTTCTTCCAAGTCATCTCGCCGCTCCATTGCCGCACGCATCGTGTCCTGCCACTTTGTGCTGGAGCGGTTGATAACATGCAGATCGAGCTTAATCATCTCTTCCTGATGGAGTTCGGTGCCGCTGATTACGACAAGCTTGTTCGATTCACGGGGCGGCGTCGCTGAAAGCTCGACGATCATGCATGGATTCAGATTGCGCAGAGTGTCCTGCGCCAATTCGCTATAAGCCTTATGGCCTTCGTCCAGGATAATGAGCGGCTCGAGGAGGCGAATCGTATTCCCTAGAGACGTTTTCACCTGCTTTCCCCAGAATGGGTCTACCCTGTTGAATGTTTCCAGATTCGGGGCTCGTTGCAGGAGTTGGGCATGGCCGTCTTTATCCTCTTCGGACGGGAAAAACGCCTGAAATGCATCGCTGTCGCGGAACATGCGAAGCGCTTCCTTGTTGGCCCGCGCTGCAGCAGGAAGCATGAGCAACAACACCGTCAGATTCTCTTCCACGTCTTGCGGGGAGAACGCGTCCGTCCTTTCTAAAATCAGAGTCCTTCCCGCGGATACAATGTCCAGGTGCTGCCGGTAAGGATCATCGCGATCCTTCAAGCGCAGTAGGGTTTGCCGGTAGATCTGCAGTGTCGGTACGATCCACACCACTAAGCCCGACTGTTGCTGCGTGTAGATGCTTTGCACCAAATCAATCGTTTTCACTGCCAACAGCGTCTTGCCCCCACCGGTAGGAATTTTTAGACAGAACACCGGCAATGGACGTTGAAGCCCGTCTTTCTTTTTCACGTACATGCTGCCGACTCCGGCTTTCTCCCAAGCCTTCTCGGCAAAATCGAAGAGCCATTCGTCGCCCTCGCGCGCCTTTGCGCGCCAGACGACGAGCTGTTCGAGGAAGCGTTTGACTTGCGTCAACGCCCGTTCTTGATATTCCTTGAGCTTCATGCGGTGCGCTTCACTGCCTTGTAGATTTCGAACGGTAATTGGCAGAACTCGATGCGGTACTCGTCCAGGTGGATGCTGTCTAGATACTTCGTTGGCGCGAATACCAGCCGTTTCTTTCCGCTTCCCTTCGGGAGCCGTCGTGCGATGTCGAGCGTGAGCGCAGTGCTTTTCAGGTAGTCGAGGTCGGGCTCGTACATCAGGTACACGTCAAACTGTGCACTCTCACCGATGAAGTACGTCTTGCGATTGATTCTCTGGGCTTCGAAGTCCTCGCCAGTCGCGGTATAAAAAATGTAGCTTGCGAGATCCTCAAACGATGGCAGCTTATCTGCCTTCAAGAGTGTCTCGAGCCGCATTGGATGTCCGACTTCAACGACTGAAAACGACCTACCCAGCTTCGGATTCGCATTCGGCAGGGTATTAATCACGCGACGGACTCGCTCGGCTGTAATGCTATCAGCATAAGCCTCTTGCTCAATGAGAACAAACCGCCGCGCACCACTATCCGAATTGTTCAGCTCGAGGACCGCCTGCGCCGTTGTTCCAGACCCAGCGGTTGGATCTAGAACGATGCCGTCCTGGCCGCCGCCCAAAAGCAAGAAGTGTTTTATCAAGTCAACTGGCTTGGGGTTGTCGAACACCGACTTCCCGTCAAATAACTCTTTGATCTGGTCGCGGCCCGTTTCGTTGTTGAATTCCGATCCCTGCCATATTGAAGGAAACAGTCGCGTAACGACTTCACCGACCTCATCTTCAGCATAGTCCAACTCAAAAATGTCGAGCTCTTTGTCGCCGGATCCGCGACGACGCACCTCCTTGGCGATCAATTTTTCGTTTTCGTCCCGGACCTTGGATTTGCTCCATCGCCAAACTCCGTCGGCTCCATCGGAAAGCCGAGGGAGGATTTTAACGAGGTTCTTATCATTCTCCAGATACACCTTGCCGGTTTTAGGATGGGCATAAAGCGGGTAGTACAAATTCGGTCTGTCCTCTCGCCGCGATAAGGCTCCGCGCTTACGCAACCCAAGGAGTCGGTACCTCCTACCGCCAGCGCCCACCTCGCTGTACTCCTGCAGTTGCTCGTCGGTAAGCGGCAAGCGTCCCGCAGTGAATCGTTCGCGCGCACGCGCATACACAACAAGATACTCATGCTCAACAGCGAATTCAGTTCCTAAACGTCTTCCACGAGGATTGTTCCGCACAACAATCACACCGAAGAGGTTGTTTTCTCCGAAGATCTCGTCGCAAAGGGTAATCAAGTTGCTGAATTCATTTTCATCGATGCTAATTCCAATTATTCCTTCGTCGTTCAACAGATCGCGCAGCAACCGAAGGCGTGGCATCATCATGCAGAGCCATTTGTCGTGACGCGTAAGGTCTTCGCGGTCCACCACCTTGCCGAGCCACTCCTGAATCATAGGCGAGCTGACGTTGTCGTTATAAACCCAACCCTCGTTGCCGGTATTGTAGGGCGGATCGACGTAGATGCACTTCACCTTGCCGTGGTAGTACGGCAGCAACGACTTAAGAGCTTGAAGATTGTCCCCGTGGACCACGAGATTGTCGTGCAAGCTGACTTTGGAGGTTAGGCTCTTGGACTTCACCGGCTTCAACTCGTGATAGGGCACGAGAAGGTGGAAGTTCTGTACGAGCGCTTTGCCTTTGAAATTGATAGAGGGCATCGTCGATATACTACATCCTGGGGCCCCCTCGACGGAGGCGGAATTAGCACGCTACCGCGAAGCGCCTGAAAGTTGCGCTTGACATTTTCGCGCGTAGGGTCGCTCTCGGTTTACACGCCAGTAGGCACGGGGACCTTCGTTCGGATGTGCCAGCGGCGCATTCTTAGTTCCGGACCGCTGCCAGATGGGCTCTGAGGGGCCGAAATGCAAATTTCTCGTTGCAGTCCGATTGCCAGTCAGCCGGAAGGCGGATCGGAATTACGGCGTCTGAAATGTGGATGAACGGCTATAAACGGTGAAGCGCGGGTCCGAATTGGAACGGCCTTAGGACTTTTCTGGATGTTGGAGGCTGGAGGTTGGAGAAAAGCGGCGGACGGCATGGGGTCGGATCAAAGACGAAAAGAGCCGGCGGGGACGCCAGCGGTACGGGGAGAGGCTGCTGCGAGGCCGCGTTGACAAACTTCTGTTGCCGGACTACGTTACAGCGTGACACCGCGAAAATTGGGAGGAGTTGTTCATGAGAAATGTCCGCTGGTTCATGTTCGTGTGCTGCTTGACCGCGTGTTTGCTTGTGGCTGGGTGCCGGCAATCGCCTGAGGCTATTCAGAGGCATCTGCAGGAACAGCTGATTGGGGCGAAGGCGGGGGACGTGATTGAGCTGCCTGAGGGGAAATTTCATTTTGACCGGACGCTTTCGCTTACTGTGGACAAAGTTACTTTGCGCGGGAAGGGGATGGACAAGACGATTCTTTCGTTTGCGGGGCAGAAGGAAGGGGCGCAGGGAGTTTTGGTGAAGGCCAACGACTTCACGATTGAAGATATCGCCATTGAAGATCCCGCGGGCGATGCGTTGACGATTCAGGGCGGGACGAACATTACTGTGCGGCGCGTGCGGACGGAATGGACGCGCGGGCCGAATGAGAATAACGGGCCTTACGGAATTTATCCCGTGGAGTGCAAGAATTTGCTGGTGGAGGAATCGATCGCGCGCGATGCCGCGGACGCGGGGATTTATGTGGGGCAGTCGGAGAATGTGGTGATCCGGCGGAATCGCTCGGAATACAACGTGGACGGCTACGAAATTGAGAATTCGGAGAATGTGGACGCTTACGATAACGTGGCGACGCACAATACCGGCGGGATGGGCGTTTTCAATTTGCCGAATCTGCCGCGGCAGGATGGGAAGCACGTGCGCGTCTTCAACAATCAGATCATTGACAACAATACGACGAATTTTGCGCCGAAGAGTCTGGGGCCGATTCACGATTTGCCGACGGGAACTGGGATTTACGTGATGGCCATCAAGGAAGTCGAGGCTTTCGGAAATAAAATTCAGGGCAACGGCACGGTGAATGTTTTTCTGATGAACTACAACACGGGCGTTTCGCCGGACAGTTTGCAGAAAACCGCGGAGTCGCAGATTACGCAGACGGTTTTTAAGCCGGGGGACACGCGATTTTATCCCTACACGCAGCAGGTGTTTTTTCACGACAACGATATTTCCGGCGGCGGGAAATCGCCCGATTCGCGTATGGACACGATCAAGGCGATGGCGGCGGCGCTGGGCGGGTCGCTGCCGGATATTCAATATGATGGCGTGGTCGATCCGAAGTGGGCGCGCAAGGGCGATAATCCGGGACAGATTTGCCTGATGAATAACGGCGCGGCGACATTTCTGAATTTTGACGCGGCCGGGAACATGAAGCATCCGGTGAGCGACGTGAAGAAATACGGCTGCATGCTGCCGGCGCTGGATGCCGTTTCGATTCCGCAGACTGTGAATGCTAAGCCCGGCGGAGCTGCTGGAACTCCTTGATGATGCGGGTCTATTCGTTCATGCGAAGTAGGCGCGCGGGGGCGGCGCTGATTGCGGCGGCGTGTGTCGCGAGTGTGTTGGGCGGGTGCGGCTTCTCGCGGCAAAAAGAGGTGCGCGCGATTCTTGCGGAGCCGTATCCGAAGAAACTTTCGGAGTGGCGGCTTTTTAGGAGCACGCGCGATGGCCTCAAGCCCAATGCGCGAGTGGTTCCTTACGATCTGAACACGCCGCTGTTTTCGGATTACGCCAGCAAATATCGTTACGTGTGGATGCCGGCGGGCGCTTCGGCCGAATATCGCGACGATGGGCCTTTCGAATTTCCTGTGGGCACGATTTTCGCAAAGACTTTTGCGTTTCCTGCGGAAGGACGGCGCGGCGACGAGCGGTTGATCGAGACGCGGCTGTTGGTGCACACCAATTCCGGCTGGGTGCCGCTGCCTTACATTTGGAACAAGGAAGAAGACGAGGCGTTTCTGCGATTGGTCCCCGATCCCGTCGAAATTCATTGGAGCGACGCGGCTGGGAAGCGCCGCGATTTCACTTATCAGATTCCGAATACGAATGAATGTCACGAGTGCCACGACAATAATAAAGTGCTGCTGCCGATCGGATCGAAGGCGCGAAATCTGAACAAGACTTATGCGTATGAGGACGGCGCTGAGAATCAGATCGTGCGTCTGACCAAGGTCGGATATTTGCGCGGCGCGCCTGCGCTTGATTCAATTCCGCGGGCGCCGAAGTGGAATGACGCGTCGGACGGAACGCTTGCCGACCGCGCGAAGGCCTACCTCGACAATAATTGCGCGCATTGCCATCAGCCGGGCGGCACCGCGGGTTACACGGGCGTCGATTTTCGCTCGACGCATTTCGATCTTTCGCACTCGGGCATTTGCAAGCGGCCAAATTCGGCGGGCGTGATGGGCGAACTGCAATTCGATCTCGTTCCGGGACATCCGGACGAATCAATACTTCTCTACCGCATGGAATCCATCGCGCCGAAGGCGATGATGCCGCAGATTGGGCGCGCTGTGGTGCATGAGGAAGGCGTCGCGCTCATCCGCGAGTGGATCGCCTCGCTCAATTCGCAATCCTGTGGGCTGCCGGAGTTGCGGCCGAATGCGCAGCAGTCTCGACGCAGCGGCTTCTAGCACGGATCTTGAATTTCATTTGCTCAGACAATGATGCGTATTGAATCGTATCGCGCAGTCGGATTAGAACTTTCCATTCCGCGGGCGGCCTTCCTCAGGTAATCACGGTATTTCCACAAGACGCTGATTGGATGCATACTTAGGTGAAGGTTTTTGTTCGTTCTCATAGTTTCTAATTTTTCTTGTGAGGTGAAAAAATGCGTACAGCACGCTTCGTTGGTTTGCTCGTGCTTGCGGCATTGATACTGGCAATGCCGTCAGCGCTTCCTGCTCAGGTCGCCGTATCGATCACAATTGCTCCACCGGTGCTGCCGGTTTACGTGCAGCCCGTGTGCCCGGCTCCGGGATATATCTGGACGCCCGGCTATTGGGCCTGGGGTGAGGATGGTTATTACTGGGTGCCGGGGACGTGGGTTGAGGCACCCGAAGTTGGATTTCTGTGGACGCCCGGCTATTGGGGTTGGGGCGATGGCGTCTATCTCTGGCACGAAGGATATTGGGGACCTCACGTGGGCTTCTACGGCGGCGTCGTTTATGGATTCGGATATGACGGCGTCGGATTTGCAGGCGGCGAGTGGCGCGGCCGGGAATTCTTTTACAACAGCCGCGTCACGAACGTGAACGTCACCATCATTCACAACACGTTCGAGAGGAATGTGGTTGTGAGGAACAATACACACGTCAGTTTCAACGGCGGCCGTGGAGGAATTCAGGCGCGGCCGTCACACGAACAAGAAACTTACGCTCATGAACAACACCGCCCAGCGACATCTCTGCAAAGCGAGCACCAGCACGCCGCCAGCGCGGATCGCGATCTGCGGGCTTCCGTGAATCACGGACGTCCGGCGGTGGCCGCGACGGCGAAGCCCGGCGAGTTCAAGGGAGAAGGCGTGGTCCCGGCCCGGGGCGGAGGGGAGCGCAAGCCTGCGCCGAGTAACGAACGTCCAAACAACGCGCGGCCGGCGCCGTCGCACGAGAGCAAGCCAGCTCCGGCGCCGAAGGCCGAGCACAAACCCGCGCCGAGTAGTGAACGTCCAAGCAACGAGCGGCCGGCACCGTCGCATGAGAGCAAGCCCGCTCCTGCGCCGAAGGCGGAGCATAAACCCGCGCCGAGTAGCGAACGTCCAAACAACGCGCGGCCGGCACCGTCGCATGAGAGCAAGCCCGCTCCTGCGCCGAGAGCGGAGCCCAAGCCTGCGCCGAGCAATGAACGCCCGGCACCGTCGCACGAGAGCAAGCCGGCTCCCGCGCCTCGTCCGAGCGGACATACCGAAAGCAAGCCCGCGCCTGCTGCTCGCCCGAGCGGACACACGGAAAGCAAGCCGGCGCCACAACCGAAGCCGAAGAGTGAACCTAAACCAGAAGAACACCCGCACTGAAGTTGATCCAGCGGATTGCTTCTAGCCTTCAGTAAACGGCGTGGGCCGAGCCGGAAACTACGACTCGGCCCGCGTCGACCGAAAGCGTGTAATCATCGCCGCCCGTGCCGGTCCACGTCTGCACGTTGAACTGGGTGCCGGTTGGCGCGCGATGCACCGCGATGGGACCCGTCGTCAGCGGCGTCTTCCGCTTGCAGACTGTGGGCGCATTCGCGGCTTCTAAGAAATATGCCGGGCCTGCGCCGACGACGGTCGCCGAGCCATCGGGCTCGAGCAGAACTGAGGCGTCTTCCTCTACAGCTATAGCCCGCACCTTTTGCGCCCAGCCATCTTCTAGAATGCGCCCCATGAAAACGAGGAGGCGTCCCAAGCGATCGCGCTTGACGAAATGAGTGTCCGTAATCGTCCCCTGCAGCAGCGAAATGCGCAGAAAATCGCGCGAGAGCGTGACCTTATTGCCGTAAGGATCGGCAAGAGCCTCGGGCGATTGAATGGTGTCGATGATCGACGCGAAGGAAAATTCTCCGAGAATGGCGAGGCCCGCACTCGAGCCGCCGATCGGCTTGCCGGCTGCGATATGGCGATTGAGGGCATCTTGCACGGGAGTGTCCTGCCAGAATCGAAGATAATTGGATTGATCGCCGCCGGCGATGAAGATGGATTCCGCTTGATCGATGATCTGCACTACTCGCGGATCGTCGGAATCTTCGCGATCGTTGAAGATGATCGTCGCCGTGGAATTGAGCGAGCAGAGCCCGCGGACTTTGGAATTGAGTTCCTTCGCGGTTGCGGCATCGGAGTTGGCTCGTAGAATCAGAAAATCGCCGCCGTTCGCGCGCTCACAGAGAAACCGGAACGCGGCGTCCTGCTTCGATCCGCCGCCCATCAATGCAAAGCCGGCGCGAGGCGCAGCGTGGCTGTCGTCGGCGTGGCCCGTTCGGAAATAACGCCATTTCGCCTGTGCTGATGGCGCCAGAGAAGCCACCAACAAAAGCAAGACGAGCCACGATTGTTTCCGCGCCGCGATTTCCATTTCCACTCCTCTTCATCAAGGGCACAGGTTGATAGCTTTTTTTCGTGCGGCGGTCAAGGCCACTTGCAAGGTTTCCGTTTGCAAATTATGAATCGATTTAGCTTGGCGCTTGACACGTGCTCCGCGCCTCTCCATACTCCGCTCCATCGTACCTGCCTGGGGTGGCAGGGAGGCTTATGTCCGTGAATTTGGTATTCGTCGCGCCACTGGAACAAGTGGACGCGCTGGTCAGCGTCGGAACTCTCGAATCCGGCTTATAAATCGCGCGCCACAGCGATTATCCCGATCCCGTTTCGATAATCGATCTCGACGTACGGGTTTTCGCCCGGCTCCAACTTCTCGCGCCAATTGCGCGAGTCCCCGGGCAAGCAGCAGTTCTTAGGAGGGTTTATGAAGCTCCGCCTCGCGTTCTTCACGCTGATTCTTTCCATCTCTGCCGCGTTTCTGGCGCCCGGAACTCCGGCGCAAACTGCGCAAGGACGTATCGCCGGCCAAGTTACCGATTCGAGCGGCGCCGCGATCGTGAACGCGAAGGTGACGATCCAGAATACTGCCTCGGGAGTAACCCGCGTTCTCGAGACCAATGGCGCAGGCGATTACGTCGCGCCCGGTATCGAACCCGGCCTCTACTCCATCACCGTCGAATTCACTGGCTTCGAAAAGATCGTCCGCGAGCGCATTCAAGTGGAAGTCGGCAATGACTTGAAGATCGACTTCCGGCTCAAGCCGGGCGCTATCACCCAATCCATCGATGTGAATGAAGAACTGCCGCTGACGGAAACGAACAATGCGGTTCTAAATGGAGTGCTCTCGAACAAAGCCATCAACGACCTGCCCTTGCAAGGACGCGACTTTCAGAATTTGCTGCCTTTACATCCGGGCGTGCAACGCGATCCGGGCGGAGGTTTCCACACACTTACGTCGAACGGAAATCGTCCGGACGACAACAATTTTATTATCGACGGTGCGACCGACAACGACGCCTACTACGGAGAGACCGTAATGAATGATGCCGGCATCTCCGGCACCCCCGCCAGCACGCTCCCGCTCGACTCCATTCAGGAATTCAATACACAGGAAGGCCAGCAAGCGGATTACGGCGTCAAGCCCGGCGTGGTGGTCAATATCGGAATCAAGTCCGGCACGAATGAACTGCACGGGACGGCATACTACTTCCATCGCAACAGCGCCTTTGACGCGCGCAATTTTTTCAATCCTGCGCCCGAGCCCACTTCCGCGCTTTTGTTGCATCAGTTCGGCGCGTCGCTCGGCGGTCCCATCAAGAAGGACAAATGGTTTTATTTCTTCAACTATGAAGGCGTGCGTGACAAGGTGGGAAATCCGTTCGTCGTGGATAGCCCAGTGACGACCTCGCTCGTCGGCCGCGTCGATCCCAGCGAATTCGACGTTACACGCTACAGCATCGTGGATGCCGAGGCGGCCGCGGGATGCGGCATCAGTCCGCTACCTTCCACGTGCAACGCGCTCAGCCTCGCACTAGCAAATAAAGTCTTCCCGACAAACACCGGACTCACCGCGGACCCGGGCGACCCCTCGGCCATCAACTTCGATTTCAACAACATCAACCGGGAGGATAATCTGGTCTTCAAGAGCGACTATCATCCTAATGACCGCAACTCGATTTCCGCGCGCTTCCTCTACGCCAATAGTCACGAAGTCGAGGAAGATGCTTCTCCGGTGGCGCCGCAGTGGCTTTCCGAGGCCTTCCCGAAATCGCAAGTTTTCGGTCTCGACTGGACGTGGACTCCGAATTCCCGCTGGGTGAACGACGCGCGGTTCAGTTATAACCGCTTCTACGAAAAGATCGCTCCCGTAGATGCCAACGTGAATCCCACCGCCTACGGGCTTAACACCGGCATCACCGATCCGAACTTGTTCGGATTCCCGCGCATCAATCCGGGCTCGCACGAGTTCAATTATCTGGGCGGCAATTCCAGTTGGCCGCTCTGGACCACTCCGAGCCACACGGAGAACTACTCGGACACGGTTTCCTATTCGCGCGGAATACACAGTATCCGGTTCGGCGGCGTTTTCAGCAACGGTGCGGTCGATTATTTGCGGGCCACCGAAGGCCGTGGCCGCGTGGACTTTTTCCATCTGCCGGATTTCATCGCGGGCACACCGGTTGATCTGTGGGCCCGGCAATATGGCGACCCGGCGCGAAAAGTGAGCATGAAATCCTGGGGGCTATTCGCACAATATGACGTGCGGCTCACCGCGCATGTGACCATCAACGCGGGCCTGCGCTACGACGTCACCTATCCCATCAAAGAAGCCCACAATCTGCTCGCGAATTTTTCGCCCACTGACGGACTGCAGCAGGTCGGCTTTGGCATCAGCGAGCCTTACAAGACGAACTACAATAACGTCTCGCCGAGACTGGGAGTGGCGTGGGACGTCTTTGGAACGGGAAAGACAGTCGTCCGCGCCGGCTTCGGCATGATTTACGTTCAGCCTTCCATTCGCACGTTCATGTTCGGCGGAGGAGGACTAAACCTCAATCCCTCGGGATTGGAGAAGATTTTTCCGGATGGCACGGTAGTCTCGGGGGACGGCAACATCACAACTTTCGAAGTGTTCGGCGCCAACACCAGTCTGATCAACTGGTCTCTTGCGGGGCCCATCTTCCCGGGAGCCAACGGATCAACGGCTAGCTGCAGCCTGACACTTCCGTGCAATATTTTTGCGGTGGACGAGAAAATTCACACGCCTTACGTGCTGAATTGGAATTTGAACGTGCAGCAAGAGCTGATGCGCGACATGATGCTGCAGGTCGCGTACGTGGGCAATCGCGGCGTGCGCCTCTACAGCATTACCGATCCAAATCAGGCTGATCCGGCCATCTCGACTGCCGATCCAAACTTCTGCCTGGGCTGCGACAATACTGCCGTCGAAGAACTCGCGCGGCCGTTTACCACTAACTGCCCGGCCTCGCCCTGCTTCCCTTACATTGGCTTCATCAATTTCCTGGGCAATAAGTCCACTTCCATCTACCACGGCTTGCAAGTTACGCTCACCAAGCGCTATTCGCACGGCCTCTATCTACTGGCCGGTTACACCTACTCTCATGCGATTGATACAAACGGCGCGACCACTAACTTGGCCGACGTTCCACAGAATAGCCTCGACTTCCCGGCGGAGAAGGCTGACAGCGATTACGACATCCGCCATCGCTTCACTCTGGCCGCCACCTATGAGATTCCGGGGAGAAAATCCTGGGGCCAGTTGCTGCAAGGGTGGGAAATCACCAGTCTGGTTCAGGCGCAGAGCGGCTACCCGTACTCATTCTTCGACGATGGCAGCGATCTAACCGGCACGGGAGAAGGCTTCAACAACGCCGGCAACGATCGCTGGAACATCCTCGGCAGTCCCAAGAATATTCACTGGGTAAAGAACGGCTCCATTCCTTTCCTCGATGCCTCCGATCCCATTTGCCAGGCCGCCGCAAACACCCCGGCCTTGCAGGACAGCCTGATTTTCGAGGGAGGCTGCTTCGCACAGAACGGAACCGTAATCTATCCCAACGCGACCGGAACATTTGGCAATATGGGCCGCAACATTTTCCGCGGTCCGGATTTCGTGGACTGGGATGGATCGCTGGGCAAGAGCTGGAACCTCACGGAGCGGCTGAAATTGCAGTTGCGCGCAGAGATTTTCAACGTGCTGAACCATCCGATTTTTGCCGATGGCTCGGTCCGCCACGACCTATTCAGCTTCACGCTGGGAGTTGCGCGCGCGACGCCCGACGTCTGGGCGGCCAATCCGGTCATCGGGTCAGGCGGCTCGCGGCACATTCAGATCGGCGCGAAATTCATCTGGTGATCCGCGGCCCCCGGCGCCGCGTTCCAAATCGGGACGGTAAATTCCCGTTTTGGGAATTACCTCCATCGCTGCCTTGATGACCAGCCGGCGCGTACTGACCTTTCGTACATATTAACAGAGTTTATTATTAGAGAGATTATTCCTCTGAGGTAATCATCCCTCCTGCGCGAGCCTGCAATAGGCGCACGGTGACATCGTGGAATGGCTCAACGCTTCAGTTCGGCTCGGATTAAGTTCTACCGGCAGTTCCTCAAAGAGCTGCCTATGGGTATGGCCGTCCTGCGTCTCAAAGACCCCCGGGGCGCGGGAGGCTGGCAACTCGTAGCTAGTAACGCGATTGCGTCGCGCGTGGCCGGCACCTCCATCGATCGATTCCTAAGCCTGCCGATCATCGAATATCACGCGCAGAGCGATCCTTCTAGAATTCCGAACATCTTTCGCGACGTCCTGGCTACTCGCCGCTCTCGCCTTCTGGGGCACATTCGGGATGAGACCAATGCGAGCTCTGCTCCCATGTTCATCGCCTCTGCGCACGCCCTCGATTCAAAATGCATTGGGATTCTTTTCGAGGACGTTGCCGCGCTCAATCAGACGGCCTGCCAGCTTGTCGAAGCGGAATCTTTGCTCGAGCAGATGTGCGAATCGGCCCAGGTCATTGTGTGGCGCGCCGATCCCGTCACTTTGGAATTCACGCGCGTCACCAAGGAAGCCCACGAGATTCTCGGCTATTGGGTCGAACGTTGGTTCAAAGAAACCGACTTTTGGAGGAAGCACGCGCATCCCGACGACTGGGAGGTAGTGCGAAATAGCTGTGCGGTCGCGGCCGGCGATGGCGGCAAGCAACAGTTCGACTGCCGCATGATTCGAGCGGATGGCCGCACGCGCTGGTTTCACGTTTATGTGAAGAAAGTCACTCTTCCCGCGGGCCGCGCCGAACTGGCGGGCGTGATGGTGGATATCACCGACCACAAGAGCGTCGAGCAAGCAGCGCGAAAGTTGTCGGCCCGAGTGATCAACGCGCAGGAGGAAGAGCGCCGGCGAATCAGCCGCGACTTGCACGATAGCATCGGCCAGTACCTCACGGGCCTTAAATGCACTATCGGCGCGGTCATTCGCAATGGAGGTTGCAGCAACGACGTGCGCAGGAAGCTCGAGGAATGTATCGAAACCATCCGCGTCTGTATGGACGAGACTCATTCCATCTCGCACATGTTGCATCCACCAGTTCTCGATCTCCTCGGCCTCGCGCCTGCCTTGCGCACTCTCGCCGAGTCGTTTGCCCAGCGATCCAATATCCACCTCGAACTCGACCTGCCGGATGGAAATGAGCGCCTCGACGCCGGGCGAGAAACGGCTCTTTTCCGCATCGCTCAGGAGTGCTTGACCAACGTTCAACGCCACGCTCACTCCAAGGTTGCGCGGGTGCGGCTTCAATACAATCCGCGCGATGTGCTGCTCGAAATTGAAGACCAGGGCGTCGGCGCCGACCCGGCTCTTCTCGAGCGATTGGAAACGGGCAAGGCGGGTAAAGGCATCGGCTTGCTGAAAATGCGGGAGCGCGTGAACGAGCTGAAAGGAACGCTGACAATTCACTCCAACGGAAAAGGCACCACCGTGCATGTGCAGATTCCACGCAACGGCATGCGGGCTTCGATCGGTAATGGCGCCAAGTCGAAGGCCGCAGCAGCCAGCAGGATCGAGTGACGGCAGCGCCATTTCTGGGAGAAGCCAGACCCGGCCATTGATGGGAGGGCGTATTCGTCCGGCGGCATAGCCCGAGGGACAAACGATGAAGCCAAAATCGAAGACGCGCAAAAAACGGCAAGCCGCCGCCGCACCAAAAACGGTTTCACGGAGCAGAGCCATGGACAACTTTTTGATCGTTGCCATCGGCGCCTCAGCCGGCGGCATTGAGGCCTTCGCCGAGTTAATCCGCGAACTTCCCGCCGACACGGGCATGGCCTTCGTCCTGATCCAGCATCTCGATCCTCGCCATAAAAGCATGCTGGCCGAGTTGTTTTCCAGACAAACGACTATGAGCGTCAAGGAAGTGACGGACGGAATGTCCGTTGAGCCCAACCACGCCTACGTGATTCCGCCAAACGCTTCCATGACCGTCAGCAATCGGACGCTGCGGCTCGGCCCGCGCATCGATTCGCACGGCGCACACATGGAGACGGACCGGTTCATGCGCTCTTTGGCGGAAGACCAGGGGAATCGGGCCATCGGCGTAATTCTCTCCGGCACAGGAACTGACGGCACACTGGGGATGATGGAAATCCAGGCGCATGGCGGCGTTACGTTCGCCCAGGATGAATCCACGGCGAGCTACGACGGCATGCCGCGAAGCGCCATCGCCGCCGGTTGCGTCGATTACGTCCTTCCGCCGGACGGCATTGCTCAGGAAATCACGCGCATCGCGCGTCATCCTTACGTTGGGCGCGACCCCGCCTCGGAAATCGTCCAGGAAGTACCTGCCGTCGACTCCGGACTGAGCGCTATTTTTCAGATCCTGCAGCGGGCCACGGGCGTCGACTTTACGCATTACCGCCAGACCACGGTCCTTCGCCGGATTCAGCGGCGGATGTTGGTGCACAAGATCGATAAGCTCGAAGACTACGTCACACACGTGCAATCCAGCCCCGCGGAAGTCAAGGCGCTCTATCGCGACATGCTGATTAACGTGACCAGCTTCTTCCGCAATCCGCGCGTTTTTGAGGCCCTGAAGTCCCAGGTCTTCCCGGGGCTTCTCAAGAATCACCCGCCCGAATCGGCGATTCGCATCTGGACGCCCGGCTGTGCCTCGGGCGAGGAGACCTATTCGGTGGCCATCGCGTTTCTCGAGTTTCTCGAGGGCAAGGCGCCGTACCCCTCCATTCAGTTGTTTGGCACCGACGTGAGCGAATCGAGCGTCACCAAGGCTCGCAGCGGCTCTTATCCGGAGAATATTCAGGCCGATGTCTCGCCGGAAAGGTTGCGCCGGTATTTCGCAAAGAGCGAAGGCGGCTATCGCATCAGCAAGAGCATCCGCGACATGTGCATCTTCGCGCAGCACAATGTGATCAGCGACCCGCCGTTCTCGCAAATGGATCTGATCTGCTGCCGCAATTTGTTGATTTATCTCGAGCCGGTACTGCAGAACAAAGTGATCGCGCTATTCCATTATGCCGCGCGCCGTGGCGGCTATCTGGTGCTCGGAAAGTCCGAAGGGATCGGCACTTCCTCGAATCTCTTTGCCGTGGAAGACCGCGCGCTCAAGATTTTTTGCAAGAAAGCAGCGGCGGCGCGTCCGCCGGTCTCGTTCTCTCTGAGTCACCATTCCGAGCACGGCGAGGGCAGGAGCCCGCGCATCGCTTACAAGCCGTCCGACGCAGGCTGGAATTATCTCGAGGCCCAGAAAGAATTCGACCGGCGCTTGCTGACGCAATTTGCTCCGGCCTCTGTGTTCCTCAATGAAGACCTCGAAGTCATTCATTCCCGTGGTCACGTTGACCTCTACTTGAAACTTGCGCCCGGCCGCGCCAGCCTCAGCATCCTGAAAATGGTGCGCGAAGGGCTCTTGCTCGACTTGCGCAACGCGCTCACCCGCGCTAAGAAGCAAAAAACCATCGTACAGAAAACGCGCGTGCAAATCGCCGAAGGAGGCACAAACGAGGACGGCGGCGCCGGCGAATCCATCCGCTTCGTGAATTTCGAAGTGATTCCGATCGGCATCGGCAACCTCCCGGGAGCCTTCTTCATGGTTGTCTTCGAGGAATCGCCGCCGGAGACGCTCCGCCGGAATCAGGCAGCGCAGAAAATGCTGGAGTCCAAATCGGTTTCACACCGGATCGCCAAACTCAAAGGGGAACTCGTCGCCACCAAAGAATATCTCCAATCCGTGATTGAGACGCAGGAAGCTGCGAACGAGGAAGTGCAGTCGGCCAACGAGGAGATTCTTTCGAGCAATGAGGAACTTCAAAGCACGAACGAGGAACTCGAGACCGCTAAAGAAGAATTACAATCCTCGAATGAGGAGCTCAGCACCGTCAACGACGAGCTGCGCGATCGCAATCAGGAGATCACCCAGGCCAACAGTGATCTGACGAACCTGCTCGCCAGCGTTGACATCGCCATGGTCATGGTCACGAGCGACCTCACCATTCGCCGTTTCACGCCCAAGGCTCAAAAGATTCTGGGTCTCATTCCCGGAGACGTGGGCCGCCCGCTCCAGAATATCAACCTCTCGCTGGAGATCCCTGAATTCCAGCAGATGGTCTTGAAGGTCATGGCCGAGCTTCAGGCCGTCGAGAAAGAACTGGTGGATCGAGACGGCACTCATCACTTGCTCAGGATTCTTCCGTACCGAAGCGCCGAGAATAAAATCGATGGCGCGGTCATCACCATCGTGGACATAACTCCGGCAAGAGCTATCGGCGCGGCCTGAGAGTTATGTCAGGGCACGACTTCACAGCTTGAGGAATTATCCCCTTTTGTTGTCATCCCGAGCGCAGCGAGGGATCTGCATTTTCTTAGTTTCGAGCCGCTGAAGGGAATCGTGTCTCTCTTCCCCATGCGATTAGGAACCGGAAGCAGCCCATCACACACCGCCTGCCCCGGCTTCATCAAGTCGAAACTCCGCGTGCAGCGCCCTGACGGCGCGTTGCATGGCCGACGCCTCGACCACGCACGAAATGTTGTACTCCGAAGATCCCTGCGCGATGGCGATGATGCTGATTCCTTCGCGGCCCAAAGTGCTGAACGCGCGGCCTGCGATACCCGGCGTTCCGCGCATGTTTTCTCCCACCGCTGCGACGATCGCCACATTGCGATCCGCTGATATGTGTTCCACCGTATGCTCCGCAATCTCCGGCGCGAATGCTTCGCGCAACGCCGCGACCGTGCGCTTTTCGTCGGCGCGTTCAATCACAAAGCAAATGTCATTCTGTGAAGAAGACTGCGTCACAAAAAGCACGTTCGCGCGCGCCGCCGACGTGGCCGCAAACGACCGCGCCAGCACGTCCGTTAGCCCGACAATCCCCGGCCCGCCCACAGTCACGAGCGTGACATCGCGAATCGCCGTCAGCGCTTTCACACCGTTTCGCGCCGATTTTCCCCCCGCCGCGATTTTCGTGCCCGGCTTCTCGGGCTCGAAGCTGTTGCGAATCCACACCGGAACGCCCGCAGCCGTGACTGGGCGCAGAGTGTTGGGGTGAAGCACTTTCGCGCCGAAGTAGGCCAACTCCGCCGCTTCATTGTAGGAAATCTCGGGCAGCGTGCGCGCTTCGGGAACCAGCCGCGGATCAGCCGTCTTCACTCCATCCACGTCCGTCCAGATAATCGTTTCGCCCGCGCCCAGCGCCGCTCCCAAAATCGTGGCCGAATAGTCCGAGCCTCCGCGCCCGAGCGTGGTCTGCACGCCGTCAAGAGTGGCCGCGATGAATCCGGTGACCACCGGCACGACGCCGTCGTTCAGCATCGGCCGCAGCTGCGCTTCCGCGCGCTTGCGCGTCTGCGCCATCAAAGGCTCGGCGCGCCCGTGATGCGCATCGGTAACAATAATGTCCGTGGCAGATACCGGCTCGCTCTGCAATCCCAGAGCAGCGATTGCTCCCGCCACGAGCGGCGCCGAGAGCCGCTCGCCAATTCCGGAGATTGCGTCGAGCGCCCGCGGCGTCAACTCCCGCAGAAGCGCAGTCCCGCGCAACAATCGCTCCAGTTCCTCAAAAGCCTCCGCGCATCCCGCCGATATCGCCTTGCGCCGTTTCGCGTCTTTGACCAAACCATTTGCAGCCGCATCGTGCTGCTCGCGCAGCTCCTCCACCAATCCCCGCAGATTCTCTTCCTCGCCGGCCTCCGCTTGCCGCGCGCCCTCGATCAGCCGGTTCGTCACTCCGCTCATCGCCGAGACCACGACCACCACTGGCCGCTCGGCCGCTGCCGCCTTCACAATCTCAGCCGCGCGGCGGATGCAGCTCGCATCCCCCACCGAAGTTCCTCCGAATTTCATCACGCAAAGCGCAGCCTTCATCTGCTGCAACCTCGCCGCATTTGAAATCGCGATTCAATCATTTGAAAATATTCCCCCGCACTCAATTGAGTGGCCTCGCAGTATAATCCCGCCGCACAAATGAACCGAAAGCCTCAACCGCCGCCGCAATCCATTGGTCCCGATCGCGAGCTTCAAATCTACCAGCAGCGCCTCACCGGCGGAAAGCCGTCAGTTCCAATCCCGGTCGCCGCTCTCGAGCAAAAAGCAAAAGAGTGCCTCTCCGCAGAAGCTTACGGCTACGTTGCCGGAGGCGCCGGCGGCGAACGCACCATGCAGGCGAATCTCGAAGCCTTCAACCGCTGGCGCATCGTCCCGCAAATGCTCCGCGATGTTTCCGCGCGCGATCTCAGCGTAAAAATTCTTGGCACAAAGCTGCCGTATCCAGTAATCCTCGCTCCGGTCGGCGTGCAAGGCATCATTCGCCCGGAAGCCGAACTTGCCAGCGGCCGTGCCGCGGCCTCGCTGGGCCTACCGTTCGTGCTCAGCACTGTCTCGAGTCATTCCATCGAGAAAGTTGCCGAAGCGATGGGCAATGGCCCGCGCTGGTTTCAGTTGTACTGGGGCAAGGATCACGAATTGGCCGCCAGCATGGTGCAGCGCGCCGAACGCGCCGGCTACTCCGCCATCGTCGTCACGCTCGACACGCGTTACCTGGCCTGGCGCGAGCGCGATCTTCATAACGGCTATCTACCGTTCCTCCTCGGTGAAGGCCTCGCCAATTACGTCAGCGATCCAGTCTTCCGCGCGCAGCTAGCCCAGCCGCCGGAAGCGAATCCCATCGACGTCGTGCGCCTGTGGGGAAGGGATTTTTCGAATCCCGCGCTCACGTGGCGCGATCTCGCGTTTCTTCGCCGCCGCACGCGCCTGCCGATTCTGCTGAAAGGGATCCTCGATCCCGCCGACGCCGCGAAAGCCCTCGCAGCCAAAGTTGACGGCATCATCGTTTCGAATCACGGCGGCCGCCAGGTGGACGGCGCTATCGGGGCCTTCGACGCGCTCTCCGCAGTCGTGCGCAAAGTGAAAGGCCGCGTTCCGGTGCTTTTCGATAGCGGCATCCGCTGGGGCGCCGACGCCTTCAAAGCTCTTGCCCTCGGCGCCGATGCCATCATGCTCGGCAGGCTCTATCTCTGGGGACTCGCCATCGCAGGCGAGCAAGGCGTCCGCGAGACGGTGCAGAATTTCCTGGCCGACCTCGATCTAACCTTCGCTCTCAGTGGATACACTGCCTGCAATCAGCTCCGCCCGTCCGCCCTTGTAAGGGCGCCAAACGATCGCAAAATTTAATGCGCTGAAACAATGAGAGAGTGAGCTAACCCACGGGGCCCGCGGTCTCATCAACTATGAGCGCACTCCGAATCCGAACATTGCCCGCTTACGGAAATTCTTCTGAGAACGCACAGCCGTGTCGAAACAGTCTCCCTCAAACTATAGCGCAGGCTACCTTTCGGGCTGTGCCCGCGTCTAAGTGGAGTATCTAGGGGAGCTGATCCTGGTTCGTTTCTCCTGCACGTTGTCGCTGGTTCTCATGATCAGTCTGATGCAGCCCAGCTCCCAAGGTCTTGCGCGGAAGACTTCCGGCAGAGGTCTGCCGGTGGATGTTTCGCTCATCTAGACGGGAAGTACGGCTTCGTGGAAATTCCACCAAGCCGGCTCAGGCTAGAACAGCGAAATTGAGTTCAGCAGTCGAGACGCCATACCGCCTCGGGGCAGCGGTCGCTTCGCCGTGAACAAGTAGGCGAATATCGCGGAAGCGTGTCTGCTCAGGAGCGGGTACCAAAGTGAATGACGAACCGGAAGACCGCGCATCACTCCTCTCGGAATCTCCCTCGATTCACGACGCTCCAGCGAGCGATCTGCAAGCTTGCTCGGGATGTTATCGCTTCGAGAGCTTCGAAATTGACGGCGTGCGGCGCGAGTTGCGCCGCCATGGACTGAAAATTCATCTGAAGGGCCGGCCGTTTACATTGTTGAAGGTCCTGGTCGAAAGCCAGGGCCGAGTGGTCACGCGCGAGGAGCTTCGCGGCCATCTCTGGTCTTCCGACACGCACGTCGATTTCGACGCCAATCTCACCACGGCGTTCTACAAAGTTAGAAAAGCGCTGGGCGACTCATCAAAAGGTTCCCGGTTCATCGAGACAATTCCCGGTCTTGGCTATCGCTTCATCGAACCGATTTTGCCGATCAAGACCGAGACAGACTCAATTCCGCAACCAGCCGCTACGAACGGCGTCGCTTCTATTTCGCCCGCGTCATCGGAAACATCTTCACGATCGCGCCGGCTCTCCACTGCAGGGCGCCGCCTCATCTCCTTGTCCATCGCCGCTCTCGCGCTCCTGATAATTGCCCGCGCCGGGTACATCACCGCTCAATCGTCCGGCGCCACGCCGCCTGAACCGGTTCGGCTGCTGGTTCTTCCGTTCGTGGATACCACCGGAAATGCGGCGGACGAGCATTTCTCCGACGGTTTGAACGATGAGCTGATCACCGATTTGACGCGCCAACACGGCTCGGAAATCAGCGTCATCGCGCAGACCACGGCGATGAGTTACAAGCACGCGGACAAGAGCGTCCAGGAAATCGCCCGAGAGCTCAAAGTAAGTTACGTCGTAGAGGGAGACGTTCAACGAGATGACGGCCGCGTGCACATTTCCGCGCGCCTGGTTCGCGCCGCAGATCAATCGGAAATCTGGGCCGACTCGTACGATCGGCCATTCGGCGACTCGTTGGATATTGAGTCCGAGTTAGCCAGCCGAATCGGCGACGCCTTGTCTGCCAAAGTGATTCCCACTCTTCCCGCGACAGGTCAACGCGTCTTGACCTCAAAGTCGTACGGATACTATTTGAAGCGCTTGCTGATGATGCGCTGAACTGAGAACGCAGCGCGGTCGCTGAGTGCCCTCAAACCTATTACGAATAATCATAGACATGTTCTGAAATCTATCTTCGTCCCGAAATTGCCTGTAAACACCCCCCTAAATCTGTCCTTCAGAAGAATTCAGATAGTGCCGCAAGTCCTTAAAAATAAGCGGTTCGCGGATTCTGGCACGATTTATACCGAATAAGCCGCGATTCACGCCCTCCAACATGAAAATTGCACATACCTCCGCACGCTCGCGCCATAGGCGCATGCCGCTGGATTGCGAATGCGAACGCTGTTCTTCAAATGGAGGGTTAGATGAATTGTAAACGCATGATCGGTGTGCTCCTTGCGATCGTGCTGGCGGTCCTCATCCTGGGTCCGTCGGGCTACGCGCAAACGACACAATCGACAGGCAGCATTCAAGGGACGGTGACGGATCCTCAGGGCGCGGTCGTTCCCGACGCGAAAATTACCGTGACGAGCAAAGGAACCGGGCAGAGTTCTCCGGTGCCGATCAGTTCGTCCGGCACTTACACTACCGGGCAACTCAGCCCGGGAACTTACGTCGTGCGCGTGGAAGCTTCCGGCTTCCAGACCGCGCAAGTAACCATCGACGTGCAAGTCGGCGTAGTTACCCCGAACAACGTGAAGCTGGCCTTGGGCTCCTCGACCACCGTAGTTGAAGTGACCAGCGAAGAAACGCACGTCAATACGGATCAGGCCACCATTCAAGGTGTTCTGACCGGCGAACAAATCGATAACCTGCCCGTGAATGGCCGGAACTTCCTGGACTTGGCGCAGCTCGAACCCGGCGTGCAGATTCAGGACGGGTCAACATTCGACCCCACGAAGAACGGCTACTCCTCGGTCTCCTTCGGCGGGCGATTTGGCCGCGCGGCGCGCATTGAAGTCGATGGCGTCGACATCAGCGACGAAAACGTGGGCACCACGACGCAGAACATTCCACAGAGCGCCATCGCCGAGTTCCAAGTCGAGGGATCGTCGCTCGATCTGAGCACGGAGATCAGCGGAACTGGCGCCATCAACGTGGCCACGCGCTCCGGAACCAATTCCATCCACGGCGAAGGTTTCTACGACTTCCGCAACGACCAGCTCGCCGCGCGTTTTGCGCCGGCAGCTCTGCCTTTCTCGCGAAAACAATATGGCGTGAGATTGGGCGGACCAATCATCAAGGACAAATTGTTCTTCTTCGGAGACTGGGAACGCACCCAGCAGGCAGAAGCGGACCCAGTGACACTGGGAGCGCCGTTCAATGCGCTCACGGGCAGCTTCGCCTCACCGTTCCGGGACAATGAATACCTGGGGCGTCTCGACTACGTGGTGAAGAACAACTGGCGCGTGTTCGCCCGCTTTAATTACGAAAACAATTTCACCAATCGCTTGTTCGCCCCGGATGTCTATCAACCGTTCGGCAACGGCGATCACACCAAAGTCTATGCCGTGGGAACCGACTTCAATACCGGCGCGTTCTCGCACAGCATCCGCTTCGGTTACACGAAATTCCACAACATCATCGGCGACGGAAGCACGTTGCTCCCCACTTCGCAAGATTTGATCCCCGGCCTTGCCATCAACATCGGCAACGACCTGATTTGCCTCTCTGGAATCGACAATTTCTGCTCCGGCCCGAACTTCCTGGCGCCGCAGCAAACCTATCAGAGCGACAAGCAGGTTAAATACGACGGCAGCAGAATTCTCGGCGCGCATATCCTGCGTTACGGTGCCGCGTTCAATCGCCTGCTCGGCGGAGGATTCGCTTCGTTTGTGGGCACGGGCCCGGAGGTAAATGCCACATTGTCCCAGGTCGCGCCCGGCGGTGATCCTTCGAACCCGCTCGATTACCTGGCCGACACGGTCTTGCTGGGAAATGGTTTCGGCTTTGCTTCTGAAATTCCGCAGTTCAACCTGCCCGCCGGCGGTCTTTCCGATTCACGATTCGAACTGTACTTCGGAGATTCGTGGAAGCTGTGGCGGAGATTCACGCTCAATTACGGCTTGCGCTACACGCGTGATACCGGCCGTTCCGACGCGGACTTGAAGGGAATTCCGCAGTATGCCGCGTTTGATAACCAGTTTATCGGAGGCTTCGAGAATCCGGTAAGTCAGCCGGATAAAGAGTTCGGCCCCAGCCTCGGGTTTGCATGGGATCCCAAGGGCGACGGCAAAACCGTAATCCGCGCGGGCGGTGGGCTCTACTGGGACAACTCAGTCTGGAACAACGTTCTATTCGATCGATCCGTTCGTTTGCAATCGGGCTTTTTCCTGTCCAACCCCGAGGCTTGCGCCAGCGGCAATGCGGTGCCGGTAGCGTTGTCGCCGACACTCGCCACTTTCTGCGGCCAGCCGATCGGAACGGTCGGACCTGAAATCGTCGCATTCCAGCAGGCCTACCAGGCCGCGATCAAGGCCGCCGGGCCGCAGGCCAATCCCAACTTCATTGGCACTGCACTGGCTGCCGGGACCGCGACCGGAACGGCTCCGCTTTATCCGGGATACAAGTCGCCGCGCACATGGCAAATGAACGTGGGTGTTGCTCGCGAACTTCATCCTGGCACCGTGCTGAGCGTGGACTATGTGCGCTCCGTCGGTCTGCACTCGCTTCTCGACTACGACACCAATCACATCGGTGACGCTCGTTTCTTGAACGTCGCAAACGCTCAAAACGCCATGTCCGCCACCGATGCTCACTTTGGTTGCGGTACGGGCTTCGACGCAGCTTCGGTTAATTGCGCCATCTCCAAGGGAGCTCAGATCGGGGATTTTGCCAGCAACGGTATGGATTCAAGCCTCGCAATCACAAACGGCTTCCCGTGCCCAACGTGCGCTTTTGCGGGTGTGAATCCAAACGTCGGCATGAACCAGGTGTTTTTCCCCATCGGCCGCTCCGTTTATAGCGGCCTCCAAGTCGGCTTGAAGTCCACGATGAAGCATCCAATGCCGGGCGTGCGCAACATGAACATGCAGGTCGGCTACGCCCTCGCGCGCTACAAGGCGACGGCTTTGGACACTGATTTCATCACTGGTGCGACCGATTTCGATAACCCCAACAAGTTTTTCGGTCCCAATGGGCTCGATCGAACGCACCAACTGACAGTCGGCACGGTCATGGATCTCCCCGGTGCGCTGCGCTTCAGTACGCTCACGCACTGGGCCACGGCTCTGCCGGCAACTCTGACGCTGCCATCGGGCAGCATTTTCACCAATGACATCATCGGTGATGGCTCATTCGGTGGAAACACCAATGCTCGCCCCGGCGATCCTCTGCCGGGAACGAACCTCGGTTCGTTCGGCCGCAGCATCAAGGTCGGCGATCTCAACAAGATCATCAGCAACTTCAACACGAACGTCGCCGGCGGCCTTACCCCCGCGGGCCAGGCGCTGGTGAGTGCGGGCTTGTTCACGCAGGGCCAACTGACTGCGCTGGGCGCCGTAATTCCCACCATCCCTCTGGCACCTCCGGGACAGGTTGGGCTTTCGCCGCTTTACACTACGGACCTTCACCTGTCATGGCGCTTGCAGCCGAGCAAGATCTGGCACGGTCTTTCAGAGCAATTCGTGATCTCGCCAGAAGCGGCCATCTATAACGTCTTCAATCGCCAGAACTGGGATCCTGCCGGCAACACGCTGAGAGGCATCCTGGATGGCTCGGAAGGCTCGTTGGACGGCACGACGGCTCACGGCGCAACACCTCGCACCAACCTGGTCACCCTCGGGTCCGGCACCTTCGGTTACGGGGCGCCGCGCCAGGCTGAGTTTGGGGTGAAGGTATCGTTCTAACTAACTGAACTGGGGTACGTCTAAACGTTCGACGTGGGGGAGATGGCTGCGCCAGCGCGCTCCATCTCCCCCAGTCGTTTTTCGTAAATGATGAACGGGGCGGCGGACAGATTGTCCGTCTAATGCAGCGCGAGGCGATCCCGGCTTGCCGGCGGTCGTCGATTCGACGCATGGCCGTCTCGAATATCAGCGGAGTACTGTCCATCGCTCTGGAAGTGGAAGAGCGTCTGCGCGGATTGCCGCGCACTTCCATGGCCACCGTCAGGCAGCTTCGCAAGGAATACTCTGCACGCCTTGCCGACGCGCCTTCGTTTGTTCTCCTCGAACTGGCGGCGCTGCTGCTATTCCAGCCGGGCCTGAAGTTTCGCCTCTTCGCCTACGAACTCATCGGGTGTCACGAAGGTGCGCTGTTCTCGCTGCGTCCCGATGATCTCAGTCGATTGGGAGCCGGCATCGATAGCCGCGCTTCCGCCGATGCCTTTGCTCTGGCAATCGTCGGCCCACTTTGGCGAGAACGGCGCATTCCGGACGAAATGATTTACGGATGGGCGCGGTCAGGTTCCCGGTGGTGGAAACGCATCGCTGTTGTCAGCGCGAGCAGTCTCGTCAAGTGCAATGCCAAACGACCGCACCTGGATGTGCGTAGCCTAAAAATTCTCAAGATTGCGCTCACGGATCGTAATTCCGATGTCGTGTCCGGCTTGGTGTCCGCTCTCCGCCCGTCGCTTCGCTCCAACTTTCACGCCGTTCAATCGTTCCTGGAAGCCTTGGAAATCGCAAATCACCCTGCTCTCAGGCGCCTGCGTCGGCGCCGGCGAGCAGCAACCCTAGCCGAGCCTCCGTCCGAAGAGCCCGAGCCGCTTCTCGCGACCACAGCGTAAGTAGCCCGTCCCCGAACGTTCCCCGCTCAGTTCATTTCAATTCATTCTGGAGATGGTTGCGAATTCCGTACGGGATGGGTGATCTCGGACCGCCAAGGCAAACTTCCCCGGCGAGAAGTGTGTCGCACTCCGCAAATTAAGGAGCTATCGAGCCTGCAACTAAGGCGCAGTCTGAACAGCCGCCGTTGGAGAATCCGCATCTGTTGCCGGAGCAGCTTCGACGCTGTTCACCGGCATCATGCCCGCCGAGTCGTTGTCGAAATTTGCGCCCGAATCAGGATAGGCATACGAATCCGGATAATAGTCGTTGTAGGTGGAATCTCCGTAACCGTAGGGTGATCCATAAGTCGCGCCGCCATACGGCCCATAGTAATCGTAGCTGGGCCAGCCCCAATTCGGCTCATACCAGTAAGGAGGAGCCCACAAGCCGCCCCATCCCCACCACGGATTCCATAGCCACGGATCCCAGCCCCAACCGAACCCCAGGCCCCATCCGAATCCGCCCCAGCCAAAGCCAAATCCGCAGCCCCAGCATCCGCCGCCGAACCCGAATCCACGCCCGCGGAAACCGAAGCCACGGTCGCCGAATCCACGCCCGCCAAATCCGCGGCCGCCAGAGCCAAGCCCCCACGCGGCGGAACCGAATCCACTTGCACCCCGCCCCGCTCCGAAGCGATTCCCGAGAAGAGAGACGGAACCAAACCGCGAACCTGAAGATGGCAAGGTCCCGAAGCGGCCGCCAAGAGTCGTGCCGCCGAATCGCGATCCGCCAAACGAGGAAGCACCGGATCCTGACCGGCCCAACGCCGAGCCGCCAAAGCGATTGCCCTCAAAATTCGACATCGCCCGCGAAGGCGAAATCGCCGACGACCGCGAGCCGATCGATCCGCGGCTGAATGAACTCATCCGCGCGTTGCCGGCTCCAGCCGAGCGGCCCAAGCCGCTCGCGGATCCGAGCGAATGAAAACTCCCCGAACTTCCGGCGCCCGCGCCGCGCCCGCCGCCGAATGAATTCCACGATCCATTCGCTGCACCGGCACCCCGCCCCAATCCAGCTCCGGGCGATCCGCCGAAATTTCTACCTGCAAAGGATTGCGATGCGCCGCCCGCGCGATTGCCGAACGAATGCCATTGCCCGTCCGCTGCGCCATAATTCCGCGCGCCGGAAGTGGGCGAAACTCGACCTCGTCCTCCGTTCATTCCATTGAAGCCGTTGGAGCGCGCCCCGCCGTTTCCAAACGAACCGCTCGGACGCGAAGCCATTCCACGCGAGCCGCCGGATGAGCCGCCGCGAAAACTAGGCGCCCCTGATCGTCCGCCGCCAAACGAGCGTCCACCGCCCGAGCCGCCGCGGAAACCGCCGCCACCGTGGAAACTGCCACCGCCGCGGGAGCTACCGCCTCCGTGAAATCCGCCGCCACCACCCCCGTGGAATCCTCCACCGCCGCCACCGCCATGGGACCCGCCGCCACCGCCCCATGGCCCCCGCCATGCTGCGCGAACGCAGGCGCAGGCGCAAAAATGAAAAGCAACGTTGCCGCTGAAAGGATTGAAAAATTGCGGAAGGAATATTTGCTCATCGCAGCCTCCTAATGGCTCGGTGGCGCGAGACGCCGGTATCGTCCCACTCGTCGCGAGTACTCTACCTCATTAGACGCTCAATGCAATGCCAGAGTTGCGCTACCTTCGCGGCCCTACATGTCCGGCGTCATCTCGCCCGCATAGTTCTGCGCAGGCGTTGAGCCGATTCGGAGACTGTTAGTGGAAGAATCTTACCGAGCAACCGGGATTTAGGCGTGGCTGGCGCTACCGACTTCCCTGCGATGCAAGCTTCCTCGGTCGTAGGGGCGCGGCTTGCTGCGCCCGCCCGGCGTAAAGCCGACTACACCGCCTGCCATTCACCACCGCGCGACCCAATCCGACAGTTTCCGCGTCCCATCGATCTCGTGGACAATCACGATCTCAACAAAGCCGGTGGCGGCATGAGCCGCGCGGAATTCAACCGCAAACATCAAAATGGCGCCTGGCTCGTGTAGGTCCTTGCTCCACTCCGCCCCATCGTCTCTGAACGCGCACGACAGCGGACTCTGAAGTTCGGGCCTACACGAGCCGGCACAGATGGCGGCTTTCGCCGCAACTCGTGGAATCCTCTCCGCGCTACTTATTTTGCTCGCAGCTCTCGCTGACCATCTTCAGGTTTGTAACCCGCAGGCGATTCTGTGGCGCAGAATCGCCGGCAGCTTTGTTGTCGTCCTTGGATTTCTGGGGGATGGTGCCGCTGATCGTAACCGTATGGCCAACGTGCGGACCGAGTTGCACCGTCTTGCTACGCAGATTCCAGAGCTTGCCGTTTTCATCGGTCAGCGTGAAAGTGTTTGCGTTCGAGCCTTTTTGCAGACAGCCGGTGACCATCTGCGTCGAGTCGCTGGCATTGTCCTGCGCGTGGGTGATTGCGGGTGACGCCATCACGCCCATCGCAGCCATCGCCACAACTCCCATCGCTAGCTTCATCTCCATGACTTTCCTCCCTTCCCCAGTACTTCGCGAAGCGCGGTGCCCGCTGGCGCAAGCCGCGGGCCTCTTAGCCTTCTGCGGCAGATTGAACTTATTCGCGGCGCGTAGCTATCGGGATGTTTCTGTACGCCCGGGCGAGTGTTGCGGTAAGGGGCGAAAGCCCCGGCGCTACGAGGCAGGCACTAGTCAGTCCACAACCTGGGCCTCGATAATTTGATTTCTGACTGAGTAGCGCTCCAGGACTCTTAGCACGTAGAACCTCCTACCTAGTAACCCCTACTGTCATACCCAGCATCGTGTAAAAAATTCAGACGCTTGCCTAATGCCGTCTGCCGGAGTTTTCGCGCCATTCTCGCTCGTAAGTCTCCTGTATCGAGGCGATTCCGAAAAATTTTCCACAGGCGCACGAAATTGGCGCGCAGTGTGCATCGTCACAGTCGTGGACGCGATACCCAGAGAGCGTGCCCTTGCGGTTTTCAACTCCCAGCCCGCCTATTCCATCTCACGTTCGAGCGTTCCGGCTGCACGAGCCTCGCAGCTCGCCGCGTTCCCGAGCGGCAGCCATAGTCAATAGCTCCAACAACGACCGTGCTGTTCACAGCGAGCACACTCGTTGGCCCGCCCATTTCATTGGAGGTGAACGATGGAAGCAATGCGCGTGCTGGTTGCGGATGACCACGAAGTTGTCAGAAGGGGCATCTGTTCGTTAATTGAAGGGCAGCCGGGTTGGAAGGTCGCGGCCGAAGCCGCGGATGGCCGCGAAGCCGTCGAAAAAACGAAGGAATTGAAACCTGATTTAACGGTGATGGATATCAGCATGCCTTCGATGAACGGTCTCGAGGCCACACGCCAGATCATGAAAGACTGCCCGGAATCGAAGGTCCTGGTCTTGACCGTGCACGACTCGGATCCTCTGATTCGCGAAGTGCTGGATGCGGGAGCCCGAGGATACGTGCTAAAAGCGGACGCGGGCCGCGATCTCGTCGCCGCACTCGAAGCGCTGCGCCGCAACAAGACGTTCTTCACCGCAAAAGTCGCGCAGACGGTGCTAGACGGCTATCTGAAGCGCGATTTCGAGCCCGCCGAGGTGAATACGCGCAAGGGCCGTCTGACGCCGCGCCAGCGCGAGATTGTACAGCTCCTCGCGGAAGGAAAAAGCAGCAAGGAAGTGGCGGTGGAGCTCGGAATCAGCGTGAAAACCGCCGAGACTCACCGCGCGAACATCATGCGCCGGCTCGATTGCCATTCCGTCAGCGAGCTGGTCCGCTACGCCATTAGAAATCAGATCATCGAAGCCTGACCCCGCGGCAGCCTGGCGCCGCTGGATACCCTGAAGCGTCAAAAAAGTCGACTTAGTGGGGTCAACCAGGCTGACCCCAATTGCCCTGGGCTCCGTTCCCATATACCTAGTAATTGGCTGCTCCGTAAGGGTTTCCGGGTATTTCCTCGCGCGGCATGATGCTGTTACCTAGTGTGCGAACGACGGCTACACCAAACCTCGGAGGAACAAATGAACTGGGACCAACTGGAAGGGAAGTGGAAGCAAGCGACTGGAAAGGTCAAAGAAAAGTGGGGAAAACTGACCGACAGTGATCTCGATGTGATTCGCGGGCAGCGCGATCAGCTCGTTGGCAAGATTCAGGAGCGCTACGGCATCGCCACGGAAGTGGCCCAGAAACAGGCCGAGGAATTCGTAAAGGCTCTGAATCTTGGCGACTCGACGGAGTCGATCCGCCCAACGCCCGAGGATGATTCGCGTGCAGCGGATACGGCCACCGGCCGGCCGGAGAAAAGTCAAAAAGTAGGGCACTCATAAAACGTAGTGCTTCCGATCCCACGCGTGGCAGCGGCACAGCGGGCCAAATCATAAACCGAGCGCTCACTCCGGGCTACATGCCCGGGGTGAGACGCCGGAACTGAGGTGCAAAGTGAGTGAAGCGGTGACTTGCTGGTCGAATTTCCGAAATACGAATCTGCATGGCTCTGCGATGCCCGGCAGCCTCCGGCGGCGGGGGCGGCCGCAGGGATCCTCGGCAGCGCCGGCGAGCGATAAAGCGGGAGTCGAATTCGATAGCCTGGTGAAGCACTGCAACCAGCGCGTCTATCGCCTCGCCTTGCGCGTCACCAGGAATCACCAGGATGCCGAAGACGCGCGGCAGGAAACGTTTCTCAAAGCCTATCGCCACCTCGACCAATTCGAGGGCCGCTCGCGTTTCACCACCTGGATTTCGCGCATCGCCATCAACGAAGGCCTGATGAACCTGCGCAAACGCAACGACAGCCGCCGCGTTCCGTTGGACGAGATCGCCGACAGCGCCGTCGAGAGCAACACTCTGCTGCAGATACGCCGTCCGGCGGAAAATCCAGAGACCAGCTTCACGCGCCGCCAGTTGCGCGGCGCTCTCAACGCCGCGATCGCCAGCCTGCGTCCGCTCTATCGCGATGTTTTCGTTCTGCGCACCGTCGAAGAACTCTCGACTTCCGAGACGGCGAAGGCCCTGGGCTTAACAGTCAGCACGGTAAAAACGCGGCTCCGCCGCGCCCGCATGGAGCTGCGCGCCTATCTAGAATCCTGCGGCGAAATCGTTCAATGCGCAGGAGCGTTAGCGGCCGCAGGAAGCTCAGAAGTATCTTCGGCAGCGTGAGTCCTTCGGCCCACGCCGTTGGTTTTGCCGTTGTAGGGGACGGCCGATTTCGCCCTCCCGCGACGCCCGCCGTGGGCGTCCCCACGCGCGAACTCTGCGCGGCCTTCGAATTTTCTTCGCTTCGGAACTTGCTCTAACCGAAACAAGGGTTCAATTAAAATTTCCGTAAGTCGAACAAAACAAACGACGGATTTTTTTTCTAACCGAAACAAAATTCAAAGGTGCGCGGAAGCGTTTTGCTCGCGGTGTGCGATCGGGTTTTTCCGGACAGGCCAAACCACAACCCACAGCCAACCCGGGGGCGTGGTGAACCCGCCCCCCTACGTTCTCGATGGCGAAAAACATCGTTTTTCACGCGATTAGAAATCGGCTCCGTCGTTTGTTTTCTTCAATTTAGGGCGTTTTCTAATAATTTTGCACGCGATTAGCCTTTTATTCGCCTTTCTCTAAGACGCACCGCAGAGACGCTGAGGGCGCGGAGTAGTTCCCGAAACGGGAAATGCTGCCGCTGCCGGCGTTTGTGCCGGGAATTTTCATTTGCTCCTCTAAATAATTTGGCCCGGCGCCCTTCCCGCCATCGCAGGATCAGGGTAAACACGCGGGCAGCTTAGATGGGCCGCCCTCGCGCCGGAATTGCGAGTACCTGCGTGATAATTGTCAGATCATATTTACGAGGTGTCAATGGTACGGATGGGCTAGAACTAACCGGAGGGGAAGAGGCGTCAAAGGCGGGGCCGAAATCCCCACCCTCACAAACCGAGGATGGGGCACCCGACGGCAAACCTCCGGAAAAAGCCTGCGCCACCCGCCTACATCGATCTCCTCTAAACGGCGCGCCCCGGCTCGCGGGCCGGGACGCATCCTGCCTGACTTGCCCGATACTGGCTCCGCTGCTCGAAAGGGCAGCGGGGCCAGACCTCAATTCCGATAGGACGTTCTGTGATCGCAGTTCGAGAACTCGGAGATTCAGGGCGAGGAGAAACGGTCCGCGGCGCGGAAAAGTCAGGCGCGAACTCGAACCAGCATGGAAACCGGAAATCGATCCGCGGCAGGATACTGGAAGTGGCCGGGGCGAGTGGATTTGATCCACCGACCTCCTGGTCGTAGAAATTGTTTGCACGAGCGTGACGAATTCTCTTTCGTTTGATTTGGGTCGTTACTGCAATAGAATTTGGGCGTACTGAGGCCTCCCACCCAGGGAGGGTGTGATGCGAATCTGCTTCGCGACCGTCCGACCGATCCGTTTCTTGCAGTTGTGTTTATCGATCATTCTGTTCTTGTCCCTGGCTCCGCGTGTGCTGCGTGCGCAAACAGGAGAGGCGTGCGCGCCATCGCCGGCGGTCAAGGCGGCTCTCGACGCGTTGCCCGCGCAAACTCCGGCTGACACTGACTGGGAATTCGGCGAGAAGCGGCTCACCACTATTCAAGGGCTGCTCCAGCGCTACCCCAGCGACGTTTTCGTCCAGCGGCGATACATCACCGCGATGGCTCGTCAATTCGAATCAGAAAAGGCAATCGCCGAATACAAAGCCCGCCACGAGCAAAGTCCGGACGACGCGCACGTGGACTATCTCTATGGGCTCGCGTTGCTGGGCAGACAATCAACCGAGTCCATCAAGCTTTTTGACGCCGCTCTCCAAAAAGATCCCAACTTTCCCTGGCCGCACCTCGCGCTGGCGCAGATCTATGCCGCTCCGGTGTTTCTCGATAAGGAGAAGAGCCTTGCTCACGTTAGAGCTCTCCTCGATGCGTGCCCCGCTTCGTTCGAAGGCTACGAAGCGCTTTCTTCCGTCGATGACAAAGCACTGATCGCACGGAGCGCCTCAAGGCTTCGCGTGCTGATCCAATCTCGCGCCGATTCCGATGCAATCGGAGCCTACCGAACTCTGTGGTCGCTCGAGTTCAAGGCTCATCCTCCATCGGAATACGACCAATTGCGCAAGCAGGTTGTACAGGATCTATATCGCATCCGCGCGCTCAATCTGGCAGACGACCGCAAGTGGTACGGGACGCTTGAGGACGGCTATAAACTCGCGAGCGATCAGAAAGAGTCCGATTGGGCCAAGGAGACGCGCTTAACTCGTTTTCCGGATCCCTGGGAGCTTTCGTCTATGTCGAAGTGGGACGAAGACCATCACTATCCGGGCGAAGATGCTCCTGCAGACGCGAAGCACGCTTACTATACGGAACGCCTCGCCCAGACCAGTGCCTGGATCAAGGAGCGTCCCAATCTGACGTTTCTCCGGTGGGATCGACTCGACACCATGGTTCATGTCGACGCATCACCGGCAGACATCGAGGCAGCCGCGGACGAGGGTCTCAAAGTCGCTGTCAAGAATGCCGGCCCACGCGGTCCGAGCTCGGACGACTATTTCTCGATAGCAAAAAGCCTCTCAAAGAAGCATCTCCAGCCCGAGCGAGTGGTCGATCTGGTGCAAAAGGGGCTGGTGAAATTCGAAGTTGAGGCCAAGGAGTTCTTTTACGACGTCGATGCTACAAAGGATTTTGTGGCCGAGATCGGCTTCTATCGGAATTACCAACGTCTCGACGCGCTCGGATACCAGACTGACGCCTTTCTTCAACTCAAGCAAACTGAAAAGGCGAACGCCAAGCTTTCGGAGACCGACCAGCGACTCCAGGATCTGAACTCTCTTGCCAGCGACAAGCAGGACCGCAAGAAACTCTATTCCATCCAGTTGGCTGCGTACTGGGGACGCATGGGCCGTTTGGCCGAGATGCGTGCCCGCAAGCTCGATGCCATGGCTTTTTATGAAAACGCTTTGCTCACGCGGCTCGATGCGCAGCAGAAACCCGAAGCCGGCGTGAAGGACGAACTGGCCGATGACGCGCAGCGTGTCTGGACCAGCCTCGGCGGGACGGCGGAAGGCTGGCAGCTTTGGTACGCCCGGCGCGCCGACGCTCTTGCGGATCTTCCCTCGCTCACCTGGCAAGTTACCAACGAGCCTCTGCCGGCTTTCGAGCTTGCGGACCTCAACGGTAAGACTTGGAACTTAGAGTCCTTGAAGGGCAAGCTAACATTCTTGAACTTCTGGGCGGTCTGGTGACACTTCTGCCGCGAGGAGTTGCCTCGCATGCAGAAACTGATCGAGAAATACAAGGACAGCCCCGACGTTCAGTTCATCACCTTGAACATGGATGACAATCCGGGCCTTATCGAACCTTTCATGAAAGAGCATCATTTCTCGTTCACCGTGTTGCCGGCTTACAACTACGTTACCGACACGCTGAAGGTCGAGGAAATCCCGCAAAACTGGATCATCGATTCCCGGGGCGTCATATGCCTGAAAGGATCCGGTTACGACCGCACCGAAAAGTGGGAAGCCGGCATGACCGAAGCGATCGAGAAGCACAGGCCTGAATCACGCCCATCGGCCGCGGGGGACTCGTCGATGCCGTAAGCCCTGCGGGGACTTATAAGGAACAACCGCATTGGAAACCGGTTCATTCACCGCATCGAAGTACGAAATGCAAGTCATGACCGGCTGAATTGGTGCGTGTCGCCGAAAAATTGACGCGCTGCGCGATGTAGTGGGACCCGTGTGGTAAAAAGCGCTGTGAGGAAAGATTGCGCGATGAGCGGCGTTGGGTAGCCGTAAAGGAAACAGATGCTGATTACCAGCCCCTGACCATGATATTGATTATTCTTTCCCTCGTGGCCGCCCTCATTGCGAGGTATGCTTTCGCCGTCGCTGCTCGCTCTCCCTCATCATTTCTTTTATGTCCGCCGCTGGACGTATCTCGATTGTTCCGCACTGCAACTTCACTCCTGGGCATTGGGAAATGAGCTGAATGGCGTGATTCAGATCGCGCGCTTCGAGCACCTGAATTCCACCCAATTGCTCCTTCGTTTCCGCGTACGGACCGTCTGTCACGGCAACCTTTCCGTTCTTCCAACACACGGTCACCGCCGTGTTGGCGGGCTGAAGAGGTTCCTCAGCGAGCAAATGTCCGTTCTTCCGCAATTCGTCGTTGTAGCTAAAACACTCGTCCAGAACGGTGTTGCACTCGTTCTCGGACATGTTTTCGAATTTGCCGGGCTCGAGATAGCCCAAACAGATGTATTTCATTGGGTCCTCCGTTCGAGACCGTGTAACACATCGATTGATGCAGTTGCTTGTCGCTAGCAAAATCAGACTTCGCGGGCTAGCCGGTGGCAAAAGCTCGCCGAAGGGCAACCATCCACGATTCCGTGAATCGCTTCGAAACTGCGGCGTCGGGGACTAGCACGTCGAAGCCGTGATACGCGCCCGGAATTACATGGAGTTCCGTCGGAACTCCGGCATTGATCAGGCGGCGGGCGTATTCCACATCTTCATCCACAAACAGATCGATCGCGCCGACGCCGATGAATGCAGGAGGAAGTCCGGCGAGATTTTCGACGCGCGCAGGAACCGCGCCTGCCGGAACCGTAGGCGAGCCGGCCGGGACGCCGAGGAAAGAAGTCCAGGCGAAACGATTCGAGCCCGCGTTCCAAAGGAACTGTCCGATATACGGCGGAGCTTGGCGAGTGCTGCCGGTGCGATCGTCGAGCGCCGGATATATCAGCAATTGAAATAGGATGGGAATTTCGCGGCGATCGCGCGCGGCAATGGCGAGTAGCGCAGAATGGCTGCCGCCGGCGCTTTCTCCGCCTATGGCGATGCGTTTGCGATCCACGCCGAGTTCGTCAGCGTTTTTGTAAAGCCAGCGCAGCGCGGCGTAATTATCTTCGAGCGATCCCGGGAAATGAGTTTCCGGGGCGAGGCGATAGTCGACCGAAACGACCAGGCATCCGCAGTTCTGTGCCACTGCTTGCAGAAACGGATTGAATTGTCCGGCGAAGCCGGTGACATACCCGCCGCCATGAATGTGCAGAAGTGCAGGACGCCCTTTCGTGCCCGGGGCCGCATCGACAATCACCAGGCGCAAGTCCGGCGCGCCCGATGGCCCGGGGATGTGCCGTTCAAATGGCTGCGGCGCCGGCGGTGGCAGCGGTGGCACCCCCGGCCATTTGCGTGCTTCAACGAGATTTTCGCTCGTGAAGGTCGGAGTGGGGAATTTCTTGATTGCGTCAAGCAACTCCGGATCGACCATGGCATAAGGGTCCGCCCCCGCTGCAGGCGCGGGCGCCTGCCGGGCGACGGCGGAGCGCAGCAATTCAGGCGCAATGCCGATCCCAATTCCCGCGGTCAAACCGCCGCGAACAAAATCACGTCTGGTGAGCTCGTTCATCCTAGCCTCCCTCCGTTTTCGTCAGGGCATGACTTCTTGCGCCCGAACGCGCCGGGCTCGAGATAGCCCAAACAGATGTATTTCATTGTTCTTCTCCTCGTTCTCCTCCCCGCGGGGGGAGCCAGCAGCGCACCTGTAGCAGGCTTTTCCGTCACTGTTTCAAGTAACGAAGCGCAACACATCCTGATGGAAAAATCTTGGACTCAACAAGTTTTAATTGTAATTTCTGCTGTAGGCTAACACCTTCCAACAGCCGTCTCCCTTCTCCTGCAATTATTGGCGTCACGACAAAACGATATTCATCAATAAGACCAAGCTCGATAAGTTGTGAAGGAATGTCCACACCACCGGCCAAAATATTTTTGCCTTGTTCCTGTTTTAATTTAAGGATTTCGTCGCGAAGGTTCGTACGAACAATTTTCGTATTTTTATCTTCAGCGCTCTCTAATGATCGTGAAAAAACAATTTTGTTTTTGGAGACAAACATTTTCGCAAATTCGATATCTGCTTTCGTCTCAGAAGGATTTTTGGCGACATCCGGCCAGTAAGGAACCATCAACTGATAGGTTTTGCGCCCAAAGACGAGTAGGTCGGCATCTCGCAGGAGCAGCGCATGGTGTTCGAGTACTTCTTCATCGACCATTTGTTTAGTGTGATCGCAGCAGCCATCCAGGGTGATGTTGATTGCGTAGATTACCTTTCTCATTTGGTTACGCCGCTCCCCTTGATGTATGAATGTCTAGAAGGCCTTGCGCACCGGATCGTTCACCTTATAGTCGTCAAGGATGTGCCGCCCCCTTCGAGTCCTTATCTGATTTCGCCCGTCAGGCCGGCGTCGACGGCGGTGTTGGGGCCGGCATAAAAAGAATCGCGCGCACTTCGACCGGCGCACGGCAGGCGATAACGGCCTTGCGTCCCCACGCCAGCGCCTCGTTCAAGTCCGCGGCTTCCAGCACCCAAAAACCGGCGATGTGCTCCTTGGTCTCCAGATATGGCCCGTCGGTGATGAGGACCTTGCCGCCGGGCTGCGCCCGCAGCGACTTCGCGCTGCCGACCGGGGTCAGGCCGGCGACGAACTTCCTGGCACCGGCCGCAATCATCTCGCGGTTGAGCGCGTGGATCTCCTCCATAGTCGCTTCGGTTTCGACGGACGGGTCGAAATCGTCGGGGTGGTGAATAGCGACTAAATACTGCGGCATGGTTTCTCCTTTTCCAGTGACGGTCTTCGGGCCGGGCGGTTGCTTCTCAATTCTCCGGTCGCGGCTACATAGACATCGTTCGAGTCGCCGCGACATCGAAAAAGTGCTGAGGGTTTTTTTACTGCGGTTTCGTCTCAGCCCAGTCGTCGCCAAACCTCTCTTGGATATACTTTTGGGTCTCGGGATCGAAGTCGGTCATGTCGTACAACCGGCGGACTTCGACCATTTCGTCATCCCGTCCGGGGATGCGCGAGGCCCATTCGAGCGCCTCTTCGCGCGACTTCACCTGGATAATCCAGAAGCCGCCGACCACCTCCTTCGCTTCGGTAAACGGACCGTCGGTAACTTTCGATTTTCCGTCTTTGAAGGTAACGCGCGCGCTCATCGTCGCAGGCGGTGTCAGGCCGTCAAGCGCGAGCAGCACGCCGGCTTTCCCTAACTCGTCGTTGTACGCACCCATCTTCTCCATGTCTCTCATCTTGGGCACGAAGCCGGCTTTTGCGGTTTCGTAGATTTTCGGATACATGATCATCATGAAGCGCATTTTCTTCTCCTTAAGTGTAGAGCGGACGCCCTATCAGGGCCGCTACTTCTATATTTACTTGCTTCCGCCGGGATCTTCTTCCGGAGCCGGGTAGAAAAGAAGCTCGCGCACCTCTCCCACCGCATCGGAGAAGATGGCACCCTTGCGCGCCCACGCGAGCGCCTCGTCCATATCCGCGCATTCCAATATCCAAAATCCGCCCATGTGCTCCTTGGTCTCGGTGTATGGCCCGTCGGTGACGAGCACCTTGCCGTCGGGCTGGACCCGCAGCGTCTTCGCGCTGCCGGGCGGGGAAATGCCGCAGGCGAACTTCCTTATGCCGGCGGCAATCAGTTCGCGGTTGAGCGCGTGGATCTGTTCGACCATCGCTTCGGTTACGGTGGACGGGTCGAAGTCGTCGGGGAGGTAATTAGCGACCAGATACTGTGGCATGACTTTTTCTCCTTGGTTTCTGTGGTTTGTTCCCGATGACGTGATTCCTGTTCACTCAGGAACCGTAGCTCATCGTTCTCTCGTGCTATTGTCGTTGGAGAGACGGA
>Ga0116215_1000166_pt1 | contig 54315 bp, 40 predicted proteins | sample Sb_taG_7_FD_89698 | JGI IMG/M metagenome (GOLD analysis project Ga0116215, IMG submission 89698) | Peat soil microbial communities from Weissenstadt, Germany - Sb_50d_2_FS metaG | ecosystem: Environmental > Terrestrial > Soil > Wetlands > Peat | place: Germany: Weissenstadt | collected 2010-09-21
CGTGCGGCGGGAGCACGGAGCAGGTGGTCGTGGGCAAGGCATCGCCGACGGTGAGCACGCTGGCGAGCCCGACGACGGGGACGGTGGGGGTGGCGATAAAAGCCCTCAAAGACACCGCCACGCTATCGGGCACGCCCATCGCGCCGTCAGGATCCGTGACCTTCAATCTGTACTCGGACAACACCTGTAGAACGACGGTGCCGGGCGTCGGTGGATCGGGAACGATCACCTCCTCGAGCGCCTCCTACACGGTCAAATGGACGCCCAGCGCAGCAGGGACGTACTACTGGATTGCGAGCTACCCGGGCGATGGGAACAACGCCCCGGCCGCAAGCAGTTGTGGCTCGGAAACGGTGGTGATCACGGCACAGCCGACGATCACGACCACTGCCAATCCCAAGTCCGCAGGTACCGGAACGACTCTCCAGGACAGCGCCACCCTGGCCAACACCAGCAACCTGCTTGGCACCGGCTCCATCACATTCAAGTTGTTCGGGCCGGGCGACACGACGTGCGCCACCGCGCTCCACACGGAGACGGTCACGGGCGTCAAGTCAAACGGCCCCTTCACCACCACAAGCGGCTACGTCGCAAAGACCATCGGCACGTACCACTGGACGGCGAGTTTCACGGGAGATGCGAACAACGCCGCCGCAGTCGGGGCCTGTGGAGCTGAACCGGTGGTCGTGGGTCCCCAGATCAGTGAGATCACTCCGAGTGCGACGACATGTGCGCAGTTCGCCTCGGGATTCGCAACTGCCCTTTCGACGATGCAATACACGTTGAGCGGAACCAAGATCGCGACGGTGAACGTTTCGGAGTTCACATACTGGGTCAAGGTGACCTCCAGCGGGACATACACCATCAGTCAGTCAACAAGCGAAGCTAGCAAGAAGCTGCTCCTCGCCACCGGCAGCAGCGTGTACGACAATGCAACGGCCAGCAACTGCAGCACTGTCACCAGCACGATCACCCAGAAGTCAACCAGTGGCACCGTGACTGTCCAATTCAGTGCGGGAACGGGACCCTTCTATATCGGCGTCAACTTCTCGACCAGCAAGGTGATCGGCGAAGCGGCGCCGAGTCCGAATACAACCGTTCCGTACATCTTCAACGGCGGCATCACGGGGTCCGCCAGCGAGATCGATCTCAAGCTCGTCTAGGTCGGTCGTCCTCGGCGAGTTCGGGCGCCGGCGCAAACAACGCATACGTTGTCATGAGATCGGCACGGGCAATCCCGCCGTTCGTTGGCCCCCCCTGCTTTGTCAGTTGAGGTCGGCGAGCAGATGACGCCTCCCCGCCATGTTCCTGCGCAAGTAATCGGTTAGGTAACCGCGACCGTCTGAGGTTGAACCGCGGCTGCCGAGTAATCCTGGTTTCCATCTTGGAACCAGTCGATCACACAGTTTCCCGGGAATCCGAGACCGGCGTTGATGGTGACCACGCTACCGCTGATGCTGCACGACCCCGGAGTGCCCGAATTGTCGATACCGAACGTCACTGCGAGGCCCGATGAGGCGGTTCCCGACAACTGGTACTGGGTCTGCGTGACACACGGGTTGCATGGAGGTGTCGAGGTGATCGTTATGGACTGCGTTGCCTGTGCCACGGTGATCGGCTGCTGACGCATCGCCGCCGGCGAGTAGTCCGCACTCCCCGCCTGATTGGCATCGATGGTGCAATCACCGGCCGCGGTGAAGCTGACAGCCCCTGATGGACTGACGCTGCACGCCGTACTCGAGGGGTCGGCGGAGAAGGTCACCGCACCGCCTGGGGCAGAAGCAGTCACCGTGTAGCTACCGAGATACGTGGGGTTGGACGGGTTGCTGGTGAAGGAGATTGCCTGTGACGCCTGCCCGACGCTGAAGGTCACTGTTTTTGGCGGTGCCGCGTTGTAGTGCGAGTTGCCGGCCTGTGTCGCCTCGATCGAGCAGGTTCCAACGCCGACGTAGGCGAAGGTGTTGCCGGACAGCGACTTGCAAACACCGGTGGTCAGGCTGGTGAACAGCACGGCATTGCCAGACCCGCCTCCGCTGGCGGCGGCTGAATACGATCCGCCATAGGTCGCTCCGGACGGAGAGCCGGATGCCCAGGTGATCGACTGTGACAGGAGCGCCGGGTTGGGTGGAGGCGTCGTTGGCGGCTTTGGAGCCCCCGTAGGTGCGCCTGTTGACGTTGTGATCGGGGCAGGGACGCCGCCCGGGAGGTTGGCGCCGGCACTGGTCGCCGGTCCTGCCGGGCCAGGTGTCGGGCTTGAACTCGCCGTGACAGGCGGGAAGAACGGAAGCCCGTTGAAGGGAGCCAGGAAGCCCGTTGACGGGCCGTTTGCAGAGACACCACGCACCAGCACGAGGATCGTCAGAGCTGCGGCGAAGGCCAACCCACCGAGCCCTGCCCAGACCCGAGGGTCGCGCGGAGCCGGAGACCGAACGAGCGCCACCGCCGCCACCGCGTCGTCCGCACCATCGTCGCCGCGTGCATCCGCGGTCGAATTGACGCGTATGACTCGGCTGGCCTGCGCTACGCCGGCAGCAGTGAGAAGCGCCCGGCCTTCCTTCCGCCAGCCTTCGCCGAAGGTGGCCCGTGCGAAGTCATCCAACTCATGCCGAAAATGCCCGAGCGTGGCGCTGCGCTTCGAGGGGTCGGTCGCCATGCCCTCAGTGAGCAGCGGTCGCAGATCGGTTCGAATAGCCGTCTTGGATGCCCGGCCGCCGATCGATTCGACAAAGATGGCGGTCGCAGCGTAGAGGTCGGTCGCTGTCGTGGGCGCAGCCCCCGACCGGATTTCTGGAGCCATATACGGCACCTGCTCAGGGAGCAGACCGGCGCCGGCGCGCGGTACGCCCAGGCCGGCGTCGCGGATCAGCACCGCGCCAGACGTCTCGACCACAACCGCGTCGGGTGTGAGGTTGCCGTGCAGGACGTTGCCCTTGTGTAGTGCCTCGAGGCCGGAGACGGTGTCCTCGAGGAGCACCAGGCCGGCCGCGAGCCCGAGTGGCCCGTGGGCCGCCAGCAACTGCGTCAGGGTGCCCCCGGAGATCGACTCGTAGACCACGGCACCGGCCGTCTTGTCGAACTGCATGACGGAGACAAGGTTGGTGTGACGCACCTCGCGGAGGACGCCCATGTCGCTCGCGAGGCGCCGCATGAAGGCCCGATCAGCCTTCAGCGCGGGGGCAAGGACTCGGATGTCGACGAGCGCGCTGCTCGCCTCAGAGCGTGCCGCGATCAGGACACCGCATGGGTCGGACTCCACCTCGCCGAGCGGCGTGAACCCACGCGCTGTGGAATTCGACGAGATGTGCCAACCCCTCCTGCTCAGGCTCCCCATAGCGCAATTATGCCGATTCTGGACGATCGATGTCGGCGGCCGGGGTCACCGGTGACGGACTTGGACTGACGCAGCTTTTGAGGCATTTGACGCGCTGCGGACCATTCCTGTAGCATTCCCGGTCATGAGTTTCAGAAGGGGAAGCGGCGTCATCACCGCGAACAGCATCCTGGCGACTATCGCAATCTTCGGTGCACAGCAGGTGCCCGCCGCCGCTGCGGTTCGGGCTCCGGCAACGGCTCCGGTCACGGGCTCCGCTTCCGCGGCGAGCAACTACGTTCCGGTCACCCCGGGTTTCCGGATCCTCGACACGAGGATCGGTCTCTGCGGCGGCAGCGTGTGCCATGCGGTCGGACCAGGTGGGACGCTGCAGCTTCAGGTCACGGGCTACGTTGATCCCGGGACTGGGAACTCGGTTCCGGCCGGCGCGAGTGCGGTCGTCATCAACGTCACCGCGGTCGGCGGCACGTCGTACAGTCTGCTGACGGTCTATCCGGCCGGATCCACCCGCCCACAGGCATCGAATATCAACTTCACGGCCGGCACGGCGCTGGCCAACCTGGTCACGTCGCAGCTCAGCGTTGGAGGCGCGCTGGACATTTACAACGCCCTCGGCACGGTCAACGTCGTTGGCGACGTCGAGGGGTACTTCATGCCCGAAGCGGCGACGGTCACATCCGGCGAGTACCACCCGATTACTCCGCTTCGGGTGTGTGACACGCGCGCCGGACAGGAGATCAACGCCTGCAACGGCCTCAACGACGGCAAGTCTCATGCGATCGGTCCGAACACGGCCGTCAAGGTGACCATCGCCGGACAGCCTGCGTGGTGTTCGCCCACCTGCACTCCATCGATCCCAACTGACGGAACCGAGGAGTTTGCGATCATCAACCTGACCGCAATCGCCGGCACCGTGAATACCTACCTCAGCGTCGTGCCCTGGAGCACGCATGGCTGCGTCTACGGTGGGAGCAGCGGCCCGCCCCCCTTCTCGACGGTCAACGTCAGTGCGGGCAAGGCGCAGGCGAACCGGGTCTTTGTCGACCTGGCGATCAACACGAACCCCATCAACATCTGCGTGTACAACGCCGCGGGGAAGGCCAACTTCATCATTGACGACAACGGATGGTTCGGTGGCCCGACTGCCGGAATGGGCGAGCAGTTCTACGCCACCTCGCCGACGCGGATCTGCGACACGCGATCCGGAATGGGCACGCCCTGCGCAGGACACGAGCTGACTCAGGGTGGAGTCCTGACCGTCGCGGCGGCTGGCCAGCCCGGGATTCCGAGCGGCGCCCACGCGATCATCGCCAACCTCACTGCGATCGCCGGATCGTCGTTCACGTTCATCAGTGCCTACCCGTCGGATGCCACGAGCCGTCCGAACATCTCTGACCTCAACGCGGGGGCGGGACAGGTGCTCGATAACCTGACGGCGGTCACGCTATCAGGAGGCGGATCGCCGGGCGATTTCGACCTCTTCAATGCCCTGGGGAATATCAACGCGACGGTCGACGTCGAGGGCTGGTTCCAGTAACAAGTTCGCCTCGGCAGCCGGCCGCATTTTCGGCCGGCTGCCTGAGTGCTCTCGCGGCCCTGGCAAGTCGTGGCCTGCGGCGTCGGTGGTTAGAGGCAACGGCCCCCCCGCCGCCCAGGGCCCAGGTCAGTTGTAGCCGGCGAGGTTGGTCACGGTGTAGGTGGCGGGCGCACCACCGAAAAGACCACCGGCGCGATTCCCCCAGACGCCGCCGTTCACGCTGAAGACCGGCCTGCCCGAGTTGAAGTTGTAGAACGTCTGGCGGTGCGGGACCGCAGTGGCGACCGAGGGGTACGAGTCGGCGAGGAACTCCGCGCTCACCGGCGCACTCCCCTGGAAGCGAATCATCGGCAGCGCGGTGCAACCTTCGATCAGCACCGATGTGGTCGCCATCGACCCGGTGAACAGGATGGTGCCGTCGGTGCCGAAGTTGCAGCCTCTGATCGTCAGCCCCCTGGCGGCATCCACCCTCAGTGTGTTCCCGGGCACCATCAACCGCTCGTTGGCGATGGTGATGTTGGTGCTGACGTCCACGCCGTTGTCGGAGATGATGCCGCCCATCCCGTAGCTCGTGAAGTTATTGATGGTGATGTGGTCTGACGGCGCAGAGATCCAGAATCCGGCCGTCCCCCCTCCCTGAGGACCCGGGCGGTAGGTCTCGTTCTGCACCGTGACGTACCGGTCGACGTAGAGGGCGAGGCGCGATCCGGTATGGACGAGATTCTCGATCAGGCTGTTCTCCTGGAAGGACCAGGAGATGCCGTCGTTATCTACGAGGTCGCTGACGTAATCGTTGAGCAGTCGGTTGCCGGAGTTGTAGAGCGGTGCTGCCGGTGTCGCCCCCGATGGGCCCGCGTAATAGATCGCGAAGAACTGCCGGCCACCGAGAATGCGGCAGTACTGGACCGTGACGTCGTTCGCCAGGACACCGAGCGCCTGTCGCGTGTTCGACGACTGCGCGTCGAGGGTCAGACCCTCGACGACGGTGTGATCCACGCGAACGCTCAGCAGGCCCCCGGTCGGGTTGGTGTTGGTGATCGTCACCAGGCTGCTTCCTGCGCCCGCGATCGTGAGCGGTTGCCCGACACGAATCTCAATGCCGGATCCCAGCCCTGATCCACCGACGAGGTAGTGCCCGGGAGGGAAGTAGAGCGTGCCGCCTCGTGCGCCGGCGACGGTTACTGCTTTCGCGATGGCGTTGGTGCTATCGGTGTGGCCGTTGCCCACCGCCCCGTACGAGGTCACGTCGGTGATCGGCAGGGGCATCGGCGGAGGCTGCTGCGTGGCGCTGGGCGAGGGTGGCGCCGATCCTGCGGGAGTCGATCTCGCGTCGGAGGTGGTCGGGCTCGGACTCGCGGATCCCGGCGTGCTCAGAAGGGGGGTGGGGCTCGGACCAGGCGCGTTCTCGGATGGCTGTGGCGAGGTGGATCCCGGCGCGAGATTGGATGCGCCGCGCGTCATCCCCCCTCTGAGGGCTTGAGGAGCAACCGCCGATGTGACGACGGCGCATGCGCTGACCACCACCGCAAGACGGGCAGCCTTCCAAAACATCCGTGACCCTCGCCTCTCGGACCGTCCCCCTACGAACGGAGCCCTACGTCAACCGCTTTCGCGTCGGCGGAGCGTACCAAAGGTGATGGGGGGTCGTGAGCGTCGATCCCTGCAAGCCTTGTCAGATGTTGAAGAGGGTCCGCAAATTTGTGGTGGCGCCGGACGGGCATGGCGATCCGTCGCCCGAGAGCCCGGTTGCGCATCCAATGTTCCCGAGTCCGAGCATCTTCTCGGTGGTGCCCAGCGCCGCAATGTTGTCCATCGTTGTTGATGCCGGGACGACTGTTCCCGGAACCACGGTCGGTGCCACCACGACATTGGGCAGGACACTCCCGAACGAGCCCTCATCCCACATGATGAAGACGGCCGTGGTGCCACTCTGATACGCCGGAGAGCTCGTGATGATCGGCAGCCAGGCGGACAGCCACTGGTCACCATTGGTGACGCGGTTCGCATACGGCGTGCACTTGTTGTGCATGTTGTTGCACGCGTTGGGCGTGACGAAACTGAAGGAGGGGAGGGTGTTGTTGTTCAGGTCGTTGAACAGAGGGTTGGATGTCTCATTGGGTGCGCACGACGTGCCGGTGCAACTGGTGGTGGGGACGGCGACGTCGTTGGTCTGGCAGGTGTTGCCACCCAGCTTTCCGGCGATGCGCAGATCACTCAGGTAGGGCGCGGGATTGTGTCGCACGTAGTACGGGGCCGTCTTGGACGTCGTATTGGACGTATCGCAGTTGAATGGCATGCTCTCCTCATACGCCTTCCATGAATCCCCGACGTCCTGCAGCTGTTCGAAGATCGACGGGATCGCCACCGTGTTCTTGCACGAGGAAACCGTGCACTTCGCGGCCGGGCTCATGCCCTCCGTGATGCACACGTCACCGGGAGGCGCCGTGGCGTGGATGGACTCGGAGTTGCAGTTGGCACCTGCTACTCCCGGGACGTAATTCGATGCACCGTTGATCACGTCGTCCAGCCAGCCCTTGGCGTAGCCGCACTCGCCGGCGAGGCCGGTGATGTAGGGTGCCGCCGCATTGCCGATCACCTTCGAGAGCGCGTTGTCCTCCATCCAGATCCAGATCACGTGCTGGTATGTGGTAGGAGGAGCGGTTTGCGCCGTACCGCAGGGATTGTAGGGCGATCCGGAGGTCGCCGCCACCGTGGTGCCGAGCGGTAGCATCGGGCCTGCCTGGACGGTCTCCGAGGCGAGAAAGGCCATGGCCACGGCGATGACGCCGGCGGCCGTCGCAACGTGTTGTCGTCGTTGCATTTCGCACCCCTCCTTCACCTCGGCTGAGCACCCCCTTCAAGTGCTCGAGCTGCCCGCTCTATCGATCGGGCGAGCGATACGGTCCAGGCGACTCACTATACCGGTTTCCCGGACCGGTTTCCGGCGCCAGAAACCCCGGATCGGCATCGGCGCTTCCCGACGGTGCCCCCGCATGCACAGACGAGCCGCCCGGATCGCCAGGGAAAGGGAGAGAGGCGGCGGGCGGCTCAGGGTTAGGGGCCGATCGATGCAGCCGGCTGGGCCAGGACCCCGGAGCCTAGCACGTCAGCACGATAGCGTGTGCACGCTTGCGTGCTTTTCTGTTACGGCCCGCGACTGGGCTTTCATCGTTCCGCGGGGCGCCCTCGGCTACCCTCGAAGCATGCGCGGGTTCGGATCGGGTCGCTATCTCACGCTGGCCGAGGTCTCTCGCCGGACGGGATTGGAACAATCCTGGTTGCGACGGCTCTGTCAGCGCGGCGACCTGACGGCCACCAAGGCTGGCCGCGACTGGCTGGTCACCGCGCGGGACCTCGCCGCATTCGAGCGGGACCACCGAGGACGCCCTGCGAAGTCGTAGGCGGCTTGTGCCGAGTGATCAGGCCACGCGTCGCGGCCTGGCGAAGTAGGCGCCAACGAGGCAGACGATCGCCACGATGATGAGGACCACCCCTCGATCCGTGTGCCGAATCGGGTGCCCCGAGGCAAAGAGGTTGGTCTTCAACGTGAAGTAGACGACGGAAAGCACCAGGCAGATCACACCGATGATCCCCAGCACGATGGCGAGAAGGCTGTTTCCCCGCATGGTTGGTTCTCCCCTGAAAGTCGTTATCTCGTGAGCGACGCATGGCGATGTGGAATCGCTTGAAACCGGCACATTAGTACGGCGGGACCCCCCGATGTCGAGTGGGGCCGGCTGCGCCCGATTTGCGGTCAGTCGGGCGGTGGGTTGCGAAGTGGTTACCCTGCGACCCGTGGTTACGCCGGAGCTCGACGAGGCGGTGCGGTACCTTCGTCGTGTCGACGCGGTAGGCACCGAAGACCAGGGCGCGTGGGCCGGCGGCACTTGGTTCCGCGCTCGGTCGCTCCCGCACGCCTACGACGCGAATCACGTCGTCGTGCTCGAGCACGGCTTCGCGATGTCGGTGGAGGAGGTGATCGCCGCGGCCGACGAGATCCAGGGTGGACTGCCCAACCGGATCGTCGAGTTCGTCGCCTGCGGCGAGTCGGACTCGCTCGCGGCTACGTTTCGCGAAGCAGGATGGCTCGATGAGCCGCTCGGCATCATGGTGCGGCATCGCGAACCGGACCGCCGCGTCGACACCTCATCGGTCCGCGTCGTGGATGCGAGCTTGATGCGGCCGGCGCGCGTCGCTTCGCTGAGCAGCGAGTCGTGGGCGACGCGGGACGCGGTCGACCAGGTGCGCGAGAAGCAGGAGCGCGTGGCTCGAGGTGTGCCGACAACGCATCTCGCCGTCATCGAAAACGGGATGGTTGTCTCGTACTGCGAGGTCTACAGGCTCGACGACATTGCGCAGATCGAGAGCGTCGCGACCGTGCCCGAGCATCGTGGCCGTGGCCACGCTCGCGCCGTCGTGACGCGGGCGCTCGAGTTGACCGCGGACCAGCGCATGGTGTTTCTCGGTATGGATCCGAGCGACTGGCCGCGGCATCTCTACGCGCGACTCGGGCTCGATGACATCGGCCGCGTTGCCCGATTTCGCAAAGCGCTCCCGGGTTCATGAACCCAGGAGCGCTTGCAACCCCCTATCCCTCAAGGCCGTCTCCCCCGGCGGATCGGTGCAATGCAACCGAACGTCGTAAGACTACCAAACACGTCACGGCGATGCAAGCATTGATTTCATGAGGTGCGCGAACGCAACATCAAGCATCAGCGCGTGGCGGCGGCGCAACATTCGACGTGCCGGATTGGACATCGACCCTCACGGTGCGGTTGGCAGGAGGTGCTCGTTGAGAGTGCCGCCACTCGCGATGTAGGCGAGGACGGCTCGATCGGTGAGCCACTCAACCGGCGCACGGTCGTCGGTGAGCGGGTCGGCAGACGGCTGCGCGATGTACGCCTGCCCGACCACGAGTGGAGCCAGCGACTGGATGTTCTCCGGCAGTGTCGAAACCCGCTGTGCCAGAGATGAGGCGGTGATCGGGTCCGGCAGGCCGACGACAAGCTCGTTGAAGTGCAATGCCGGCCAGACCCACACCTGGGGGAACACGGTGGCCACCGTCCCGGCGACCGCCTGGACGAGCTGATTGTTCCCCGGCACGCGCTCGACGTTGAGCGCGATCCCGCCACCCGGGTTGAGATGTGCATGCAGCAGTGAGAAGAACTCCTGGGTCGAGAGATAGAACGGGATGTACTCTGTCCTGTACGCGTCGACGACGATGAGGTCGTAGCGCTGTGACGTGGTCTCGAGATACTCGCGCCCGTCCGCGGTGACCACGTGGAGGTTGGGGATCGCGTCGAGTCCCATGTACTCGCGAGCGAGCTGGGTGACGACCGGATCGATCTCCACCGCGTCGATGTCGATGCCGGGATACTCCGCGGCCAGCGCGCGTGCCGTGGTGCCGCCGGCGTTGCCGATGACCAGCACGTGGTGCAGGCTCCGGTCGAGAAGCGGTGGCACGACGAGCGGCATGTCCCACTCGCCGCCGGTGAGGGCCGTGCCGGCGCGGTACACCGACTGATCCGCGATGCCATCGTCGAAGCGCATCACGATCCTGCCGCCCGATTCGCTCACCACCTGGATGAACTGATACGCCGTCTCGCGCTCGGCGAGCGTGCCCTGGGTCTCCTTGACCAGTCCCGGTGGGAGGATGAGGAGCACGATGATCACGCCGCTCGCGATCAGCGCCGGGCGCATGAGGAGTGGGATCGACACGAGCGCCACCAGCAGCGCGGCGCTGAGCAGCGTGCGCTGTGTGCCGACTCCGGGGATGAGCACGAGGGCCGACCCGAATGTGCCAATGATGGCACCAACAGTCGCGAGTGAGGAGAGGCGTCCGCTGGTGCGGCCGGCCCGGTCGATATCGGTCAAGGCAAGGCGCAGCGCGAACGGCGACGCCATGCCGAGCAGGGTCACCGGCACCGAGAAGAGCAGCAGCGTCGACAGGAACGATCCCACCACCGTGCCGACGCTCACCGCCGCGAAGCCCTGCAGTGCCAGGTTGAGGAAGGGACGGGCGACAAACGGGAGAACGGCCGTGCAGATCGCGGCGATGACCAGGATCAGGCCGAGGACACGCCGCGTCGGGTGGCGGTCGGCGATGCGTCCGCCGAGCCAGTACCCCACCGACAGGTAGATGAGGATGAGGCCGATGACATTGGCCCACACCACCGTCGACTGACCGAAGTAGGGCGCGAGCAGCCGCGTCGCGCAGATCTCCGTCGCCAGGGAGGAGGCGCCGGCGGTGAACACGACCGCGGGAAGCACGCGTGTGGACACCGGGGGATCGTAGACGTGGCAGACACAGCGACGGCTCGCCCTTGGGGGCGAGCCGTCTTGGGAGGGAGGCTATGTGTGGTGGTCACCCGCGCGGGCGTTTGCCCGCCGCGACCTCTGGGTCAGTTCCCCGTCGATCTGCCCATGTTCGGGCACGTGTGCGCAGCCCCGGGTGTGGTGGACGCCATGGTCGACGCCGGGGCGGCAGCGTTCGCGACGACGAAGCCGCCGATACCGCCGCCGATCAGGAGACCTGCGGCAAGGAGGAGCGCGGCCGGACCGCGGCCGAGACCGCCGAAGCTGCGTCGCTGCGACTGGTCTTCGGACGGGAAGGTGTCGGGGAAGTTGTCCTGATCCATCGCAAACCTCCTGGGAACGTCCACACGGAGGGTAGGAGCCTCAACCTTTCGACTTGGTGACGTGCCCGCGCGCGCGGGCCACCGCTGCCCGCATGTGGTGCGCCACTGGCGTCCAACCGATCAATCGCCGCATTCGCTCGAGGATTGGTGAGAGCAGCGGTGCACCGGAAGAGAGGTTTCCCCGGGGTCGGTCGCCCCGGCCTACGCGAGCTCGTAGATGTGGGCCTGATCCGAGTAGTACAGGGCGTGATTCGGACCCTCGACGACGTCAAAGCGGCATCCCGACGGTCCGAGGCGGACACTCGCGTGGGGACTGGACGCGGTCACTATCGCCATGCCCCGGTCGTAGGTGCAGAACACGAGATGTCCCGCGTAGCCCCCAGGACCACTCGCGTCGACGAAGGTCGCGCCGGTTGGGACGTAGGTGCTCGCCTCGCTGCTCCAGTTCGGCGCGATGCCGCTGCCGCATGTTGCGGTCACGAGTGGGTGGCTGTAGCCGTAGCAATCCGGCCACTGGTAGTGCGCCCCCCGCGTCACGTCCAGGTACAGCGTGTCGTATCCGGTGCCGGGACTTCCCGCGTCGCCGGAGGGGCCGTTCATCGTGATCGCGAGCTGTCCCGTCGGCGAGAACGCGATGCCGAAGGGATTGCGAAACCCGTAGGCCCACACCGGGTTCGTCGGGCCGAACGGGTTGTCCGAGGGGATCGTGCCGTTTGGATTGAAGCGCAGCACCTTGCCGCGCACATCGTTGACGTTCTGCGCGCTGGGTGCGTCGTGCTCATCGCCGAGCGTGACGTACAGCTTGCCGTCGGGGCCGAATGCGATACGACCGCCCTTGTGGCAGCAGTCATTTCCGGCTGGGAAGGTGGCGATGACGGCGGGATCGAGCCCGGTGCCGTCGCAGTCGTACCAGCGGATGACGTGCTGTGTCCTGTAGTTAGCGTCCGAGTAGAACGCGTACACGAAGCGATCGGTCGTGAAGGTGGGGCTGATCGCGAGGCCGAGGAGGCCGCGTTCGCTGTAGCTGCCGTTGGGTTCGGTCGTCACCGTCCTCACCCTCGCGAACACCCTGGCAGCGCCGTTCTGCCAGACACGCACCGCACCCGATCGCTCGGTCCAGAACAATCTCCCGTCGGGGGCGAACGCCAGGGCGGTTGCGAAGTTGGCGGCGATGGTGCCGTTCGGCGATGGCTCATTTGCCGGCGCCACGCATGCGTTGGCCGTTGGCGATGGCGTCGCGGTGACCACCGGGGTCGTCGGGGTCGGTTGAGGCGTTGCACTTGCGGTTGGTCGAGGGGTGGACCCGCATGCCGCCACCAGCACCGCCACCCCGGCGAGTGCGATCCGGTGACGGATCCCTGTCGACGGGTCAGCCGACAGCGGCGCTCGGCTCCTGGTCGGCCTCAGCGACGACATCGAGGTGCTCACGCGCCCAGGCGGCGATCGCGTCGATCACCCGCTGGAGATCGACACCCGCAGGGGCCAGCTCGTACGAGGTGCGGGGGGGCATCTGCGAATGCACGGTACGGCGCAGGAGGCCGAGGTCCTCGAGGCGATCGAGACGGATCTTGAGCGTTGCCGGATTGCAGCCGCCCACGGTGCGACCGAGCTCGTTGAAGCCGAGCGGGCCATCCAGGAGGGCACGGACGATGTGCATCGTCCACTTCTCCTGCAGGACCTGTATCGCTTCGTGAACCGGGCAATACGCTTGTTCGGCATCCATGTGGTTATTCCTTCATCCCAGACGCGATAGTAGCGTGCGGCCGGAGGAAGTTTGTGGTTGGTATCACTTGACAAACTATAGCACTTTATTTCATGATGTACTTATCGGGCGTGACCACCACGACCGAGGCCTCCCGGGGCACTCCCGGCATCCAAGGAGTACACGCTATGTCGTGGAGTCTTGACCCGCATCACACCGCAGTGAGCTTCAGCGCGAAGCACCTCGGCGTCGCCACCGTCCGTGGCAGCTTCAACCAGGTGACCGCCGATCTGGAGTTGGACGATCCGAACGATCCGACCACCGGCCGCGGCACGGTGACCATCCAGGCCGCGAGCATCTCAACGAACTCGGAGCAGCGCGACGGGCATCTCAAGGGTGCCGATTTTCTCGACGCCGAGAAGTACCCCGAGATCGTGTTCACGCTGAAGTCGATCACGCCCGAGGGCGACCACTACAAGGTCACCGGCGACCTGAAGATCAAAGAGACCAGCCGTGAGCTGACCCTCGACTATGAGCACAGCGGCTCGGTGGTCGACCCGTTCGGCAACACCAAGGTCGGCGGCACGCTGACCGGAACAATGAACCGGTCTGATTGGGGCCTCACCTGGAACGTTCCACTCGGTGGCGGCGGTTTGCTCGTCAGCGAGAAGGTGAAGCTCGAGATCGACGGTGAGCTGACGCTCGACAAGCCGGCCGTAGTCGAGCCCGCAGCAATCGCAGCCGGGGCGAACGCGTAGCATTTCCACCCAGAGGTCCATGACGATGGCCGAGAGCATTCGCTTCTACTTCGACCCACTCTGCCCGTGGTGCTATCAGACGTCGCGCTGGGCGCGGCGCCTCGATGAGCTCGGTGTGGTGAAGGTCGAGTGGCGGGTGTTCTCGCTCGCGATCGTCAATCGTGGCGACGAGGGGCGCGCGGCTGCGGATAGCGGATCCGCGCCGGCGCTCCGGACCGCCATCGCAGTCCGCAGCGCGCACGGCAACGCTGCCGTCGGCGCGTTCTACAGGGCGCTGAGTGACGCGCTGCATCAGCGCGGGCTTCCGGTCGACGACTTCGGGGTGATCGAGGCATCGCTTCGCGAGGCGGGGGTCGAAACCGAACTGCTCCAGCAGGCGCTCGCCGACCCATCGACCTGGGACGCGGTGCAGCACGAACACGATGAGGCCGTGTCGGTGCACAGGGCGTTCGGTGTGCCGACGATCGTGCTCGACGGTGGGGAGGGTGCGCAGATGTTTGGACCCATCATCAGCGAGGTTCCCGACGACGCGGGTGTCATCGATCTGTGGCGGCACTTCTCGTGGATGGCTCGCAACCCGAACGTCGCTGAAATCAAGCGCGAACGAGTGCCCCTCGACCTCGAGAGCATTCGCGTCTGGCGGCGCGAGCGTGAGCAACGCGAGCGAGAGAAGCAGGCGAAGCCGGCCGCGTGACGACGACGGGAGTCACTGCCCCCGCCCCCAAGACCTCGCGCAAACACGGCGAGGTCGGTCCCCACTACAAGTGGGTCGCGCTCTCCAACACGACGATCGGCATGCTCATGGCGACCGTCAACTCCTCGATCGTGCTCATCTCGCTGCCCGCGATCTTCCGCGGCATCAAGCTGAACCCCCTTGTCCCGAGCAATGTCAGCTACCTGCTCTGGATGATCATGGGCTACATGGTCGTCACCGCCGTCCTGGTGGTGAGCCTGGGGCGCATCGGCGACATGTTTGGACGCGTCCGCCTGTACAACCTGGGATTTCTGGTCTTCACGATCGGGTCGATTCTGCTGTCGCTAGTGTTCAACACCGGCCCGGCCGCCGCACTCGAGTTGATCCTCTTCCGGCTCGTCCAGGGCGTGGGCGGCGCGATGATCTTCTCCTGTTCGACAGCGATCCTCACCGACGCGTTTCCCCAGCGCGAGCGGGGCATGGCGCTGGGCATCAATGCCGTGGCCGCCGTGTCGGGATCGTTCATCGGGCTGATCGTCGGTGGGTTGCTCAGCACAACCGACTGGCACCTTGTGTTCCTGGTTTCGGTGCCGGTCGGGTTGTTCGGCACCGGTTGGGCCTATCTGAAGTTGCGCGAGACGGGCTTCGTGAAGCGGTCGCGAGTCGACTGGTGGGGCAACGTGTTGTTCGCCGTCGGCCTCATCTCGTTGCTGGTTGGAATCACGTACGGAATCCAGCCGTACGGGACCCACTCGATGGGGTGGACGAACCCGTCGGTGCTGACGGCGATCATCGGAGGCATCGCGCTGCTGATCGTGTTCGTGATCGTGGAGACGAGAGTCGCTGAGCCGATGTTCCGCGTGAGCCTGTTCCGCCTCCGAGGCTTCACGTTTGGCACGGTGGCGGCGTTGCTGAGCGCGGTCGGTCGAGGTGGACTCATGTTCATGGTGATCATCTGGCTGCAGGGAATCTGGCTGCCCTTGCATGGATACAGCTTCGAATCGACGCCGTTCTGGGCAGCCATCTTCATGCTCCCGCTGACCGCCGGCTTCCTGATCGGTGGACCCACATCCGGATTCCTCTCCGACCGGCTCGGCGCGCGCGGGTTCGCGACCGCGGGCATGATCTGTTCGGCGATCGGCTTCGGACTGCTGATGTTTCTGCCCGCCAATTTCTCGTATCCGACGTTCGCGTTTCTCCTGTTCCTGGTTGGCGTGTCGATGGGGATGTTCGTCGCGCCGAACACCGCGGGTGTCATGAACGCGGTGCCCGCCGACCGCCGCGGCGTTGCCTCCGGGATGCTCGCGACGTTCCAGAACAGCGGCATGACGCTGTCCATCGGGATCTTCTTCTCGCTGATGATCGCGGGGCTCAGTTCGACGCTGCCCTCCACCATGTTCGCGGGACTCACAGCGCACGGTGTGTCCACCACGGTGGCGCATCAGGTCGCGAACCTGCCGCCGGTGGGGTCGTTGTTCGCCGCGTTCCTCGGGTACAACCCCATGACTACGCTGCTCGGACCTTCGCTGCACACGCTGTCCGCGAGCCAGGCGGCCTACCTCTCCGGTCAGACCTTCTTTCCGAATCTGATCAGCGACCCATTCATTGTCGGGATGCACATCACCTTTGCCTTCTCCGTGATCATGATGCTGGTTGGTGCGACCGCCTCGTGGCTGCGTGGCGCCAGTCCAGCCCGTCCGACGGCCGCTCCACGCGTGACGACCCGAACCGAGGTCCTGAGCCCGCCGGTCAGTCAAGCCTGAACTGCGCCGTCCTGCTGCTTTCTGCGCGGTCGCTTCCTGCAGCGTGTGGACGCACAACACGGCATGGGATCCCGACGGTCGTGCGCGGTCGGTGCCGATATACACAGTGATGTGTATACTACAGGAATGTGTGAGTCGGACGACGGCGGTCCTGGTGGCGACGAGATCGGCGGCCTGGCATCGGCGACACAACGCTTGCGAGCTCGGTCACGGTCGGTTGCACCCCAGGTGCTCCGAGAGGAGTTGACGCGGCTCCGGCGGATCATCGATCGGATCGAGTTGGAGTTCTCAGTGGTGGCAGGCGCGTTCGCCGCTACCGAGGAGGAGGAGTGGCAGGGGTGCGTGAGCCCGCCCCATTGGATGCGTGTGGAATGCGGGATGACGTCGGCCTCGGCGTCGAGCGCGATCGCGGTGGGCTCGCAGACAGCGGTGCTGGCGGAGAGCATCGCGGCCGTCGAGGAGGGAAGGCTCGGGTTTGCCCACCTCGCGTTGTTGGCAGGAACGGCGCGGGCGTTTCAAGTATCACCGACGGCGACGCCGTTCGAGGAACAACCGCTTCTGGAACAGGCGATGAGCCACAACCTCAGCCGCTTCCGTGCCGACTGCGCCCATGCGCGCCATGCGCATGACGCCGAGGCGTTCCAAGCGGAACAGTTGAAAGATGTCGAATATCGGACGCTCGAGGTTCGCACCGGCGAGAACGGCGCCGTCTTCGTCAAGGGGTTTCTCGATCCGGTAGGCGGGGCGACCCTGTGCACCGCCCTCGATCCGCTGGCCCGGCGCGCCGGCATCGCCGACGAGCGACCGAGGGACCGGCGATACGCGGACGCACTCGTGGAACTTGCCGGCTATGCACTCGATACCTCGCTGCTTCCCCGCATTGGGGGGCAGCGTCCCCATCTTCAGGTCACGACGAGCCTCGAGACCCTTGTCGGAGCAGCCGGTGCGCCGGCTGGCATGCTCGAGCGTGCTGGTCCGATTGCTACGCCGACCGTCCAACGCCTGGCGTGTGATGCAAGCGTTACCAGAGTGCTGCTGGGCACGGACTCCGCGGTCCTCGATGTCGGACGAGCCCGCCGGCTGCCGTCAGGTCCGACCCGGCGCGCCCTTCACGCTCGCCATGGCGGATGTGAGTGGCCGGGGTGCGACCGTCCGGCGTCGTGGACGGCGGCGCACCACCTAGTGCGCTAATGTAGGTGGCATGCCTTGTGCAGCCGCGATCTATACTCGAATCTCGCAGGACCGCGATGCCAACCTGCTTGGTGTGACCCGGCAGATCGACGACTGCACGGCCGATGCGGCGCGACGAGGGTGGCCTGTCGCTGAGGTCTACGTCGACGACGACGTGAGCGCATACAGCGGCAAGCACCGGCCCGAGTACCGGCGCATGCTCCAGGATCTCCGCGACCGCCGAATCGATGCCGTCGTGGTCTGGAATCTGGATCGGCTCCATCGCCATCCCAAGGAACTCGAGGAGTTCTTCGATGTGTGCGCATCGGTCGGAGTCACCCAACTGGCGAGCGTGTCTGGCGACGTCGATCTGAGCACTGGAGAAGGGCAGTTCTATGCCCGTATCCAGGGAGCCGTGGCTCGGAAGGAGAGCGACGACAAGAGCCGGCGGGCGAAACGGAAACACCTCGAGATCGCCCAAGCGGGGCGGTGGTCTGGGAGCGCTCGGGCCTTCGGCTACGACGCCGCCGGTACCATCGTCCCCGAGGAGGCGGCCGTGATCCGCGAGATGGTCGGGCGTCTCCTGGCCGGTGAGTCGCTGCGTACGCTAGTCAAGGATCTGGAGGCGCGGCAGATTCCAACTCTGCGAGGGGGACATTGGTGCATGCAAACGCTCCGCAACATCCTCAAGCGACCGGCCCTCGCCGGTTTGCGGACCTTGCGCGGCGAGGTCGTTACCCATGGGGTGTGGGATCCCATCCTCAGCGAGGAAGAGAGTGCCCGCGTGGGCGCGCTCCTTGCTGATCCGAGCCGTCGGCTCACCCGCCCGGCGCGTACCTACCTCCTCAAGGGATTCCTGTTTTGCGGTTGCTGCGGAGTGAAACTCATCTCCCGACCCAACCACGGTCGGCGGACCTACCTATGCGGCTCGGGGCCTGGTCTGGCTGGGTGTGGCCGGGTGTATGTCGTGGCCGAGCCACTCGAGGAATTCCTCACCGAGACGGTGTTGTGCCGGCTCGACACGCCGGCACTCGCGCACGAGCTCGAGCAGCGTAATGACGGTTCCCAAGAAACCACCGGTCTGCTGACTGCAATAAGTTCGGATGAGACGCTGCTTGAGGATCTGGCGCTCGCATGCGCGCGACGGCAGATCTCCTTGCCGGAATTCCTCGTTGCTCGTAAGGAAATCGAGGCTCGTCTCGCTCAGCAGAAGACTCTTCTACAGCGCACCGATCGCCAGCGTGCCTTGCGCGAGATTGCGGGCCAGGGCGGCGTGCTGAGGGGCCGCTGGCCCGAGCTCAACCTTGATCAGCGTCGGGCCGTGCTCGGAACGCTGCTGGATCGCGTCGTGGTCAAGCCGGCACGTGTCCACGGGAGGATCCAGTTCGACCCAGGTCGCTTCGAGCCGGTATGGAAGGTGTGAAGCAGCCCGGTTGAAGGGTCTAAACAGAGCAATCAACCTCGGTGGCCCCGCCTGAGGGAGGAGAACTCCCTGGCCCATCAGTGGCGACGAAGGGCTTGATTGGCGCCGGTGACAGTCGTCACTGAGAGCGACAGTCATAGGTCCCTAATGCGTAACGTTGCCGGGCTTACCTTGGTGACTCGCTCGATAACGGCGCTGCCGATCCGCCGATGCTGTGGTAGTGCGGCAGTCCTCGCAGTAGTGGACTTCTTGCGGCGCCGACTTCCGCCCCGGCGTGTATACGCATCCACACCCCGAGCAAATGGCGAATCCCGTCGAGCCGTGCAGCCGAAGCAGTAACTGCAAGATCAGGGCCCCAAAGAGGCCGTCGACGGCAAGGACCGCCGAGCGACGGCGCGTTGACCGGAACTCGAGGTGCGGGCGAGCGAGGTCCAAGAGACCACCCACGTAGCGGTCAAACATGAATCGGGCTGTGCCCGTCGACGTCGACCAAGACGCGAGTGGGCTCGCACTAACGTTGAACTCTGGCTCGGGGGTCGTGCGCTCGCCGAGGTATCTCTCTCGGTACAGCTCCGTGAGCGTCGACCAATCCCAGTCGTTCTTAGGGGAGATCATGTACGGCCACACCGCGCTTCCGCGTCGGATAAGTTCTTCAACGAGACTCGGCGGGCCGTAGCTGGGCAACTCTCGGTTTTGGCCCAGTAGGATCTGCGCTCGAAGTTCCGGGTTGTCTGGGAGTAGGTGAGGCGGCCAGACCGTGACCTCGCTAAAGGCCCATCTGGGCACCTCGACTTCTTGTTCAAGTGCGAACCCGATCACGAGCAGCGCCTGGAACATCGTCGCCGTCGTTCGCCAGTAGGCGACCGGCTCCCAGCCGGCCAGCCCTTGCATGGATGGATTGGAGCCAGTGAATCCCATCGCAGCCTGAAACCTCTCGTCCATCGCACCCAGAGGGAGGCAGTCGGTCACCTCTGGATAGGATCGGCGTCCAGCCCATCGAGGCTGGACAGCCGCAAGCGGCGCATGAGTTGTCGGGACCGCATGCTCACAGATGGCGAGGACTCCGTACTTGCGGGCGAAGTCGAGTATCGCCGCCTCTCCTAGTGGGGCGGATTTAGCCGCGATATTGGATGGTACGTAGGGTCCGTTGGCTGCGTATAGCGCCGCGTATCTCTCCTGCGGGTAACTGGGGATCTTATTGGGATCCGACGGCCACCTGAGATCCAGGAATTGCTTGAGCAGTGTGCGGGGAACCGGAACTCGTCTCGTGGATTCACGCTCGAACGCCCAAGCGAGGCGTCCATCCTCGAAGGCGACGTACTTGGGCACCCGAAGCGGCTCCATCTCGACCGCTTGTGCGTTTGACGCATATAACGCCACGTGTAACGCCTTAGAACTGGACGATACTGACGACTGCCGAGCATTCTACGGGCGTGGACAACGTTCAGCGACCTGACCCCGCCTTCTACACGCGACGAGAGGCCGCAACGTATTTGCGTATCGGGTCTAGTCTCCTCGATCGGCTGATTGCCGCAGGCGACGTCCGCGTCGTTCGGCTGCGCCGCCGGGTCGTCATCCCGGCCAGCTCGCTTCGGGAGCTCGAACGCAGAGGGGCGACTGAGTGACCGAGCCCAGCATGTCGATGGAGGCATGGGTCCGAGAGACATGTAGTCGGCAGGGTGTGCCGGTGCGGGTGACAGACCGCGGCGTGTTGAGACGGGTGGCGATTCTCATCGGTGAGGTCTGGCAAACGCCTACGGCAAAGCCCGGTTGCACAGCATCGGGTCGCGGGGAACGGGCCGACGCCTGCGTGAAGTCACCAGCCCTCGGCCACGTAAAAAGGGGAGGAGCCGCCGATGGATCCGGCAGCCCCGAGCGGTCAGTTTAGCGGGCAGCGGCCCAGCGCCTCTACATCCGGCCGCGCTGGCGGCTGGAGGGCGAAGGCGCTCGGCCTCGCCGCCGATGCCTGGCGCGTCTTTCCTCTCCAGCCAAATGGCCGGCGTCCGCTGACACAGCACGGGTTCCTCGACGCCACGACAGACCTAAGCACCGTGGAGCGCTGGTGGCGCACCCACCCCGAGGCAAACGTCGGGGTCGCGACCGGCGGGGGCTTCACTGCGATCGACCTCGACGTTAAGAATGGCGTGGACGGCGAAGCCACGTGGGCACGTCTGCGAGCAGCCCACGGCGATGTGCCCATAACTCGCACCGTCGTGACACCGTCCGGCGGTCGTCATCTCTACTTCTTGACGCCCGACCTCACTATTCATAGCAGCGTTGGGCGCCTGGGGCCCGGGATCGACGTCCGGAGTGACGGCGGCTATGTGGTTGGTGCAGGCGTCATCGACGGCGTGGCGTACACGACGCTGCCGCATCCCATGGCTCCGGCACCGGACTGGCTAGTAGAGCTGTTGTTGGCATCGGATCAAGAGACGCGTGCTGGCCGATCCCCGTCGGACTGGGGCGCGCTCGCTCGGCATGGTGTGGGCATCGGTCAGCGGAACGTCGCCGTGGCGTCGCTTGCCGGACACCTGCTGCGGAAGGGCGTTCATGTGGGAGTCGTCATCGAGTTGCTCTGCGCGTGGAGCGATGCGCGGTGCACACCGCCGCTCTCCCGAGCCGAGGTGGTCCGCTGCGTCCAGAGCATCGCCGGCCGCGAGCTTCGTCGTCAGGGTGTCGTGCAGTGAGCTTGCCAGACGACGTCAACACCTTTCTTGTCGAACCTCAGCGTCCCACCGTATTCGTCAGCAACCGCCCGCTGCGCGACGTCACTGCCGACGCGCTCGAAGCGCTCCACGCGGCCAATGACCCCCCCACCGTCTTTACTCGTGGCGACACGCTTGCGCGTGTCCAGACCAACGAGGGCACGTGCAGGATCGTCACGCTCGGCGAAGACCATCTGCGGGGCCATCTGACACGGGCCGCCGACTTCATGCGCTGGGGGAGGAACGAAGCCAGGCACGCCAGTCCGCCGCGAGATGTCGTCCGGGACATCCTCGCCGCCGCTGAGTGGGGCTTTCCGCGTTTGCGTGGACTCATCCGCACACCGATGGTCCGCACGGATGGAAGCCTGCTCACGCAGGAGGGGTTCGACGCGGCAACCGGGCTCTTCTACGCTCCGCCTCCGGGCTTTCAGCTGCCACCCATCCCCGGACATCCGACGGCACTCGATGTGCGAGAGGCGATTGCTCTCCTCAGTGAGCCGTTTGCAGACTTTCCGTTCGGCGAGAGGTCATCCAGGGCGAACGCGCTCGCACTCGCCTTGACCCCTCTGATGCGCTCACTGATCACGGGGTCGGTGCCGCTTGCTGTGGTGGATGCTCCGCAACAGGGGACGGGCAAGACGCTGCTCGTCGACGTGGCCAGCATCATCGCCACCGGCGAGGAGGCCGCAGTCACAACGCTGCCGCGTAGCGACGACGAAATGCGCAAGCGAATCACAGCGCAGCTCCTTGGGGGTCAGTCCATCGTCTTGATTGACAACGTCGACGGTCCGCTGCAAAGTCCCGCCCTCGCAGCTGCGATCACCGCACATGTCTGGCGCGACCGAATCCTTGGGCACAGCCGGGAGGTGATCGTGCCAGTCGACGTCACCTGGGCGGCGACCGGGAACAACGTTCGCCTCATCGGTGACCTCTTGCGTCGCAGCTATCCCGTGCGACTCGATGCACAGACCTCGGAGCCCTGGCGCCGAAGCGGATTCCGCCATCCGGACCTTTTGGGCTACCTCCACGAGAATCGGCCCCAGCTCGTTGCCGCAGCTCTCACGCTGGTGCGCGCCTGGGTGCATGAGGGTCGGCCGAGACCCGCCATCCCGGCGCTCGGCTCGTTCCAGGGGTGGTGTGACGCCGTCGGCGGGGTGTTACTCGTTGCCGGCGTCGACGACTTCCTCCTGAACCTCGAGTCCATGTACGCGGGCGCCGACCCGGACGCCGCTTCGTGGACGGCGTTCCTTGAGACCTGGCGCGAATGCTTCGCGGAGGAGGCCATGACCGCAGCTGCCGTCGTGAGGACGCTCGAGGGAGGCGATCTACGGTTCGAGCCGCTTCGCTCGACTCTTCCGGACGAGGTTGCGGATGCCCATCCCGAGCGTCGCAGCCGCGCGCTCGGCACGGCGCTGGCGCAGCGTCAAGAGCGCCGGTACGGACCCGACGGGCTGCGCGTGGTTCGGTCAGGCACTGAACGCCATGCGGTGCGCTGGATCGTCCTGAGAGGGTGAGTCGGTGAGTCTGGTGAGTCGCCTGCCCGTCAGTCTTTCGTCGGTTCACGTGGGTTGGCTGTCGAACGACTCACCAGACTCACATGACTCATCTCGGTCCGATGACCGCTCCCGATCAGCTCAGCCGACTTGCGCCGGCCGTGGACTCCTTCCGTGACCGAGCAATGAGCACGGCGAGCGGGTTCTCGATCACGCTCACCCCGCGAGCGGACGGGTGGGAGGCGACCTGCATGTCAGTAGCCTCCGATCCTCGCATCACGCGCAGGGCGTTCCGCGCTACGCCGGCGCAAGCCCTGGCCGAGATAGCTCGCCAGATCAACCGGTATCGCTACGCGCAGCGCAGTCTGCGCCCAAAGTTGGGCGACTCACAAAACGACCCATCACCGGCATCCATTAGGGCCGACGATGAGCCACCCGGTGGGGTCTAGTGTCAGCCTCGCTCCGAGATTTCTGGCGACGGCAAGGCTCGTTCCCCTGTGGCCGACTGGGCGCTCAACGACGCTCACTGCGGGTCGCTCTGCCGGCGTTACGCCTCAGGCGCCGATCGCCCTGCCATTCGCGCTCCGCCGGCGTCCCTCCGGCCGGTGGTGGATTAATCCCCTCCAGCCATTTCTCGAACTGCACGTCGGTCAGCATCAGGACGACCGAGCTCGGCGCGGCGGCCGGCATGGAAGGAGGCAAATCGGCGCCGAACCCGACGCTCGCGAGCCCCTGGGCAGCGGGGGACGCCGCAGGTTGGGTCTCCGAGCGAGCGGCTCCGTCGGCGCTCACCTGGTCAGCGGACGTGTCTTTCGCGCGCGCTTCGCGGTGCCCGCCGAAGGTACCAGGCTGCTCGGACACGGCCTCTTCACCCAAGCCACCCTTGCTGTCTCCCGCCGCCTCGAGAACAACAACACGGCGATCGACGTCGTCGAGTTTCAGGCTCACGCCGTCCATCCGCTCACGCAGCCCCGCCACTTCGAGCGCGGTCGCGCCGGCCGATGTGGCAGGCGCGACTCCAGGCTGCGTCGGGACTGCGCGCTCTCCTCGGCTGTCACTTTCGACTCCGACCATTGGGATTACCTCCTCACTTTCTCGCAGCGCGTGCCCAAACACTACGCCGAAAGAAGCTGTCGTGCGCGCTTCTTGCGACGCCGAATGCGTGCGCTCTGCGGCTCGACGACTCACGCATTATCTGCGAGCCCTCGCTGTCGCACGTACAGCCGAAACCCTAGCAATACCAGCGCATATACGCGCGCACGGGAGTATGGGTTCTTCCGCGAACCCAAACCTACTGTCTGAACTGACACTGCGAACGGATACCTGAACAGGTATCTGCATGGGCATCTGAATGGGTAGCTTGATGGAGCGCAAACTATGAGTCGAAAACCTCTGCCGCCGAGCCGGGTAAAGTACGCGTACGAGAATCCGACCATCGGCATTCACGTCACACGCGAGGAGCATGAGCTGCTCAGAACTCTGAGTCAGGAGTCGGGGCGCTCGGTCAGTCAGCTCGTGAAGCAGGCACTGGGCATTCTCAAAGCCGACGTCGACGCCATACGGACTCATTGCTTGCAAGAAGGGATCGCGAAGGGGAAGCGCATTGGTCGTGCCGAGGGTAGACGCGAAGGCAACGCCGAAACGACGGCGCGTTACCGACTCGCGTATCCGTGCCCGAAATGCGGCGAACCGATCGTTATCCTGGTTGGCTCAAAGATCGCGGACGCTGCGATCGAGATGCTCGCAGAGGCGGGTTGGAGGCACGCGCAGTGTCTCGGGTGAGTTCCTCCTACGACCGCGCTGGCAGTGTTGCCCTGCCGGTCAATGAGGCCACGACACCCCCAGGGATGAAGCCACGGCCTTTGCGCGTCGCGCTCTACGCCCGGATCAGCACGCGTGACAAGGATCAGGACCCTGAACTTCAGCTCGCGCCGATGCGTGATTACGCGTCGACTAGGGGCTGGGATGCGCTCGTCTACGTCGATGCCGCCTCGGCCGCGGATATGGCGGGGCGTCCGGCATGGGCGCGGCTGGTCGCCGACGCGCGACAGCGGCGTATCGACCTTGTGCTGGTGTGGAAGCTCGACCGAGCTTTCAGGTCGACCCTTCACTGCTTACGGACGCTTGAGGCATGGCAACGTCAGTCGGTTGGATTCGCTTGCCTGACCCAAGACGTCGACACGACCTCGCCGGAAGGGCAACTCCTTCTCACGATCCTCGCAGCCGTGGCTGAGTTCGAACGGGGCCTCATAGCCGAGCGGGTTAAGGAAGGAATGAGCAATGCCCGTCGGAAAGGGGCCCGGATTGGCCGTCCTCCCGCGGCCGAGCGCCCACATGTCTTGCGCCACCTCGAGACCGTACGAGCTGCGGTGGACGCCGGCACGCTGAGCAAGCGCGCGGCAGCCAGGCAACTTCGCGTTGGCTTCGGGACCCTTGAACGCCTGCTCACCGCTCGAAAAGGGGTGGGGTCAGAAACAGCGCAGCTTTGAGTTGGCGATGGTCACAGCGGAGCCTGCTCCGAAAGGAAATCCTTTCGGATCTAGCTGAGACTTTTCACGAGGTTGGTGACACAGAAGGAGCCCTGAACTCGGCAAGGTGAGGTTGCTAACACAACCCAACCGAGGAGGCTCTGGGATGCATTCTCACCCCAGCGCCAGGCTGACAGCAGGGGGAAGAGCGCAGGTCTTTGCGGCGATCGAAGCGGGCATGACGGTGTCGGCCGCATACCTCGCCTTCCGTGTATCGCGACGCTGGTACTACTGCTGGCGGCCGCGCTGGAACATTGCGGTTGGGCCCGACGGGGCGCTGTGGTTCACAAACGGACGCAGCAACTCGATCGGGCGGATCACCACCACAGGGAAGGTGGTGAACTACTCTCGTCCTGGTATCAGCGACCCTGGAGGTATAGCAGCAGGCCCGACGGCGCCTTGTGGTTCACGGACGGCAACAACTCAATACGGCGGATTACCACAACCGGGAGGTGACGAACCACACCGGCCCCCGGATTACCGGCGCCGGCGCGATCGTGGCCGGCCCCGCCGGGGCGATGTCGTTCACGAACTCCGGAGGCTTTCCGATCGATCGGCGTGGCTCAACCTTGGCAAGTCCCTCCCGCTTTGGTGTCCAAGGTTCCGTCGATCAGAAGGAAAGGGCTTCGAGCTGCGTTGCGACAGACGCCAGCCAGCCGGGCAGGACTCGGCACGGGCTCGGTCACGACCAAGTAGCCTTTCACGAAGTCCGCTGGCAATCGAAGGTCGAGCCCGGCAAGGTTGGGAGGCATCCCCGTGGCGAACATGCAGCGAACCACCCGCACCCGATCGCCTCCGGTGGTGCGAACAAACTTCCTTCCGCCATAAGTTTCTGTTGCGCGACGGTCGCCCGATAGCGCATCCTGAGCGCCTTCGGGGAGATGAACGATCAGGGGGACCTCCGAGAGATGGCTCGCCACGCGATCTATGGGTTTTGCGCTTTGAGCATGGCCGCAGTTCTTGCGGTCGGGAGCTCTTCGCTGGCGGTCGCATCGACCGTGCCAGCCGGGCAGGCTACCCCTGCATCGATGCATCTGGGGTCGAACGGCGCCAAACACTCCACACAACAGGTTCCAACAAAACGCAAGGGCAAGCGCGCGAGCGCAGCGCCGGGACCCGCTGTCCGGCCGATTATCTTCATCCCTGGTATCGAGGGCTCATTCCTGGATGACGCAGCCGGAACCGAGGCATGGCCGCAAGCCCAGAACCTCGCTAATTGCGTCGAGACTTTGCTCGGTATCCCATACGGAGTCAATAACGCCTGCGTACAGAGCGTTCTGAGTGTCAACGCATTCACATCGGCCGGTGAGCCACCCGTTGGGAGCACCGTTGATGTCGGCAACGGTATTGAAAACCCGCTCGACCCCGGGCCCGGCGGCGCGTCAGCAGGGATCAGCGGCGTGCTCACGTACGTGTCGGGGTACGTCAGCATCTTTGCCAGTTCCACCACCCATTACTACGACGTTACCGCCCAGAACGCTGCGAATTCGGGCTACACAGTTGTGCAAAGCGATTCCGCCGCTGGGCTCAGCGTCTGCAGCGGCAATCCGCAATGCTTTGTGCCTGTTGGAGTGGATTGGCGGCTGAGTGCTGCCGCCAACGCGGCCCGCGTTTTAGCAATCATCCAGTATGTTCTGAGCATCACGGGGAGCGACCGAGTCGACATCCTCGCCCATTCGCAAGGCGGTCTGATCGCGAACGCCCTGGTGCACATTCCGGCCTCAGTTGGCGATATCTACCGGATTGTGACCCTTGGCACGCCCTATCTCGGAGCGGCTGAAGCGTGGAGCGAACTGCTCTACGCTGAACCGTGCCTGGACGCCCACTACTTCGGCTGTCCGCTGAATACAGGGGTGGTGCAGAGCCTCATCGAGAACTTCCCGGGCGCCGCAGAACTCGACCCTTCAGCAGCCGACTTTGCGGCGAGCCCGCAATCCCCGATGTACGACTCCGGGGGCAACTTGACATACGCACAGGCGGAAGAACTCGAGGCGGCAGCCCTGTCTGAGCTCACAGCACCGGCCACGCCGCAGAATATGACGCTGGTCGATGCGGCCGCGGCGTTCCACGCCGAGACCGATGACTGGGCACCGCTTGACCCGCCGGTCGGACTGTTGCGGATGGTTGGTTACGACGGGGGCGGCGGGTCAGGTTGTGCACCATCCGAAATCCCCTGCACCGCTGACGAACTAGGCTCATACAACGTCGAGGCGACGATCGTGAGCGTGGATGCCGATGCTGACACGAGCTATGTGTACCAACATCTGCCGCCACAGTCGTACGGCACCGGTGATAGTACGGTGCCACTCTATTCGGCGAGCGTCTACGACCCAGCGACTGACTTCGACGATCGCGGCCTAGGACACAACATGTATTGGTGTGGGATCTCCCACGAGGGACTTGCTCAGTCCACCGCGGTCTGGCAACAGGCGGACGCGTATCTGGATGGAGAGCTGAACCCGACCGTCGATTCGGCCGGCGACACCTGCCCCGACGGCACCTACGGGAGCATCGCTTCGCTTGGACTGATCGGCGCACCGTCGAATTCAGCTGTGACGGTCTCGTCTTCCGTCAGTTCAGCGATCGTTGGCCAGCCGGTGACGTTCACTGCAACAGTAACGCCCTCGACGGCCACCGGCACGGTTTCATTTTTCGACTTCGCGACGCTACTCGGGACAAATGCCATAGTCAATGGCGTAGCGAGCTTCGAGACCTCGACCTTGTCGCCAGGCACTCATAACATTTCGGCGACCTATAGCGGCGACGGCAGCGATCTTGGAAGTTCTACTTTAACGCACGTAATCGTGCAGGTCTCCCCGGAGAGCACCGCAACCTACCTATCGTCGTCGCTCAATCCCACGGTGCCTGGTGAGGCCGTTCTGTTCACGGGAACCGTGCTGCCTTCGACGGCCACCGGCTCAGTCAGCTTCTTTAATGGCTCTGCATACATGGGAACAGCCGCGCTGACCGACGGAACAGGCAGCCTCACCATTGCATTCCTGAGTCCTGGGAGTTACAGCATCTCGGCTTTCTATGGCGGGGATACCGATGACCTAGGAAGCTCTTCATCGGCGCTGATCGAGCAGATTGTTAGCAGCAGTAGCATCGCTGTCACGTCACCCACTGTTGGCACGACCTGGGCACGGGGGAAATCGCATGCCATAACCTGGGTGTCGACCGGCAGCCCAGGAGCACATGTCAAGCTCGAGCTCCTAAAAGGCGGGAAAGCCGTAGAGACCATATCGGCATCAGTAAAAACACCCGCCGGCATTTACATATGGAAGATACCAGCCAAGTTCGGGCTCGGCACCACATACCAAATCAAGATAGTCTCCACGACCGGCCCAGCAATCCTAGGTGTCTCTGGGGACTTTGCGATTACGTGATGAGCAGCGAAGCGACATGACCGGCCCCATTTTCAGACGGTGAAGGCGACGCGCCTTGGGTTATTTCTCCATAAAGTGAAGCATCGGTGAGGAGGATCTGAACAGAGCAATCGGTATTAGTGTAGTTGGCGTCGTCGCATCCCTCGTGGTCGCCGTGGGGGTGCGGCGCCGCCCGCTAACGCACCCTCAGGCAAAGCGTCTGTCCGGCAGCTAGCACTTTCGTATTCGCACGTTCAGGCACCCCTCACCCCAGGTGAACCAATAGGAATTAGTGGTACAAGGGTGGCAGCAGTTGGTAGGCAGCTTTCCTCAAGGCGAACTGCATCATCAGGAGGGGCCCATGGAACGGCGACAGTTGATTACCTACGGCGTAGTCATGGCGGGCCTCTGCGCCGCCGGACTTTCAACGAGCGCCCAAGCGGCCACAAGCGCGACCGCGAGCGCCAAATCGTCGCTGACGCAACTCAAGGTCACGCCGCTTTACGTTGTTGCGTTCAACAATCTAAATCAACTGGGAAACTGCACGACGAGTGCTGATGGGAATACGGTGACCTGTCACGTGACCCTGACCAACAGCAGTGCCTCGGCGCCGATGCAGTGGTATGCAGAAAGTGAGTACGACGCTCTGGGCTTCACAGATCCCGGTGTGACGACTTTCACCCCGAGTAGCGGCACTCTAAAGGCCGGCCGATCGGTCAAGGTCGCGATAAGCATGGACGGTGATTGCGGGGGGCCGGAGGAGCAAAACAACCAGTCGGTCTTTCTCTTTTACAACGCGTCCGAACCGGACGCCGATGTGATCGCAGTGACCTCCTCAAACTGTGATGGATAGGTAGAGGGTCTTGGTTCGAGGCGCGCCGGGTCAACAAGAAGAACTGGATTTCATGTTCTCAGCCCCAATACGGGTCCCCGATCTCGGTCCGTAGCTGCTCGTCGACCCTTTAGTCTCATGCTCGCACTACGGGATTCGGATGCCAGTTTGGTGATCACCCCGGCGTGTTGTATCGGAATGCGTGGAGCGCAGACGGATCTGGGCGAGGTGCCGCCGTCGTCCCGCTACCACTCAGATGGAATGCATAGAGCTTACCGTCGCTTGATCCGACGTACCACGACACCGTTAGCCACCGCAGGCGACGAATCGACTGGGCCGCCGGTAGGCCCGACCCAAAGCGGCGAGCACGTGCCGCTGCAGCCGGCGGGAAAGGCGTACAGGTTGTCGTCGTCTGAGCCGACGTAGACCACTCCGTTGGCAACTGCCGGCGAGGACGTTATGGAGCCGCCGGTAGCTGCGTATCCCACCTGCGTCCCAACTCTCGAATGGTTGGTGGACGGCCTGCTTTACCGGGACACCGTCGCGGTGATCTTCGGACCGTCGGGCACCGCTAAGAGCCTTGTGGCCCAGGACATGGGCCAATGCGTCGCCACCGACTTCGCGTGGCAGGGACGTGCGGTGCACCAAGGGAAGGTGCGCTACGACGTCGCCGAAGGGACGAGCGGTATCAGGCGTCGGCACGAAGCATGGCGCGAGCATCACGTGTGCGGTCCGTCTCCACTATGCGGAACGCACAACCCGACTCTCATCACGCTGAGCTACTACTAATAGCAGGCCAGGATGGTCGCCTGAGGCGCGAACGTGGTCAAGTTCGTCCAACTGAGCACGATCCAGGTCCAATACTGATTGACGGTGCAGTCCGAGGTACCGATCTCGACGGTAACCGACTGCCCCGGATTGAGGTTACCGGCGACGTAGTTGCCGCTGGAACCGTTGGCGTATAGAGTGCTGTTCTCGTTCACATTGTCGCTCGACTGACGCTGATTCTCCATCCACCAGGAGACAACGACTGTCTTCGTGTTCTTCAGAGTGACGAAGCAGTCAAGGTAGCCGGAGTACGGCTGAGCGCAGTGCGACGCATGCTGCGAGAGGGGATTGACCTTGATCGCGGGCCCAGTCGTAGTCGTCGTAGCTGACGTGGCCACGCTCGCTTGGGCTGCCGACGAACCCAGTAGCAGGGCGACGGCGAGGTACGGTGCGAGCAAGGATGCGCGATTGAGCCAACGGGTCTGCATGATGGAAACCTCCCTCCTCCAGGCGTTCCGTGGACGCTGGGAAGCATCTGCGCGAGCCGCTGGACGCCGAGTATGCGCTCTTCGGACGACGGCGGATTGGAAATCCCGGGACGATGGTCGAGGCATCGCGTCGCGGAGGCGACGTCGGTGAGTCGGGTGACCGCGTCTGTGAGACGTTGGTCCCGACGCCTAGACTGAGGCGAGCGCCGAGAGCTCGTCAGGAACACCGGGGGATCCATGAAACGAGTCTTCATATCTGTCGTCGTGGCTGCGGTCGGGGCGCTCGGCATCCTTCCCGCAACGTTGGCTGCACCGTCAGCCACTACCACGACCACGACCACGACCACGACCACGACCACGACTGGGCTCGCGATCAACGTGAATCCCCTCTCGCAGCACTCGTCGCGCTGCGTTGGGCTGCCCATCTACCTCCAGGACTGCTTCGTCACCCTCAAGAACGTGAAGACAATCGGGGTCTCTTGGTGGATGGAGGATCAGAGTTTGTCGAGCGGCAACCCGTACGACTACAGCCTTCTGTATGCCAACGGCTCCAGCGGCGACCGAGTCAGCGGTTACCTCACGCCGGGCCAGTCGGTCACCGTCGAGATCGGCACCGACAACTGCGCCTTCACGTACGGCCAGTATTGGACTTGGATCGTCGGCAGTTCGTCGGGAGCCACGACGTTCGCGCCGCAGGCGACCATCTTGAACTGCTCATAGGAAATCTGAGACCGAGGCACCCGCGCCACCCGGACCCGCACACAGGCATGCGGTGGAAACTGGGCGGCGACCAGCAGCAGGCACCCGGGTAGGGACAGCCAGCATGTGATCGTCGGGACCGGTGGACCGGTTGCACGCACGTCCGGACGAGTTAGAGCGTTTTCGGTCGGTGTGCGACGGCACCGTGACGGGGGTGCGCTGCTTTCCGGTAGGCGCGTGTTCTCGACCCGACGCCGATGCACCCTGGGAGCATGGTCACGAAGGGTCTGCTGCTCGTCCTCGCGCTCACGCTGTCAGGATGCGCGGCGTCCGTGACCGCAGCGACGTCGACGCCATCGCCATCTGCGCCAACTTCGACGCCGACCGCTGCCGCGACCCTGACGGCGACGCCGTTACCGCCGACGCCGGCACCCACGGCGAAACCGACCGCCAAGCCCGTTCCGCGCGTCGTCGCGTGTCGTCTCCGGCTAACCGTCGGCCAGGATGGCAACGCCTTCCCGCTGTTCTGCTCAGACGGCGACGTGAACCTGACGGCGTGGGACTACTTCGCACCCGTCGACCCGCGCGTCATGTCAATCGGCGGTGACGCGTCCTACGCCGCGTTCCAGAGCGCCTACTGCTCCGACATGCACGGCGGCTCGACGTTTCCCATCGAGAACAGCGGCGTCCAGCTTGCCGGCCGATCGCACGGATGGAGGTTTTCGGTGACCAGCGTCCTGAACGACGATACGTCGTGGCAGATGGACGGCTCCTGCTGACTCAGGAAGAGCTGCTCGGGACGGAGGCGAGCGGACGCTCTGCCGCAACGTCGATGACGAACCGCACGCCGTCATCGTCGTGCGCTCCGAGAGCGGCCACCCTCGGCGCGGAAACAGTCGTCCACCACTCCTCAGGCGCTCGCAAGAGTAGGTCGTCTCTCTGTCGCTGGACACGAACGCGGTCCGCCTCGTCCCACGGCCGCTGCATTGCGAAGACGCGGACGACCGACCCGTCCGGCCGAACCAGGGTTGCGAAGTCGTACGCGTTCTCGACTACGACCACGTTTGTCCACGGACCGGCGGGTCCGAACATGATCTCGACGACAGCGACGTTTCCGACACCGGGAGCAGGGATCGGCTCGACCTTCCCCTTCTTCGGCTTCGGCTCATCGACACCAGCGGGTAGAGGGCGCAGCTCGCAGTCGGGAAACACGATCTCGATGCTGCGGTGAAAGCCGGGATGAAACTCGTTCGGACGACGCCATTTGTCGAAGTGACGGCTCGCGCCGGGCGTTACGAACCTCTCGATGCCGAGGCCGTGGTAACCGGCGTACCAGTCACCGGACTCGTGCATGCTGATCTTCCAGATCGCCCCCATCGCCCGAGCCCAGACATATACGTCGGTGCTGTTCTTGGACGTCTTGACGGTCCACGTCATCGAACGCCGGCCATCGCTGGGGTCGACCACAGCAAAGCGAACGGAGTCGCCGGGTCCGGCAACAATCACCGCCGCGTCCGCCTCTTGGCCGAGCCGTGACCTTGATGCGCCGCGAGCGGCTCGTCCTGATCGACGACGGCGTTCCCTTCGCTGTCGAGAATTCGCTCGACGTATCGCGCTGGGTGAATCCTCCGGTCGAAGAGCCTGTAGAGACGTCTCCACGTCCCAGAGTCGTGGTGAAAGTCGTCGCCTTGGACCAGCACCCACGTCGGCTTGCCCCTGACCTTAGTGCCGGCACGCGCACGTTGCTGGTTTTGACCCTTGGGGACAAGGCTGGAGGCACCAAAGAATTGGTTCGCCCGTAGCAGAGATCCGCATTCCGAGCATGGCTGACGATCAGCGACCCCGAGCCCAGGGAGCTCGTCGAGCTCAGGTCCCTCTCCGCACCTGATAACCGTGAAATCTGCCATCAGCAGATGATGAACGCGGGCGACTGAGATCAAACAAAGACGGGACATTCCCGCGTTCGACCTCGCGGTCCGCGTTGCGTCACGGCAGACTCAGTCGGACTGGGGCTCCTGTGCGCTTTCCGCCGTCGGGCTAGGAGATGCAACTGGACCTGAAGTCGGAGCGGTAGCCACTGTTTTGGCGGTGTCGAGGCCGTCCGGTCGGCGATGACGACGCTGCGAAGCGACTCCTCGACCCTGATGCGGTCTTTTTCCTCATCCACTACGCGGGAACCTGGGTAGCGCGCAGCGATCCGGACGTTGCCGCCAACCCACAGAGGTACGAACTGCTGTCATGAGCGTCAACTATCGCCGCGATCCAGAGACCGGCAAGACCTTCGCATTCGGCGGATTGATCGGCGTCCGTACCATCGACGACCGCCGCACTGAGCGCGAGGACTTCACGAAGCTCCTCATCCGCCGTGCGCCGGAGATTCATCACAACGATCACCGGCTGAGCCCGGTGGAACATCTCGCCCTGGAAGAGGACATCTGGGGTTCGACAGCATGGTCAGGCGTCGCCTCGGACAGCGAGGAGTGTGGCCCGAGACGATGGGACTGACGGCGTGCGCCGAGTGCGGCAGGCTCAACGATGCCGACGCGTTGCAGTGCGACCAGTGCGGGACCGCTGTTGCGAAAGCGACACCGACAGCCAGTGCGTCAAAGCGTCCGCGTCGTGCTGCACCTGTCGTCGCCACTCGTCCTGTTGCCCAAGCGCGAAGCACACGGTCAGGCCAGATGGTCGTCGCTCGCGAAACGGTCGATGTTGTGGACCCGCAAACCCACAAGATCGTGCATGTGATCGCGGGTCGCACTCGTGTCGGAGACGGCTGCTGGATTCACAAGCTGATCCCCAGCGCGTTCCAGTACATCGCCGCTTAGGGTTGCCTGGGGCGGGTCGCAATCGTGATGGATACACCCGCCCCCTTGCTGCGGTCGCCTGGGATGCGTCGTTGTGGAGACGAAGCGGCGCATCCCTTCCTCGCTCGCTTGCTCCGCCCGGGGGCGCGCCTTTCCTGGAAGGTTGCGGCGCGTCCCTACTTACATCGCGTATGCGTCGCGGCACGGACCGTTCGATGAATGGCGGTCCGAGAGCGCGTCGTCCGGTGTCGCTCCTTTGCACCTGCGGCGCGCTCGCTCGACCTAGGGCGCCTGCGTTGTTCCTTGTCGCCGCGCGCTCAGCTTTGCCGGGACCACAAAGAGATACTCAAATAAGCCGCCGATCAGCCCAGAGAGCGCGATCGCGTCTCCTTCCGTGACCGGGCTCAAGGGATCCCAGTGACCGCCGTCGTTCCCGCCGTCGCGGACGTCGTCTGCCCACTCCCCGAGGTCCTTCGTGAGGTCGCCATCAGCCGACATCTGCTTGATCGCTTTCGCGATCTTCGCGGGACCGCGAGACGAAAGGATCGCTTTCGCTTGCGCTGATCCCCTCGCGTCGATGATCCCCTCCAACGTGCGTCGATACATCACCACCGCAGCGTGATATGCGCGAACGCCTTGACAGCGAAGGCCCTCCGCGAAGGCTTCCCGAAGCTCGGCAGGGACGGATGCGTCGAGCGTCGCGGCGGCTGGCATGGGCCACCAGTGAATCCCCCGCCACGAGTAAGCGCCGGACGTTGCGCCAAGGCGGAGCGGCTTTCCGTCCAGGTACAGCTCCTCGACCACGACAACTCGCTGGCGACACGCACGACATTCCAGGACGCTCACCATCTCCGAAGGAAGCCGATCGTTGGTGCCGTCTCGGTTGGCCGCCCAAATTCCCTCTCTGAACGTAACCTCTGCTCGTCCTGTTACCTCGAAGGTCGACGGCAGCCCACATCGCGGACACGGGCCGGTTGGATCGGTCGAATCCGGTGGTGTCGTGGGATCGCGTTCGGTGTGGGGTTGAGCCAAGTGGCGAGGTGTCATGTCCCCTCACAGGATATCGGCTCACTAGTAAGCCATGGCTGACGTTCCTGAGCCGGAGGAGTGGATTCAGCGACCGTGGGCGGAGGAACCGTTCGCCACGTGGACCTACGAGGCTCCGGCCGTCATGTGCATGGGGTGCCGATACGTCACTCCGTCAAGTGCCAAGGGTCTCCGCTGCCCCATCTGCGGTGGCATTAGTTGGTTCGCCACGACACGACAGGTCAGCGAGCGAATCCCGACGAAAGAGTTTCGGAAGCTCAAGGTCAAGAGCGGACCCGGACACCCGGCGTGGGAAGGAAAGGATGGCGAGAAGCGCCAGCACGACGGAAGCTGGGCATCCGTCCATCAGGTGATCGACCGGCGAGGCAACCGCTATCGAGAACAGGTGATCCGCGACGACGGCACTGTCGTGAAGGATGAGGACGTGCCACTCACCGAGCACCGCGACCACGGCTCCGCTTGTCCCGATCGGAGGAAGCCTCAGTCATGACTGGCGAGGCGCAGCGAGTGGCGGTTGCCACGGTCGCCGCAGGCGGCGCGCGGCTCTAAGATCGGCCCAGGCGTCGCCCGGCCTTAGATACCGCCCCACGGTCACGGCGTAGGCTGCCCCGGCAGGCCGCAAGCTCGCTGCCGAGCGCCGAGCCGTGACGCGATTGAGGGCTTCAGTCGTGACTGATCTCGGCGCTGCGAGCCGAGCCGAGATCGGCGGTATAGCGAACCCTCGATCCTTGGCCCGCCCGGGGCCAGAAAGACGATGCTCGCGCGCACCCTTTCCGTCGTTGCTTCCCGACCTCCCGTCCGACGCGGCGCTCGAGGTGGCAGCGATCTACTCGCTCCGCGGCACGTTGCGCGAGCGTCCACCGACGAGGGTGCGGCCGCCCTTTCGTGCGCCGCATCACAGCATCTCCCGAGCCGGGCTGGTCGGCGGCGGGACCGGTCTCGCGCAGCCAACGCTGATCTCCCTTGGCGGCCTCAGAGGGGGTTGTATTAACGATGGACGAGGTTCCTCATGCGGCGCCAGTACATCCCCTCGTCGGCTGGCTTGGCGCGGTAAGCAAGACGTATGCGTGGACACCTCTGGTTTGTCCGCCACTCCGCGGGGCGCGTCGGATCACCGTTGGCCGGCAGCGGCGTCAGTCGTTTGTGAACTGAGTTGGGCTAACTCCCCCGTAATCCTTAGGTTCCTGACCAGATAGGAAGCCGAACAAGGCTATCCCATGAATCAAAAGCCCTGCGATCATGTCTTCCAGAAGCCCTTCGGCACGAAGCGCTAATGGGTCAGTCGCCGCAAGAACTTGAGCATCAAAGAAGGCGATTTGATGCTCTGCCGCGGCGACGAAAGAACTGCTCGCGAAGTCGTGCCAACGGAGCCTTCAGTCCGGCCGCGAGGCGTATGCACCCTGGTGTGCGAACCGGAGTTGAGGCGTATTAGCTCTGCTTGTCGGCCACACTTTGCGCCTGGTCGTAGCGGAGACCGCTTGAGGCCTCGCCAGCGCCGATGTGTCGTCGCCGAGCGACCCACAGCGTCGCGCCACCGTCGGGGGTTCGCGTGCGGCACGCGACCCGCTGGAGCCTGAGCCCGGAGCGGCTGACCTCGTGCTGCGGAAGCTGGAATCCTTCACTGGAGAGCTGCTTGACGAGAATAGTTTGAGGCGTCTGACTGCTGCCTTCGACGGTTCCTGCGACGAGCGCGAGCCCGCCTGCGGATGTCAGGAACGGGAGCAGAGGGAACCAGTTCGCCGGTAGCGCTGTTGCGAGCTGGTATGCGAGCGCCGCGGGGGAGTCGGTTGGAGTAGTCGATTCGGGAGCCGGGCTGAGGGTGATCGGGTTTCCGATCGGGTCTTCGACGATGCGCTCGATCGCCCAGGCCATGTCGGCCGTCTCGTCACGGAGGAGGTGAACCTCTTCGAGCGGTGAACTCGCCTGGAGCGCCGCGGCTGCGCTGGCTGGGGCGACCAGGAAGGGCGCCGTGCTGTCGCTGCTCTGATCGGTGGTAGAGAACATCGTCCAGGACGTGCCCGGGGGTGCGTCAGCACGCGGGATCGCGATCGCGCTTCCGAACACGTCGGTGACCGTTAGTGAGTCGATCCAGCAGAGCGAGCCACTGGGGACATCGAGGCGGGTGAGGTACCAGTCGTCTCCATGGATCAACAGGAAGTCGGCGAAGAGGAGCTTGGCGAGATCGCGCGTGTCTGTGAGGAGCGCACCGAAGTCGGTTGCACTGGACTCGAAATCCCACCAGCGCGGGTTGGGCATGCCGCGAAACCGCACGTGGCCGGGGATCACGCTGGTCATGGCCGTTGTGCTCGCGGGCGCCATGCCTGAGACCACGTCGAACGCGTACCAGTCGAGGGCGTTCTCGGAGTCCGGCTCTACTGAAAGCATCAAGCCGCCGGCGGTGACGGTCGCCGAGTAGTCGAGGCGGGAAGGATCCCAGCTCGGTGGTTCGCCGGTCGCGAACGTGCCCCAGGTGGATTCGACCCATTCGATGAAAGCGTTGATCGCATCGAGCGCGCTAGGTATCTGCGTCGCGCTCAGGGTAGGTGTTGGAGGGAGCGCCTTGTACTCGGCCTTGGCCGCTTTTGCGGCTTGATAGAGGGCCACACCGTCAGTGGCACGCCCAGCGCAGATCGACCGGAAACGTGCCTCCGCCGGATCAGCGGCGGCGGTGGCGCGGGCGATCGGATAGGCCGCCCGGAATAGGCTCGCGATCGCAGGCGCGACGAGAGTCTCGAAGCTCTGCCCGAGCTCGACGCGTGTGGAGAGATCGGGCTCAAGCGACTCGGCCTCGACGACAGGCTCGAGCAACTTGCCCGACGAGAGTGGGATGACGCTGGCGCCGAGCGTCGCAGAGTCGATCGGCGTGACGTGCGAGCCGATGCGGACGAAGGCTGGCGAGCCCCCGTCGAGGCCTTGGAACTCGCCGAGCTGCCACTGCCGCGAGAGGAACCAGGCTGGGTCGCGCACCGGCGCTGCAAGGCCGTTGGCGACCGACGGTGTGCGAGGACTCGGCTGGATCTGGCTCCAGTAGGTGATCGAGGGCATCAGGCCATTGTTAGACCGGGCTCAGCGACGATCGAGCCCAGGAGGTCTGTGGATACGGTTTCGTTGGCGGTGTTGCCGGTGAGGCAAATCGCTGGCAGGAAGGGGCGAAGGTCGTCCAGAAGCGCGCTGTCGACGGCTCGAATCTTCGCGAGTATGAGCGTCTCCCGGACGGTGTCGAAGAGTGTCTCCAGGTCCCAGTTCGGAGCTGTCGTCGGCGGTACTGCGAGCAGCACGACTTGCGGAGGCTCTGCCACCGGCGACTCGAATCGGAAGGAAAGCGCCGTGGCCTGCGTGGACGAGGGAACGATCTCCGTCCACTCGTCGATGACAATGCCGACCCAACCGTCGGCGGGGGCGGCTTGCGTCGGTCGGTGGACGATTAAGGACAACGTGCCACTTACGATGTCCGCGCCGGGATTGCCTGCCCAGTTGGCAGCTGGCGGAAGCTGCGCAACCTCGAGCGACGGTGGCGCGGCGCCGAACGCCTGACCGTACAACCACAGCGAGCGCCACCGTGCGAGATTCGACCGCACACGAGCGAGCTGCTGCAACGCCCTGCGCGGTGCATTAGCGTCGCCGACGAGCGCAGCCGAGGCCGCGAGCGGCGTTGCGAGGTCGATCGCCGCGAGCTGCGGGAGAAACAGAAAGTCGCGGCCGAACACGGTCTGGACAGCCGTTGTGGCTGCCGCCGTGAGCGTGCCGGGATCGGTTTCTCCGACCGGAAGGTTAGCCTGTCGCGTCGAGAGCTCCTTCTCGATTCCGTTCGCGAGGGTGACGAGCGTGGCGGTGTCGGCGCCGGCCGGCGGGCAAGCGCCTGGGATGCCGAACTCGGCGGATTGAGACAGGGCCGTTCGAAGCGCGGCCAGTTGATCTGCCGTCGCCGCCCCAGATGAGGCTCCGGTGACGTCCGCCAGGGCCTGGCCGAGCATTGTGGCGGCGGCCGACAGGTGCTCAAGCACGGCCTGTGCGCGCGCGACTGCTTCGGCCGCCCCGGACTGATCGATCGTCGCCATTGACGAGTCAGCCGGGACAACGAGATCCGAGGGCTCAAGGGGACGGGCAACCGCAAGCAGCTGCCCGATCGTCCTCGCGAGCTCGAGCGCGTCGGCAACGCTCCAGGCGACAGTTGTCGTGTCGTAAAGCACCTGCGCGCCGGCCGGCGCGGCGACTGCGGCCAGCACTCGCCGATCGAGCTCGCTGTCCCCAGAACCGATCGGTTGGGCTCGCGCCAGCGTGACTATGTCGATCGGTCGGAGCGCCACGGCGTCGAGCTGGACGTCGCGCGTACTCCCGTGCGCAAACACGACGCGGCACCCGATGCTCGTCGGCGGGCCGAGAAGGGTGCCGATCCAGTGGTCGAGCACGGGCTCGGCAGTTGCTCGGGGTGTTGGCGGTCCCCATCCGTCTGCAGGCGGTGAACCAGGGGCAAGGACGATCGCTAGCCTTTGGGTGAAGGAGACCCCGCCGAGAGGGGTGCGCGTCACCTCGGGCGCCGGCGGCAGCACGCCGGTGGCCATTGCGTCGAGGCTGGCCGTGCTCGCGATGGGGTTGCCGCGGACGGCTTGAAAGATCGCTTCAGCGGTCAAGACGTCCGCAAGGCCGTCCACCGTGTCGTTGAGGGCGTCGAGGGCTGCGTGAAAGCTGGCGAGCTGTGTGGTGGTGAGAGCAGGCAAGTCGCTCGCGACTGAGAACGGCGCCGAGTTCGCGTTCCAGGCCTGGCGCAGAGCGAGCCCGTCGACCACATTGCCCGCGGCGACGAGCTCAACCGGACCGTCCCCTGCAGATGTCTTGCCGGCGACGAGCGGGAAGTACCCGCGGAGTGGCGAGATGAGGAGATCAAGCTGGCGATCGTGAAGGTCACGCTCGAGTTGCTGTCCAAGCAGCGATGCGAGCGGCTCTCCCTGGCGGATCCCATCGATCAGAGTGAGAGCGGCGCGGACTCGCACGGAGCTGAGGTCGACGTCATACGCAGAGCTCGAGCCACCGCGAGTAAGGAAGCCGTTGCGGAGGATCGCCGCTGCGCCCGCGTGCGCGGCCGACGGCGCGTGCACGAAGCCGCCCTGCGGCGCCCCGGGGTCTGCTGGACGAACGTTCTCGACGAACCCGAAGCCACCGAGGTAACAGCCGGTCGGCGCCGCCTGACGCATCGTCCAGAGGCGCTGCGTCGCGGCGGACGTGATCCACGCGTCCAGGCGGTGTGAGCACGCGTCGAGCGTCTCGCCGAACCGCCGCGCGAGTTCAGCCGTTGGAAGCCCCGCGAGTGTCGCGAGTCGACCGAGGTACGGACTCAGCGATCCGCCGAAGGCGGGGTCCGCCGTGGCCCGGTCGATCCGCCCGTATGCCGTCAACGACACATCGGCAGGCGTCAGCTGGACGAGCTCGCGTTCCGGCTGGTCAGCCTGGGCGACGACGCTTTCCGCCAGGAGCCGCATAAAGGCGAGGCGGTCCATCTCGACTAGCAGCGCGTGACGCAGTAGCCGATACAGAAGCGGGCGTGAGTTGCCCGGCAGCGCATCGTTCTTGATCGCGTCTTGGTTCGCGGTCGCGTTGTCATGAAGCCAGCGGATGTAGTTGAAACCTGTGCCGTCGTCTCCATCGAGCCCGAAAGCCTCGGAGAGCGATGACGCAGTAACGAGCGGCCCGCCGATCAGCTCATAAGCGGCGCCGCCGTCGAGACCGCCGATGCGCGTCTGGCCGCCGAGGTCGACCGAGCCGAGCAACGAGGCGGCTCCAAGGGCGCGGTTGACCTGTAGCGCCTGTTCCTCTGCCGCGGCGGCTGCCCCGAGCCAACCGGCCGCGTTCGTCGCAAACTCCAGCCCCAGAAGGATACGCATCCGCAGCACCCGGGAACTCGCGTCGAGCGCAAGGACCTTAAGCAGGTCGCCGTCGGGGTCGGCAGAGTCTGACGCGATACGCGGCGCGGAGGCTGCGGCCGGAACGAAGTATGTGTCGCGGAGGGCGCGAAGCACCGGCGTGAAGCGAGCGTCCGCGTCGAGCCGATCGAGCGAGACCACCGGCAAAAGGCCATAAGGGATGCTCCCGACACGAAACGCTGGGAGCGGCCCTCCCGGCCGTATGTAGTCGACCCAGAACTGGCGCGCCTGGTCAATGGTCGGCGCGTCGAACTGGGGGGCCATCAGTTGCTCGAGGAAATAGCCGAGCGCTGCCGGCCACAAAGCATCGTTCATCGCGGCGGCCGGCGTGTCGCCGTCCACGCTAGCCTTATCGACGTGCTCGAACGCAGCGACCTGCTCACCGGTCGCAACCGGCAGACCCAGAGCCCGCGCAAACGCGACGCCGTAAGCGCCGGACGGGCTGGTCCCGTCGACGAGCGGCGCTTCGCGCTCGATCGCAAAGGTTACAGCGCCTCCCGGGTCAGGCGGTGGAAAGGCGGCGGGCGCCGCAGGTGTGTTGTTCGTCGGCGTTCCCGGGGAAAGGAAGGCCATCCCGCGCGTGTAGTGCTGTGCGTCGACGAGGGCCCGGAGCCGTGTGGCCCCGTCGTTTGGAGTCTGCGATTCGCTGATACCCACCACGACTAATAGGTCGATGCCCGAGGTAGGGTCCGTCGGTGCCGGGGAGGGCGAATCTGGCTTGGTCAGGTCGATCGTGACGGCCATGCCTGCGCTTTCGGCGACAGAGAAGTCCACAGTCCATTGCAGGGCGGTGTCGATCGAAAGGCTGTCGGAGATCTGCACGCGGTCGGCCGGTGTCGAGACGGGCGACAAAGTGAGCGCGAGCGGTTGACGCACGGGACTGCTCGTGATCGTGAAGACGTTCTGCCCCTGGTAGGCGCGAACAACCCATTGGTCGGGAAGGCGCGCCTCGGCCGCGCGCGTCCAACTGTCCGTACGTGTTTCGGTCGATCCGGCGATGGTCGCCTTGACAACGTACGCTGCGCGCGGCGCCGTCCAGCGCCTCACGAGAGCTCCCCACGCAGCCTTCTCCGCGACTGGGCCAGAAGCCCTCGCTGCGATGTATGAGTTGCCGCTGCTCAGCTCGTTCGGCGTGAGGCCGGTCTCGTGGGTGTCCGCCCAGATGTCATCTGGGAAGATCCGCACCTGGAGGAGCGAGCCGGAGAACCTCGTCTCGAGCCTGACCGGCAGGAGCGCGATCGGATAGGACGCGTCGAGCGTCACCCTCCGCCTCCTGTGCCGGGCGCCGCCGGTGGCGCCGGATCGGGGATGAGCATCGAGCCGTGCACCGCCACGCGCGTCGGTTGTCGGAGCGTGATGTAAGCCAGGTCAGCCGCGCGACCGGGGGTCGCGCCGTCCGCGCGCCAGACCGCCCCCTTGGGGTCTGGTGTCGCCGGATCGAGCGGGAGCGCCGCCGTCAGATCGATGTAGTTGAGCGCGGCCAAGTCGTCGGCGCTGGCGGCCAGGGAGCCCCAGTCGAGCGCTTCCCACGTCGGCGGCTGCATACCATAGGCCCCGGGAACCCCGAGCCCAAACCGCGGCTCGGACGGATGTTCCTGGAGGACGAAGAACGTGCCCGGATCCCCCCTGGCAGCGATCGGGTCGACATCGAAGCCGAAGAGCGCGACGTCCGGCTCGATCAGGCCAAAGAATACGGGGTCGATCTCGACCGGGCCGGGCACGCGGACTCCGTTGCCGACCGCCGCGGCCGCGTACACAACGACGTTTGGATAGCGGCGGATCAGCTCGCCGCGAACGAGCAGCACAAGCGGGTCGGTAGCCAGCTGCCGGTTCTCGCCGAGTGGGTCAGTCCAGAGATGAATCGGGCCGACGTCGCCGTCGATGTTCACACTCCCGTGGATATCCCAGAACCGGCGAAAGTACGATCCGCGCTGGTCGGTCGGGTACCCGTTCCAGAGCAGCTTGCGGGCCAGTTCGTGGTTGAGCCCGACGAGGAACGATTCGACGAAGCGCCAGTTGGTCGCGAAAAGCGCGATCGAGTTAGGATCCATCTGGTCGAGGCCGGGTAGCAACCACTCGCGACCGATGCTCGCAAGTGGTGCATACATCGGCTGAGGAAAGACGGGAGCCGCCATCACGGGCTCAAGCGGATCGGTCCGTCGCGGACCCGCGTCGACGCCGGCGAGCTGAGCCGCCAACGCTTGCTGGATCGTCGCGAGCGGGTCGAGCGTCGTCTCGATCGCCGACATTGCTCCGCCGAGGTCCACCTCGACCCAGCTCACCCCGGCCATAGCCGGCTGAGCAAGCTGCGTCATGAGCGCACTTGCCGCTTGGATGAACGCGTCGTTCGCGCCGGGGACCGGGTTCGTCGGCGGCAGGATGAACGAAGATACGGCCAGCGGCGGCAGCTCGACTGGGTGGACGATGTGCGGTACGAGCGGAGCCGCGCCGATGGCAGGCGGCGGCTCGACCGCCCGTGCGACCAGACCCGTCGATGCGACGGCCGGGGCGGAGGTCAGGACGGCGAAGCTCGACGGGGGCGTGACAGTCGCGAGGTTTTCGGGCGCGACGTCAACTCGAGAGAAAGCGCTCGCGAGATCGCCGAGCCGCGCGCTTGCGCCGGTCGCGCCGTCAGCCGGGGCTGTCGGGGGCGGAACAATCGAGAGTGCACCGCTGTTCATCCGGGTCAGCGCCCCGTCCACCGTCTTGAGCAACGCGCCGGCCTGACGGCCCTGGCGAACGCCCAGCGTCCCGAGTGGTCGCGCCGCCCGTCGCCAGGCGGGCGCGAGTGCTCCAGGGACGATTGGGCTCGCGGCAAGCTGCGCAGCAACCGTGGCGGCGCCGAGTCGCACCCGCCCGTGGAGCGGCGAGCTGACCTGGATCAGAGTCTGCGAATCGAGTGCAGTGAGATGTCGCACGTAGAGCCGGAGCGCGACCTCGCGGGCGAGCTGCGAGAGCCGGAGCCGCTCATTCGCCGCGCGAATGCCCGCGACCTGTGCCCACGCACCCGCGAGCAGCTGCTGCTGCTCGGTCTGGACGACGACCGTGCCGAGCCCCGCAGCCACGCGGGCACGGGGATCTCCGTTGAGCTCATGGAACCATGGCGGCGTCGCGTCCGCGGCCGTCGAGAGCGAGTTGGTGGCGGCGAGCCAGCGACCGTAGAGTGGCGGGTCGAGCTCTGTGCCGACGGCGTTCGTGCGCGCGGCGAGGGCTGTGGTGAAGCCGTGCCCATCGGTGCTAGGCCAGTCAGGGATCGTCGCAGGACCAGGAGGACTGGGCGTGGAGCCACCGCCTGAGGCCGGAGCTACGAGGGGCAGAAGTGCGCTCTGCAGCTCGACGACCTGCCAATTCGTGGGACTTGCACCAGGAGGGCTGACCGCGAGGTCGCGTTGCCAGACAGCGTCCGGGACCTCCGCCAGCGGCTTGAGCTTCGCAACGAGCGAAGCGAAGTCGCCGGTCTCGCCGGTCTGGAAGCTCCAGCCGAAATAGACCGGCAACGTGACAGTGTCATGCTGCGGCTGCCATGCGGTCGTGAGTCGGTTCACACTCGTCGTCGGCTGTCCCAGGCCGGCCAGCCGCCCGCGTTCGAACGTCGGAACGAGGAACGCCTGATAACTCGTCTGCGGGCGGAGTTGCCGTGGGCAGAGCAGCCGCGAGGACCCCTGCGCAGGCGTCTGGGTCAGGATCGCGCCGATCGAGCTCGCGTCGTAGTCGGCCGGCGGCGGGTCCTGCGCGACCAGAATCTGCGCGTGAGCCCAGGCCCACGCCTGCGTCAGGTCGGGCAGGACGCTCGAGCTGCTGATCGTGATCGCGCCGAGCGGGCGTCCTGACGTCGCGGCTACCTGATCTACGACCTCATCGCTCTCGAGCGCAATGAGGCATAGCCACGGAGTAAGCCGGTCGCCGTCGGTCGCATCTGGCGAGTACCGCCAGGGTAGGTCGGCGTCGCTGAACTCGACCAGCGGGAAGTAGTTCGACTCCACGTTGTCCGCACTTGCCGCCGGCCACGTGCGGCGCACGCAGCCAGCATCGAATCCGGCCACATCTCCCGGCCCGCGCAACGTGAGCGCTGGCGCCGTAACCGCTGAGCCCCCCGTCGAGAGGGTGACGACGACATCGATACGCGGGTCGGTCGAGGCAGCGCCATGTGGGATGAGGGCGGCAAGGCCGCGGCGAAGAACGGAGACGAAGGCATAGGTGGCGCCGACGCTCATGCGGCTTCCTGAGTGAGGACGATCTGGAGGGTGCCGGTCTCGGCCGGATTCGTCGCTAAGTAGTGTTGGAGTGCGAGGTGCGTCCCCAGCTTGCTTCCATCGCTTGAGATGTCGGCTCGAGCCGCTAGATCGCTCGTGCCGGCGACGATCCACCTGTCGGAGGCGAGCATCACTCGTGGTGGCGTGCCTGGTACAGGGCGGTAGCGACTAAGGCCGGGCGTAGGCCCGGCGGCGCTGCTGTTGAGTCCGAGTACCGCTGCCACGGTTGGGATGTAGGTCGTTTTCGGGGGGTGTGTGGGCCGTGAGTCGATAGTCGTTGTGATGTAGGTGATCGGTGTGACCACGGCTCGGGTGCGAGCGCTCTCGCCGAGATCGACCGCGTCGGCACCCACCACAACGCCGGCGTCGAAGCGGCTGAAGGACGGCAGCGACAGCTTCTCCGCGTCCGTCAGATCAAGGAACTGCGCCGGCGCGAACTCCTCGGTCGTGGTCTTCGACGCTGCGATTGGATTGCCGAATACGGTGATGGAGTCGACGGAAAACGAGACCGTGCGTCCGAGCGACGTTCCGCCGAATCGCGTAATCGGCTGATCGAGTGGAATGGCTCGCTGAGCGATGCGCAGAGCACTAGCGGGATCGATGAGGACAGCGCCTCCTGCGTCCGACGGCGTCCCCACGGGCGAAATCGCCGCGTTTACCCCAGGAGCAACTAACCCGCTCCAACTCGATCGGTCAGCGAACGCAGCGATCAGAGTTGGCATGGGGTCTGGGACCGACACCTGACCGGCGTCGCTTCCCCAGGTCTTGTCGAAGTGAACGCTGACGTCGAAGAAGAGAAGGCTCAGCGAAGCCTCTCCCGAGAGGTGCCACGGACTCGGTCCCGAAAGGTTCCCGTCCAGATGCACGGACGCGAGAACATCGGTGCCATCACGCAAGTCGACACCCGCGGTCAGGTCGAACTCGAACGAGAACGGGTGTCGTTCGCACAGCGCGTCGAAGCCGAGCCATCCATGCACGTTGAAAGTGCCGGTCCCTGCGGTCAGCTCGACGCGTGCGCCGAACTGCAGCGTGTTGGACGTGAGTGCGAGGTACGACTGAGCTTCGATCCGAGCGACGCTCGAGCTGATCGAGATTGCTAAACGCTTGAGCGTCGGGAAGGCCGCCGGCGGTTGGAACTGCGGGTTGAAGCCACCGAGCGCGAGCGCGAACGTTGCGTCGTCGCCCCAGGCGTATCGGAGCGCGAGGTCGCCGCTGAGTGGATAGCTCGCGAGCCACGAGTCGTGCAGGGTGGCGTCGAAGAAGGCCAGCTTCTTGCCGAAGTCGATACCACCGTCGAAGGAGATGTGCAGCGCGAGCTGTGGGCTATCGGAGGGAACGCTGACGCTAACGTCGCCGATTAGAAGCAGCTTCACCGGCTCGGGCAGCTCGACGAGCAGCGCAACTTCACCGACGACGATGTCTGCTGACCAACCAATCTTCGCGAGCGGCCCGAACACGTAACGTCCGTGGGCCGCGGGGAAATACGTCTGGACGGCCGAAATGAGCTGTGCGGCGGCCGCGACCGGATTGGTCGGAAAGAGCAAACCATCGAGGTGATGTGCCCATAGCGCAACCCGAACCGCGTCCTCGGCGATCGTCCGGTTCACCCCGATCAGACCTCCCACGCCGTCAAGCGAGAAGCCGAATGGGAGTTGCACAGCCGGAGAGAACTCGGTTGAGAGGATGGCTAAAAATGAGTAGCCGGGCCCGCCGCCCGGCAGCCTTGTCTGGACCAGACCGTACGCCTTGACTGCCTCGCCGCAGATCGTCAAGTCGAGCGCGCCCGCGTATTCGCCCTGCTGGGGATCAAAGCTGAGGTAACCGCCTCCGGTGATCGCCGCGGCGTCTATCGAGAGCCCCATCCCCTTCGGGCCCGAAAATCCGACCGCGAGGTTCGCGGGCCCGAGATTGCCTCCCGTCTGAGGGAACGTGACGGTAGCGCCGATCCCGACTTTGTCGATCGACCCCGCTATCGGCCCCAGCGTCAAGTCGAGGTCTGCGACGACGCTCGCTTGGAAGCCGCTCGCCACCCCGGCGAGCCCCACGGTGATCGCGTGCACGCGTCCGATTGAGCCGAGCGAGACGTCTACAGGAAGCACGGCTGCCAGCCCTACGCCGCCCTCGAGCGCGATCCCATCCGAGCTCGAGACGATCACTCCCAGATCGAAGTCAACACTGAAGCCGCCCGACGGGAGCACGTCTTGGAGGAAGCCGTCGCCGTCTTCAGGCGCGATCACGAGTTTCCCCGAAGATGCCTTGAGCTTCACCACCGCCGACTGCGCCGTCGGGCTGACATCGAGGGTGCCGTCGATCCGCAGCGCGCCGATCTCGATCCGCGTGCCGCTGTCAGAGCCAAGCACGAACGCGGGAAGTCCCGCGGCCGTTGCGACGCGCTCGATAGCGAGCGTCGCTCCCGCCTCAAGCAGCGGCGAGTCGGATGGAGCAATAACGAGCCCACCTGGCCCGACGACGAACGCCGGAACGTCCCCCTGACTCGAGGCAGTGAGCTTCCACCGTCCGTAGGTCGCGGTCCAGTTGAACGCTGCTGCGAGCGTGAAGACGAGCCCGCGAATTCCAGCCGGGTGTTGAGCGGACGACACGATCACTTCCACGCCCAAATAGGCGGCACCTCCGCTCGCCGCGCCGGAAAGCTGGGGGACAACCAGGATCATCCGCGGATAAATGCTCTCGTAGAATGCGGTCATGTCCCCGGGGGGCTCGGGCTGTGGCAACTCCTCAGGCGGGACCTCAGGTCCTGAGGCAAAATGGTCGCCATCGCCGGGGTCAGCCGTTGGATCCCCTGAAGCAGCGGGCACCAGCGGCTTCTGGTCGTTCAGTGTCATCAGGCCGACCTTCGCGGCCACATCGCCAATAAGTGGGAAGAGAAGCTGCGCAGAGGCGTACGCGTCCGCTGCCGCAGCGAGCGCGTTCGGGAAGTAGGCTTCCGACAGCGTCGCCCATGGGCGATGCACGAGCGGACCAACTCGATCGAGGTGGAACTCGTCCTTCGTCCACGCCGATCGAGTCAACGCAGTTCCGTCGGAGACCGGCACGGCAGGATCGTTCCGCTCGAGGGGATCGACAAGGGTTAGCAGAGCCGCGAGCCGAAAGAGCCGAGCATGAAACCGCCGGAGATACACGCCGAACAGCTGCCCCGCGAGCTCCTGACCAAGACCCTCGAGCTGCGTTCCGAGTGTCGGATCGTGAACACTCGCTTCGAGGTTATGAAGGGCGTTCATCACGCCCGAACTCGCGGTAAGTACTCGATTGAGACCCGACCACGATGCGATTGACGCGTCACCGAGCGCAGATATTTGAGTGGCGAGCGTGCCGAGATCGTCGATCGCGGCGGCGAGCCCAGGGTCCGACGCCGTCTGCGCGGTGTGTCCAACGATCGCTAGCAAGAGTGCCCGGCGATCGTCCGAGCCCGCAGCCGACACCAGCGGCTCGAGAAGTGCGCCGAGCTCAGCCCACAGAGTCTCCGCCAGGGTTGTCATTAGGGGGCAAAAGTGGGCGAGGCGAACATAGTAGAGAGTAGATTAGCCCGGTGCTTCGAGGCGCGTGCGTGTCCGCTTCCGTCGGAGACCTGAGAGGCAGAACGTGGCCGATGCGCTGCTAACGCGGCTTCAGAGCGTCTACACCGACGAGCCGTGGCGAATGTACGTCAAACCCCAGAAGTTGTCTTGGCCCGCGGCGCCGTTCGGCACGCGAATCGACGACGTCCGCACAGTTGTCGTTCACGAGACCAGCGGCTGGCCCTCTCGCGTGAATGGTCTGAACGATTTCTATGCGAAGTTCTTCGGCGGGGCGGCGCATAAGCCTCACATGGGAGACATGACGCAGCTCTACCTCGCTGGGGGAGGCAGCGTCTACCTCGGGATGGACCTGCCGCTCAGGACCTCGCATGCCCGGCCTCTCAACGGCTCGTCGCTGGGCTGCGAGGCGGGGCACGGCTGGGGGAGTTCCGCGTACTCAGATAACATCGGCCCATACACCTCGCGCGATGCCAGCCGGCAGCTCATCCCGCTAACCCCGAAGCCCCTCAACCTGTGGATCCCACTGTCGGGGAACCAGCAGATCGCGAGTCCAACCGATGACGACGTGCCCGGGATCAAATTCTGGTTCCGCTACCAGTCCTTCGATGAAGTGGTCGTGACTCTCTGGACGACTCCTCGTTATGCGGGTCCGTGGCGGCAGGAACAGCCCGTGCCGGAGATGCTCTTCACCGAGTGGCAATATCGGTCGTGGGCGCTGCTCGCCCGTTATCTCGCCGAGCAATTCCTTATCCCGCGCAATTTCCCCCTGCTCCCACACAAGCTACGCTCGCCGGGCGAGGGGACGAAAGGGGGTCAGCACGGCATGATCAGCGACACGGCTTCGTTTCAGGCGATCGTGCGCTCAGACGAGGTCCTCTCCCGGTCGCTGGCGACGCTCGGCCTAACTGCCGCACAGCTCGCAGACGTCACCCAACTCCAACCAGTCTATGCGAACACCGTCGCCAACGGAGGCAATGTGGAGACTGTTCCCGCGGGGGTCACCCCGGGCGGTGAACATTACAAACAGTTCGAGCGCAACAATCTGTGGAACTCGGCGGTGGCCTTGTATCGTGGTTTTCTCGGTCACGGCTTCTCGGGTGATTTCTACGGAAAGGATCACGACTGCCCTGGCCCGATGTTTGACTGGCATCGCTTCGCCCGCGAGGTCTGGGACTGGTGGTGGCATCCGTTTGATTTCGACACCGCTCGCGCGACAACTAACGTCTTAGCACGCGAGTACTCGTCCTATGGCCAGGACGGCCATACGCAACTTCGGGACGGCGACACACAGCTCAAGGAGTACTGGAACTCGACGCCTTCCGCCCCCTATCTCGCGCGGGCGGTGCCCGGGATCCACGGCGCCTCCGGCTCACCGATGACGTTTCAGCTCGAACAGGGTTCGCGTGTCTACGCACTCGCGAACGGCGAGCTCGTCGCGGCGCGGTTCCCGTCCGAGACTGGCGACGTGAGCCTGGCATTCGTGCTGGTGCGGCACGAGGTCTTCCATCTACAGGATCCGCTGGCTGGAGCTACCTGGTTCGCGTTCAACCGCTCTGGCGCTGGCCGACTCGACTACGACCGCCAGCCCTCTGCCGTGTACTCGCTATACATCCACCTCGGCCGGCCGACTGGGATGAGCTTTGATGAGGTCAACTCGGCCAACCCGGACTGGCTGAACCGGCTACTGATTCGGGAGAAGGAAGCGCACCTCGGCGTCAAGTTCCAATCGACCCCGCAGACGCAGCCGGGCTGGACCGTCCCGCAGTCTGCCTGGGACTCAAGTCCACCGGGAACGCCGATGCGTCCGACCGTGTTTGAAGCCTGGAGATCCGACGACAACAACCTCACCCCGACGCTTAAGAGCCTAAGCAACGGGGACCTAACGATCATGGCGGGCAGCGCGTTCTGGACGCGTACCCAGGTCCTTCTCGGCGACTTCCTCGGCCAGGCCGGGGTAATTCGTCACGACGCGGGTGGCACGCAATACGGCCTTCGGGTGGAGGTCTTCTCCCGCGGCCTCGTCTCTTCGGACTTCGTCCTGACGGAGTCGGACGCCGAGCACGGTTGGAATCCTCCGGCTGCCGTGCAGCGCCCCGCAGTTAGGTATCCGACCGAATGGTCGCGGCTTCAAACGGACATGTCCGACTCGGAGAAGCAGGGCCTCCAGGCGGCCGGCGTCGTCCTCGACCTCCTTCCTCAGTGGGAGACCGTGCAGCTCGCGACCCAGTTGATCGAGCGCTATCCGGATGACGCCCGCCTGCCGGGCCAGGGTTGGCTCGTACATTACGATCCTTACACCTTCATGGCTTGGCTCAACGATCTCACTTGGAAGAGCGAGTGGCCGAAATACCAGATCACAGACCCGGCCGGCGTACCGCAGGCGCCGGTGCAACGAAGCTAGTTTCTTCCTGGGTCATTCATTGATCTCGGGCGTCCATACGCGCTCCGATGACGAGCGGGTCGCCTCTAGTCAGCGCCACCCGATCCCGCCGGTCCGAAGGCGATCACGTAGACGCCGATGGCACCCGCGATCTAAAGGGCTAACACTCGCGGGTCGGTGCTTGGCTGAGGAACTGCTTACGACTTCATCGTGGCTATTGGAGCAAGCCTCGGCCCCACGCGAGAGCGCATCCGCCGGATCGTGACGACTTCCGGCGCGCGCATGCCTTGGGCATGCACATATGCTGCCCGGGATTGCGACACAGCTCCTCGCGCCTGCTTGAGGCGAGCCTCACCGGGATCAGCGTGCTCTTCTCGTCCGGCGACGAGGGTGACGACGTCACCGCGGTCGGATCGCGTCAGGTGAACTATCCGGCGTCCGATCCGCTCGCCACCGCAGTCGGCGGAACGAGCACGGAGATCGGTGCGCACGGACAGATCGTGTTCCAGACCGGGTGGTCGAGCTCGTACTCCACCCTCAGCAGCGGCGCGTGGGCGCCGGTCCCGCCCGGTAATTACAGCAGCGGCTCGGGTGGCGGCACGAGCCAGCTCTTCACCCAGCCGTTCTATCAGAAGGGTCACGTGCCGGCATCCATCTCGAAATACTTCGGATCCACGCCGATGCGCGCCGTTCCTGACATCTCCATGCCCGGCGATCCCAACACCGGGCTGCGGATCGGCGAGACCCAGGTGTTCCCGAATGGCACCTACTACGCTGAGTACCGTCTTGGTGGCACCAGCCTGTCCTCACCGCTGCTCGCGGGTGTGCTCGCTGACACCGTGCAATTCACGGGACACGCGATCGGATTCATCAATCCACTGATCTACGCCGACGAGCAGACAGCGGTCATCACTGACGTCCTCTCGATGCAGCACCCTCAGGCGACCGCGCGCAGGGACTTCGCCAACTTCCTCAACGCGTCGGACGGATTCATCACGCGGTTGCAGACGCTCGATATCGCGACGACCATATGGACGCGCCCGGGCTACGACGACATGACCGGCGTGGGCACGCCCAATGGCGTCCATTTCCTGGGCGCGTTCAAGGCGGCCACGTAACCTGGAGAACGAAGGAGGTCCGGGACGCGTAGGAGGTAGGCAGCGCAAGCACCGCTTAGATCTCACTCGAGTTCGCCATCCGATACACCCTCGCCACCGGTGGCAGCTCCGGGCTACTGCAACTTAAATCTGCGTGGTGACGGGGCAGGCGTGTTCCCCTGTCCGCCGGCGAGCAACTCCTCCGCGACTGTCCGGCGGCGAGCAACTCCTCCGCGTCTGTCCGGCGGCGAGCAACTCCTCCGCGTCTGTCCGGCGGCGAGCAACTCCTCCGCGTCGGGAGCGGCATCGCGAGCGCCTTGCGAATGTCCCTGTCGGCGAGCTTGTCCGATCTCAACCTCAGTCGGGCTCAACATACGTTTGTGGATTGACGCCCATCACATCAAGCACTGGGCTCAGGGCGGGCCCACGGATCTCAACAATCTTGTCCTCCTCTGTCATCGTCATCACTGGCTCGTTCACGAGGGAGGATGGGAGCTTGTGCGGTCTGCGGACGGTCAGATCAAGTCCGTCGCGCCGATTCCGATCGTGAAATGGCGCTCCCGAGCACCTGACGCAACGCCGGACGGGTGAGGCGGGGAAGTCGTATCGGCGTCCGGATGGCCTTGGGCTTCCTGGGGGGCGCTTGGCCGCGGGAGGCCCGGTCATGGCATTCCCCGCTGGCGGCCTAGGGAGTGTCCGTGCCAGCCTCAACCGACGGTACATGCACGATCAGCACTGGCACTCGGCTGTGATGCAGCACGGCGTGGCTCACGCTCCCGAGGAGGAATGACCCCGCGTCGCCTCGCCCGCGTGAGCCGACGACGATCAGATCGTGCTTGCCGGACGCCGCTTCTTCCAAGAGGGCTTCAGCAGGCGCGGCGTCGACCACGAGCACCTTGGCATCCACATCGGCCGGAATCGCCGCTCGCGCCTCGTCCGCGATGGCCTGGGCTTCACTTCGCACTCCCGCAACGAACTCGTCGACGGCGGTCTGAGGCAGCGGTGCTACCGGGCCCCAGGGCATCAGCGTGCTGTATGCGACCAAGACGGTAAGCGATGCCTTCTGGGCGCGCGCGATATCCACAGCCTGGTTGAGCGCGACGTGGGCGTGCCGAGAACGATCGACGCCGACGAGGATGCTTGTGAACATCTCAATCTCCATGGGGACTGCGGGTGCGTCCACAGTCCGTCAGATTCTGCGACATAAGGGTGTCGCGCCCGCCGGGATACAACAGGGGGCAGACTACCGCAACTGCCGCGAGGACCTAGGAGACTGCTGAGCAATCGGCTTTCCGATCAGCGGTGAGCGACTGAACGATCGGGAAGCGTGGACCGTGCCGGCGTTTGGGGGGAAAGCGTGGCGGTCAGGCCACCGCCCACCCGTCC
>Ga0116215_1000167_pt1 | contig 54291 bp, 54 predicted proteins | sample Sb_taG_7_FD_89698 | JGI IMG/M metagenome (GOLD analysis project Ga0116215, IMG submission 89698) | Peat soil microbial communities from Weissenstadt, Germany - Sb_50d_2_FS metaG | ecosystem: Environmental > Terrestrial > Soil > Wetlands > Peat | place: Germany: Weissenstadt | collected 2010-09-21
CGGCGCCGTGAAGATCGCCACGCCATTGCTGGCGAGCCCGCTGGAAGGCGACGTGTTCCTCGGCGCGCCCGAATGCGCCCCATGCAGCCCGGCCGCAGCGCAGGAAGGCAAGCTGCTGCGGCTGCTCATACAGGCGCGGCAGGCGAGCGCGACCGTAAAGCTCGAAGGTGCCGTGTCGATCGACCAGGCCACGGGAGCGCTGACGGCGTCGTTCGACGACCTCCCCGAGCTGCCGCTGGAAGACGTGCAACTGACGCTCGCGGGCGGGCAGAACGCGCCGCTGGCCAACCCGCCGGGGCCGTGCGGCGCAGCGCTCGCCGCCGCCTCGCAGCTGACTCCCTACAGCAGCGAAACGCCCGCCGAACCATCGAGCGAACCGTTCGCGCTGAGCGGTTGTGCTCAACCCACGTTCGCGCCGTCGTTCGTGGCCGGCACCACCAACAACCAGGCCGGCGCCGCGAGCCCCCTGACGGTGACGCTCTCGCGCAGCGACCAGGACGAGGACCTGCGGCGTCTGAGCGTGCGACTGGCGCCAGGACTGCTCGCGACGCTCGCCAAGGTTGTGCCCTGCCCTGAAGCCCGGGCTCAGGCGGGCTCGTGTGAACCGCAGAGCAGGGTCGGAAGCGTGGTGGTGGGCGCTGGGCCGGGACCGAACCCGCTGTTCCTCGAAGGAAGCGTGTACCTGACCGGTCCCTACCAGGGTGCGCCGTTCGGCCTGGCGATCGTCGTGCCGGTGCTCGCGGGGCCGCTCGACCTCGGCACGATCGACCTGCGGGCGAGGATCGAAGTGAGCCCGAGCACCGCCGCGCTCACGATCGCGAGCGACCCGCTGCCGCAGAGCCTGGACGGCATCCCGCTGGCGCTGAAGACGATCCACCTGGACGTCGACCGCGAAGGCTTCGTGGTCAACCCGACCAACTGCCGGGCGCTGGCGATCGAAGGCGTGCTCGACAGCAGCGTGGGCGCCACAGCCACCGTGTCCTCGCGCTTCCAGGCGGCCAACTGCGCGACGCTGCCGTTCAAGCCGAGGCTGAGCGGGCTGACTCATGCAAAGACGAGCAAAGCGGATGGCGCCTACCTGCACATGCGGCTCGAATCCGCTCCCGGTCAGGCGAACATCGCCAAGCTCAAGGTCGACGTACCCAGGCAGTTGCCCGTGCGGCTGACCACGCTGCAGAACGCGTGCACCGTGGCCGTGCTCCAGGCAAATCCGGCCAGCTGCCCGGCGGCTTCGGTCGTGGGCAGCGTGACAGTCATCACCCCGGTGCTGCGTCATGCGCTCGTGGGGCCGGTGTATCTGGTCTCTCACGGCGGCGCTCAGACGCCGGATCTCGAGTTCGTGCTGCAGGGCGAAGGCGTGACGGTGGACGTGGTCGGGCAGACGATCATCGGACACGGCGTCATCTCCGCCGTCTTCAGGTCGTTGCCCGACGTGCCGATCTCGAGGCTCGGGCTCGTTCTCAGCCCCGGCCCGCACTCGCTGCTCGCGGCGAACCTGCCGGCGAAGGCGAAGCGGAGCCTGTGCGGGCAGAGCCTCGCGATGGCGACCGCGATCACCGCCCAGAACGGCGCCGTGGTCAAACAGACGACGAAGATCTCGGTCCTGGGCTGCCCGAGACGCAAGGCGTCAAAGCACAGTGCGTCCAAGCGCAAGGCGTAGGCTTCGGCTTGACGATACGCCCGCAGGCTGACCGGAAGGACGCGACCTCATGAGCTGGGACTTCTCCACCGACCCCGACTTCCAGCAGCAGCTGGATTGGATGCGCGAGTTCGTGCGCGCCGAGATCTGGCCGCTGGAGTCGATCTGGCGCGAGCTCCCCCTCGACGGCCTCGGCCGCGCGATGGAGCCGCTGCGCGAGCAGGTCAAGGAGCGCGGCCTGTGGGCAACGCACCTGCCGCCGGAGCTCGGCGGCCAGGGCATGGGCCAGGTGCGCCTGGGCCTGATGCACGAGATCCTCGGCAGCTGTCCGATCGCGCCGCTGGCGTTCGGCAACGCGGCGCCCGACTCGGGCAACTCGGAGCTGATCGCGCTGGCGGGCACGCCCGAGCAGAAGGACCGCTGGCTGCACCCGCTGCTGGCGGGCGACCTGCGCAGCGCATTCAGCATGACCGAGCCGGAAACGCCGGGATCTGACCCGACACAGCTGAGAACACGGGCTGTGCGCGACGGCGATGACTGGGTGATCGACGGACGCAAGTGGTTCTCCTCCAACGGCTCGATCGCCGACTTCCTGATCGTGATGGCGGTCACCAGCCCGGATGCACGCCCGTCGCAGCGTGCGTCGATGTTCATCGTGCCGGTCGACACTCCGGGCGTGGAGATCGTGCGCGACGTGCCGACGATGGAGCATCCGTGGGAGCACTACGGCGGCTACGGCGGGCACGCGGAAATCGCCTACGAGGGCGTGCGTGTGCCCGCGCAGGCGCTGCTGGGCGCGGAGGGCACGGGCTTCGTGCTCGCCCAGCACCGGCTGGTGCCGGGACGCATCCATCACTGCATGCGCTGGCTGGGAGTCGCGCGGCGAGCGTTCGACATGCTGTGCGAGCGCGCCACCTATCGCCACGCGCACGGCTCGCTGCTGGCGGACAAGCAGACGGTGCAGAACTGGATCGCCGACAGCGCCGCGGAGATGCAGGCGGCGCGGCTGATGACGCTGCACGCCGCCTGGGTGATGGACACGCAGGGCGCGAGCGCCGCGCGCACGGACGTGGCGCTGATCAAGTTCTACGGCGCGAAGGTGCTGCACGACGTGGTCGACCGCGCGCTGCAGCTGCACGGCTCGCTCGGCTACTCGACCGACCTGCCGCTCGAGCAGATGTACCGCTTCGCGCGCGCGGCGCGCATCTACGACGGCCCCGACGAGGTCCACCGCCAGAGCGTCGCCCGCAAGATCCTCGCTGGCTATGAAGCCCCGCCCGACGGCATCCCCAGCGAGCATCTGCCCACGCGCCGCGAGCACGCGCGTGAGCGCTTCGCGCACCTGCTTGATGCCGTCACGGCCAACGATTAGGAGTAGGCCCGCCCGCCCTCGCCTGCCGGCTCGCTCGGCTGGTCGCGAAGTTGGGTCCGGCGCGCTATGCGGCTGCCCGTAGGCCGCCGCCCGAGTGCGCTTCCAAGCGGCGCTTGACGATCACGGGCGCCTGGTCGGCGGGGGCGAAGGCGACCGAGCTGCGGGTCGGCCGCTGCGCGCCGAGCGAGGCGGTGCCGAGCTCGACCTCGCGCAGCACGGTCTGCACCACGAGCTTCATCTCCATCGGCGCGAACGTGGCGGCGACGCAGCGGCGCACGCCGCTGCCGAACGGAAGCCAGGTGTAGTTGTTGATGTCCCGCCCACCCTCGCCGTCGAGGAAGCGCTCGGGCATGAAGGCGAACGGATGGGGATAGATGTCCTCGCGGTGGTGGACCAGGTAGATGGCCGGCGCGACGATCGTGCCGGCGGGGATCTCATAGCCGCCGAGGCTCATCGGCTCGACGAGCCCGCGCATGACCAGCGGAACGGCGGGGCACAGGCGCAGGATCTCTTTGACGACCGCTTCGATGTAGTCCTCGCCGTCTCCCGCGAGCACCTCCTCGCGCATGCGGGCCATCTTCTCCGGGTGGCGCAGCAGGCGCTCGAACGCCCACGACATCGACGTCGCGGTGGGCCCGTCGGAGAGCAGCGTGATCAGTTCGTCGCGCAGCTCCTGCTCGGTCATCGGCGTGCCGTTCTCGTCGTAGGCCTGCTCGAGCATCGAGAGGATGCCCTCGTCCTCGGGTCGGCTGGGTGCTGCGCGCCGGCGGCGCACCTCCTCGAGCAGGGCCGCTTCGACGGGCGCGATCATCCGCTTGAAGCGGGGGTTGCCGGTCAGCCAGCGCGAGCCGAAGATGGCCAGGCCCGTCAGGCGTCGCGGGTCGTTGAGCCAGTCGGTCAGGCGTCGGAGCAGCACGCGCAGGCGCTGCATGTGCTCGCCGTCGGTGTTGCCGAAGGTGGCGCGCATGACGACCTCGTTGCTGATCGACTGCATGCGCGGCCACAGTGCGAACGGTTCGCCGACGGGCCAACTGGCGATCTCCTGCCGCGCGACCTCGACCATCATCTCGCCGTAGCCACGCATCCGCTGGCCGTGGAAGGAGGGGAGGATGAAACGCCGGTGAGTCATGTGCTCGGGCTCGTCGAGCAGCATCACGGAGCGCGGACCGAGCAGCGGCCGGAGCAGGGGGTTGGCCTCGGCCGCGCCGGCCAGCACGAGCTCTGGGGTGATGGTGAGCACCTTGCCGACGTCCTCGGGGTCGCTCAGGAACACCCATGGGCGTCCACGACGGATACGCAGCGTGAAGGTGTCGCCGTAACGGCGCCGGGAGCTCGCCAGCAGCGGCAGGGGCCGCAGCGCCCAGCCGACGGCCTGCAGCGTGCTGGGCATGGATGGCCCCGGGGGCAGCGAGATGTGGCCGTTGCCGTTGGCGCTCATCGCGGCGCTCCTCGCGCTGGGGGGCTGCTGCCGCGGCCATCGTTGGACGTGTATTGGGTGTCGGTCAAAGCGGGCCGTATGATGACGCCCACCAGCGCCCGGCCAGGCATGTCATCCCGAGAGATGGCGCGTGTATGGGGATTTGGGCCGTGCGCGTTGTTTCCAGCCACTAGTCTGATCGTCAATGGCAGCCGATGCCAAGCGGGCGCCCGCGCTGTTCGATCCGACCAGCTTCGAGACGTTCCGCTTCGTTGCCCGCGAGCTCGACGCGAGTGGACGGGTGACGCTGCACTACGCCCTCGACCACCAGGTCTCGTTCATCGAGCGCTTTGACCTGCCGGTCGCATCAGCGTTGAGCGACGACGAGCGCCGGCGCGTGGAAGGGCTGCTCGCGCTGCTGCACTGGGTCGCCGGAGTCAGCTACTTCAAGACGGCGCTGCCGCCACAGGTCAGCTGCGAGACGGGCGCCCCCGGCCCGGCAGCGGCAGCCCTATTGGAGGCGCTGTACTCGGAGGGCTTGGGCGAGCTCGCGTACACCAACCACCTGCACGGGTTGCCCCGCCCGAGGTTCGCCGCGCGGCCCGGGTCGGCCGCCAGCCTCGGGTCGGCCGCCAGCCTCGGGTCGGCCGCCAGCCTCGGGTCGGACGTCAGCTCTGGGTCGACTCCGGCGCGTGTCGTGCCGGCGCCCGGGCGCGAGGACGAGCAGTCGCTCGAGCGGGTGCTCGTGCCGGTGGGCGGCGGCAAGGACTCAGCCGTGGCGCTGGAGGTCGTCCGCCGCTCCGGCCTGGAGCTCGCGCTGTTTTCCGTGGGCGACGCTCCGCCGATCGCCCGCACGGTCGCCGTCGCCGGGCTGCCGCGTCTGCTTGCCCGGCGCCAGCTCGACCCGGGCCTCATCGCGCTGAACAGCGCCGGCGCGATCAACGGCCACGTGCCGATCACGGCGATCGTCTCCTGCGTGGCACTGCTTAGTGCCGCGCTGAACGGCTTCGATGCGGTGGCGCTGGCCAACGAGCGCTCCGCCTCGGCCGGCAACGTCGTCTGGGACGGAGTGGAGGTCAACCACCAGTTCAGCAAGGGCCTGCGCGCAGAGCGGCTGCTTGCGGCGGCGGCCGCGGAGGCCATGGACAGCGCGCCGCGGCTGTTCTCGGTACTGCGGCCCGCCTCCGAGCTGGCGATCGCGCGCGCGTTCACGCGACTGGAGCGCTACCACTCCGCGTTCACCAGCTGCAACGCGATCTTCCGCAGCGACCCCGCGCTGCGCGCGAGCTCGTGGTGCTGCGAGTGCCCCAAGTGCCGCTTCGTGTTCCTCGCGCTCGCGCCGTTCAGCGAGCCGGAGCATCTGCGCGCGGTGTTCGGGCGCGATCTACTCGAAGAGGAGGACCAGTTCGAGGGCTTCGCGCTGCTGACCGCCACCGGCGGGCACAAGCCGTTCGAGTGCGTCGGCGAGGAGCAGGAGAGCCTCGCCGCGATCCGCCTGCTCGCGCGCGACGAGCGCTGGAGCGGGCATTCCGTGCTGCGCCGCCTCCTCGCCGAGGTGTTGCCCCGCTTCCCCGCCGGCGAAGGCGATCCCGAACAAGTGCTCGCGCTTGGCGACGAGCACGCCGTTCCACCAGCTCTGCTGACCTCTGTTCGTGCGCTTCTCGGAGCTTGAAGGCGCACGCGTCGGCGTGTGGGGCGCCGGCCGCGAGATCGGCTCGTTCGCCGACCAGCTGGCGCGTCGCCTACCCGCGACGCCGATTCTCGTGGCCGCGTTCGACGTGCCCCCGGACGAGGATGTCCGCGAGACGCTGAAGGCGCCGAACGCACGAGTTGTCTGCGGCAGTGAGGTGCTGGAGGCGCTGAGCAAGTGCGAGGTGGTCGTGCGCTCGCCCGGCGTACCGGTGCACCGACCGGAGCTGGGAGCGCTGCGCGAGTCGGGCGCGATCGTCACCACGGCGACCGCGCTGTGGCTGGCCGAGCGCGGCGGCGAGGGCGTGATCGGCGTGACCGGCACGAAGGGCAAGAGCACGACCGCCGCGCTCCTCGCCCACCTAGCGCGCGAGGCCGGCCAGACGGTCGCGCTGGCTGGCAACATAGGCGCGCCGGCGCTCGACCTGCTGGACGCTGAGCCCGCGCAGGTGACCGTGGTCGAGCTCTCCAGCTATCACATCGCCGACCTGGAGGTTGGTCCACAGGTGGCGCTGGTAACGAACCTGTTCCGCGAGCACACCGACTGGCACGGCTCAGAGGAGAACTACCGCACAGATAAGTTGCGCCTGCTGGACCTGCCCGGCGTGCGCGTGCGCGTGCTCAACGGCCGCGACCCAGGCTTGTCGGCGGCCTTCGCCGCTGGTGGCATCGCAGCTCCGCTACTCACGGGCCGGCGTGCTGACCGACACGCCCCAGGTGTTCCTCTCGACTTCTCAGTCGAGATGAACACCTACGGCGTGCCCGACGGGTGGAACGTCCACGATGAAATGGTCTTGCTGCGTGGGGTGCCGGTCGTGTCCGTTGACGCGCTGCCGCTGCGCGGGGTGCATAACGCACTCAACCTGTGCGGTGCGCTTGCGGCGTTGGAGGCGTTTGGCGTGTCCGCGCCGCCGCTGCCGGAATCACTGGCCGGGTTTCGGGCGCTGCCGCATCGTCTGGAGCCTGTTGCCGAGCGGAACGGGGTGCTGTGGGTCAACGACAGCGTCTCTACGACGCCGGAGTCGACGCTTGCCGCGCTTGCGAGCTTTCCCGACCGTGAGGTCGTGTTGATCGCCGGTGGCCAGGACAGGGGGCAGGACTACGCGGAGCTCGGGCTTGCCCTCGCTGAGGCGCGGACGAGTGTGATCGGTGTGCCCTCGACGGGGCCACGCCTGCTCGTGGCCGCGCGCGCGGCCGGTCTCGAGCCGGCGCGGACGCTGCAGGCCGCTGGGCTGGAGGAGGCGGTGCGGATCGCCGGGGGTCTCGCTGGAGAGGGCGCGGTCGTGCTGCTCTCGCCCGCGGCCCCTAGTTACGACCACTACCGGGACTTCGAGGAGCGCGGCGAGCGCTTCCGTGCGCTCGCCGGCTCCTGACTCAGTTCAGACCCGCGCGTTTACGGGCACAGCGGGTTTTTCGGTGCCCCTTCGCATGCGTTGGGCATCGTTTCCTGCGCCGGCGGAATCGGCTGACCTTTGACTTCAGCGAACAGTTCCCTGTGTTCTGAGACGAACCGCAGTTCGAGCAGGTACTGGATCGCGGCTTCCGGGTTTTCGTAGGCGATGTCCGGGTTGGGGGTGAGCTTGTGCTGGCAACCCCATGCTTCTTCGATGTTCGCCGGGTACACGGCGTCGGCGAACGTGTTGGCGCTGAGGCAGTTGTTGGTCGATTCCTGCGTCCCGAACAGCCCGCCGGTCATCATCACGTCGCCACCGAAGTTGACTTCCGTTAGCGGCGCGCCGCCATTGCCCGAGAACGTGTTGTCCGCGATCTTGTTCCCGGCGAGCTGGAAGAAGATGGTGTTTTTGAATTCAGGCGGTTCATAGGGGTTGGGGTACTCGAAGGCGAGCACGCCGTCGGATGGGTTGTCCGTGATCGTGTTGCCTTCCAGCAGGTCCGCGTAGGTGCCGGGAAGCTCGATGCCCACGCCCCACGGAGCCGCCGCCGCCGATGCGTTGGCGGGGACGGTGAGGTTGTTGTTTTCGCTGATCAGGTTGCCGCGGAAGACTGTGCAGCGTTTAATTTTGGTGTTCTTGACTTTCGGGGTTGGGTTGGGGTCTTCGATGTTCGGGCGTTTGCATTCCCCGTCCTGCGGCGGCGGCCCATCACCGGGGTTTTCCGAGTTCGGGGCGATGCCGTCGGTGTTGTGCACGAACGTCGAGTGTTCGATTACGAGCCTGCCGCCCGAGTTCGAGCCGGAGTAGCCGAGGGCGTTGTTTTCCATTGTCGCTTCGCTGATGCGCGCCCTGCAGTTCTGACACGCGCCAAGGTACATTCCCGAGTCGTTGAACCCGGAGGCGTAGATCTTTTCCCACGAGCCGTTGGTCTCGTTGTTGGTGAAGATCCCGTAGCCGCCGTTGAAACCGGTGTCATAGGCGGTCAGATAGCGTCCGTACCAGCCGTGCGCGCCGATTTTTTTGGAGTTTTCGCCGCCGTTCCACCAGATCTCGTTGCCGCCGGGGGCGTCGATCGTTTCGCGGTCGAAGTTCGCGACGGTGAGGTTTTCGATGTAGACGTTGCTCGCCGCCTGCACTTCGATGCCGTTGCTTCCTTCCGGGCAGGGTGAGTGTTTGCACGGTTCGTTCTTGCCGTCGATGAGCACCGTGTTGCGGTTCATGCCCCTGATCCAGATCCCCGAGTGTGCGGGTGTGACCTTCACTTCTTCGTCATACGTGCCCGCTTCGATCAGCACCCAGTCGCCCTTCGTCGCATCGTTCACGGCGGCCTGTATGGTTGTGAAATAGGCGGTGTCCTTGGGTATCTTCCCGGCTGGCGCTCCCGACTGGCGGACGATGTTCACCTTGGCCGCCGTCGCGTCGGTGGCGATGGCACCGAACGCAGCGGCGATGAGCGCGAGCGTGACCATGTGCCTGCGCCACAGCGGCGCGCGCCGCAGGGCAATTCCAATGGCTGGCATGCTGATGTCTCCTCCCGTTGACGGGAGCGAGTCTATACCCGTGCGAGAGCGCGATCAAGCACCGTCGCCGGGCTCCGGCTTCGGCTCAGCCGAGGGTTTCGCATCGGTCTTGGGGATCGCATCGGCGTGCGCCGTCGCGGCCGCGCGGTTCTCCTCCCTGACCGCGAGCCAGATCTCCTCGCGGTAGATCGGCACGCCGGACGGTGCTGCAATCCCTAGCCTGACGGTGTGGCCGCTGACGGCCATCACGGTCACGAGGATCTCGTCGCCGATGACGACGCGCTCTCCGGGACGACGCGTCAGGATCAGCATCGACGCCGATTATGAAGCAACCTGCGGCTGTGCCGGGCGCGCGAGCAGCGGCGCCTGCAGCGGAGCGTCCTCGTTCATGTTGAGCACCTGGTAGCCGTGACCGTCGCGAATCACGAGCGGGGCACGCAGGTTGGCGGTGATGTCAAGCGGGTTTGGCGTCGCGCGTACGGTCACGTACAGCTGCGCGCCGGCGAGATCCTCGATCCCGGTGCGCTCGCGATCCTCGGGCGCGATCTGCAGCGAGAAGTCGGGAAAGAACTGGTGGGGGTCGACGACGGGCAACGCGAGCGCGGGGTTGTCGAGGGCGTGCAGCCACAGGAAGCCGGTGCCCGGGTTGCGGTCGACCAGGGCATAGCGCAGCCCGCCGAGGCCGATCAAGCCGAAGGGGAACTCGATCACGTCCTGGGGTTGGATCTCGACGGTCCCGAAGCGGATGCTCTGGAATGTCACGGACATGGCGCGGGTCTCCTCGAGTTCTAGTGCAGGAAGTTGAGCAGCGATTCTTGGACGATCGTCGCGCCGGCACGGAGCGCAGCCGCGTAGGCGGCCTGCTCGTTGGCATAGGCGATCGACGTGGCGGCGACGTTCGTGTCCTCGGTGTTGGACAGGCTCGCAGAGATCGAGATCTGCAGGGCTTCGTTGCGCGTCAGCGCCGTCTGCAGCTGATCTGTGGTGGAGCCCGCCACCGCCTGCAGGTCGATCGCCGTTTCGACGTTGCCGTCGAGCTGTTTGAGGTCGGTCGAGGCGAGCGCTTCGACGTCTTCGGGAGTGCCGCCACGCATGTGCTTGGCGATCGTGCGCAGTGTGTCCAGCAGCTTGCCGTCTTCGGATTCCGCGCCGTTGCCGAGCAGCGTGGAGATGTTGGTGCTGATCGTCAGCGACGCCCCTGGGCCGACGGCGCGGCTGATGGATTCTTCGTTGCCTTCGTATTTGTCGCTTTCCCCCTGTTCGTAGGGGGCCGTCTTGGTGAGCGTCCCGGAGAAGATGTATTCGCCCGCGTACTGCGCGTTGGCGTCCTGCTTGATCCCGTCGGTCAGCTGTTCGACCTGCAGCGCGATCGTTTCCCGGTTGTTCTGGTTGACGGTCCCGTTGGCTGCCTGGAGCACGAGTTCACGCACGCGCTGCACCTTCGAGCTGATGCTGGACATCGCGCTGCTGGCCGTGTTCTCCCGCGCGATCCCGTCCTGCGCGTTGCCTTCGTAGGAGCTCAGCCCTTGGAGCTGGCTCTGCAGGTCGATCACGCGGCTGGCGCCGTATGGGTTGTCCGACGGTTCGAGGATCGTCCTGCCCGACGACAGTTCGTTCGCGGTTCGCTCGAGCGAGGCCAGCGATGCGCTCAGGTCGTTGAGCGTCGCGCTCGTGACCATCGCGGGGGTGATGCGCTCGTTCATCGCCTATATTCCCGTGCGGTTGATCAGCGTGTCGAGCATTTCGTTCATCGCCGTCATCGTTCGCGCGGAGGCCTGGTAGCCGCGCTGGAAGCTGATCAGGTTCGTCATTTCTTCATCGAGCGATACACCTGAGACGCTCTGGCGCTGGTCGTTGATCGCCGTGACGGTCGTCTGCAGGTTGGTCTGGTCGTCCTTCGCGCCCCGCACGTCGCTGCCGAGCTTCTCGACGAGCGTCGCATAGCCCTGTTCGGCGGCGCCGCCGCGCAGCCCCGCGATCGCGAGCGCGACTTCGTTTCCGCCCGGGTTTTTGGTGCCGGAGGCCTGGACTTCGGCGGGTTTGACCGCGACCGCGAGCGCCGCGGCGCTCGCGCCGGCGAAGAACGCCGTCGTGAGATGTTCGTTGACGGTCGCGGACAGCGTTTCGGCGACCGTGTCCAGGCCCGTGCGCAGGCCGGTGAGCTGGCCCGTGGGACCGTTGAGGCCGAGCAGCGCGCCGAGCCGGCCGCCGGCCGCTTCCGTCAGTTCTTGTGGCCAGTTGACGGTCGTCCCTTCGACCAGCGGTTTGGCGGCGTTGCCGAAGCTCACCGTGTCGGTGTGATCGGGCTTTTCTTCGACCGTCACGTTCGCCAGCGTCGAGAGCTTGTCGAGCAGCAGGTCGCGACGGTCGAGCATCTCGTTGGGCTTCTGGCCGGCTCCTTCCGCCAGCTTGATCTGGCCATTGAGCTGCGCGATCTGGTTGGCGAAGCCTTCGACTTCCCCGCCCGCGCCCGTGAGCGCGTTGTACTGTTCGGTCACCTGGCTCGAGAGCGTCGAGAGCTGTGCGCCGAGTTCGTTGAACGCGCTCGCGAGCTGTTGGCCGGCCGCCACGACGCCCTCCTTGGCCGCTTCGCTGGTGGGCGAGTTGGCGAGGCTGTTCCACGCGCTCCAGAAGGCCGACAGGTGGCTCGCGAGCCCCGCGCTCGAGGGTTCGTTGAACGCGGCCTGGGCCTGTCCGAGCGCTTCGGACTGGGTGCTCATGCCGCCCAGGGCGCTGTTCTGCGCGCGGTACTGGGCGTCGAGGTAGACGTTGCGGATGCGGGTGATGTTTTCGACGCTGACGCCCGCGCCGAGCTGCGCGCCCTGACCCGTCCGGGTCGAGATCGCGGGAATCGTCAGCGGCGGGTTGGGATCGAGCAGGGCCGTCTCGCGCGAATAGCCTTCGGTGTTCGAGTTGGCGATGTTGTTGCCGGTGGTGTCGAGCGCCGTCTGCTCGGCGATCAGGCCGCTCAGCGCCGTCTGCAGTCCTTGCAAGGTGGGGATCGTCATGGCGCTAGGCGTGCAGGTCGAGGACGTGCAGTCCGCCGTGCGGGCGGGGGCGGGTGATCGGCTGGGAAGAGCCGTGCGTGTCATAGCCGCTGACCCCGTCCAGCGAGAGTATGCCCAGCAGATGGTCGAGAAAGCCCAGCTCGATCTGCATCAACGCGTGGTTGCAAGCGTGCTCCCGCTGGAGCTCGTGCAGCAGGCCCTGGAGCTCAGCGCTGCGCACGCTCGCGCGCTCGGCGGTGGGTCGGTCCATCAGCGTGCACAGGAGCGTCAGCGTGACCGTCTGCGCGCCCACCCCCAGCCGCTGCCCGCTGCGCTCCAGCAGCCGCGCGCGCTCCTCCTCGAGCAGCTGCCTGCGCCCCATCTCCCCGCGCAGGATCCCCGCCAGGCGCACGACCGTGTGCACGTCGCGCACGCGGATCGCCGCACCCTGCTCGAGCACGACCTCAAGCAAGCTCCGCGCCGAGGCGATCTGCGCGTCGAGGTGGCCCAGCACGTCCGCGACCAGCGCGCGGTCGCGCTGGGCGCCCTCGTGGGCGAGCAGCGCCTGTGGGCTCATGACGGTCCCGTGCCCCCGCTGGCGCTTGCGGGCGCGAAGCTTTGCGCGTCGCGCGTCATCTGCGCCGCGAGACCGAGCCCGCCGGCGTTCATCACGCTGCTGGTCAACGCCTGCGGCAGCATCGAGGAGAGCTGGCTCTCGCCCGCGGAGCTCATCGGCGAGCTGCCTTCTTCGCCGCCGCCTTCGCCTTCCTGTGAGGATTCCCCGCCCAGGCCGCTGCTGGCGGTGAGCGAGCGCGCGAGCTGTTCGACGAGCGTGTCTTCGAAGGCGAGCGCGCGCTCGTAGGACTTCTGCGTCGCGGGCGAGCCGTCGCGCACCCACCTGGGCTCTCGCGCCTGATTGACGATCGGCAGGCCGCCCGAGGAGGTGTCGAGCGAGACGCTCATGCGCCGGTGCGAAGCGCGTTGGCGATCGACATCATCTGGTCCTCCGTTTTGATCGCTGTGCTGGTCAGCTGGTAGTTGCGTTGGGTGCTGACCATCAGTGCCATCTCGCTGGAGATGTTGACGTTGGAGGCCTCGAGCGCGCCCTGGTGGATCTTCCCCTTGGCAGGGTGGGGCTTGCCGCTCGCCGCGGTCGGCGTGAACAGCCCGCCCCCGTCTGCGAGCAGGTGCTCGGGCGAGGTGACGGTGACGAGCTTGATCTGTCCGAGCTTGCGCGCGCCGGCGGCGACCGTACCGTCCGGGGCGACGGTCACTTCGCTGGGCGACACCCCTGCCGGGAGCTTGATCGGGGGTGAGAGGCGGTTGCCTTCGGAGTTGACGAGCGTCCCGCTCGCGTCGACGCCGAAGTTGCCATCGCGCGTGAGCGCCACCGTGCCGTTGGCGCGCTTGACCTGGAAGTAGCCCGCGCCTTCGATCGCCAGGTCGAGCGGGTCGCCGGTTTCCTGGAGCGTCCCCTGCGCTTCGCTGCGCCCGAGCATCCGCGCGCTGGCGCCGGCGCCGGCCGACGTTTCCGTGCCGGCCAGGTTGATGGGACTGTAGAGCAGGTCGCTGAAGGCGACGCGCTCGGACTTGTACCCGCTCGTGGAAACGTTCGCGAGGTCGTTGCTGATCGCGTTCAGCTGTTCCTGCTGCGCTGACATGCCTGCTGCGGCGGAGAAAAGACCTTCGAGCATCAGCCGCTCACCGAGCCGACCTGCGAGGCAGCCAGCTGAAGGGTCTGGCCGATCGACTGGATCGCCTGCTGGCCGGACTGGAAGCTGCGCAGCGAGCTGATCATCTCGACCATCGCCTTCGCGGTGTCGACCCCGGAGCCCTCGAGTGAGCCCTGACGCACCGTCCCGCTCGCCTTGCCCGCGGCCGTTCCCGTGTACAGGTTTTCGCCCTGCTTGACGGCTGCGGTCAGTTCGAAGATGCCAACAGCGCTCGCCGGCACGGCGCCGGCGGCGCCGACCTTCACCGGCGCTTTGCCCGGCCCGAGCACGGGGTCGCCGTGGGAGTCCGTGAGCACGCCCTGCGCCGATGCGGTGAACTGCCCATCGCGTGTGTAGCGGACGCCTTGGGGCGTGCTGACGGCGAAGAAGCCGTTGCCCTCGATCGCGAAGTCGAGTGGTTCGCCCGTTTCCTGCATCGTGCCCGGTGTCATGTTCGTGTAGGTCTTGCCGAGCGCGACGCCCTCGTTGACCGAGCCGACGGCAGCGCCGCGCTCGGTGTTGGCGAGCAGCACCGCGCCGAAACTGTGCTGCGGCGTTTCGTCGGGCTTGAAGCCGGGTGTCGAGGCGTTCGAGAGATCGTTCGCGAGCTGGTCCTGGCGGGCCTGCTCGGCGACCATCCCCGAGGCGGCGATGTCGAGGCCGAGGTCCATCTCCTCGGGTTGTTCGACCGCGCCCGCCGATTCTTGAGCGCGAGCTCGCTGCCCTGCCCCGCGCGCGAGACCGTCTTTTGTGGGGATGGCCGTGTGCTAGCGTCGTCGCGCGGCGGTGGACTGGCACGCGTGGCACTCCTCGTATGAGAACCCGGACTCGGCGCTGGTCGCGCGGCTAGCGCTGATCCAGGCACAGGTGCGCGCCGCGCTGGACCGGGCTCCCCCGGGGCCGATCCGGGCGCTCAGCGTGTGCGCCGGGCAGGGGCACGATCTGATCGGCGTGCTCGCGCGACATCCGCGGCGGGACGACGTCCGCGCCCGACTGGTCGAGCTCGACGCGCAGAACGTGCTGCTCGCCCGCAGCTCCGCGCAGCTCGCGCGGCTGGATGGCGTCGAGGTGGTCAGGGCGGATGCGTCGCTGACCGATTCCTACGAGGGCGCGGTGCCCGCCGAGCTGGTCCTGATCTGCGGGGTGTTCGGCAACATCTCGGCGCAGGACGTCGTCAACACGGTTGAGAACCTCCCGCAGCTGTGCGCGCCGGAGGCCACGGTCATATGGACACGCCACCGCCATCCGCCCGACCTCGTGCCGCATGTGATCGCGGCCTTCGAGCGCGCGGGCTTCGCTCTGCTCTCGTGTGAGGACGCTCCGCCCTTCGCGGTCGGGGCCTGCCGCCTGCTCGCCACGCCACAGCCGCTGAGGCACGGCGTGAGACTGTTCGAGTTCATCGGACACAGGGCCCTGTGGCCCCACCTGAGTGACGGCGAGCGGGCGGCGCTGGACGCGCTCTTCCGGCCCGACGCCTCACTCGTGCAGCTGGTTGAAGCGGTGCGCGCGCTGCCTTACGGCTGTCCGCACGAGGACACCGTTGACGGCATGCTGAGCGAGGGTCGCGGGACGTGCGCGGCCAAGCATCTGTTCCTCGCGCAGGTGCTCGCCGAACGCTTCCCCGACACCAATCCGGCGCTCTTGCACCGCGTCTACCGGCTCGATCGCGCCCGCGCCGAGCAGCTGTACGGGGCGGCGATCGCCGAGTCGGTGCCGGCGCAGGGGCTGATCGACGTGCATCGCTATCTGACGATCGCGTTGAAAGGGCATCGCATCACCCTGGACGCGACGCTGTCCGGCGAGCCCTGGGACGGGCGCTCGCCGCTAGCGCCGGTTTGCGGCCCCGGACAGGACTTCCCCGCGGGTGCCGACCCCGACGCCGACATGCATGCGCTCGAGTGCCAGCACTGCGATCTCGCGAGCCGACAGCCGTTGCTCGCGGCGCGGGCCGCAGCCGCTGCGCCGCCAGCCTGAGCACGCTGGCGTGAGCCGGCAGCGCGGGCGCGCATCAGCCGACAGCCGCGCATCAGCCGACTGCCGCGCGTCAGCCGACTGCCAGAGCTCAGCCGACAGCGGTGAACAGCGGCAGCTCGCTGGAGAGCTGCTGGTAAAGGCGCTGGCGCAACTGGGTGTGGATCTGTGAGATGCGGCTCTCGGAGACGCCGAGGCGTTGGCCGATCTCGCGCAGCGTTGCTTCCTTGACATACAGGAGCACGGCGACTTCGCGCTCCTGCTTGCTCAACCGGGCGAAGGCTTTGCGGAAGTGCTCCTTGGCTTCGTGGCGTTCGGCTTGGACGCCCGGGTCACACTCCCTGTCTTCGCTTTCCAGGGTGTCGATGCGCTCGATCGTCGCGCTCTCGTCCGAGCGCACGATCCTGTTCAGCGAGCCGATCTCCGCGAGCGCGGCCTCATCCAGGCGGCTGGTGAGCTGGCGGGCGCTCATATCGAGCTCCTGCGCGAGCTCGGCGCGGGTGGGCTCGCGTTCGTATGCGAGCAGGAAGCGTTCGCGTGCGGTGTTGATCTGGCGCTCGTCGCGGCGCAGCGATCGCGGCGCCCAATCGTGGCGGCGCAGCTCGTCGAGCACTGCGCCGTGAATGCGTGTCCACGCGTACTGCTCAAGCGTTGCGCCTCGGTCGGGGTCATAGCGCTCGATCGAGTGGATCAGCGCCTCCAGCCCGCAGGAGAGGAAGTCCTCGACGTCGCATTGCGCGGGGACCTCGCGCACCTTGCGGTAGACGATGTAGCGCACCATCGGCGTGAACATGAACACCAGCCGATCGCGTACGCGCAGATCCCCACCACGTCGGTACTCCTCCCAGATCGCCAGCACCTCGCCTGCCGGCGCTCTGGCTGCACGCTTGCCGATTGTTTGCATTTGTCCGCTTTGGTATCGAGGGAACCGAGAGGGTCATGGCCCGCCTGCCGTGGCATCTCGCTCGCGTCCGAGCGCCGTCTTGCCGCGGGTGCAACGGGCAGTAGATTCGTGCTCCCAAGGCCATTCCCTGCCGCGCGCGCCGCAGCAGAGGCGCTCAGATATCGCCGCGGGCGGTCGATGACCTGGCCTGGAAATGGCGCTGAGTTCTTCAGGCTCGACCCCCAGGAGCAGCGCGCTCGATGCGATGGCGCTGCCACAGCGCGCCCAGCAGCTCCTCGCCGCCGATGACCTCGACGGCTATCGCCGGTTGCTCGCACGGATCGACGCGATCGACGATCGCCACCGCCGCTATTGGGCGGGCGTGAACGTGATCGAGTGTGGCCTTGCTGCCAGCACGAGCGCTCCGGCCGCGCTACGCCCGGCGCTGCTCGTGACGCTGGCAGCGGGCGTGCTCGAGCTGCTCGAGCACGAGCCCAGCGAGCCGCGGCTGCTGAGCGACGCGGGGTCGATCATGCACGAGCTGTGGAGCCTCGACGCAGCCCAGGCGTTGTTCACCGCTGCGCGAGCGCTCGACCCGCAGCTCGAGCAGGTCGATCGCCACCTCGAAGAGATCGCTGCGCGCCGGCGCGCGATGCGCCGCTCGCGCGGGCAGGCTCCATTGCGCGCCGCATTGCCGGAGCTCTCGCGCCGAGCGCTCGAGATCGCCGCGCGCGCCCAGCCCGCCGACGGTCTGCGCCTGAGCTTGTGCATGATCGTGCGCGACGAGCAGGACATGCTGCCGCGCTGTCTGGCCGCCGTGGCGGATGCGGTCGACGAGATCGTGATCGTCGACACCGGCTCCACGGACGCGACGATCGAGATCGCGCTCTCCTTTGGAGCGCGCGTGATCGAGCAGGCGTGGCAGGGCTCGTTCGCGCAGGCGCGCAACGTGTCCTTCGACGCCGCCGAGGGCGACTGGCTGATGTACCTCGACGCCGACGAGGTGCTCGTGCGCGAGGACGCCGAGCTGCTGCGCGCGCTGACCGGGCGCACTTGGCGCGAGGCGTTCTACCTGTCGGAGACCAGCTACACGGGCGAGCTGGAAGGCGGTTCGGCGGTCACGCACGGTGCGCTGCGGGTGTTTCGCAACCGTCCCGAGTACCGCTTCGAGGGGCGCGTGCACGAGCAGATCGCGCACCGACTGCCCGGGTATCTGCCCGAGCGCATCGAGGCGACGGAGGTGCGCGTCGAGCACTACGGCTACCTGGGGGTCGTGCGTGAGGAGCGCGGCAAGGCGCGGCGCAACATCGAGCTGCTGCGTCTGGCGCAGGCCGAAGGTCCCGCGAGCGCATTCCTGCACTACAACCTCGGTTGCGAGCACGCCGCCGCCGGAGACGCGCACGCGGCGCTGGTGGAGCTCGAACGCTCGTGGGCGCTGCTGGCGGCCGACCCGGAGAGCGAGCGCCAGCGCTTCGAGCCGGCGCTGATCAGTCGCTTGGTGAAGGCGCTGCGCGCCTGCGGGCGCCCGCAGGCGGCGCTCGCGCGCGCGCAGGACGGCCTCGAGCGCTACCCCGACTTCACCGACCTGGTCCTCGAGCAGGCGCTCGCGGCGAGCGCGCTCGGACAGGACGAGCGCGCGATCGCGCTGTATGAGCTCTGCGTCGAGATGGGCGACGCGCCGCGCCGTTACACGGGAGGTCTCGGCTGCGGCAGCTACCGCCCGCGAGTCCACCTCGCCGAGCTGCGCCGCGCGCGCGGCGGACTCGCGCAGGCGATCGAGCTGCTCGAGTGCTGCCTACGCGAGCATCCCCGCTTCATCGGCTCGGTGCTGCCGTATGCAAGCGCGTTGCTGGCAGACGGCGTGGCCCCTGACGCCGTCGTTGAGCGGGTGCGGCGGCACATGCCCGAGCTCTTGCCGGCGGCCCGCTTCATGCTCGGGACCGCCTTGTATGAGTCAGGTGCGAGCGCCGCCGCGGAGGCGCAGTTCAGGGCTGTGCTGGCGCGCCAGCCGCACTCGGGCAGCGCGCGCGTGGCACTCGCGGAAGCGCTGCTGGCGCAGCGCCGCTACGCCGAGGCGGCCAGCGAGGCGGCGGCGCTCGCAAGCGAGGATCAGCTCGCCGTGGTCGCGTGTCGCACCGAGCTGTTCGCGCGCATCGCGGGCGCGGAGCGCGAGGCCACGAAGGCCGCTCTGGCGCGCGCGCGCGCCGCCGGGATGCCCTCCGATGAGCTCGACCTGTTCGTCGGATGGGAGCAGCTCGCAAGTCGTGGAAGAACCGCGATCGTGCCGACGGAGCATGCGGTGGGGCAGCTGACGGTGATGCTCGAGGCGCTGCTGCGAGTGCGGCATTTCGAGGCGTTTGAAGTGCTGCTCGGCCTGCTCGACCGTGCCGCGCTGTCCGAGCGCGAGCGACGCGAGCTGCTCGCCGACATCTACCTGCGGCGCGGCTTCCCGGTTTCGGCCGCGCAGGAGTGGATGGCCGTGTGCCGCCAGCAGCCCGACGTGCGGGCGTTGGTCGGGCTCGCGCGTGTCGCGACGGTCACCGGCATGCCGCGCGAGGCGGGCGACTTCGCGGCCGCTGCCTTGTCACGGGACCCGGGCAATGAGGGGGCGATGGCCCTGCTCGCCCAAGCCCAAGCAGAGGCTTTGACTGCTTAATCGTAGGTCTGCGCCGGGGTGCTCGCGCAAGGTGGGTGTCAGGTGCGGGAAATGCGCAGAAAACCCTTAAGTTTGCGTGGAGAACGTCGATCACCATGACTGATATCAAGCGCGAGGCGGCCCATGGAATGGGCCGCGTCACACGTTTTCAGGGAGAAAACGCCATATGAGCTCGCCGATCCTGCCTGTAGAAGGTCCCGTCCATGCTGCGGGACTGCCAAGCACAATTTCAGAGGCGACGCCCGCGAACGAGGACGCCGTCGTGTTCATCGCCGCGCTGGCGGCCGGCACCAGCGTTCCACCACAAGCTGCTCACGGCGGGCCGCCGGCGGAGGTGCTCCAGCAGGTGCGCGCTGCGGGTGCACTCGCAAAGCGGTTGCACGAAAGTGGCTACCAGTTGCGGTTCCTCGCTACCGAGTGCGGCGATCGCACGGTGATCGAGCTGCAGGACGCCGGCGGCAGCGCCGTGCGCATCCTGACCGCGACGGAGGCCGTCGAGCTGGCTGTCTCAGGTTCCACGGACTAGACCCCACACCTACTGATGTCAACTTCACCGCTCTCAATCAGCTCGACGGCCAACGCCCCGATCACCGTCACGGGCCTTGCCTCTGGGCTGAACACGAGCTCGATCATCGCCGCGCTGATGTCCGCCCAGCGCCAGCCGGTCACGCACGTGATCAACGAGCGGGCGAAGCTGCAGGGCGCCGAAAGCGTGCTGCAGGGCGTCCAGAGCAGCCTCGAGCAGCTCTCCTCCGCCGTCTCTCAATTCGCTTTGCCGTCCCTGTTCGAAAGCTCGCAGACGGTCACCTCCAACGAACCCGCGCGCGTAGGCGCCGCCGTGAGCGCCGGCGCCGCGATCGGCGCCTACGAGGTCGAAGTCACACAACTCGCGAACGCGGCGCAGCGCACGTTCACGTTCACGCGCCCGACGCGCGAAGAAGCCGTCACGATCGACGGTCAGGAATTCAACATCACCGTAGGCGAGAGCGCCAAGGCGCTGGCGAGCACGATCAACTCGAACAGCAAAGCGACGGTGTTCGCGGCCGCGCTCGAAAACGGGACCATTGTGCTGTCCAGTCGCACGACCGGCAACACCGGCGGCGAATTCATCAAAGTCACGGGCGCGGGCGCGACGTTGACTGAAGTTGCGCCAGCCGCCAAAGCAGGCAAGAACGCCGAATACAAGGTCGACGGGGTGGCGGGAACGTCCAGCTCGAACACCGTCAAGACGGCGATCCCCGGCGTCACGCTGACGCTCGGCGGCCTGACGCCGGCGGGGCCGGTGACGATCGACGTCCAGGCCCCCGGCCCGAGTGCGAGCGCCGTGGAAGCGCAGGTCCAATCGTTCATAAAGCTCTACAACTCGACCGTCGAAGCGATCCAGCAGCAGCTGGCCACGAAGCCGCCGGGAAGGCCGCAGAGCGCGGAAGATTTCGCGACGGGGACGCTGTTCGGCGACGCGGAACTGACGGGTCTGCTCGACAGCATGCGCGCGGCCATGTACGAACCGATCAAGGGCCTTGAAAGCGGCATGGCCAGCCCGGCCGACGTCGGTCTCAGCACCGGTGCGCCGACGGGCGGCGGTGCCTCCTCGCACGCGTCGCTGGAAGGGCTGCTGACGCTCGAACCGTCGAAGCTCTCGGAAGCCGTCAAGACGAACCCCGTCGGTGTCGAGAAGATGCTGCAAAAGTGGTCGCAGACTCTGCAGAGCACGATCAACACGGCAAGCCAGCCCGGAGGGGCGCTGGAATCCAGGGCCAAGGGCGACGCTGGCCAGATCACGCAGCTGAGCAATCAGATCAACAACATGAATGAAATGCTCGCCCTGCGCGAAAAGGCGCTGCAGCGAACCTACGCCGAGCTCGAAGCCGTGATCTCCCAGAACTCCGCCAAAAGCGCCTGGCTGACACAGCAGTCGGAATCGCTCGCCAAGTCGGGCGGATAGTAAGCGTCAGCTCTCAAGCTTTCCCGCCCCCGGACGATCAAGGGGAGTGAGATGAGCTACGCCACCGCACCGCACACCGCCTATCGCACGGCGGAGGTGCTGGCGGCGACGCCCGGACAGCTCGTCGTGCTGCTGTACGACGGCGCGCGTCGCTTCCTGCGCCAGGCCGCCATGGCGATGGGCAGCGGCGACATCGAGCGCGCACACACGACGCTGCGCTACGCGGAACGGATCATCAGGCACCTCGACGGCACGCTGGACTTCGAGCAGGGCGAACTGCCTGCGCGCCTGCACCTGATCTACGGCTTCTACCTGTCGCATCTGAACGCCGCGCGCCTGCACCAGGAACCGGCGAAGCTCGAAGAGGTCAGCGAGCTGCTGGGCGAGCTGCGCGACGCCTGGAGTCAGGTCGCGGCGGAGGTCGAGCACGGGTGAGCGCGCAGACGCGCCCGGTCGCTGAGGCCGCACTGCTCCCCTACGAGGCGATCCGGGAGCACGCCGAGCTGGAACTCGAACTCGCCGGCGCCGGCGAGCTCGATCGTCTGCTCGCGCTGCGCGAGCGCTGGGACGGGCTGATCGCCGCGCTGCCCGCCTCGCCGCCCGCGGCGGCGGCTGGGCTGCTCGAACGCGCAAGCCTGATCCACGAGCGCACGCACGTCGAGCTGATCCGCCTGCGCGACGGGCTGCTGTCCGATCTCGCCACCACCACCCGCGCCAAGCGCACGGCCGATGGCTACGCTGGCCAGCTGCGCCGGCGCCCGCGTCTGGATCGCAGCGCCTGACCGAGCGGCGGCCTCGGCCAGCTAGCCGCTACTTGACGGTGAAGCTCTTCGCGCTGCTGACCGTCCCGACCGGAGTCGAGCTGTTGCTCACGCTGACCGTCCCGGAGCCCGCTTCGCCAGGCACGGTCGCCTTCAGTTTGGTGGCGGAGACGAAGGTGACGCTGGCGGCCGGCGTCCCGTCGAAGCTCACCGTCGAGCCGCTGTTGAAGCCGACCCCGGTGATCGTCACGACCTGGCCGGAGCTGGCGCTGGCGGGCGAGAGGCTGCTCAGCGACAGCGTCGGCGTGAACTGGGTGGCGCTGGCCCCGGAGCCCGTGGGCGTGTTCACCGTGATGTCGCCCGCGATCGCGCCGTCGGGCACCGTCGCTTTGATCTGCGTCGAGGAGAGCACCGTGAACGACGCGATCAGACTGCCGAAGTGCACTTTCGTGGCTCCAGTCAGCGCCGTGCCGGTGATCGTCACCGAGCTGCCGGTCACCCCCGTGCTCGGCGTGAAGCTCGAGATCGTGGGCGCGTCGGAGATGACGGTCGCCGTCGGCGCGGACAGCGCGGGCGAGCCGCTGCCGGCGCCGTTCTTGGCGATCTGCTGAACGCGGATGGTCGAGCCCACGGCGCCGGCAGGCAGCGTGTAGGTCGCGCCGGTGGCTTTGGCGATCGCCGAGCAGCTCGAGCCGGAGGCGTTGCACTGCAGCCACTGCCCGCTGAACGATGTCGGGCTGGCGCTCCATTCGCCGTCGCTCGCGCTCAGCGTCTGTGCCTGCTCGGCGGTGCCGGAGATCGTCGGCAGGCTGGTGTCGATCGGACTGCCGGCCGGCGCGAACGCGCCCAGGCCGAGCGGGCTGCCGACGCCCGTCGGGCCGTCAAAGCCGGCCGCCGCTTTGCACGAGGTGGCGCTGGCGCACGAGCCGTTGTGACCGGAGACCACGTCGGTGAGCGCGTGACCGTCGCCGAGGTGGGCGTACAGCGTCTGGGCCGGGTAGCTGACGCCGTGCGCGCCGCCCGCGAGGCCGAACTCCGAGGCGACGATCGGCGAGGAGGCGGATGTGCCTCCCCAGATGCCCCAGCCCGTGGGGTAGCCCTGTCCCGACGGTGTGCTGTCGTAGACGTCCACTCCCGTGTATGGGTCGGCGTCCGCCGCCACGTCCGCGCTCGAGCGTTTGCCGGCACAGCCGGTTGCCGAGAAGCTTTCCACTTCGGTCTGCCACAGCGGCGCGCTGAACACGTTGCTGCAGCCGCTGCCGCCGTCTTCCCACACGGTGCTGGTCCAGCTTTCGCCGCTCTGCGAGAGTGCGGTCCCACCCACCGCTACCACGTCTGGGGAGTCGGCGGGGAAGTTGGGCGTCCCGGAGCTCCCGCAGGCCTCGTCGAGGTAGCCGCAGTCGCCGGTGGACACCGTGATCACGATGCCCGCGTGGTTGTACGCCGCGTTGGCTTCCGTGACGTACGATTCCTCGGCGCCGCCGTAGGAGTTGCTGATCTCGGTCGCGCCCGCGCTCACCGCCGCGTTCACGGCCGTGCCGAGGGATGAGAATGCTTCGTTGTTAGCCTCCACAAGCAGTACGTGGCAGTTCTGGCAGATGGCGTGCGCCATCTGCACGTCGAGGGAGATCTCAGTCACCCATCCGCCCTGCGTGGCCGGCAGCGGGCTGGTCTTGCCCTGCTGGTCGATCTTGCGAAAGCAGCCGTTGGCGGTCGTGCACGCGGGCAGGCCGAACTGCTTGTCATAGACGGCCAGGTCGGCTTCCGCGGTCGGATCGTTGTAGGCGTCGACGACCGCGATCGTCTGCGCCGGCGAAATGAAGGTTTCGGGGGGCAGCGCGTAGGCGGCGTGAAGATTCTGCGGAGTCAGCCCCCCCGAGAGCGGCGACTTGTTGGTCACAGCCGGGCTCGCACCGCTCGCCGCTTCCTGGGACTGCCTCGCGGCGTCGGCTTTGAGCGCAGCTCCGGTGAGCGACCTGGCCACCAGCCTGATCCCCCCGCAGCTGGCGGCTCCCGGGCGCGAGGTTTCACACAGGCGCACTGCGCGATAGACCGACGGCGACGGGGATGCCAACGCGACTGAGCTCCCGCCCAGCAGGAGCGCCAACACGCAGGCGAGCGCTGCTGCGAGCTGCATTGTCGTCAGTCTGAGGCGCCGGCCGGCTTGTGCGCTTCGCATGATCTTCCCCCGATGCTGTGTGTCGTTGGAATACGTCCGTCTGCAGCGTCGGCCGCTGTTGGGTGCCCCGTGAGCGGCGATCGCGCCACCTCGACACGTGGACGAGGCGCGATCCGGGCCGGGGATGCACGCGCGCAGGCGCGTTCTCTCGGTCACGGACAGATCGCGGACGGACCTTGCGAGGTCCTCAAGATCCGCGCGCGGCGGCCGATCACGGGGACGGCCCCTCGATGGCCACGCAGTGAGCGACCTCAGGGAGAGCGTCGGCCTCAGCCCAGGGAGGGCGGAAAGGACAGGCGGGCGGGAAATCACATGGCTCTCGTGGATATGACCCAGCAGCTGCTGGAGGCCGCCATGCGCGGCTCCTGGCAGCGTCAGACGGCTATCTCGAACAACATCGCCAACGCCGACACGCCGGGCTACCAGCCCCAGGAAGTCAACTTCGAGTCCCAGCTTCAGAGCGCCATGAACGGCGGCGAAGCACTGAGCCAGCTGCAGTTCCAGACCGTCACCAGGCCCCAGGAAGCCGGGCCCAACGGCACCGCCGTGAGCGTCGATCAGGAATCCGCGAAGCTCGCGGAAAACGGTCTGGACTACGAGGCGCTCACGCAGGTGGTGCACGCCCGCAACAGCATCATGCGCTCGGCCATGGGGGCGACAGCCTGATGGGCCTGTTCGACGCGATCGGCATCGCCGGCAGCGGCCTGACGGCGCAGCGCATCCGCATGGACGTGACCGCGGAGAACCTCGCCAACGCCAACACCACCAAAGCCGCCAACGGTCAGCCCTACCAGCGCCAGGAGGTTGTCCTGGCGCAGGTCGGATCGAGCAGCTTCGGCGGGGCGCTCAGCGGCGCCATCCAGCAGACCGCCGTCGGCGCGCCGGCGGGCGGGGTGAAAGTCAGCGCGATCGTCGCCGACGCCACGCCCGACCAGCTGGTCTATGACCCCGGCAACCCGGAAGCGAACGCGCAGGGCTACGTGAAGATGCCGAACGTCAGCACCGTCACGGAAATGACCGACCTGATCGACGAGTCGCAGTCCTACCAGTCGGACGTGACCGCCATGCAGACCTCCAAGTCGATGTTCAGCGCGACCCTTGGGCTGCTCAAATGATCATTCCGCCGATCGGCGGGCTGGGCGGGCAGCTGCCCGCGGGCCCGGCGCAGGGCCTGGGCGCCCAGGCGGGGGCGTCGAGCGCGCCGGGTGCGCCCGCGAGCGCCGAAGCGGGCGGCTTCGGCGGCGAGCTCACCGAAGCGATCTCCTCACTTGAGAAGACCCAGAACAGCGCCTCGAGCGCCTCGCAGGCGCTCGCCGCGGGAACGGCCAGCGATCCGGCGAGCGCGGTGGTCACGGTCGAGGACGCGCAGCTGGCGATGGAACTGGCCTCGCAGATCCGCACCAAGGCCACCGAAGCGACCCAGAGCATCTTCAACACGCAGGTCTGATCGATGCCCGTCGCCCAACTCGCCTCCCGGCTGACCCCTCGCGGATGGCTGATCGCCGGCGGTGGAGCCGTCGCCGCGATCCTGTTCCTGTACCTGTTCGTGCACACAGTCTCCGCGCCCAGCTACACGACGCTCCTGAGCGGCATCGAACCGTCACAGACAGGCAAGATGACCGCCGCGCTCAGTCAGCAGGGGATCAACTACGAGCTGCAGAACGGCGGCACGGCGATCGCCGTGCAGGCCAACCAGACGGCCAAGGCGCGCGTCGCGCTGGCAGGAGCGGACCTGCTCGGCTCAAGCCAACAGAACTTCGCCACGCTGTTTGCCAAACAGAACCTCGGCGAAAGCAACTTTCAGCAGCAGGTCACCTACCAGCGCGCGTTGCAGGGCCAGCTCGCGGAAACGATCGACAGCGTCCAGGGCGTCTCCGGCGCGCAGGTCGAGCTCGTGCTGCCGAGCTCCCAGAGCCAGATCTTCGGCGAAAACCAAAACAGCTCCTCGGCCGCGGTGCTGCTGTCCGGGACGACCACCCTCGACCCCAACTCGGTCCGAGGGATCGCCCAGCTGGTCGCCTCGAGCGTCCCCGGCCTGCAGCTGAACAAGGTCACGATCACCGACGCCTCGGGCCAGCTGCTCTGGCCGGTCGCCGCCGGCGGCGCTGGAGGCACGGGCAGCGAAGTGCAGGAAGCCCAGCAGCGCTACGACCAGAGCATGGGGGCGAGCCTCGACGCGATGCTCGCGCAGACGCTCGGGCCGGGCAAGGCGCAGGTGCTCGTGTACGCCAACATGAACGTCAACCAGACGACCAAGGAATCGCTCGAATACGCCAAAACGGGGACACCGCTGCAACAGAGCAAGAGCACCGAAACTCTCAGCGGCACCGGCACGGGCGCCGGCGGCGTGACGGGCACCGCCAACCTCACCGCCACCGCCACTGGAAGCGCCGGAAAGAGCAACTACAAGCACGAAACCACCAACTCCTCGCTCGGGGTCTCAAAGACCGTCACGCACTCGACGATCGCTCCCGGCACGGTCGAAAGCCAGCACGTCTCGGTGCTGCTCGACCATTCGGTGCCAGCCTCCTCGCTGCCGGCGATCCGCGAAGCGATCACCAACGCCGCCGGCATCCAGACCAAACGCGGCGACACGATCTCGATCGGCCAGGTCGCGTTCGCCAAGGCCCCGGCGGCGGCCGCGAGCAGCCCGCTCGGCATGGTCAAGTACGTGCTGCTTGGCCTGGGCGCGATCCTGTTCCTGTTCTTCACCACCCGCTCGCTGCGCAAGCGCGAAAAGGAGACGATCGAGGAGCCGGTGTGGCTGCGCGAGCTGGAGGCTCCCGTGCGACTGTCCGAGCTCGAGCGCGAGACCGCGGTCAGGCCCCCGGCGATGGCCGCGGCGGTGCCGGCCAACGCGGGCGGTGGCAGCGGTGCAGGCGGCGGCGGTGGCGTAGGAGGAGGCGCTCAGGTCCCGGAGTCCGAGGCCAACATCCGCCAGCAGATCGAACAGCTCGCCGAGAACGACCCTGACAAGGTCGCCCAGCAGCTGCGCTCCTGGATGCACGAGGGCTGACGGCCGTGGCCGAGGAGCCCTCGCAGGAGCTGGTCCCCTCGCCGCCCGCTCCCGCGGCGCTGCCAGCCCTCAGCGGCGAGCAGCTGTCAGTCGAGGATCTGCCCGGCCCGCGCAAGGCGGCCGTGCTGCTGGCGGCACTGGGAGCCGGGCGCGCGGCCAAGGTGATGCAGCTGCTCGGTCCCGACGAGATCGAGCGGCTGTCGCTGGAGATGGCAAAACTCGACACCGTCGGCGCGGAGACGACCGACGCGATCTTCCTCGAGCTCGCGGCGCTGGCCAGCTCGGGCGGCGGCGCCGCCGGCGGCCTCGCGTTCGCACGCGAGGTGATCGTCAAGGCGCTCGGTCCCGAGCGGGCCGCCGAGGTGCTCGGCCGGCTCTCCTCGCGCACCGAGTCGCGCCCGTTCGAGTTCCTCGGGCGAGTGCCGCCGGAGCGCACGGCGAACCTGCTGCGCAGCGAGGCGCCGCAAACCCTCGCGCTGGTGCTCGCGAACCTGCCCACCAACCTCGCCGCCGGTGTGCTCGCGCGGCTGCCCGAAGCTTTGCAGCCCGACATCGCGCTACGGATCGCGCGCATGGGCGAGACCAGCGCGCAGGTGATCAGACAGGTCGAGGAGGTCATGCGCCAGAAGCTGAGCGTCGCCGGCGAGCAGGAGTTCTCCGCCTCCGGCGGCACCAAGGCGCTCGCCGAGATCCTCAACCACGCCGACCGCTCGGTCGAGCGCAACGTGCTCGAGAACCTCGCCACGGAGGACCAGGACCTCGCCGAGGAGGTGCGCAGCATGCTGTTCGTGTTCGAGGACATCGTCAAGCTCGAAGAGCGCGCGATCCAGCAGGTGCTGCGCGAGGCCGATCAGAAGGATCTCGTGCTCGCGCTGCGTGGGGCGCCCGAGAATGTCAAGGAGCTTCTGCTCACGAACATGTCCGAGCGCGGAGCGGAGATGCTCAAGGAAGAGATGGAGGTCCAGCCCCCCCAGCGCAAGCGTGACATCGACGCGGCTCAGAGCCGCATCGTCGCGGTCGTGCGCCGGCTCGAGGAGTCGGGTGCGATCGTGATCGCGAGCGACAACGAGGAGGAGAGCGAAGCGGTTGTCTGAGGCGCCCGTCAGCTACGCCTTCGAGCAGCTCCATCCGTCCGAGGCGCCCCCCCGCGATCTCGCCGCGCGCGTGCTCGCACGCGCGATGTCCGACGCCGACGGCATCCGCGAGCTCGCCCGCACGGAGGGCTATCAGACGGGCCACAGCGCTGGTCACGAGCAGGGTGCGAGCGAGATCTCCAGTGCCGCCGGTGCGCTCGGCGAGGCAATGCGCGCGATTGAGGCGTTGCGGGTGGAGGTAGCACTTGCCGTCGAGACGGACGCCATCGAGCTGGCCCTCGCGCTCGCCACCAAGATCCTCGCCGGCGCGCTGCAGGCGCGCCCTGAGCTGATCGTCGAGGTCGTCCAGGGGGCGCTGCGGCGCATCAGCGATCGCCGGCGGATCGTCGTGCTGGTCAACCCGGCAGATCTCGAGCTGGTGAAGGCAGCGATCGGCGAGATCACCGCGCAGGGCAGCGGCGTCGAGCTTTGCGACCTGCAGTCCGACGAGCGCGTCAGCCGCGGTGGCGCGATCGTGCGCACCGCCGAGGGGGAGGTCGACGCGAGCGTGCACACGCAGCTCGAGCGCGCGCGCGAGGTGGTCCAAGCCTCGTTGCAGGCCGACGAGGCGCCGGCGTGAACACGGCGCAGCTGCCTGAGGCGGGTGCGGTCGAGGCCGAGGCGGATGTGGTCGAGGCCTACTCACCCACGCTGCTCGGCAGGGCAAGCGAGGCGGTGCTCGAGGCGGACCTCGCGCGGCGCCACGGCTTCGTCAGCAACCTGATCGGGCTGATCATCGAGGCCACCGGGCTGAAGGCCGAGGTGGGCGAGGTGTGCCTCGTGGGCACCGAGCGCAACCGTGCCGCGGTGTCCGCGGAGGTGGTCGGCTTCAGGGAGGGGCGCACGCTGCTGATGCCGCTCGGGGAGCTGCACGGCATCGGCCCGGGCACGCGCGTGCTCGCCACCGGCGCGCCGTTTCGCATTGCCGTCGGCGAGGACCTGCTCGGACAGATCGTCGACGGGCTCGGGCTCGGCGATCAAGGCGAGCCGGCGTCCCACGGGCTGCTGCGCTCGACGATCGCCGCTCCGCCGGCCGCGCTCTCACGGCCGCGCATCCGCGAGCGCGTCGGTGTGGGGGTGCGGGCGCTCGACGGTCTGGTTCCCTGCGGGCGCGGTCAGCGCCTGGGGATCTTCTCCGGCTCGGGCGTCGGCAAGTCCTCGCTGCTGGGCATGATCGCGCGTTCGAGCAGCGCGTCGATCAACGTGATCGCGCTCGTCGGCGAGCGCGGACGCGAGGTGCGCGAGTTCGTCGAGCGCGATCTCGGCGACGCGCTGGAGCGCTCGGTTGTGGTCGTCGCCACCTCCGACCAGCCGGCGCTCGTGCGCATCAAGGCCGCCTTCACCGCCACCACGATCGCCGAGTACTTTCGCGATCAGGGCCACGACGTGATGCTGATGATGGACTCGGTTACGCGCTTCGCGATGGCCCAGCGCGAGATCGGCCTGGCGATCGGCGAGCCGCCGGCGACGCGCGGCTACACCCCCAGCGTGTTCGCGCTGCTGCCCCGCCTGCTCGAGCGCGCGGGCACGAGCGCCGCCGGCTCGATCACCGCTCTGTACACGGTGCTCGTCGACGGCGATGACATGAACGAGCCGGTCGCGGACGCCGTGCGCTCGATCCTCGACGGGCACGTCGTGCTCAGCCGCGCGCTCGCCCACGCCGGGCACTATCCCGCGATCGACGTGCTCGCCAGCGTCTCGCGGCTGGTCGGCGAGATCGTCTCGCCGCAGATCGAGCAGGCGGGACAACAGCTGCGCGCTGCGTTGGCGGTGCTGCGCGAGAAGGAAGACCTGGTGGCCATCGGCGCCTACCAGGCTGGCAGCGACCCTGCGCTCGACGCCGCGCTCGCGCATCGCTCGCGCATCGAGCGCTTCCTGCGCCAGCCCGTACTGGAGCGAAGCGATCCGCTGCAGACCGACGCGCGCCTGCTGGAGCTCGCCGGCTCGCTCGCCGAGCTCGAACGCGCGGGCGGCGAGATCCCCGATGCCGAGGAGGTCTCCGCGGAGCTCGAGGACCACGTCGTGGAGGGCATCCCGCTCGACTCCTCCGGGCCGCCGGCGATCCCCACGCTCGGGCTGCGGATCTGAGCCCTATGTGATGCTAGTATGCATGTATGAAGCGCACCACCGTCTCCCTTTCGGACGACCTTGCACAGGCGCTCGATCGCGAGGCACGGAGACGACACGCATCCGCGTCTGAGGTCACACGCGCAGCGTTGGCGCAATACCTCGGCCTAGTCCAGAACCAGCCACGCGAACTCCTCTTCGCGAACGTAGGCCGCAGCGGTCATCGCAGCACTGCACGAGACATGGAGCAGCTTCTGGAGCAAGAGTGGAATGACGTCCCTGGCGGTCGTTGACGCCGGCCCCCTTTACGCGGCGGCGGACGCCGATGACCAGGACCATCTCGCTTCTCGCACAGCGCTCTCGCGAGCCGACCTGCGCCTGGTCGTACCCGCGCTGGTGATCGCCGAGGCAACCTACTTCGTGGGACGGCGATTGGGCCCCAGTGCAGAGAGCAGGTTCTTGCGCGGCGTAGGGGAGCTCGATGTCGAGGGGCCGAGCAGTGAGGACTTCACGCGCATCGCGGAGCTCGTCGAGAAGTACGCCGACTTCCCGCTCGGAGGAACCGACGCATCGGTGATCGCGCTCGCGGAGCGCCTCGACGCCCCGATGATTGTAACCCTCGACCGCCGCCACTTCGCAGCGATCACGCCCCGCCACCGCGAGGCATTCGAGCTGCTGCCGTGACATCGCACGATCGGCCGCCTGCCAAGATCCGCCGGCGCTCCCCCTCAGCGCCCTCAAGAACCAAGGTCGCCTTCCGATAACCAGGACGTGACCGGGCCCTCGTTCCGTTTTCGCCTCGAGCGCGTGCGCGTGGTGCGCGAGCGCAAGGAAAAACTCGCCCAGCGCGAGCTGGCGGCTGCGATCTCGCGTCGGTCGAGCACCGTCGCCGAGCTCGCCACCGCGGACGCGCACGTCGAGCGCGCGCGCTCCGAACAGCGCAGCGCGAGCGCCGCGCGGGGAGCCGTGAGCGCCACCGACCTGCTCGCCCGGCAGGTGTTCCTCGAGCGCGTTGAGGCGCAGCGCCGCGTGCGCGTGCACGAGCTCGAGCAGCGCGAGGCGGAGGTCGCCGAGCGCGACGCCGAGCTGACGAGCGCCGCCAGCGAGCATGAAATGCTCGAGCGTCTGAGGGAGCGCCGGCGCAGCGAGCACGACCGCGAGGCCGCTCGCCGCGAACACGGCGCCCTCGACGAGCTCGCCGTCACGCGCTTTCACCGGAGCACCACGTGAGCGCGCCGTCGCTCAGCGGCGTCGCCCCCGGCATGCCTCCTGGGGAGCTCGCGGTCACGCAGCGCGTGCGCCAGCTGCAGGCGCTGATCGAATCGGCCCGCGCGGTCGCCAGCGGGAGCGTGTCAGCGGGCTCCCCCGCAAGCGCGGCGGCTGTCTCCCCCTCAAGCACCTCACCGCAGCCCGCCAACTCCAGCTTCGCCTCCGCGCTGCAGGCCGCCACCACGGCGAGCGCGGGCGCTCAGGCGGGCGAATACGAATCGCTGATCGAGCAGGCGGCCGCCCGCAACGGCGTCGACCCGGCGGTGCTCCACGGCTTGATTCAGCAGGAGTCTGGCTTTGACCCGAGCGCCGTCAGCAGCGCCGGAGCGTCGGGCCTGACGCAGCTGATGCCCGGGACCGCATCCTCGCTCGGCGTCGCCAACCCGCTGAACCCGGCGGAATCGATCGAAGGTGGCGCGCGCTACCTCGGCGAGATGATGCGCCGGTTCGCCGGCAACACGACCGACGCGCTGGCCGCCTACAACGCCGGCCCGGGCGCCGTGCAGGAATACGGGGGAGTTCCGCCGTATTCCGAAACCCAGAGCTACGTCGAAAAAGTGCTCGGCTACGCAGAAACCTACAGGCAGTCACATCCCACCACCGTTACAGGAGCGCTTCAATGAACATCGCAGCGATGCTCGCGCCTGCACCCGCCGCCGCGCCGCCAACATCTGGAGCGCCACCAGGGCGATCAGAACCACCGGGTGCGCCGCCCTTCCACAGCGCACTCGCCGAACACTGGGCCCGGACCGCACACGCGGAAGGCCAAAAGCAAAAAGGCTCACACACGAGCCGCAGCGACGAAGCGGCAGGGGAACCGACTGCAGCCGCCTCGCAAGCGACAATAGCCGCAGGGGCGCCCAGCGCCGCAGCCGCCGGACCGCTAAGCGCCGCCGGGGAACTGACAGCCACGGCTGGCGAATGGGGAGTCGGCTCACCCGCGGCCCGCGCCTCCGGACCCGCGGCCGCAAGTGCGAGCGCCGGCACCTACACGCAGGTCGCAGATGCCCAACCCGCGTCCACCGACCCAAGCCTCGCAGGCCCAGCCAAGCCGGCGGCCGCGTCCACCGCCACCTCCAAGGGCGCCTCACCGGCCAACCGCTCATCGGCGCAGGCGATCTCATCGCGCGAGGGCGCGTCATCGGCTGCCGGAGCAGCGACCTCGTACGCGCAAGCGGCCTCCGCCGCCAGCAGCGCCGCCGGCGCCTCCACGTCGGCAGGCATCCCCGCACGCGCGGGCACCGGCGCAGGCCTCCCGGGCTCATCCGCGCAAAGCGTTCAAGGCCCCTCGGCCGCGAGCACCGCACCCGCGACCACAAGCGCCGCCTCCGCCTCCGCCTCCACCGCCGGTGCCTCCGCGTCGGCGGGCAGCGCCTCCACGTCCTCCACCGCCAGCCAGGAAACCCCCGCACAATCGCCGGGCGCGATTCCAGGCACGGCCGCGGCGGCCAGCTCCCCCGCCCCGGCCGCGCAGCCCACAGACGGCAACCCGCGCCCGTTGTCGGCGCAGCACGCCACCGCCGCCAAGGATTCCGCGCCACGGGCCACGGTCCCCACGCACGCCAACGGCAACGGCCAATTGGGCGCAAGCGCCACCGGCGAAACGAGGGCGAGCGGCACGCCGGTCGCAGCGACAGCTGAGAGCGGCGTACCCGCTCGCCCCCCCGCCGGTGACACCAGACTCAGAGCGCCGGGTCAGACAACAACAGCGGCGAGCACCGTGGCCAGCGAAGCGATCCGCCTGCTCGACGCCACCAACCAGCCGGCGCAGATGACAACCGGCGTCGCATCTGTCCCGCATGGAGCGCCCGCGAGCTTCCCCGCGGCGGGCGTGCAGATGCAGGAGATGATCGACGCGATCCGCGCGAGCATCGAGATCGCGGCGCGCCACGGAGCCACACAGGCACGCATCGCGCTGCAACCGGAAGAGCTTGGCCACATCAGTATCCGCCTGAGCCAGACGGGCGACGGCCTGCTGGCCCGTGTGAGCGCCGAGACGCCGGTGGCGGCACAGGCGCTGGCGAACGGACGCGCGGAGCTGCACCAGTCGCTTAGCTCGCTGGGCGTGTCGCTGCTGCGGCTGGACATCGGCACGTTCGCACAGTCACAGACGGGCGCGCGCGACGAACGCTTCACCGGCGAACCTGACCGCTCGAGCGGCTCTCGAGCGTCGGGCGCGCACGACCCCCTCGACAGTCTCGACGCCACCGGCGAACCGGGCGCCGCCGCGCCCGCGGCGATCGCCGGCGGCGAGCTAGTGGACGTGCTCGCATGAACACACGAAAGGACCAGCTCTGATGATCGCAAGCCCCCTCACCGCCACCGCGAACGCCGCCAGTGCGCCGTCCGGTGCACCCGCCTCCCCCGCTCCTGAAAACCCCAACGGCGTCCTCGGCCAGAACGACTTCCTCAAGCTGATGGTCGCGCAGCTGCAGGCGCAGAACCCGCTGGAACCGGGGAACAGCAACGAATTCATCAACGAGCTCGCGCAGTTCACGCAGGTCGAGCAGGTCACCAACCTGGCGAGCGCCAACGAGCTCTCCGGCGCGGTGCAGCTGATCGGGCACAAGGTCGCCTACAACGGAGCCTCCGGCGTGGTGACGGGGACGGTCCAGAGCGTCCAGTCGGACTCCTCCGGCACGACCGTCACCGTCGCATCGTCCCCGGGGGGGGAAGGCGTCCCCGGCGTGAAGCTCACGGCGATCAAGGAAGTCGAATGAACCCGATCTCGAACCCCGCGCTGATCCCCCCCGGCGCCGTCGGCGGCAGCGCATCCCCGTCCGCGCCCGCGTCGAGGCCGGCAGCTCCCGCGCCCGGCGCGGCGCGCAAGCCCGCTCGCGCCGACGGAGCCGCTGACAGGCCCGCGGGCGCCGCGGGCGCGGGCGGCTCGTTCACCGACGCGCTCTCACGCGCGCATGAGTCCTCGCGCCTGCAGTTCTCAAAGCACGCGCTCGCCCGCGTGCAGCGGCGCGGGATCGAGCTCGGCGCGAACACGCTCGGCAGGCTTGCGCAGGGGGTCGACCGCGCCGCGAGCAAGGGCTCGCGCGACTCGCTCGTACTCGTGGACGGCACCGCGTTCGTGGTGTCCGTCAACAACCGCACGGTCATCACGGCCGTGGGATCCGAACACATGAAGGACAACGTGTTCACCAACATCGACAGTGCCGTGATCGCATGACGCGCGCGGCTGTAGACGACGTTGCCGTGATCGTCAGCGGGCGAGCGGCTGCAAACGACAGTGCCGTGATCGCCAGCGGGCGAGCGGCTGCAAACGACCACGGCCGGACCTCATCGAGGAGGCCGCGAAAGGTAGGGCAGTCAGGATGATGGCAGGAATGTATGCCGCGATCAGCGGCCTCGATGCGAACCAATCGATGCTCAACGAGACGGCGAACAATCTCGCGAACGTCAACACCGTCGCCTTCAAGGCCGCGAGCATCACGTTCGCGGACTCGCTCACGCAGCTGATGCACGGTGCCTCCGGCCCGACGAGCGCCAACGGCGGCACCAACCCCGAGCAGATCGGCCTCGGCTCGCAGGTGAACGCGACGATCAACGAAATGACGGAGGGCTCCTTCCAGACGACCAACAATCCGCTCGACATCGCGATCGAGGGCAAAGGCTTCGTGCGCGTGGGGCCGGGGGCGCCGAAAGAAGGAGAACCCACGAAGGGCGTGCCGGCGAACGTCAACTACACGCGCGCCGGCGACCTGACGACCAACGCGGCGGGCTACCTGATCACGCAGTCGGGCGAATACGTGATCGGGCGCAACGCGCTCGTGGCCAGCGAATCGGAAACCGGCAACACCTACGAACCGGGCAAAGAAGACAGCTACCTCCAGATCCCGCCCGGGTCGAGCAACGTGTCGATCGGCCAGGACGGCTCCGTCAGCTACACCGACGAGAACAAAGAATCGGCCAACTACCTCAAGCGCGTGACCGCCGGGTACGTGTCGCTGGCGACGTTCGCCAACGAAAGCGGACTTGAACGCCTGGGCGGCTCGCTGTGGGCGCAGACCGCCAACTCGGGCACGCCGATCGTGGGCACGCCCGACACCTCGGGCTTCGGCTCGACGATCGGCGGGGTGCTGGAGATGTCGAACGTCGACATGGCGACGGAGATGACCAACATGATCACCGCCGAGCGCGGCTACCAGTCCAACTCGAAGGTGATCACCGTCGCCAACGAAATGCTCGGCACGCTCGTCTCGATGGTCCAGTAGGCGCGCGCGAGCAGACATGGGCTTGTCCACGATTCGCCGCGAAAGGACGGCGAGCGCAGGGATGACTCCGAGGAGCCCCGGGGTGGGGCGGCGACGCAGAGGGCCGTCCCACCCTGTGGCTAATGTTTTTGGGAATAGATGTGCGTTCGCAGCGGGGAACGACGCACTCCACCAGACACTGTGTAGCCATGGTTATACAGCGGTTGCGTTCGCGGTTGCATAAGAGGGGGTGTATCGATGATCACGCTCAACCGGCTCGGTCACAGCGACGAGCCATTTCAGCTGAATACGGACATGATCGTGACGGTCGAGTCGACGCCAGACACGGTCATCACGCTCGCGACCGGCGCGAAGGTGGTGGTCGCGGAGACGCCCGAGGAGGTCGCCACCGCGGTGCACGCCTATCGCGCGGCGGTGCTCGCGGACGCGTTCAAGCGCCGTAGCGCGACGCCTCGGGCGGGCGGGCCTCCGTCGCCCTTTTCAGCGGTCCATCGCGAGGCGCCACGCCTGTCGGCCGTGGAGGACGACACGACGTAGCACCAAGCGGGCAACCCATGTAGGGCCAAGCGGGCAACGCACGCGAGCTGGGGTTGTATTTTGCGCCCTCGGTCGTTTGTGCACGTGCGCTCGCCAACATTGAAGGAATTCCCGGCAGCGCCGATGTAGGGGAGCGATGAAGGCTTCGACGGCCATCGGAATCGGGGTCGCCTTCGGCTCCCTGCTGCTGAGTGCGATGATGGGAGGGACGAGTCCCGCCTCGTTCATCGACATCCCCGCGATGATGATCATCATCGGCGGGACCGGCGGCGTCACGCTCGCGAGCGTCGGCATGACGTCGATGAAGCGCGTGCCGAGCCTCTACAAGATGGTGTTCGCGGCTGAAGCGCCGGACATGCGCGGACGCCTGGACCAGCTGGTGGCGCTCGCCGACAAGGCGCGCCGCGAGGGGCTGTTGGCGCTCGACGCGCAGCTCGGCGAGATCGATGACTCGTTCACGCGCAACGCGCTGCAGCTGGTCGTCGACGGCACCGATCCGGAGATGGTGCACGCGATCCTGGAGGCTGAGGTCGACGGCATGGCCGCGCGCCACGCGGCCGCCGCGATGCCGTTCGAGAAGGCTGGCGGCTTCGCGCCGACGATGGGCATCATCGGCACGGTTCTCGGCCTCGTGCACGTGCTGCAGAACCTCGCCGCGCCCTCCACGCTCGGACCGTCGATCTCCGCCGCGTTCATCGCCACGCTGATGGGCGTCGGCTCCGCCAACGTGATCTTCCTGCCGATCGCCAACCGGCTGAAGGCGATCTCCTCGGAAGAGATGGAGTTGCGCATGATGACGCTCGAGGGGATCCTTTCGATCCAAGCGGGCGACAACCCGCGGCTGGTCGCCGAAAAGCTGATGTCCTACGTCGCTCCCGCCGAGCGTCCCAACGAGGACGACGGGAAGGTGGCGCGGCTGGACGTCGAGGCTCAGGCGGCCTGAGATGGCGCGCGGGCACGGCCGCCGCCGCGGCCACGGCGAGCAGGAGAGCGAGGAGCGCTGGCTGCTGACGTACGCGGACATGATCACGCTGCTGATGGCGCTGTTCATGGTGCTGTTCTCGATCTCCTCGGTCAACATCTCCAAGTACGAGACGCTGCAGAAGTCGCTCAAGGCGGCCTTCTCGGGCAACATCCTCCCGGGCGGCAAGGCGGTCGCCCAGCAGGGCTCGACCGACAACAACGCCCACACTCCCGCGAGCGTCGAACTGCAGGCGATCGAGCCGGTCCAGACGGAAGGCTCGAGCGCGCTTCAGAACGCCACCCAGCGCGGCGCCACGAGCTCCACGCAAGGCTCGAGTGCTCCCAGCGCCCCGACCGCGCCGACGGCGAGCAGCGCATCCGGCGCGGCCGCGCAGGCGCTGGCGCAGAAGCAGTCGGCGGAGTTCCTGCACATCAAGCGCAAGCTCGAAGCCTACGCCGCCTCCCACGGCTTCGCCAAGAGCGTGAAGGCGTCGATCGAAGCGCGCGGACTGGTCATCAGAGTGCTCACCGATGACCTCCTGTTCGCCTCCGGGCAGGCCGCGCTGCAGGCGCGCGCCAACGGCCTGCTGAGCGAGATCGCGCAGCTGCTCAACGTCGACCAGAAGCACCCGATCTCCGTCGAAGGCAACACCGACAACGTACCCATCCACTCGAGCGTGTACCCCAGCAACTGGGAGCTCTCGACCGCGCGCGCGAGCACGGTCGTGCGCTTCCTGATCGCGCACGGGGTCGGCGCCAGCCGGCTGACCGCGTTGGGCAACGCCGAACAGCACCCGGTCGACAGCAACATCAGCGCCGCCGGACGCGCCCGCAACCGCCGCGTGGAGATCGTCATGCGGCGGCTGAATCCCTCCGGCGGCGAAGGCGAACAGGGCGAACCCTAGAAGGACGTATACCGATGCTCAAGAAAAAGAAGCTAATGCTCGCGGTGGCCCTGCCGATTCTCATACTGGGAGTCGGCTACAAGATGTCGCAGCCCAAGCCCGTCAACAAGGACAAGATCAAAGGGATCATCTACTCGGTGCCAGCGCCATTCCTGTTGAACCTCACCGACGGACGCTTCGCGAAGCTGACCGTCGCGCTCGAGCTCGCGCCCGGCCAGAGCGACGGCGCGAGCGCGACCGCCGCCGCCTCCAGCGGCGAAAACGCCGTCGGCACGCTGCCCGAGGAACCGCTGGTGCGGGAAATCATCACCGACTCGATCACCAACCAGAACGGCGAAACGCTGGTCAGCGACCCCGGCAGGCGCGCGATCAAGCTGAAGATCCTGCAGGCGATCGACAAGCAGACGGACGTCAAAGTCGAAGCGGTGTTGATCCCCGACCTGACCGTGCAATAGGAGCGAGCATGTCCGAGACGATCGAGTACGAGCAGTTCGAGCGCGGCGGCAGCGCGGATGCCACCGGCGCCGCCGTGGTGGACCTCAGTCGCCTCAGCGACATCCCGATGGAGCTGAGCGTCGAGATCGGGCGCACGCACATGACAGTCGGTGAGACGCTCGATCTGCGCGTCGGCTCCGTGGTCGCGCTCGAGCGCCTGTCCGGCGAGACCGCCGACCTGCTGGTCAACGGCTCTGCCATCGCCTGCGGCGAGGTTGTCGTGATCGACGAGCAGTACGGCCTGCGCATCACCGAGATCCTCGACGGCCAGCGCGACCCGGAGCTCGAGACGACCGCGCCGCTCGTGCCCGACGGCGCACCCGGCGCGGCTGAGCGCGCCGAGGGCGAGAGCGCAGCGGGTCAGAGTGCCGCGGGCGGGGGTGCCGTGGGCCAGGGTGCCGCAGGCCAGGGGGCCGCGGGCGGAGGTGCCGCGGGTCAGGGTGCCGCGGCCGAGCGCGCAGGAGGCGAGGCTACCGCGGGCGAGCGCGTCGCAGGCGCGGGCTCCCCGGGCGCGGGCTCCCCGGAGACCCCGGTCGCCGGCGCCGACGGGTCTGACGATGGCTGAGCCGGATACGGGATCCGTACCAGCCGCGGGCGCCGTCCCGGACGAGCCCCCCAGCGAGCGCGTACGCGCGCTCGACTTCTCCCAGCCGACGAAGTTCACGACCGAGCTCAGGCGCCGGATCGCACGCACGCTGGAGGTCTTCTGCGAGTCGCTCGCCGGCTGGCTGGGTGGAGAGCTGAAAGCCGAAGTCGAGGTAGCCCTGACGGACTCCAGCCAGCACACGTGGGCGGCGGCCAAGGCGCAGCTGCCGGCGGACTCGATCGCGGTGGCCGTGCAGGCTGAGTCGATCGAGCGGCACATGCTGATGAGCGTCGAGCTGCCGCTGGTGCTGCAGGCGCTCGAATGCCTGCTCGGAGGCGAGGCGGCGCAGGCGCCCGCCGAGCGCCACCTGACGGAGATCGACTGGATGCTCACGCGCGGCGTGCTCGACGCGGTCGTGCATCAGCTGTCGGTCGTGTGGGAGGAGCTCGGCGGGAGCGAGCTCGTGCGCGGCGAGGTCGATCTGGAGGGCGATGCGGGGGTGCTCACGCCGATCGGCGAACCGACGCTGTCGGTGACGCTCGAGACCAAGATCGACGGCCTTTCCTCGACGATCTCGCTGCTGATCCCGTGGGGCGCGATCGAGCCGTTCACCGAGAACATCCGCGGCACCGGCGGCGAGCCACGCGCCGACCCGCAGGGCGCGGACGCGCTGCGCCGCGGTGTCGCCGGCGCGCAGGTGCTGCTGCGCGCGGAGGTCGGCTCGGTGCAGATGCCGATCGAGCGCATGCTCGAGCTCGGCCCCGGGGCGCTGGTGACACTCGACGCTCGCGCCGAGGGGGGCGTGCTGCTGTTCGCCGAGGCCGTCTCGCTCGGCCGCGGCAACCCCGGGCGCAGCGGGTTGCGGCGCGCCGTCAAGCTGTCCAGCACCAGCGAGCCCCCCGTGCGCGCGGACACCTACGCCACGCTCGGGCGCAGCGAGCTCGAACGGGCGCGCGCGCACCTGGAGAGCACGCGCGAGAGCGCCGAGGGCCGCGCGATCCTGCGCAGCATCTTCGTGCGTGTGTGGGCCGAGCTGGGAAGGACGCACCTGCCGCTCGGACGCGCGCTGGAGCTCGCGCAGGGAGCCGTTGTCGAGCTCGACCAGAGCGCCGAGGAGCCAGTCGAGCTGTTCGCCAACGGGCTGTGCTTCGCCAACGGCAAGCTCGTCGTCACCCCCGACGGCGCCTGGGCCGTGCAGGTGGGCCAGCTCGTGCAGTAGCACTGTTTCGCGCCGAGTCTCAAGTCAACCCGAATTCGGTTCCGTGATCCACGCTGCAAGCAGCGGGTCGGTCAGGCGATAGCCCGTTCGCGTGCCGTGGTCGGTGATGATCTCGCCGCGATCTTCGAGCGCGCGAGTTGCGTTGCGTATAGAGCCGCCTCGTGAGCCACCGTGATGCCGGCCACTGGCGTAGAGCGGGGTCGCGTTCTCAGCGATAACGGTCATCGCGCGGCGGTGGCTGGCCGGCAACGCGACCCACGTCGCTCGCAACTCATCTCGCACTTGACGCATCGCACGCTCATAGGCCGCATTCCAGGTTTCCTCGCTCGCCACCGCTCCGCTTCCTGTCAGCTCCCAGACGGCATGGGCAAGCAGCATCGTGCGCTGCGGATGGCCCTGACCGAGAGTGAGCAGGGGCTCGAGTGCCAGGCCGATGTCGCGGCCGGTCTGCTGGAAGCGAGCGGCTATATAGCCGGCGAGCTCATCCGCTGGGAGTGGTGGCAGCTCGACCGGCGCGGCCTGGCCATAGAACGCGCGCCGGCGATCGGCGAACAGCTCGCGCATCATGCCTACGTGCGAGCCCGCGAAGATGTAGCTGGCGACGTCGCCATGGTGTTGGATCTCCGAGCGGATCACCGCGTCGACGCGGTTGGTCGCGGCGAGGACATCCTGGAACTCATCGAAGACGACGAGCGTGCGCGTACCGTGACGCTCGTGTAGGCGCCGTGGTAGAGCGAGGCGGTCCAGGAGCGGCGGCTCTGCCTGCGCGTCGACCGTGACCTCCACTCCGACCGGGAGCGGGCCGCCGCCGGCCCGGAAGGTTGGGCGCAACATCCGGCGCGCGCCGGCAAACCACGCAGCGAGCCCGCCTTGGAGCTGCTCGGCATAGGCGCGCTCGACGCGCCACGCAATGTCGGCGAGCGTGAGCACCCCGAAGAAGTCGACGTACACGGTGGCCCAGCCCGCCCGGTCGGCGTCGTGAATCACCCGCCGGAGCAGCGAGGTCTTGCCGAAGCGGCGCGGTGCCACGAGGCGACTGTTGTTGCCCTCCTCGGCACGGTGCACGAGCTCCTCCACCTCCGCCTCGCGGTCCACCAGATCCTCGATCGAGACAGGATCGCTGTAGCGGAATGGATTCACGCTCTCAACTATAGAGCAAGATAGCTCTTAAGTTGAGAGCAGGCCTTTCGTCAGCGAGTCGTACTCGCCCCGCCTCAAGACGACGCGCGCAGGGCCGATAACCGGGGACGACTCTTCCTCGGAGTCGTCCCTCGATGACTAGGCTGATCCCGCTTTCCCGTGCGGTCGCGACGGCGACCGCGGCGCTTGGCGCCTGCCTGCTCGCATGCGCGAGCACGGCCGCTGCGTTCACGCCCGCCCTGAAGACCGGCGGCGCGAGCGGCGGCGAAAACACGCCGCTGAGCCTCACCACCTCAACGGGTACGGCGCACTCGACCAGCAGCAGCGGTGGCGCGAGCATCGTGCGCACGATCGTCGGCCTCGCGATCGTCATCGCCGTCATCTGGGGCCTCGCGTGGATCCTGCGCCAGGTCAAGGCCGGCCGCGACCCCCACATATCGAGCGACGGCCTCGCGAGCATCGCCGCGCTGACGCTCGGCACGGGGCGCTCGGTACACCTGGTGCGCGCCGGCAGCGACTACGTGCTGCTGGGCAGCACCGAGCATGGCGTCGCGCCGATCCACCGTTACACCGAGGAGGACGCGCGCGAAGCGGGGCTGCTGTTCGAGGAGCGCCCCCCCGAGCGCTCGCGTCTGATCGGCGCGGCGGGACAGCTGATCGCCGGCACGGGACGCGCGAGCAGCCGGGAGCCGGCCGCATGGCTGCAGGAGCAGACCGCGCACAGCCCCGTGGTCGGGCCGCGGCCGGACCCGATGCGCATGCGCACACCGTCCTCCAACGTGATCGACCGCCTGCGTGAACTGACGGTGCGCCGATGAGGCGTGGGGCATCAGCGGCGGCGCGCGGGAGCGCCGGCGCGATCGACCAGCGGGCGGTACCGCGATGAACGTCAACTCCAGCAACGCAGTCCAGATCCTGCTGCTGATCGGCGGGCTGACGCTCGTGCCGGCGATGCTGTTCACCGTCACCGGCTTCAGCCGCATTCTGATCGTGCTCGGCTTCATCCGCACGGCGATCGGCACCACCAGCGCGCCGCCCAACCAGGTGCTCGTCGGCATCGCGCTGTTCCTGACGATCTTCGTGATGGCGCCGACCGTCGGCGCGATCAAGAAGGACGCGATCGAACCGCTCACCGCGCACCACATCAGCACCACCACCGCGATCCAGCGCGCCGAGCAGCCGCTGCGCGAATTCATGTTCCGCCAGACACGCGTGCAGGACATCTCGCTGTTCGTCAGCCTCGCGCACGCCAAACAGCCGCACAAGCGCGCCGAAGTCCCCACCGAGGTGCTGATCCCCGCGTTCATCGTCTCCGAGCTGAAGACCGCGTTCCAGATCGGCTTCCTGATCTTCCTGCCGTTCCTGATCATCGACCTGATCGTCTCCTCCGTGCTGATGAGCATGGGCATGATCATGCTGCCGCCCACCTTCATCTCACTGCCCTTCAAGATCCTGCTGTTCGTGCTCGTCGACGGTTGGGACCTCGTCATCAAAGCCCTCGTCCAGAGCTTCCACTAGCGCGCACACACGCGCCCTCTGACGCATGCACGAACTCCTCATAAAAACCTTCATCACGGGCGTCGTGTGAACCAGGACACGGTCGTCAACCTCGCTTCCCAGGCCATGAGCCTGTCGCTGAAGATCGCCGGGCCGCTGCTGCTCGCCGCGCTGCTCATCGGCCTGCTCGTCAGCGTCTTCCAGGCGGTCACCCAGATTCAGGAGCAGAGCCTGTCGCTGATCCCCAAGATCGCCGGCGTCGCCGTCGTGGTGCTCGTGCTCGGTCCCTGGATGCTCGGCCAGCTCGTCAGCTACACCTCCGCGCTGTTCACCTCCATCCCCACGATGGTGGGCTCGTGAACGCGTCGCGGCGCACCGCGCGGCGGTCGAACGGTGGGGGCGGCTCGTGAACCACCTGCTCAACCAGCTCGCCGCCAACGACCTCGCGGGCTTCATCCTCGTGCTCGCGCGCGTCACGCCGCTGTTCCTGCTCGCGCCGCTGTTCTCCTCCGCGATCATCCCGGCGCACGTGCGCGGCATCATCGCCGTCGGCATCTCCATCGGCCTCGCGCCGATCGCGCTGCACGGCCAGCACATCCCCACCGACCCGCTCACGCTCGCCGGCCTGGTGATCGAGGGCCTGCTCGTCGGCGCCGGCTTCGCATTCACGCTCGCCGTGCTGCTCGCCGCCGTCGAATCCGCCGGCTCGGTCATCGACGTGCTCTCCGGCTTCTCCTACGGAAACCTCATCAATCCCATGAACCACCAGGAAAGCGCCGTCATCGCTCGCTTCTACTCGCTCGTCGGCACGCTCGTCTTCCTGCTCATCGGCGGCGACGCCTGGACGCTGCGCGGCCTGGACCGCACGTTCACGCTCGTTCCGCTCACCGGCGGCGTGCGGCTGGGCTCGCTCGTCGGCGGCGCCGAGCACGTGTTCTCCAACGTGCTCACCGCCGCGCTGGAGGTCGCCGCCCCCGTGCTCGTCGCGCTGCTCATCACCGACGTCGCCTTCGGTGTCGTCTCGCGCGTGGTCCCCCAGCTGAACGTGTTCGCCGTCGGCTTCCCCACCAAGGTCGCCGTCGCGCTGCTCGTCGTCGGCGCGAGCCTGCCGTTCACCGCCAACTGGATCTCCAACCAAATGTCCGCAAGCGTCGGCGAAGCGCTCGGCGTGCTGCACGTCGCCTAGGAGGCTTGACAGATGCCCCGCGAAGAGCGCACCGAGAAGGCCACCCCCAAGCACCGCAAACGCTCGCGCGAGAAAGGGCAGGTCGCGCGCAGCCCCGACCTCGGCGGCTCGGTCGTGCTCGCCGCCGGGCTGTTCACCGTCAGCATCATGGGCCCGCAGATCGTCGGCGCCGGCGCCTCCGTGCTGCGCGCCATGTTCGGTGAGATCTCCCAGCCCGACCGTGTCGCCACCGCCTCCGGACTGGCCGACCTGATGCACACCGCGCTGTCGGTGATGCTGATCGCCGTCGCCCCCGTCGCCGCCGCATGCGTGGGCGCCGCGCTGCTCACCGGCGTTGCGCAGGTCGGCTTCGCGCTCACCCCGCACGCGCTCAAGCCCGACTTCCGCCGCGTCAACCCCGCCTCCGGCCTGCGCAACCTGCTCGGACCGAACGCCGTCTTCGAAGCGCTCAAGGCGATCGCCAAGATCGCCGTCGTCGGCGCCGTCGCAGCGCTCGCGCTGCTGCCCGGGCTCTCAGGGCTCGCCGCCGAGGTCGGCATCAACCCCGCCGCGCTCGGTCAGCTGTCCGGCACGAGCGCGCTCACCGTCGCCCAGCACGCCGCCTTCGCCTACCTCGCCATCGGCCTGCTCGACTACGCCTGGCGCCGGCGTCGCCACGAGCGCCAGCTGCGCATGACCAAGCAGGAGGTCAAGGACGAGGCGCGCCAGTACGGGGTCTCCAACGAGGTCAAAGCCGCGCTGCGCCGCCGTCAGATGCAGCTCGCGCGCGCGCGCATGATGGCCGCCGTCCCCGAAGCGGACGTCGTCGTCACCAACCCCACCCACTACGCCGTCGCGCTGCGCTACGACGGCACGCGCACCGCCCCCGAGGTCATCGCCAAGGGCAAAGACCTGATCGCCGCACAGATCAAGCGCATCGCCGAAGAGAGCGACGTGCCCGTCATCGCCGACCCGCCGCTCGCGCGCGCGCTGCACGCCTCCGTGGAGATCGGCCAGATCATCCCCGAAGAGCTCTACGCCGCCGTCGCGCGCGTGCTCGCGTTCGTCTACCGCCTCGCCGGGCGGCGCGCGATGATCGCCGGCAGGAGCGGACCCGCACGGGCGGGCGCGCCGGGCGCAGGCTCATCCGGCGGCGCGGGCGGGGTCTCATCTAGGAGGCTCGCGTCGTGAACGCTCCCGGCCTGCGCAGGCTGCTGCGCCACACAGACATGCTCGCCGCGGTCGCCGTCGTGCTCGTCGTGACGATGCTCGTCGTGCCGCTGCCCTCCGCGCTGCTCAGCCTGCTGATCACGCTCAACGTCGCCGGCGCGCTCACGATCGTCGTCGCCACCATGTACCTCGGCAAGGCGCTCGACTTCGCCTCCTTCCCCAGCCTGCTGCTGCTCACCACCATGTTCCGCCTCGCGATCAACGTGTCGGTCACGCGTCTGATCCTCACCTCCGGCGACGCCGGCAGCGTCGTCAAGGCATTCGGCGAATTCGTCGTCGGCGGCAACGTCGTCGTCGGCCTGGTCATCTTCCTGATCCTCGTCGTGATCCAGTTCGTCGTCGTCACCAACGGCGCCGGGCGCGTCGCCGAGGTCGGCGCGCGCTTCACGCTCGACGCGATGCCCGGCAAGCAGATGGCGATCGACGCCGACCTCAACGCCGGCCTGATCACCGACCAGCAGGCGCGCGAACGCCGCTCCGAGATCGCCCAGGAGGCCGACTTCTACGGCGCCATGGACGGCGCCTCCAAGTTCGTCAAAGGCGACGCCATGGCCGCCCTGATCATCACCGCCATCAACCTCGTCGGCGGGATCGTCGTCGGCATGCTCCAGCGCCACCTCGGCTTCAGCGAAGCTACCCACCAGTACTCGCTGCTGACCGTCGGCGACGGCCTGTCCGCGCAGATCCCCGCGCTGCTCATCTCCGTCGCCACCGGCATCATCGTCACCCGCGCCGCCTCCGACCGCGACCTCGGCTCGGACATCGCCAACCAGATCCTTGGGCAGCGCAAGGCGCCGCTCGTCGCCGCCGGCGCGATCGGCCTGTTCGCGCTCATCCCCGGACTGCCCAAGCTGCCGTTCCTGCTGATCGCCGCGATCTTCGGCGCGATCGCCTGGGCCGTGCGCAACGGCCTGCCCAGCGCCGCCGACGCCGATCGGGACGCCCGCGCCGCCGCCACCGCCGCGCTGCCGACCGCCGGCGAAGAACCGCTGTCCGAAGTCGGCGTCGACGCGCTCGAGCTCGCCATCGGCTTCGGGCTCGTACCGCTCGTCGACGGTGGATCGACCGGCGGCTCCGGATCCTCGCTGCTGCGCCGCGTGAGCGCCATCCGCCGCCAGCTCGCCACCGACCTCGGCATCGTGATCCCGCCCGTGCGCATCCACGACGAGCTCGGCATGGAATCGCACGAGTACGTCGTCAAGGTGCGCGGCGCGGAGGTCGCGCGCGGGCGCATCATGCCCGGGCACCTGCTCGCGATGGACCCCGGCGACGCCAGCGGCAAGCTGCAGGGGATCCCCACGCGCGAGCCAGCCTTCGGCCTGGAGGCCGTGTGGGTGCACGAGTCTCAGCGCGCCGAGGCAGAGGCGCTCGGCTACACCGTCGTTGACCCCGAGTCCGTGATCGTCACCCACCTCACCGAGACCATCCGCGCGCACGCCGCCGAGGTGATCACGCGCCAGGACGTGCGCTCGCTGCTCGACCGGCTCAAGGAGACCAACGCCGCGGTCGTCGAGGAGGTCGTGCCCGACGCGCTCTCGCTCGGCGAGATCCAGCGCGTGCTGCAATCGTTGCTCTCCGAAGGCGTGCCCATCCGCGATCTCGGCACGATCGTGGAGGCAATCGGCGACAAGGCGCGAACAACACGAGACACGAGCCTCCTATCGGAGTACGCTCGCCAGGCGCTCGGCCGGGCGATCACCGCTCCCCACCTGGATGAGCAGTTGCGACTGCAAGCGATAACCCTCGACCCCGCCATCGAGCAGGAGGTCTCCACCTCGATCACCCAGACCACCGACGGGGAGTACCTCGCCATGGACCCGCCGCGCGCGCAGGCGATCGTCAACGCGCTGCGCGCCCAGGTCGAGCACGCCGCCGCGCGCGCCGGCGTCGGTGCGCGGGGCGGGCTGGGATCGGCTCCCACGCCCGTCGTGCTCTGCTCCGCGCGCATTCGTCGGCACCTGCGCCGGCTGATCGCCCAGGCCCAGCCCCACCTCGCCGTCTGCTCCTACAACGAGATCGCCCCCGGCATAAACGTCGAAACTGTCGGGGTTGTCCACGCATGAGAGCCCACGATCTGCCGATGAGGCAAGCATGAGCACGCCCGGTGAGCTGCTGGAAGCGCTTTCGCGCCAGGCGCGCGCGCGGCTGCCCAACGGCGGCGAGGAGCGCCCGCGCACCTACCGCGGGCGCTCGGTCGAGGACCTGATCCCCGTGATCCAGCGCGAGCTCGGCGCCGAGGCGATCGTCGTGCGCCGGCGCGAGGGGCTCACCGGGGGAGTGCTCGGCTTCTTCCAGCACCCGTTCGTCGAGATCGAAGCGATGCGCGGCACGCCGCGCGTGGACGTCTACGACGAGCAGGAACCAGCCACGCCCGCTCCCGTGCAGCCGACCGTGCAGCCCCCGCTCGCGGCGGCCGTGCCCGCGGTGCAGCCGCCGCCTGTGCAATCCCTGCAGCCACCGCCTGCGCAGCCGCTCGCGGCCACCCCATCGACCCCCGCGCCGCCGTCTTCCGCGTCTCGGGCTCCCGCGCCCAGCCCAGCGCCCTGGACTCCCGCGCCCGCGCCCGCCCCGGCGTTCGAGCAGCCGTCCGCGCCGGCGCCAGCTGCGCCCGCGCCGTCTCCCGCGCCCACCCTTCCGCCGCGCCCCGCCTTGGGCTACCGGGTGGCTGCGCTCGCGCCCCAGCCCGCACCCGCCAAACCGCCGCCCGCGCCGGCCCCGCCTCCCGCGGCCGAGTCGGGCAGCGCGTACGTGACCGCGCACCTGGCCGCGCTCGCGCGCGGCGACCGCGCGCGCCCGCGCAGGCGCGAGCCGCTGTACAGCACCCCGGCTCCCGTACCCCCGCCTGTGGGCCAGCGTCCGCCGGCGGGTGAGCGTCCGTCTGTGGACGAGCGCCCGCAGGCCGTCGAGCCGCCGACAGCGAGCGAACGCCAGCCGAGCGGCGAGCTCCCGCGCGAGCCGCACACGTGGAGCAGCGACTATCAGGAGCTCGCGCCGAGCGACGTGCCCGAGCTGTTCCCGCCCCCACCCGCGCCCGCGTCGCGGCCCGGGGGGAGCGAGCGACGCGTGGTGGCGCCCGGCTCGAATACGCGCGCACGCACGGGCGTCTCCAGGAGCCTGCAGCGCTACGGGATCAGCGAGCAGCTCGCCGAGGAGCTGATCGACGGGGCGAGCGCGCACGCGCTCGCGCTCGCGCCCCGCTCGGGGATGGCGCACGCGGTGCGCGCGACGCTCGCGCAGCGGATCCCCGTCGCGCCGCCGCTGCCCGCGAAGGGCGCGGCGATCGTCGTGGTGGGCGCGGGCGGCGCCGGCAAGACGACCTGCTGCGTAGCGCTGCTGGGCGCCTACCGCAAGAGCAGCTCGCTGCCCGCGAGCTTCGCCACGATCGCGCGTGGGGGCGAGCGCGAGGAGCTGCGCATGATCCTCAGCCCGTACATCATGAAGCCGACCCCCGCGGGCACGCCGCGCGCGCTGCGGGCGCTGCGCAAAGCGCGCAGCGAGGGCCTGGCGGTGCTCGACACTCCCAACCTCTCCCCCTCCGATCGCGCCGGAATCCGTGAGCTCGCGGGGGTGCTCGCCGAGCTGAAGCCCGAGCGCGTGGTCGTCGCGCTGCCCGCCACGCTCGGCCCCACCGCGGCCGCGCAGCTGCTGCAAGCGATGCGCCCGCTCGGCGCCAACTCGCTCGCCGTCACGCACGCCGACGAGACAGACCAGATCGGCGTGGCGGTCGAGGCCGCGTGCCGCTTCGCGCTCGCCCCCGAGTACATGCTCGATCGCGGTCGCAGCGGCGGGTGGCGGCTCAGCCGGGTCGATCCCGCGGGCCTGGCGGCGAGGTTGCTGGCATGAAGTTCCCCGGTACAGGCGGTCGCGGCAAGGGCGAGAAACCGAGCGAGCCGGTCGAGCTGCCCGAGCGCTCGGCCGACGTCACGCTCGTCCCCACCGGCGGCGCGAGGATTCCCGCGCGCGTGCTCGAGTCCGAGCAGGGGATGCTGCTGGTCGCGATCATGGTACCCAGCGAGCCGCTCAGCCCCAGGCAGCTCGAGGCGCTGGTGCTCGAGTTCAACGACGCGCAGGGACGCTCGCACCTGATGGGGACCGCCTCCATCGAGGACCCCTCCGACCCGGACGTGCTGCGGATCGTCGACCCGCGCTCGCTCGACGTCGTCCAGGAGCGCGAGTACGTGCGCATCAAATCGGCGCGCCCCGCGATCGTGTTCGGCGGTCCCGACCTGGCCCAGATCAACAGCTACACGATCGACATCAGCGGCGGCGGCTTCCTGCTGGCGGCCGACATGCTCAAGGTCGGCGACCAGGTCCACTTCCAGATCGATCTCACCGCCGGCGAGCGGCCGATCAGCGGCACTGGCAAGGTCGTGCGCATCGACGCGCGCGGGCGCCGCGGGGTCGTCTTCGACGACATCAAGGACCTCGACCGGCGCCGTCTGATCCGCTACATATTCGAGTGCCAGCGCGCCGAGCTGCGCCTGGGTCTGGAGGCGGACCACCATGGCGAGTGAGGACGTGCAGGAGCCGCAGAAGAAGGGCAAAGGCAAGGACAAGGCCGCCAACGAGTCCGCCAAGGCCGCCAAGGCCGACAAGAAGGGCGGCAAGGGCGCGGACCTCGCCGCCGCACAGGCCGACGGGCCGAACGTCGCCGCGCACCCGCGAGCCGCCCGTGGGGTCGCACGCGCCAAGGGCTGGGGCGGGCTGGTCGGCTTCCTGCTCGGCGGGTACCTCTCGCTGCCGACCAACACGATCGCCGCCGCCGGCCTGCGCGCGCTGCTGGCGGGCCTCGCCTGCTACGTGGCCACCTGGGCGGGGGCCGTGTTCCTGTGGCGCCGGCTGGTGATACTCGAGCTCAAGGGGCGCCAGCACAAGCTGCACGCCAGCCAGGCGCGCAGCGCGCGCCGCGAGCTGGCGCCCGCCCCGATCTCGGCCGAGCGCCAGCAGGCGAGGACACCCGCGTAGATAGGGACAGCACGACCATGGAATCGACCATCTGAGACTGAGAGGCAGCGGTGGACCCGATTCATCCCATCACCCCCGGTCCCACGCCGATCTCCGCGCGGCTGCCCGTGCAGCCGCTGGAGCGGATCACGCGCGAGCGCGACCGGCCCTGGCGCGAGGAGCAGCGGCGCAGACGGCGCGAGGCGCCTTCTGCGACGGAGCTCGCATCGTCCCCGGAGGGGGAGCGCGACGACGACGATGGCGGCGAGCGCCCGCACGTCGACGTGCGCGTCTGAGCCCCCGCGGCACGCGCTTAGGAACCGGCGCGGCCGCGCGCCCAGCTGCAGGAATCCGTGCCGGGGCAGGGAATCCCGCTGAACGGCGAAAAACCAGCCTCAAGTTTCCCCGTACGCTGACGATAATCGGCGTGGGTCGACACGGAGTCGGCCTCGGGACCTCACCGAAAACGTCATCAAGGAGATGAACGCATGCCCCTAACGATCAACAGCAACCTGGAGGCGATGAACGCCTCGAGGAACCTGAACAACACCGAGAACATGCTCGCGCAGTCGATGCAGCGCCTGTCCTCGGGTCTCAAGATCAACTCGGCCGCCGACGACGTTGCCGGCTACGCGATCAGCGAAAGCCTCCAGAGCCAGGTCAACGGCCTGCACCAGGCGTCCGAAAACATCCAGGACGCGGTCGCCCTCGCGCAGACCGCGCAGGGAGCGCTGAACGACGTCAACACGATGCTCCAGCGCATTCGCGAGCTCGCCGTGCAGTACTCCAACGGTACGACCTCCGAAGAAGACCAGAAAGCGATCATCTCCGAGGTCGCGCAGCTCACCGGCGAGATTAAGCGCGTCGGCGAAACGACCCAGTTCAACGGCAAGAACCTGCTGAACGCGGCTGAAACGATCCGCTTCCAGGTCGGCGCCAACGACGGCGAAGGCATCAGCGTCACCACCGTCAAACTGTACGAATCGATCGCCACGAAGATCGACTCGGCTACGCTCGGGGAACGCCTCACCACGACGCTCACCGAAGCGGAAAAAACCGAAATCAAAGGCGTGGAAGAAGAAGTCTCCACCAAGCGCGAAGAAATCGGTCACCTCGAAGGTGAAGTCAAACGAGGCGAAAAGAAAGCCGAAGAAATCGCCGGCGAAAAGAAAACGCTGAACGAAGAAATCGAAACAAAAGAAAAAGAAATCACCGCGAAATACGAAGGTCCGAAAGCGGCGACTGGACTGAAAGAACTCAGCGAAGCGATCGCCAAAGTCTCTGGCCTCGCCGGTGAATTCGGTGCCGTCCAGGACCGCATTCAGTTCAGCCAGTCCAACCTGGAAGTTTACAGCCAGAACCTCTCATCGGCTGTGAGCGCGCTCGACGACGTGAACATGGCCACGGAAATGACCAACTTCACGAAGGACGAGGTGCTTCAGCAGGCCGGTGTGGCGATTCTCGCGCAGGCGAACCAGCTGCCTAACGCGACGCTGAAACTTCTCGAATAAGCAGCCCAGCTGCTCCACAACTTCCTCAGCGGTGGCGCCCTGCGACGCCACCGCTGCAGTGAAGCTCGTCTGACCGTGACCGATCTTCGATCGGTCGCCCCGGGCAGGCGGGTCATAACGCTTCGAGCGGTCCGCGAGGTCCGGCGGAGCCACATACCGCCGCTTCATCGAGGGAACGGTGGTTCGAGCGGGCGGCGACGGCCGCCCGCTCTGCGTTAATTGCTGGCGGCCTGCTTACGCTAAGCGAGCGATCAAAAGATCGACGTCTGGCTAGTGTCGCTGACACGCCGCAGCAGAAAATCCCTGAACTTCGGGGCGGTGTATTCATATTGGCCCTTCCGAATCCGGTAGAGCACGCCACTGTCGACAAGCCGGCCCAGCAGGACGTTGACGTTCGCCGGTGTCTTGCTAATCGCTGCGTTTAGATCGGCAACCACTAGCGGGGGATACGCGCAGTCAGCGCTAGCGAGCAGCACATCCTGCTCCGCTGGCGTGAGCGTGGCTACTCGCGGGTCGTAGAAGTCGAGGTCAAGTCGCCGGTAGATCTCAGGACGGGCCGCATCGAGGAGCCGCTCGGTGAGCTGGTCGACTTCCGCCGTGTCGGCGGCATCCCACAGCTCAGCACCCCAAAGCTGCAGGAAGTACGGATAGCCCTCGACTTCTTCGATAACGCGCGCGACAACCTCCGGCTCGGCTACCACTGTGGACCCGGCTAGCGGACGGATGAGAGCGTCCTTTGCATCATCTGGGCCGAGCGACCCAATCTCCTCGCCGCGGAACATCCGCTCGGTATAGGACCGCGCGCGAAGCAGGTTGCCAGTGAGGGTAGGCAGTCCGCAGAGCACCATTCCGATTGGCAATTCGGCCTTCTGGAGCGACGAGACGGCGGCTATGAGCAGGGACAGCGGGTGTTGGCCAGACGCTCGGTTCTCGTCGCGGATAACCTGGACCTCGTCAAGCAGAAGCATTAGACCGTCCTTGCCGTGAGAGACGACACTCTCGACAGTCTCGAACAGTGCGCGCGACAAGTCCTCTCGGGTGGTGCTTGCGCCAGGCTCATAGGTCATTTGGAACTCTCCCCACCCGATGCCGAGGGTTCCCGCCTTTCGCGCTGCCCCGCCGACAGCGCTCTTCAGCCTCTCTACCCGCGAGATCTCCTCGCGTGCTGCTTTGAGTGCAGCCATCAACGCAGCCGAGACTCCGTCGTCTGTGTTGTGGCCGGGCTGAAACTCGAGGAATGCGGTGGCCCAGCCCATCTCCTGGGCCACCACCCGGAACTCGCCGAGGAGCACCGTCTTGCCTACGCCACGGAGTCCCGTGAGCCGGATGTTGGCGGGCTGCTCAGGAGCGGCGCGAACGACCGATCTAAATCGCCGTAGCGATTGGTCCCGGCCCGCTAGGTACAGCGGCTTCGTCCCCACACCGGGGCGATAGGGGTTCTTTCCCAAAGGTGGGGACATAACAGAACATATGATAACAAGGCCAATCTTAAGGGAAGTATCTTTATATGTCCTGCTTCGGGCTCAACCGCCCCGCCTCCCTGCCGATTACCGGGGGCGATGTCCCTCGAGGCCACGCTCGAACGCGTATCCGCGATCAGGGTCGCGCTCGCCGACCCCGCGGCGCTGGTTGGCAAGGGCGGGCCGACGACGGGAGGTACGGAAGGCCCGTCCGCGGGTTCGTCGTCGTTCGCGAGCGCGCTCAGCCAGGCGAGCGCCGGCTATAAAAGCTCCACGACGGACCCCACCGCCTCGGCGGCCGCGATGCTCGAGGGCGCCGACCAGTCAGCGGTCGGCCTCGGCTCGGCTGCCGGCGGCCTCGCGGCGGGTGGCGGGTTGCCCGGCGCGAGCGCGTCGACCAGCCCGAGCGTCCTCAGCTCAGCCTATGCGCCGCCGAGCCTCAACGGCGTGGTGGGCTCCGAAGCGCTGTCACCGGCGAACCTCGCCAACCAGGAGTCCCCGGGCGCGCGCATCGTGGCGATCGCAGAAAGCCAGCTCGGCCAGACAGAGCAGCCGCCCGGCTCCAACGAATCGCCCGCGATCGCGCAGTACCGCGGCGCGACCGCCGGGGCGGTCCCGGGAGAGCCATGGTGCGCGTACTTCGCCTCGTGGGTCGCACGCCAGGCGGGTGAGCCGATCGGCGAAGGCGGTCAGGGCGCGGGCGCGGTGTCGCAGGTGTGGTCGTGGGCGCAGAGCGCCGGACGGGCGATCCCCAACGGCCCGGGTGTGATGCCGCAGCCGGGCGATCTGATCGTGTTCGGCGGCGA
>Ga0116215_1000178_pt1 | contig 52565 bp, 45 predicted proteins | sample Sb_taG_7_FD_89698 | JGI IMG/M metagenome (GOLD analysis project Ga0116215, IMG submission 89698) | Peat soil microbial communities from Weissenstadt, Germany - Sb_50d_2_FS metaG | ecosystem: Environmental > Terrestrial > Soil > Wetlands > Peat | place: Germany: Weissenstadt | collected 2010-09-21
CCAGCCCGCGGAAGAACGCCCTGCCGGCGGTGGCGCCGTACAGCACGGTGTTGCCGACGATCACGTTCTGCTCGGCGATGAAGTGCTCGCCCATGCCCTCGCGCGGACGGATCGCGAATACGCCGCCGGAGAGTCCCTTGCCGGCGTAATCCTGCGCGTCGCCACGCAGGGTGAAGGTGACACCGGGAGCGAGCCAGCCGGCGAAGCTCTGCCCGGCCGAGCCCTCGAAGTCGACCACGATCGAGTCTTCCGGCAGGCCCTCGGCGCCGTGAACCTGCGCGACGTGGCTGGAGAGGATGCCGCCAACGCAGCGGTTGCGGTTGCGGATCGGCAGCTCGAGCTCAACGTGCGGGGGCCCCGTCAGCCGTCCATCGCCTGTCGGGCCGCCGGCACGGGTGCGCAGCACCGGCTCGGCGAGCTCGACGAGCTCCCAGTCGAGCGCGTCCTGCAGCACCTCAGGCGGCGCTTCCACGCGTCTGCGCGGCGGAGATGTGGAGCCCTCCCCACCCAGCTCGACGTGCGTGAGGATGTGGCTGAGGTCGACGCCGCGCGCCTTCCAGTGCTCGATCGCCGTACTCACGCCGAGCAGATCGACGCGGCCGGTCGCCTCATCCAGCGAGCGCAGGCCGAGCGAGGCGAGGATCTCGCGCACCTCCTCGGCGACGAAGAAGAAGAAGTTGACGACGTGCTCGGGCGTACCCTTGAAGCGCTTGCGCAGCTCGGGGTCCTGCGTGGCGATGCCCACCGGGCAGGTGTTCAGGTGGCAGGCGCGCATCATGATGCAGCCGGTCGCGATCAGCGGTCCGGTCGAGAAGCCCATCTCGTCGGCGCCAAGCATCGCTGCGATCACCACGTCGCGGCCGGTCTTCAGCTGTCCGTCGGTCTGCACGACGATGCGCGAGCGCAGGTCGTTGAGCAGCAGTGTCTGCTGCGTCTCAGCCAGGCCGATCTCCCAGGGAACCCCGGCCGCCTGGATCGAGGACAGCGGCGAGGCGCCCGTGCCGCCGTCGTGGCCGGCGATCAGCACGCGGTCGGCGTTGGCCTTGGAGACGCCCGCGGCGACCGTGCCGACGCCCACCTCGGAGACGAGCTTGACGGACACCTGCGCGCTGGGGTTCGCGCAGCGCAGGTCGTAGATCAGCTGCTTGAGATCCTCGATCGAGTAGATGTCGTGGTGCGGGGGCGGCGAGATCAGCCCCACGCCGGGGGTGGTGTGGCGGATCGAGCCGATGTACGCGTCGACCTTGTGCCCCGGCAGCTGGCCGCCCTCGCCCGGCTTGGCGCCCTGGGCCATCTTGATCTGTAGCTCGTCGGCGTTGACGAGGTAGTGGATCGTCACGCCGAAGCGCCCGGAGGCGACCTGCTTGATCGCCGAGCGACGGCGGTCGCCGTTGGCGTCCGGCGCGAAGCGCACGGGGTCCTCCCCACCCTCGCCCGTGTTCGAGCGCCCGCCGAGGCGGTTCATGGCGATCGCGAGCGTCTCGTGCGCCTCGCGCGAGATCGACCCGAGGCTCATCGCGCCGGTGCAGAAGCGCTTGACGATCTCGCTCGCCGGCTCGACCTCCTCGATCGCGATCGCGGATCGTCCAGCCGCGGCCGGGCCTGCGCCGATCTCGAGCAGGCCGCGCAGCGTGGCCTGGCGCGCTGCGTCCTCGTTGACCGCGCGCGCGTACTCGCGGTACTTCTCATACGCCGGGCTCGAGCGCACCTCGTCGTAGGCCTCGCGGTCGCCTTTCAGCGCGGCGGCGACGTTGCCGTTCGCCGCCCGCACGGCGTGCTGCACGAGCGCGATCGTCTCCGGGTTCCAGATGTGATGCTCGCCGTCGCGCCGCCACGCGTACACGCCGCCGACCGGCAGCAGCGAATCGTGCGGGCGCGGATAGGCGCGGGCGTGGCGCTCGAGCGCCTCCGTGGCGAGCACCTCCATGCCGACGCCGCCGACGCGCGAGGCGGTGCCCGTGAAGTGGGCGTCGATCAGCTCGCGCTCGAGGCCCACCGCCTCGAATATCTGCGCCGCCCGGTAGGACTGGATCGTGGAGATGCCCATCTTGGAGATCGTCTTCAACAGCCCTTTGCCGATTGCTTTGACGTAGTTCTGGGCGGCTCGCTCGAGCAGCTCGTTGAGCTCCTCGGGCGCCGGCGGACGCGCCGCGCCGTCCTCGCCGCCCACTGCGATGCGCCCTTCGACGACCATCTCGTCGAGCGTCTCGAGCGCCAGGTAGGGGTTGATCGCGCTCGCGCCGTAGCCGATCAACGTCGCGAAGTGGTGCACCTCGCGCGGCTCGCCCGACTCGAGGATGATGCCCGCGCGCAGGCGCGTGCCCTCGGCGACGAGATGGTGCTGGGCGGCGGCGATCGCCAGCAGCGAGGGGATCGGGGCCCGCAGGAGACCCATCTTGCGGTCGGACAGGATGATGATGTTCACGCCGCGGGCGATCTCCTCGTGCGCCTGCGCGCAGATCCGCTCGAGCGCGCGGCGCATGCCGGCTGGGCCCTCGGCGACCGGCCAGGTGATGTCGATCGTCTCGGCTTTGTAGACATCGTGTTTGACGTTGCGCAGCGTCTCGAGCTCGCGGTTGAGCAGGATCGGCTGGTCGAGCAGCAGCTTGTGGGCGTGCTCGGGGGTCTCGTCGAGCAGGTTGCGCTCGTTGCCCAGGGTCGTCGCCAGGCTCATCACGATTTCCTCGCGGATCGGGTCGATCGGCGGGTTGGTGACCTGCGCGAACAGCTGCTTGAAGTAGGAGAACAGCGGCGGCGCCTGGTCGGAGAGCACCGCCAGCGAGATGTCGTTGCCCATCGAGCCGACCGGCTCGGCGCCGTCGCGCGCCATCGGCGCGAGCAGCACCCGCAGGTCCTCCTGGGAGTAGCCGAACGCGCGCTGGCGCACGTGCAGAGGCTGGTCGGACAGCGTCACCTGTTCGGAGGAGGGCAGGTCGGCGAACGGGACCGCGTTGCGCGCATACCACTCGCCGTACGGATGGCGGGTGGAGACCTCGCGCTTTACCTCCTCATCCTCGACGATGCGCCCGCGCTCGAGATCCACCAGGAACAGCTTGCCCGGCTGCAGCCGTCCGAGTCGACGCACCTGCTCGGGCGGGATGTCGAGCAGGCCGGACTCCGAGCCGAGCACGACGTAACCGTCGGTCGTCTCCACCCACCGTCCCGGGCGCAGGCCGTTGCGGTCGAGCGTCGCGCCGACGACGCGCCCGTCGGTGAACGCCACCGACGCGGGCCCGTCCCACGGCTCCATCAGGCAGGAGTGGAACGCGTAGAAGCCCTTCAGGTAGTCGGGCAGATCGTCGCGGTCGCGGTAGGCCTCGGGGATCATCATCATCGCCGCGTGCGGCAGCGAGCGGCCGGCGAGCATCAGCAGCTCGAGCACGTTGTCGAACGTTGCCGAGTCGGAGTTGCCGGCGGTGACGACCGGCAGGATCTTCTGCAGATCGTCACCGAACAGCTCGCTGCGCAGCTCGGACTCGCGCGCGTGCATCCAGTTGACGTTGCCCATCACCGTGTTGATCTCGCCGTTGTGGCAGATCACGCGGTAGGGGTGGGCCAGCTCCCAGCTGGGGAAGGTGTTGGTCGAGAAGCGCGAGTGCACGAGGGCGAGCGCGCTCTTGGTGCGCTCGTCGCGCAGGTCCGTGTAGAAGGCTGCCAGCTGGTAGCTGATCAGCATGCCCTTGTAGTTGATCGTGCGCGAGGAGCTCGACACGACGTACAGGCCGGGCTCTTGCACGGTGAGATCGCTGATCCGCCGGATCACATACAGCTTGCGCTCGAACGCGTCGCGGTCGAGCTCGAGATCGAATCCCCGCCCACCCTCCGCGCCGACGAACAGCTGGCGGATCACCGGGCGGCACGCCGCCGCCACCTCGCCGGTCTGCGTCTCATCGATCGGCACGTCACGCCACCCGAGCAGCCGTTGGCCCTCCTCGCGCACGATCCGCTCGAGCAGGGCTTCATGCCGCTGGCGAGCTGCGTGATCGGTTGGCAGGAAGCACATCAGCACGCCGTAGCGACCGGGCGCCGGCAGCTCGAAGTCGACGACCGCGCGCAGCAGCTCATCGGGCATCTGCATGAGGATCCCCGCGCCGTCGCCCGTGCAGGAGTCAGCGCCGGTGGCGCCACGATGCTCTAGGTTCTCCAGGGCCGTGATCGCCCGCGCAATCACGTCGTGGGTTGGCTTGTTGTCAAGGCGCGCGACCATGCCCACGCCGCACGCGTCGTGCTCGAAGCGGGGGTCGTAGAGTCCGACGGCCTGTGGCGGCTGCTTGGTGTACGAATTCATGGCAGTGCTCCGTTGAGGCGGTGCATCCCGCGCAGAGGGTGGGCAGACCACTTTGCGGGCATGCCCACGGCGGCGCAGGCAGGCGGGCACCTGAGGTGGAGCCGAAAGCGTAGCAGTGCGGAGAAGCCGCAAACTCGCCGTTCGCGCAATTTTTCGCTGGCGCAAACCGACCGGCTCATGCGAAGCTGAGGGGTCTATCCGGCGAGCTCCGCTGCCACCGGATCGCCCGCCGCATGCTCGCGCAGCGTCTCCTCCTCGCCCCAGGAGCACAGCCCCGTCCTGCCGGGGCAGGCGAGGCACAGGCCACGGTGGGGATTGGGGCTGACGGTGTAGCCGCGCGCGCGGGCGCGGGCTACACGTACCGCCAGTCGCTCTTCCAGCGAGGCGCGCTCTGCCGCCTGGTAACGCACGGTGACCCACTCGTGCGGGCGTTCCAGGAACCAGTGAACGATCTCCACGCTCGCCGCGCCGCCGCGCAGGACCGCCAGCGCGTACAGCACGCGCTGGATGCCGTACTCGCGTTCGACCAGCGCATCCAGATCGACGCCCGGGGCGACCCGGTCGCTCTTGTAGTCGATGACCGCGAACGCGCCGTCGCCCTCGTCGGCGAGCAGGTCGATCACGCCGTTGACCAGCGACCGCTCGCCGGCCGGCGGGATGCCCGCCAGCGAGAACGCGAACGGATGCTCGCGCCGCAGGCTGCGCGCGCCCGCAAGGCGCCCCATGAGCGCGGCCGCGCCCGCCCGCTCGATCAAGCCCGCGATCTCCCCCGCCTCGCGCCCGTCGACGCGCAGGCCGAGCTCGCGCGCGAGCTGCGCGACACGCTCCGGCGAGGGCGCGCTCGGGCGCACGGGCTCCAGCGACTCCATCAGCCGATGAACCAGCGTGCCCCGCGCCCGCGCCTCCAGGCCTGCGTGGGCGGGATCGGCCCGCGCGGCCGAGCGGTCCTCGCTGAAGCCGAGCGCGCGTTCCAGATAGAAGCGATAGCCGCAGCGCTCGAGCTCGCTCACAGACGTGTAGCTCAGTGTCGTCAGCTCGGGCACGCCGGGCGTCTCAGGCTCTGGCAAGGGCGGCGTCGCGAGCTCCGGTACGCCTGGCGCAGCACGTATAGACGATGGCGCACCTTCCGCGAAAATGGACAACTGCCCCCCGGCCTCCTGCGAGGACAACCGCTCGCCGGCCGCCTGCGAAGACAACCGCTCGCCGGCCTCCTCGAACAACTGCTCCCCGACCTGCCCCGTGGACGACGACCGCTCCCCGACCTGCCCTACCTCCGCCTCGCGGTGATCATCGAGCCGCAGGACGCTGCCCACGTTGAGCGGCGAGCTGAGCCGGCAGCGGACGCTGGTCGAGCTCCCGGCTCCGAGGGGAAGATCGTGGACCGCCACCCCGGCCTGCAGCAGCCGCGGCAGATCGGCGACGAGTGCAGGGCCGAGCCAGGAGATCACGGGGGCCGCCGCTCGCGCCTGCGTGCGGCCCTGGAAGTCGAGCGAGCCGCTGAGCAGCAGCCGCTCGCGCGCGCGGGTCATGGCGACGTACATGATCCTGTCCTCCTCCTGCGCTTCGCGCTCGCGGCGCTCGCGGCAGAGCTGCTCGTAGTCGAGTGCTGGGCTGGAAGCGGCGCCGTCGAGGCGCACGAGGCGCAGGCCCAGGCGCTCGCCGTCGACGAGCAGGTCGGGGGTCTGCGTGTTGGGCTGGCGGCCGAGGTCGGCGAGGCACACGACGGGGAACTCGAGGCCCTTGGCGGCGTGGATCGTCATCAACCGCACGGCGTCCGCATCGACCCCCTCCACGGGCGCGTCGGGCTCGACCTTGACGGCGTCGCGCAGATGCGCAACGTGGTCGAGGAAGGCGCGCAGGTCACGCCCTTCGCTGGCTTCAAAGCGGCGCGCGAGGCGCAGCAGCTTGTGCACGTTCGCGAGCCGTCGCTCACCGGCATCGAGTCCAAGCACGTGCTCGCGGTAGCCGCGGCCCTGCACCGCGCGCTCGATCAGCTCGCCGATCGTCCGCCGCGCCGCAGTGGCGCGCTCTGCCGCCAGCCACGCGCAAAACTCGCCGAGCGCCGCGCGATCGCCCGGCGCGAGCCCGAGCTGCAAGGCTCGATCGCCCTCGGCGGTTGCGTCGAGAGCTGTCTGCCACACCCCGCTGTCGCGGTCTCGGGCGGCCTGCGCCAGCAGCGCCAGGCAGTCACGGGAGCATCCCCCTAACGGTGAGGCGAGCGCCGAGTAGAGCGCGAGCTCGTCGAGCGGATTGGCGATCGCCCGCAGATAGGAGAGCAGGTCGATGACCTGCTCGTGCTCCCAGAAGGCCCCCACGGCCGCCAGGGTGCGCAGACCGCGCTGCTGGAGCGCGCGCTCGAACACTTCGAGGTCCGCGGCGGCGCGCAGCAACACCACCACGTCCCCCGCCCTGGCGTGCCCGTCGTGCACCAGCTCGGCGACCCGCTGGGCTAGCAGCCGCGCCTCAGCCTGACGCCAGAGTTGGGCTCGCGGCAGCCCGGCGGCGATCGCCTCGGCCAGCTCCTCTCGCTCCTCCCAGCCGTTGACGCTCGTCAGCAGCAGCTCGACCTGCTCGCCGCCGTCGGCCTGCGCGTCGATGCGCCCGGCGATCAGCGGCGTGTAGCTGGCGAAGCGCTCCGCGAACGCCGCGTTGACGACGTCCAGCAGCGCTGCATGGCTGCGGAAGTTACGCGTCAGCGACAGGGTCCCGCCGCGCTCGCCGAGCTCGACCCGGCGCGCGCGGAACAGGCTCACGTCGGCGTGCCTGAACCCGTAGATCGACTGCAGCTCATCACCGACGGTGAACAGGTTGCGGCGGTCGAGCGCGGCGAGGATGTCGAGCTGACGCGGGTTGGTGTCCTGGAACTCGTCGACCATCAGCAGCTCGAAGCGCTGAGCCCATGTTTCACGCACGCGCTCGCGCTCGAGCAGCAGCTCGCGTGTGAGCAGCTCCAGATCGTCGAAGTCCGCGCCCGCGCGCGCCCGCTTGAGCTGCTCGTAGGCATCTCCGAACCGGCGCAGCAGCTCATCGAGCCGCGCGCACGCCGCGGCTGCATCGAGGTCCAGCCCGCTCGGCTCGGCATCGGGCGCGGCCCCACCGAGTGTCGGCACGGGCAGCCGTGGCAGGCGCTGACCGCGGCTGCGCAACTCGTCGTAGACCTGTTCGACCATCGCGCGCACGCGGTCAACGCTGTAGGCCGCCAGCAGGTCCACCGCGGCGCTGTCCCCGCCGGCGAGGAAACCCTCGAGCGCAGCGGCGAACGCACGTCCACGCAGACGCGCGGCGAGGCCCTCGTCGATGATCGCGAACTCGGGGTCGAGCCCGGCCGCCAGCGGGTGCGCGCGCAGCAGCCGCGCACAGAAGCCGTGGAACGTGCCCACGAACGCCGCCTCGGTGTCGCGCGCGGCGTCGCGCTCGCCCAGCTCGAGCAGGCGCGCCCGGACCCGCGCGCGCAGCTCGCCGGCCGCGCGCTCCGTGAACGTGATCGCGAGGATCTTCCCGGGCGGGATGCCGTCCTCGCGCACCGCCCTGACGAAGCGCTCGACGAGCACGGAGGTCTTGCCGCTTCCCGCCGCCGCGGACAGCAACAGCGGCTCAGACCGGCGCGCGACCGCCTGCTCCTGCTCTGCGGTCAGGCTCCTCACGGGCTCGCCGTCTCGCGTGCGCGGCACTCAGCGCGTGCCATGGCCGCAGCGGCATATCGCCGGGTACATGCACCCGCCCCTGAAGGCGCATGTCTGGGGTCGCGCCTGCAGCTCGCCGCGGCCGGCCTCGGCTGCGACCTCGCGCGCGGCGGCGAGCGCCTGCTCGAGCAGCTCGCGCACCTGCGCGTGCTCACGCACATCCGAGCTCACGCAGTCGAGCTCCAGCTGCGCGTCGGCGTCGAGCACGCCGCGCGGGCGCAGGTCCTCGCCGGCGAGCGGTTGATAGAAGCCGCCGACGGCCTGCACGTGCAGGAGCTCTTCGACCGCGCGCATGTACAGCGCCACCTGCAGCTGACCGTCCTTGATCCAGCGCGCGCTCGCGGGCGCGCGCGCGCCCTTGTAGTCGTAGACGACCGCATCGCCGTGCTCGCCCACGTCGACGCGGTCGATCCGCCCTCGCAGCTTCACTCCCCCACCGAGATCGAGCGCTGGCAGGCGCTCCGTGCGGCCGTCCTGGCCGCGCTCCCCCTCCCCCTCCCCCTCCGGGGACGATGCGTCGTGCGCGTCGAAGCCAAAGGCGAGCTCGAGCTCGCTCGGTTCCAGGGGGCTGTCCGCAACCGCCGCGTGCTCCAGGTAGCGCTCGAGGTCGGCCTGCAGGCGCCTGCGCACGGCGATCCGGCGCTCGGGCGCCACCGACAGCGGATGCCGCGCCTCGTTGTCAGCCAGCGCACCGGCCAGCAGCTCCCGCGCCTGCCCGAGCACCGCGGGCGTCAGCCTGGCCCTGCCGGTCTCGCGCCGCAGGCCTTCGAGCGTGTCCTTCAGCGCCGCGTGCGCGAGCCCTCCGCGCGCGAGCGGCTCGGGATCCGGATCGATCGTGTCCGGGTGGAGCATTCGATCGACGAACCAGCTCACCGGGCAGCCGATCCAGCGCTCGAGCGAGGACGCTGACCATACGCGTGCACGCAACGACGCCAGCACGCGCTCGTCGCGCAGCGTGCCGGCGATGGTCACGCCAGCCTGCGGCTGACCGCGTGGGGAGGGATCCTGATCAGCCAGCGAGCATGTGGGCTCGAGCCCGTCGCATCGTCCCCGGAGGGGGAGGGAGACCGCGCCGAGCACTCGGATTGCCCGCTCGTGCCACAGGCTCTCGTCGAACAGGTCGCACACATCGTCGACGAACAGCGAGCGCGGGCTCGCCTGGCCGTCGTCGTCGGCCGCGTGCCAGCTCAGGAACAGCCGCTCCCGCGGGCGCGACACGGCCGCATACAGCAGGTAGCGCTCGGCCGCCAGCTGGCCGGCGGGCGATCGCTGCGCCGGATCGCCGAGCCGGAGGCCGGAGACCTCCGCGAGGCTCCGGCGCTCATCCTCGGTGAAGAGCGCCTGCGGGCGCGAGCGCGCTGGGAACACGCCTTCCTGCAGGCCGCACACGAACAGCGCGCGCACCCGCCGTGCCCGCAGCGCCAGCGGGTCGAGCACCGCGACGCGCCCGCCTGACGGTTCAGCGGCGACCTGCCCGCCGGACTGCTCCAGACGCGCGAGCGTGCGCGCCAGCTCGCCCGCGGTGGCGGGAGCCAGCTCGGGCGCGATGCGAGCGAGCTCGCGCAGCTCCGCAAGCGCGCGCCGTCCTGCCGTCAGCGCGCCCGCCTGCTCGAGCTCGTCGGGGGCGAGCACGGCGGCGCTCGCGCGCCTGGGGGCGCAGAACAGCCAGTGGAGCTCGCGCGCGGCGCGCTCGCACAGCGCTGTCGGGCCGCGCGCCTGCGCATCGTGCAGGCGGTCGATCGCGCGCAGCGGCCAGTGCCGCTCCTCCCACAGCGCTCTCGCGCGGGCGGCGTCGGCGACGCCCGTACGCCGGGCGCGCAGCTCCAGCCAATCGGCGAGCTCCGCGCGCTCGAGCAAGCCGGGCGCGCGCAGCCAGGCCAGCAGATCCTCGAGCTCGCCGGCCTGTCCACGCCCGTCAGGGCGTCGCGGCCCGTCGACCTGTCGTGGCCCGTCAGAGTGGGAGCGCTCGGGCTCCGGCACGCAGCGCAGCAGGCCCACCAGCGCCCTGCCTACCACCGTGTCGGAGAACGGCGTGCGGCGATGCAGCGCGAATGGGATCCCGGCCGCCGAGAAGACCTCCCGCAACAGGTCCAGATCGACGCCGCCGGGGCGCGCGAGCACGGCTATCTCCTCGGGCGCGATGCCCTCGCCGAGCAGCACGAGGATCTCGCCGGCTATCAGCTCGAGCTCGCCGCGCTCGCCGCCCCCCTCGAGCAACCGCACCGCCTGATCGGCCCCGACACGCCCCACCGGCTCCTCCCGCCCGACTCCGGCAGTGTCCGACTCGAACAGCGAGCGCTCGAGATGGCTCAAGGCCGTGCGCGCCGGTGGCGCGTAGTACTCGGCTCGCGCGCGCAGCCGTCGATGCTCACTGGCCAGCGGCGCGAGCGCGTGGAAGCTCGCGGCGCGCCCAGCGAATGCGATTCGTCCGGGCTCGTATGCCAGCGACACGGTGACCGGCGCGTCGAGGACGCCGCCGAGCGACTCGATCGCGTCCAGCTGCAGCGCGGTCAGGTCATCGAAGCCGTACACAAGCACCGGCGTGCCCCCCCACAGGGCGGGTTGGCGTCGCAGCGCGTCCAGCGCGCGCATCGCGCGCTGCTCGCCATCCACGCGACCGAGCCGCTCGAGCGTCGTGCAGTAGTCGGCGTACAGCCGCTCCAGATCGGGCTGATGCGCTCGGGGATGATCGTCGCGCCCGTCGAGCGCGCGCCAGTCAGACAGCGCCCGGCTCAGTCGCGCGGGCGTCGCCCGCCGCACGCGCAGCTCCGCGAACAGCTCTCCAAGCGCGCGTACGAACCCGGCGGATGTCGGTGCCCCGGCACGCGCCGCCAGCACCTCGAGCATCCGTTCGCGCGCGACGCCGGAGAGCAGCGGCCGATCGACCCCCGAGCGACGCACGAGCTCGCCGATCAGGCCGGCGAAGCGCTCCACGCGCACGCCCATCGCGACCCCCTCGCCTGCCAGCTCGCGCAGGTACAGGTCTGCGTCTGCACGCGTTGGCACGATCAGCAGCGGATCCTCGCCGTGGGCGAGGTGGCGGCGCATGGTGTCCATCAAGACCTGCGCCTTGCCCGCGTTCGCGGGGCCTGTGATCAGCGTGATGGGCATCGCATCCCATCGTTGCGCACCGGTCCGACGCGCTATGCGGCGCTGCGCGCCTGGACCGCCGCGTCCACCGTCTCAGCTCCGGGCTCGGCCTCCGGCGGCTTGGCGCCCTCCTTGGCCCACACCTCGTCGAACTCCACGCGCCATTTGCCCTCCTCGGTCTGGTTGAGCGCGAGGTGCGCGCGAAAGCTGCGTCCGCTACGGCCGCGAAAGCCGGTGACCGCCTGGGCGGTGTAGCCGGTCTTGATGAGCTCCTTCGCCACGGCCAGCGGCAGCGTCTTGCCGGCTTTGGCCTTCCAGATGACGAAGCCGCAGCCCGGATCGTCGCGCGCCCAGCACGAGTAGCCCTTGCGGTTCTCGACGATCTCGTGACCGCACACCGGGCAGGGACCCAGCCGCGCGCGCGGGATGCGCACGTCTTTGAGGGTCTCGTCGAGGGCTTTGACGGTCTCCTGAGCGAAGCCGGCGATGTCGGTCATGAACTGCTTGCGCGAGTCCTCCCCGCGCTCGATCTTGCCGAGCCGCTGCTCCCAGCTGCCGGTCAAGCCTGGGGAGGTCAGCGCGTGCTCGTTGAGCAGCCTGATCACGTTCAGCCCCTTCTCGGTGGCCACCAGCGCGCGCCCGTCGCGCTCGAGGTAGCCGACGGTGATCAGCCGCTCGATCATCGCCGCACGTGTTGCCGGCGTGCCGATGCCCGAATCCTTCATCGCCTCGCGCAGCTCGTCGTCGTCGACCAGCTTGCCGGCGGTCTCCATCGCCCCGAGCAGCGATGCGTCGCTGTAGCGCCGCGGCGGTTTGGTTTCCTTGCGCAGGCTCTCGATCTTGCGCGTCTGCACCTGCTCGTCCTGCACGAGCCGCGGGAGCTGCTGGTCGGTCTCCTCCTCGTCGTCGTCCTGCGCTCTCGCGTCCACGGCCTTGGCATCGGCTGCCACCTCGTCGTAGACGCCGCGCCAGCCGGGCACGATCAGAAGCTTGCCGCGTGTGCGGAACACGTGGCCCGCCTGAGTCTCTCGGGGTGCGCCGTCCTGCCCGCCGCCCGCGGCCGTCACGGTGGTCTCCACACGTGTGTTCTCGAACACCGCCTCGGGGTGCAAGACCGCGAGAAAGCGTCGCGCGGCCATGTCGAACACGCGCCTGTCGTCGGAGCCCATCTTCTCGAGGTTGTGCTCGGAGCGCGTGGGAATGATCGCGTGGTGGTCTGTGACCTTCTCGTCGTTGACCACGCGCGCGAGCGGCAGCGCGTCGAGGCCGCTGACGTACGCGGCGCCCTTGCGGTACTCCTCGTGCGCCCCCACGAGCTGCGCGATCGGCTTGATCTCATCGATCATGTCGGTGGTCAGGTAGCGCGAGTTGGTCCTTGGATACGTGAGCGCCTTGTGCTCCTCGTAGAGCCTCTGCGCGGCCGCGAGCGTGCGTTTGGCGGAGAACCCGTAGCGGTTGTTGGCCTCGCGCTGAAGCGTCGTGAGGTCGTAGAGCATGGGCGCTTTCTCGCGCTGCTCTTTCTTCTCCAGCTTGGTGATCGTCCCCGGCCTGCCCTCACAGGCAGCGACGATCGCCAGCGCCTCATCCTCGGTGCCGATGCGCGGACCTTTGGTCGCGCCGGGACTGCCCGGCGGGGCCTGGTAGTGGCCCACGTAGGCGCGCTCGGCGCCGGCCTGCTCGCCGTTCAGCGCCGCGGCGGCGAAGGTCGCGTCGACGAGCCAGTAGGGCTCGGGCTTGAACGCCTTGATCTCCTCCTCGCGGCGGGCGACGATCGCGAGCGTGGGTGTCTGCACGCGCCCGAGCGAGACGGCGCCGTCGAACGAGCTGCGCAGGCGGATGGTGGCCGCGCGTGTGGAGTTCATGCCGACGATCCAGTCGGCCTCCGAGCGCGAGCGCGCGGCCTGCTCGAGCAGCTGGTACTCGTCCGCCGGGCGCAGCGATGCCAGCGCGCTCTTCATCGCCGCGCTCGTCATCGAGTTCAGCCACAGCCGTTTGACGGGCTTCTTGCCTTTCGCCTTCTCGTACAGGTACGCGAAGATCAGCTCGCCCTCGCGGCCGGCGTCGCAGGCGTTGACCACCTCGCTGACGTCGTCGCGCCCGAGTTGTTTGGTGACCACAGTCATCTGCTTGCGCGAGCGCTCGTCGCGGACCTCGAGCTTGAAGCGCTCGGGCACGATCGGCAGGTCGGCCATGCGCCAGCTCTTGTATTTCGCGTCATACGCTTCCGGTTCGGCGAGCTGCACGAGGTGCCCGACCGCCCACGTGATCACGTGCTCGGGGCCCTCCAGGAAGCCCTCGCCCTTCTTGAACGGGCCCGGCAGCACGCGCGCGAGGTCCTGGCCCACGGAGGGCTTCTCGGCCACGAGCAGCGTCTTCGACATGGCGGTCAGCGTAGCGATCGCCCGTCGGGGCTCAGTCGCTCGTGCATGGACCGGTGCTCTCGCGGGCGCCTTCGCGCTGGTGCTGGTCGGCTTCGCGCAGCACCGAGGCGACCGTTTCGTTGGCCACTCCATAGCCGCCGCGCTGCCGGTCGCCGACGGTGGCGGCGAACACGGTCGTCAGCACACGACCATCGACGTCCACCAGGGGGCCGCCGGAGTTGCCGGGCCGCACGAGCCCGCGCAGCGGCGTGAGCACGCGCGACACGGGTCCCTGCCCGTATGCGTTCTGGGTGATTACCGCCTGCGTGCGCCCGATCCGTGCCGCCTGCACGTCGAACGGGCCGTTCTCTGGATAGCCGAGGATCGCGCCGGGCGCGCCCGACGGGGTTTCGGGGGCGAAGCGCAGCGAGGGCAGGCCGAGCCCCTGCACGCGCAGGACGGCGATGTCGTGCGTGGGGTCGAATGCGATCGCTTCGGCCGGCAGGCTCGGCGGCTGCCCGCCTGCCTCCACGGTCGTGTCCTGCTCGCCGGCGAGGACGTGCGCGTTGGTCACCACCACTTCCGGCTGCGCCACCCAGCCGGAGCCCTCGATCGCCAGCCCGCATGCTGTGCCGTCGACGCGCACGACGCTGCGCGCGGCGCCAACCACGCCGGCGGCATGGGCGATCGCGGGCTCGGGCGCCGCGACATCCGGCGAGGGGCCGTTGATCGACGGCAGCGGGTCCAGGCGCGCGAGCGCGTTCAGGATCGACCCTGACGGCGGCAGCACTTCGTTGAGCCTGCGCAGGATCGCCGAGCGCTGGATGTCGGCGCGCAGCTGTGCCTCCCCGGGCGCCTGCCCGGCGACGGCGGCTGTGATCCACACGATCCCCAGCGCGAGCGCTGCGCCGAGTGCCGCGCCGAGCACGCCGTCGAGCAGGCCGAAGCCGGGAACGATCATGATGCGCCGCAGCTTGAAGCCGACGCCCTCGAACCCACTCGCGAGGATCGCGCCGCCGAGCAGCGCGCCGAGCAGGCCGAACGCGGCCGCGTATGGCGAGGAGGAGCCCTGCGGGAGCAGCAGCGGACCGACGCGCGTTCCGAGCAGGGCGCCGAGCGCGAAGCCGCCGAACGACAGCACCCCCACGATGAAGCCCTGACGGAACCCGAAGAACGCGAGGACCGAGGCGAACGCGACAATTAGCCAGTCCAGCTGAGTCACCTGTCATGTTTTACAAGCTCCGTGAGTGAAAGCCGCAAGCAGCGCCTGCAACGCGCGCGACCCGTCCTCGTGCTCGCGGCCGTGGCGTTCGTCCTCGGCGCGGTGCTTGGCGCGCGTCACGGCGACTCGCCCGCGGACACGCTCGCCGACCGCTTCGTGGCGGCGTGGACGCACCACGACTACCTGTCGATGTACGAAGACATCAGCGCCTCCTCGCGGCACTCCACCTCGGCGGCCCAGTTCGCGAGCGACTATCAGCAAGCGCTGACCACGGCGACCGCAACCCGGCTGCAGATGATTGGCAAGCCGCACGGCACGCCGGGAGCTCGCGTGGCGGTGCCGGTGCGCGTCTGGACGCGACTGTTCGGCGCGCTGTCGCTGCAGTTCACCTTCAAGGTCCTCGAAAGCCCAGAAGCGGGCCCGCGCATCGTGTGGTCGCGCTCGCTCGCGTTCCCCAGTCTGCATCCCGGCGAGCTGCTCACTCGCCGTATGAGCCTACCGCGCCGGGCGACGCTGCTGGCGCGCGACGGGAGCGTGCTGGCTGCATCGTCCCCGGAGGGGGAAAGCCCGCCTGGCGATGCAGCCGCGCAGTCGACGGCATCGTCCCCGGAGGGGGAAGCGACGCGCAGCTCGCCGCTCGGCGACGTCGCGGCCGCGGTGCTCGGCACGATCGGGCCGGCGCCCGCGGCGCAGAGCCGAGCGCTTGAAGAACAGGGCGTGCCGGCGCAGACGCCGGTGGGTCTGAGCGGCTTGGAGCTCGCGCTCGACGATCGCCTGCGCGGCACCCCCGGCGGCGAGCTGCTGGCGGGAGAACGTCCGCTCGCGTATGCCACCTCCCATCCGGCGGCGGCCGTGCGCACCAGCGTCTCGCCGGCGCTGCAGCGCGCGGCGGTGAGCGCGCTGGGCGGCCAGCTCGGGGGGATCGTCGCGATCCAACCCTCCACGGGACAGATCCTCGCGGTGGCGGGCATCGGCCTCGACGGCCTGCAGCCGCCGGGATCGACCTTCAAGATGGTCACCACCACGGGTGTGCTCGCGGCGCACATCGCCACCCCGCGCACGGTCTTCCGGTACGCCACCTTCGCGACCTTGGACGGGGTCAAGTTGAACAACGCCAACGGCGAGGAATGCGGCGGCACGCTGGCGCTGGCGTTCGCCGTGTCGTGCAACTCGGTGTTCACCCCGCTGGGCGTCAAGCTGGGAGCGGCACGCCTGGTGTCCACGGCCGAACGGTTCGGCTTCAACCACGCGCCGGGGATCGCCGGCGCGGCCGAGAGCACGCTGCCGGCCGCCGATGAAATCCAGGGCGAACTCGACATCGGATCGACGGCCATCGGCCAGGGGCAGGTGCTCGCGACACCGCTGCAGATGGCGATCGTGGCGGCGACCGTGGCGGACGGCGGACGGCGCCCGCAACCGACGTTCCTCGCCGGCGAGCAGGGGTCACAGGTGCGCGTGATGAGCTCCTCGGTGGCGCGCACGATGCGCGAGCTGATGATCGGCGTGGTGCGCGAGGGCACGGGGACCGCGGCGGCGATCCCCGGGGTGACGGTCGCCGGCAAGACGGGCACCGCCGAACTGAAGACCGCCTGCACACCTTCGACGTCATCCCCGGAGGGGGGAACCAGCTCGGGCGAAGCGCACGCGCCAGCCAAGGAAGACTGCCCGAGCACCGAAAGCCAAGCCGCCAACACCGACGCGTGGTTCGCCGCGTTCGCCCCCGCGGTCCACCCGCGGATCGTCGTCTGCGTGATGCTCGTCAAAGACGGCGCCGGCGGCACCACCGCCGCGCCGGTCGCCAGGGAAGTGCTCGAAGCGGGGCTCGCGGAACGCTAAACGTCGAGCTCGGCTGAGGCCGTCTTCTGCGGTTCTTCGGGGTCGACGATCTTCAGCTCGAGCGGCCGGTTGTCCAGCGAGACGATCTGGATCTTGTACAGCAGCAGGGAGCCCTGCGCGGGATCGTCGTCGGCGGCGGTGCCGGGCACCGGCAGCTGGCCTTTGGCCGGGACCGTGCCGCCGCGGTAGGCGAACTGGTTGATCGCGTCTGGCACGAGCGGGCTGTAGATGTTTTCCTGGATGTCGCCGATCGTGACGCTCGTCGCCGCCGGATATGGATGGCTGCTGTTGTTGTAGACCTGCATGAACACCGCGAACCACTCCTGGCCGGGTCCGAGCTTGCGCTCTTCCGGCGACAGCCCCTGCAGGAAGGCGGCGTCTTCGCTGTTGGCAGGGTTCAGCTGGCGTGAGAGCTGGACCTCGTAGATCAGCGGGCCGACGTACAGGTACGGAGCGTTGGCGCCCGACTCGCCGGCGTAGGTGCCGGTGGTGACCCTGGTGTGCGATTCCCCGCAAGCGCTCACGCCGACGGTCGCGAGCAGGGCGAGCAGGACGAGCGAAAGCGTGCGCAGGCGGCTGGACATGCGACGCGGCAGTCTATCCGCCGGCGACGGTCACGCGCCGAGACGCCCGGGCGTCGGAGCCCGGGCCGTCGGCGCGCTCGAGGATCTCGCGCAGCCGGTGCAGCGCCCTGCGGTTCTTGCGCGCCAGCCACCGGCGCCCGCCGAGCGCCTCCTGCAGCTTGTCGGACAGCGTCGCAGGGGCGGTCTCGAACGTGAAGCGCACGCGCGTGGAGCCGCCGGCGGCGGGGTCGAGCTCGTAGACGCCGAGCGTGCGGATGCGGTTGGTCTTGCCCGTGCGCCCGACCTCGACGATCCGGTGTGGGCGCTGGACCTCCGCGAACGTCACGTCCGCCCAGCTGAAGCGGTTGCCGGGAGCCTTCACGCGGAAGCGTGCACCCGCGCCCCTGCCGACGGAGTCCAGGCGCGTGAGGTGCCAGTCGACGAGGTAGTGGTCGGTGAACTCGGGGTGGTTGGCGATGTCCTGGAGGTAGTCGAACACGCGCTCGCGCGGAGCGGAGACGACGATCGAGACGCTGACCGGGTCCATGGCGAGCCGGAAGTCTAATGACGATGTCTACGCGGCGCGCGCGGTGAGGCGCACGGCGTGACCGTGCTCACAGTGCCTGACGAGCTCGCTCGCCGCGGGCGTCTCGCGACGCAGGGGACGGCACAGCTCGCAGACGATGCCATGCTTGCGCCCGCCATATAGATGCACCTGCTCGCCGGTCAGAGGCGTGCGTCCACAGTCCGCGCAGCAATGCCGGTCGGCCTCGAGCGCACCAAGGCCGCGCCGCAGCAGCACGCGCTCGAACTGCTCCACATGAGTTGCCAGCGAGGCCATTCCCGCTCGATTTCGCCGCCGTCGGCGCGGCTCCTGCCGCTGGGAAGTGACTGGCAGGCGGACGCTTGCGCGGACGCGAACCCGGGGAACTCACTCGTTTCGCCAGCGTTTCAACGGGTAGTTCAGTAGATACTACCCAAGCCCTATTTGACCTCCCCGGTACCATTCTTCTGAATTACCACGCGTCAAGAAAGTCTTGTTATGATCGCCACAAGTTTCCCCCGAGCCAAGTCACGGCCACTGTGGCAGCGACCCCCGGCGGCACTACAGAGGGAGGGGCATATCATGGAGTCAGTAACTGCGGGCACCGTCGTCGGAGCCGGCTCGTTTCGCTGTACTCGCTGCGGCTATACGCTCACGCTGATGGGCTCGGACATGCTCACCGTGTGCCCCGACTGCGCAAGCCGGAACTTCGAGCGCGCGCCGCTGTTCCACACCGAGCTGATCTCCGCGGACGCCGGCGCGAGCGCGGAGGGAACGCTGCTCGTTCAGCCCGATCCCGACCTGGAGGAGCGGCTCGCAAGGGCCAGAGACCAGGTCGAGCAGCCTGGCGAGTACCTGTGCTACGAAGAAGGCGACGAGCTGCGGATGGTGGCGCTCACACGCGAGTGGACGCGCATCGGGCGCAGCCTCGCCGCCGATGTGCGCTTCGACGACCCGACCGTCTCGCGCCGCCACGCGCTGGTCGTGCGTCACGCCGACGGCGTGCGCCTGCTCGACGATCGCAGCCTCAACGGCGTGTTCGTGAACGGCGAGCGCGTCGACGGCAAGACGCTGCAGGACGGCGATGAGATCGTCGTCGGGCGCTATCACCTGGGCTTCATGAGCGTTGCCGCGGACCGGCATGCGCTCGGGGCCGGAGCCTTGCCGGCCTCGCTGCACAGCGTCGTCTGAGAACCTTTCAGAGCGCGTTCCGCACCCGCCCAGATCGCGATCGCGGCGCCGCTAGCGGCCGCGGCGACTGTCTTACGGCGCGGGCGCTGCGGAGGGACCCGCCGGCGCGTAACATCGCTGCGGAGATGGCCTACACGATCGCTGTGCTCTCGCAGAAGGGAGGCACCGGCAAGACGACCGCGGTGCGCACCCTCACGGACGTCCTGCGTCGCAGCGGCGTGCGCACGCTCGCGGTCGACCTGGACCCGCAGGGCAACCTGTCCGACTACTTCGACCTGCCGACCGACGTGGAGCCGACGATCGCGGACGTGCTGACCGGCCGCGCGGGCGCCGCTGAGGCGATCCACGAGGACATCATCCCCGCCAACCTGAGCCTCGCCGAGGCGGAGCTCGCGCTGGGCGGCAAGATGGGCCGCGAGCTGACGCTCAGGCGCGCGCTGGCGAAGATCGACGCGGACTACGAGGTGATCTTGATCGACTGCCCGCCGTCGCTGGGCCTGCTGACGGTCAACGCGCTGGTGGCCGCCGACCGCGCGCTGATCACCGCCGAGGCTCAGTACTTCGCGCTGCAGGGCGTGGAGCAGGCGATGGAGGTGGTGGAGCTCGCGCGCGACAGCCTCAACCCGCAGCTGTCGCTGCTGGGCGTGGTGCTCAATCTCGCGGACATGCGCACGGTGCATTCGCGCGAGGCGCTCGCATCGCTGAAGCAGCGCTTTGGCGAGCAGGTGCTCGACTCGGTCATCCGCACGTCGATCGCGTACGCCGAATCGGCCGAGCGCGCGTGCTCGATCCTCGACCACCGCCCCGACCTGGGCGCCGACTACCTCGCGCTCGCGGCGGAGCTGCTCGAGCGCCTGGACGGGTTGAACGGCGCCAGCAAGCGGCTGGCGAAGCTGGTTCAGAGCGCCTCGTAGGTCCGCCGGCGGCCGCCTCGCGCGTCACAGCTCCTGCACGTAAGCGCCCTGGGGCTCGAATGACACGCGCAGCAGATCGGCCCAGCCCTCGACCTCGCCCTTGAGCGCCTCGGCGACGGCGCCCGTCTGCTCGTAGAAGCACCACACGAGCACGCTCGGGCCGGCGCCGGAGATCGTCGCGCCGAGCGCGCCGAGCGAAGGCGCGCGCGCGGCGAGCTCCGCCGAGCGTGGGAACAGGCTGGCGCGCTGTTGCTGGTGCAGCCGGTCCTGCAGCCCGCGCGCGAGCAGGTCCCAGTCCCCCCGCGCGAGGCCCAGCGTCAGCAGCGCCGCGTGCGCGACGTTGAACACGGCATCCGCCAGCGGCACCTCCGTCGGCAGCGCCGCACGCGCGTCACGCGTACGCACCGGCTGCTCGGGTACGACCGCGAGCGCCTCCAGGCCCGTCGGCGCCTGCAAACGCGCGACCTGCCCGTCGGCGCACACGACGAAGCCGCCGTACAGCGCCGCGGCGACGTTGTCGGGGTGCCCCTCCAGCTCGCACGCGAGCGCCAGCAGGTCGGCGTCCAGCTCGAACAGGTGGTCGGCTGCCATCAGCCCCGCGACGATCGCCGCCGCGCTCGAGCCGAACCCGCCGGTGGTGGGTATCTGCGAGCTGATGTTGAAGGTGAAGCCGTCGGCGGGATGCAGCCGCTCGAACGCGCGCACGCACAGGTTCTCGCGCCCGTGCGGCACGGGCAGCTCGGTGTGCACTGCGAACTGCCCCGTCTCCTCCACCTCCACCTCAAGCGTCAGCGCCAGCGCGGCGGCCATGCAGTCGAAGCCGGGGCCCAGATTGGCGGAGGAGGCGGGCACGCGCACGAGGCGCCTACGGGTGTAGCCAGAGCCGCCATCCGGGCGGCTCCCCTGACTCATGCGCCGCCATCCGGGCCGCCTTGACCGGCGCGCCTCACGGCGCGTCTCCAAGCACCGCTTCTTCGATCGGCGCCAGCTCCACCGGGCAGGGGATGACCTTGCCGTCGTTGTGCGCGATCGCCGTCTCCGGGTCCTTCAGGCCGCGGCCGGTGAGCACGCACACGACCTGCTGCGCGCCGTCGGCGCCGTACTTGAGCAGCCCGGCGACCGACGCCGCGGAGGCGGGCTCGCAGAACATGCCTTCCTTGGAGGCGAGCAGCCTGAACGCGGCCAGAATCTCGCTGTCGGTGACCATGCGGATCGCGCCGCGCGAGTCGGTGGCGGCGGCGATCGCGTCCTCCCAGCGGACGGGGTTGCCGATGCGGATCGCGCTGGCGACCGTTTCCGGGTGCTCGACGGGATGGCCGAGCACCAGCGGCGCGGCGCCCTCGGCCTGGAAGCCGAGCATCCTGGGCGCGGCCCCGACCTCGCGAAAGCCGCGCCAGTAGGAGGTGATGTTGCCGCCGTTGCCCACCGGGATGCACAACGCCTCCAGCTCCCCTTCCAGCGCCTCGTGGATCTCGAACGCGGCCGTCTTCTGCCCTTCGACGCGAAACTCGTTGACGGAGTTGACGAGCACGATCGGGTGCGAGCTGGTGAGCTCACGCACGAGCGTCAGCGCCTGGTCGAAGTTGCCCTGCAGCGCGATCACGCGCGCCCCGTGCATCAGCGTCTGCGCGAGCTTGCCCTGCGCGATCTTGCCCTCGGGCACGATCACCGCGCAGGTGATGCCCGCGCGCGCCGCGTACGCGGCGGCGCTGGCGGCGGTGTTGCCGGTCGAGGCGCAGATCACCGCCTTGGCCCCATCGCGCACCGCGGCGGAGACCGCGCACGTCATGCCCCTGTCCTTGAACGAGCCCGTCGGGTTGGCGCCCTCGAGCTTCAGGCGCACGCTCGCGCCGACCATCTCGGAGATCAGCGGCGCGCGCAGCAGCGGCGTGGAGCCCTCCTGCAGGCTCACCAGGGGGTCGCCCGGCTCGAACGGCAGCCGCTCGTGATAGCGCTCGATCAGCGGCACGTGTATGCCGGAGAACGCCGCCCCTTCGACGACGGGCAGCTTGCGTGCGGTGGTCTCGCTCATACGAACTCCTCTTCGATCACGCGGATCGTGCGCGGCGGCGAGCGCACGAAGTCAAAGCCGGCCATCTCCTCGACGGCGGCGTGCATGCTGGACTCGAGCACGGGGTGCGTGACCATCACCAGACGCGCATTCTCCCCGAGTCCGCGCTGCACCACCGACTTGATCGACACCTCCTGCGCCCCCAGCGCGTGCGTCACCGCCGCGAGCACGCCGGGGTGGTCGACCACGTCCAGGTACAGGTAGAAGGCGCTCTTCACGTCCTCGATCAGCGGCAGCGCGAGCGGCGGCGCGGGCGGACGCGCGCCGCCGGTCATCACGCTGACGACGTCGCCGAGCACCGCGCTCGCGGTCTGGCGCCCGCCGGCGCCGGGCCCGGACATGGTGATCTCGGTGATCGCCTCCGATTCGACGGTGACGGCGTTGAACGGGCCCACGACCGACGCCAGCGGATGCCCGCCGTAGAGGAACGCCGGGTGCACGCGCACGGAGACTCCACCGTGGCGACGCTCGGCGGTGCCGATCAGCTTCAGCCCGAGGCCGAGCTCGCGCGCGTACTCCATGTCCTCGGCCCGCAGCTGCTCGATGCCTTCGTAGCGCACGTCGTCGAGGTGCACGGGCGTTCCGAACGCCAGGCGCGCGAGGATCGCCATCTTGGCGGCGGCGTCGCGCCCTGAGACGTCGTCGCTGGGGTCGGCCTCCGCGTAGCCGCTGCGCTGAGCCTGCGCGAGCGCGTCCTCGTAGCTCGCGCCGGCGGTCATCTCCGTGAGGATGAAGTTGGTGGTGCCGTTGACGATCCCGTGGATGCGCTCGATCGGCGTGGCGGACAGCGATTCCTCGAGCAGGCGCACGACCGGCACGGCGCCCGCGACGGCCGCCTCGAAGCGCAGCCGCACGCCGCGCTCGCGCGCGGTCTCGAACAGCTCCTCGCCGTGCTGGGAGAGCAGCTGCTTGTTCGCGCTGACGACGTCCTTGCCGGCGCGCATCGCCGCCAGCAGGTATTCGCGCGCGGGTTCCACGCCGCCGATCAGCTCGACCAGCAGGTCCGCCTCGGAGAGGATCCGCTCGAAGTCCCCCTGGGTGCGCGTGAGCACGCCGCTGATCACCGGCCGCCGGCCGTTGAAGCGCTCGATCTCATCGGCGCGTTCGCCCAGCAGCACGGCGAACGCGCCGCCGACGGTCCCGTGGCCGAGCAGGCCGACGCGAAACGGAGCCTTGCCCCCGACGCCCGCGCGATCGCCGCCGCCGTTCGGGGCGCTAGCTGACATCGCGCCCGGTCAGATCCTCGTAGCGCTCGCGCCTGACCACCACGCGGGCGTCGCCGTCGCGGCAGAAGACCACCGGCGGGCGGGGTACGCCGTTGTAGTTGTTGGCCATCGCGTAGCCGTACGCGCCGGTGGCGGGGGTGACGATCACGTCGCCCGGCCGGGGGTCCTCGAGCAGCGCCTCGCGCACGATCACGTCGCCGGACTCGCAGTGCTTGCCCGCGAGCACGCACGCGGTGGACCCGTCGCATCGGGAGGGTGGGTCCGGTAGAAGGAAGCGGTCGGCCACATGTGCCTCGTAGGGGGCGCCGTAGAGCATCGGGCGCAGGTTGTCGGACATGCCGCCGTCGACCGCCACCCAGCGCGAGACGTTCTGCTTGACGCTCTCCACCGTGTACAGCGTCACGCACGCGTTCGCGCACAGCGAACGGCCCGGCTCGATCAGCAGGCGCCTGCCCGGCGCGCCCATCCCGTGCGCCTGCGCGCCCTGCACGAGCGCGCCCACGTACTCCTCGATCGATGGCGGCTCTGGCTGGCGCTCGGTGTAGCGCACGCCGAGCCCGCCGCCGAGGTCCCACACTCCGAACTCGCCCAGCTTCGCCAGCTCGCCGACCTCGCGGCGGAACGGCTCGAGCTCGAGCAGCTGCGAGCCGATGTGCGCGTGCAGACCCTGTAGCGACAAGCCCGCGACGGCCTGCACGCGCGCGATCGCCTCGCCCGCCTGGTCCATCCCGAAGCCGAACTTGGAGTCCGCCTGGCCGGTCGAGATCTTCTCGTGCGTCTCGCCCTTGACGTCCGGCGTCACGCGAATGAGGACGTCTTGAGCGGTCCCGGCCGCATGCGGCCGGGCGTGAGACGCCGCATGCGGCGTCTCACGGGGCGGCACATGTGCCGCCCCGTCGGCCGGCGCATGCGCCGGCCGAACAGCACCCATCAGCCGCGCGAGCCGGTCGATCTCATCGAAGTTGTCGAGCACGATCAGCCCCACGCGCTGCTCGAGCGCCGCGCACAGCTCGGTCTCGGACTTGGCGTTTCCGTGCATCACGATCCGCGCGGGCGCGAAGCCCGCGTGCAGGGCCAGATGCAGCTCGCCCCCGGAGGCGACGTCGCACCACAGCCCCTCCTGCGCGAACAGCTCAAGCACGGCGGTGCAGGGGAAGGCCTTGGAGGCGAACACCACGTGGAAGTCCTCGTGGCCGGCGTCGGCGCCCGCCTGCACGAACGCCCGCGCGCGGGCGCGCAGGTCGTCCTCGGCGACGATGTACGCGGGCGTGCCGAATTCGCGCGCGAGCTCGATCGTGTCGCAGCCGCCCACCTCCAGGCGGCCGCGCTCGTTCAGGCGGCTGCCCGCGGGGAACACCGAGGAGAGGCTGGTTCCAATGGCCATAGTCGCTGATTATCGCTTGCCGGGCGGGAAAGGCCGGCGTCACCGCCAGGCGGCGGTGCGCGGATGAGCGCCTCGACGGCCGCTCCGCAAATCAAGCCTACTGCCCCGACGAGGTGATAGCATCATGAATCATGAATCAGGGTGTGGGCACAGAGATCCGTCGCACGACGGTCGCCGCCAAGCGTGCCTCGCTCGAGACGCTCGAGGCGGAGGCGCACAGGCGCGGAGTGTCGCTCTCGACGGTCATGGCCGAGGCGATCGACGAGAAGGCGATGAAGCTCCACGTCTCGCGCCGTCCGCGCCTGGGCATCGCGAGATCGACCGACGGACTCTCCGCCGCCGAGCTGACGGGCGAGCCGGTTGCCCACCCGCCTTCCTAGATGGCGCTCGTGCTCGACACGGGGCCGCTGCTCGCAGCCCTGGACGCGGCCGACCCCGACCACGAGCGCTGTGCTTCGCTACTGAGCGACGCCCGCGAGGATCTGGTCATCCCGATTCTCGTGTTGGCCGAGCTCGACTACTGGTGCCACGCCCGTCTCGGCACACACGCCTGGATCTCGTTCTTGGAGGATCTGCTCGCCGGCGCCTACCGACTCGAGACATGCATGGGCGCCGACCTCGAGCGCTGTCGCGAGCTGCAGCGACAGTACGACGACCAGGCGTTGGGCGTGGTCGATGCCAGCGTGCTCGCGCTCGTCGAGCGTATGCGCGAGAGCAAGCTCGCCACCCTCGACCATCGGCACTTCGCGATCCTGCGCCCAGCGCACGTCGAGGCACTCAACCTTCTTCCCTGATCGGCCGCGCTCTACCGGCCGGCCAGCAACTTCACGCAGCCGCCGGGCGCAGCCCCGCCACGCCGCCGCGTCGAACCATCGCCCCCAGCCACACGAGCCCGATCGCGAGCAGCGCGAGGCTCTCGATCTGCGGCCCGGTCAGCCCTGCGAGGACCTCGTTGTTGCGGCGGATGAACTCCACGAGGAAGCGCTCGAGCCCGCTGCCGACGAGGTAGCACGCGAACACCACCCCGGGACGCACACGATCGCGTAGGCGCCACAGCAGGTAGGCGAGCAGACACATCGTGACGGTCTCGTAGATCGGGGTCGGCTGGACGGTTACCCCGGGCGGCGTGGGCAGGGTTCCGTGCGGGTAGCCCATCGCCCACGGCAGGCTCGAGCGGATGCCGTAGTCGCCGTCGCCTGAGACCTGACAGCCGATGCGACCGATCGCGTAGCCGAGCGCGAGCACGGTGGCGCACAGGTCGAACATCGCAAGCTCGAACGCGTCGCGCCAGCGCATCCACGCGAGCACCGCGACCGCGCCGCCGATCGCGCCGCCATACCACACGAGGCCGGAGCCGGAGAAGACGCTGCCGAGCAGATCGCCCTTGACCTGGCTGTAGTTCTGGATCACGTAGTACGCGCGCGCGCCGACGACGCCGCCGAACAACGCCGCGAACACGATCTCATACGACCAGTCGACCGGCCGGTCAAGCTCGCGCAGCCGCCGCGCGACGACGGCGCCGCAGGCGAGGAAGCCGAGCGCGAACATCACGCCGAAGGTCTTGATGGAGATGCCCAGGAGCACGATTTCGGGCTTCATCGCGAGCGAACCATAGGGCAGGCTCATCCGCTTCTGCGACAATCAGCGCTGATGGCTGGAAAACGCTCGAACTTCGGCAAAGACGCGGGCCTGCAGGCGCGGATGATGCTGACGATGTTCCTGCTGACCGCCGTGTACGTGGTGTTCCTCGGCGTGCTGTTCGCCGCGGGCGCGGGCGCGGGACTGATCGTGATCGTCGCCGTCGTGCTGCTGCTGGTGCAGTTCTTCGGCTCGGACAAGATCGCGCTGGCGACGATGGGCGTCAAGGAGGTCAGCGCTGCCCAGGAGCCCGAGCTGCACGCGATCGTCGAACGGCTGTGCGTGCAGGCCGATCTGCCGAAGCCGAAGGTGGGCGTGATCGAGACTTCGATGCCGAACGCGTGCGCGATGGGCAAATCGAAGAAGAACACGACGGTGTGCGCGACGCGCGGCATCCTCGAGCTGCTCTCGCCGGCGGAGCTGGAAGGCGTGATGGCGCACGAGCTCACGCACGTGATCAACCGCGACGTGCTCGTGATGACGCTCGCCAGCTTCTTCGCGACGCTCGCGTCGATGATCCTGCAGTTCGCGCTGTTCTTCGGCGGGGGCTTCGGCGGCGGGTACGGGCGCGGGCGCAGCGAAGAGGAGGAGGACATCATGATCGTGCTGCTCGTCTCCGCGATCGTGTACGCGGTCTCGTTCCTGCTGCTGCGCGCGCTCTCGCGCTACCGCGAGTTCGCCGCCGACCGCGGCTCGGCGGTGCTCACCGGAAGGCCCAGCGCACTCGCGTCCGCGCTGCTGAAGATCAGCGGCACGATGGAGCGGGTGCCCACGCAGGACCTGCGCCGGGCGGAGGGCATGAGCGCGTTCTTCATCCTCCCCGCCAGGACCAAGAAATCGTTGATGAACATCTTCGCCGACCACCCGCCGCTCGAGCAGCGCCTCGCCGCGCTAGAGCGCCTGGAGTCCCAGCTCCAGGGCGCCGCCTGAGCCGGATGGCCATCCGCACCGCAGCGGGCGCAGACGCGCTCGGCATCGCGACGGGGGCGGGCGTCTAGTGGGCCTGCGCGACATGCTCACCGGGCGCCACACCGTCAAGGGGCCCGCGCCCGACCGCCTGTTCGCGATCTCCACCGCGTACATCACGCTCCAGTCCGAGTACCAGATCGACCCGGCGGGCGCCGCCGCGATCGTCTTCCAGTCGCTCGCCACGGCCGAGTTTGAAAGCACGCTGCGCGACATGGAAGAGGTCGTCAGGGCCACCGGCGGCGAGACCGGTACGACGGTCTCCACCGAAGACGACAGCTACGGCTACCGCTGGATGGTGCTGCGCAACCCCGCCGGCGCCCCCAGCGTGGAAGACCTGGCCGTCGGCATCAACGCCGTCTCCAGCTCGATCGAGACCGCCGGCCATGGCGAGCGCCTGCTGTGCGCGGTGTTCGCGTTCGCAGATGCGAAAAAACGCCGCATCTACTTCATCTACAACTACAAGCGCGGCTACTGGTACCCGTTCGTGCCCGAGCCAGGCTCGACAAGCGAGCGCTCGACCGAGCGCGAGCTGCAGATCAAGGCGCAGATGGCCTCCGAACTGCCGATCGAGCCCGAACTGAAGCGGTGGTTCCCGATGTGGGGAATCCCGATCTGAGGGCGCTCAGTCCGGGATCAACCCCTCGCCGGTGAACTCCTTGCCGGCCTCCGCGAAGCTGATGTCCGCGGGTGGGATGATCACGTCGGAGGTCTCCAGCTCCTCGTCTCCGAGCAGCTGTCCGTGCGTGCGCACGTAGTCGAGCAGCGCGCCGTAGGCGTTGGCGAAGCCGTCCTCGCTGCCCGCCTCGACGATCGCCACGACGCCGTTCTCGAGCTCGTTCAGCCGCTGCGCGTCGGAGTCATCGAGACGAAACTGCCCCTCGCCGGAGATGCGGACGATCATGCCTGGCCGCCGCTCTCGCCCGGCTGCCCAGCCTCGGCCGGCTCGCCCGCGTCGGGTGCGCCGGCGGAGATCTGTGGCGCGGGGGCGGGTGGGTGTGCACCCGTTCCCAGTTCGCTCTTCATCTTCGCCAGCTCGTCTTCGACCGCGGGCGCGCTGGAGAGCTGCTTGAGCTGGCGGTCGATGTCGTCTTCGCCGCCGCCGAGCTGGGTGATGTCGTCGAACGTGCCCGCTGCTTCCAGCTCGGATACCGCGTCGGCGCGCGCTTTCATGTTTTCGGTCTTGTCGACCGCACGCTGCATCGCAAGCCCCACGTCCGCCATCTGCTCGCCGACTCCCGTGGCCGCCTCTGAAATCCGCACCTGAGCCTCCGCGGCCGAGTACTGGGCCTTGATGACCTCCTTCTTGGTGCGGAACGCTTCGATCTTGGCGCGCAGTTTCTGCTCGGAGTCGGTCAGCTTCTGCTGCTGGTCTTCGAGTTCCGCCACCTGAGTGTCGAGCCCCTGCAGCTCCGTCTGGGCGACGTTCTTTCGTTCGAGCGCCGCCTTCGCCAGGTCTTCCTGGCCGGCGGACAGCGCCTGGCGGGCCTGCGTGTCGAGCTTGACTACGCTCTGCTTGAGCGTGCTCTCCTGCATCTGCAGGCGCTTCTTGGCTGTCACCACGTCGGCGATGCCCTTCTTGACGTTCTGCAGCTGTTCGACCTGCTTCTGGTAGCTGTAGTCGAGCGTCTCCGCCGGGTCTTCAGCTTTGTCCAGCAGCTTCGAGACCTTCGCCTTCACGACTGTAGACATGCGCCCGGTCAAGCCGGCCATCTGATCCTCCTATTGCTGTTCTGAGAGGCGACCGGCGTGAGCTCGGCCAATAGCGTCTAGCGTAGCCGACGGGAAGACCGCGCAGGCCAACGGGCGATGGCTGGAGAGGTTCTCAGAGTCCGGTGGGGTGACGTACGACGAACCCACCGTTCGCCGGGCGCAGCGGACGCCAACGCGGACCTTGCTCGTTGGTGGGGTCGTCGGCGGCACTCGTGTCCAGGCGCAGGCCCGCGACGGTCATGTACGCGTGGCCGGGGTTGGAGAAGATCGTCACCCAGCGCCCCACCCCATGCGAGCCCCAGACTTCGAATTCCGAGGAGTCCTCCGGCGAGACGAGCAGGTTGGCGCCGTGCAGCGCGAAGGACACCGTGCCCGAGCAGTCGTAGCCGGGGGACACGAACGAGGCGTGCCCACCGCCGTAGATATAGGGCAGCCCGATCAGCTGGTTGCCCGCCCAGATGATCTCCTGGACGGCCGCGGGCGCCGACTCGGGCGCGGCCGCCAAGCCGTCGACATAGCGTGCCAGCGTGCCCGGCACGAGCAGCTCGGGTTTCCCTTCCGCTTCCGCGGTTGCAGCGACGGCGGCGCCGCCGACAGCGCTGCCGGCTGCCGTGGCCGCGGCGGGTGACGTGTAGGGGACGATCTGGCCGGTTGCGGTCTTCTCGTAGACCGGGCCCTTGTAGGCGACGTTCGGCGTCTTCGCGGTCACCGGCGAGGCGTGCAGCGGGGCGGTCTTGGTGGTCGAGCTGCCGCCTGCGCTCGAGGTGGGTTCGACTGCGACTGCTCCGCCCGCTCCGCCTGCGAAGGCGTCCGAGGCTCCAGCTGCGGTGATAGCCAAGCTACAGATAATCGCGCTGCAAGCACGCAACCACACAAAACCACCTCTTTCGTTGGCCTGCGGGGTTAGCTGACGGGCTAGCGCTAAAAGAGCCTGCGCTTCTCACGGTCCTACCGTGGGATTCGCCCCAACAACTTGGGTCCCCCGTTCCCTGACTCCTAGTCAAGGACTCGGCATTCGAGGCGGCACGCTAGCAGACTGCAATGACGGTTGCGCGGGATGCATGTGTTTTCGCAGCTTTTCCCGCAAATGCGGAGTTTTTCTGCTCCGACGCGAACGATAGGGTGCGTCGATGCGCACGATCGCACAGCGGCCGCTGCTGGCAGCGCTCGCGTTCGCCGCGCTCGGCCTGTGCGGCTGCGGCAAGGGCGGGGCCGAACAGCTCGCGCGCAACGGCCCCACGCGCAAGCTCGCGCCTGTCGAAGCGCAGGGCGCGGTCAGCGTGGCGACGCGCAACACGACTCGCCTGGGGGGCGCCGATGTCGCCGCCGACGCCGCGGCGGTCGCCCGCGCCGTGTACCCGGGCCTGACGGCGGCAACGCGACCGCAGGTGGTACTGCTAGTCAACGAGCACGACGCGCTCGCCGCGCTCGCCGCGTCCGTCCTCTCGAGCGCACCGACCGGTGCGCCGATCCTGTACAGCGAAGGCGAAACACTGCCGGCGGTGAGCCGCCAGACGCTCGAAGCGATGCGACCGCTCGGAGCACCGACACTCGGCGGCGTGCAGGTGATCCGCGTGGGCACCGACACGGCCGTCCCCGACGGGTATCTCGCACGCCCCCTGAGCGTGGGCACGCCGGCGGCCACCGCCGCGGCGGTCGAGCACCTGCTGCTGGTGCTCGACCGCTACAGCGCGCCCCGCCAGGTGATCGTGCTCGCCTCCGACACTCCCCCGGCGCTGGCGATGCCGGCGGCGGGGCTCGCCGCCGAGAGCGGCGCCCCGATCCTGCTCGTCACCTCCGCGCACGTGCCCGCGGCCACCGCCGCCGTGCTCGCTGCCCTGCGCCGACCCTCCATCTACGTGATCGACCCCGCGGCGGTCGGGCGCCACACGATCGACAGCCTGCGCAGGCTCGGCCCCGTCACGTCGATCCCAAGCGGACACCCGGCCGGCGCGGGCGCCGGCGAAGCAGCCGTGCAGAACGCGATCGAAGTCGCGCGTTTCACCGACGGCGCGTTCGGCTTCGGGATCAAAGAACCCGGCCACGGCCTCGTGTTCGCGAACGCCGCCCGCCCACTCGACGCCCCCGCGTCAGCGCTGCTGTCGGCCACCGGCGACTACGGGCCGCTGCTGCTGCTCACGAGCGCCACCCAACTCGCCTCCGCACTGGTGACCTACCTCACGGACATCCAGCCGGCGTATTCAAACACCCCGCAGTTCGCACCCGTGCGCGGCGCCTACAATCACGGCTGGCTGATCGGCGACGAAGGAGCGATCGCGACCATCACACAGGCCGAAGTCGACACCATTCTCGAGATCCGCCAGCAGACGCAGACGTCCGAAGAACCATCTGTCGCGCCGGTCGAATAGAGGCGAAGAAATGAGTCAAGCAGAGGACCCCAGCCGCCTGAGCCGCAAGGCGCGCTCGAACGAGGTGAGCGTGGAGGACGTACGCCAGCTGATGGGCGCCTCCACCCCGCACTTCGCGTTGCAGCTGCGAAACCGTATCGCCAACCTGATCGCCGACCTGCCGGCCGACCATCCGGCGCGGATGGAAGGCGAACGCGAGATCGCGCGGCTGCAGCGGCTGGGCTTTGAAGGCGAGACGCGGGGCGAGGGCGCGGCGCAGGGCGAGCGCCCGCTGCCGTCGCTGGACCTCACCGCCTCCACGCCGGTCGAGCCCTGACCGTCGGGCGAGCCCTCACTGTGGCTCAACGCTGGCCGGCGAACGTGCGCTCGCGGCGGGCATCTACATAACGCGCACGCAGCAGTTTGTAGAGCACCGCGAACAGTGCCACGTCGAGCGGCAGCAGCCCGTAGGTGAGCGCGCGCGGCGCGACCGTGAAGGCGGCCACGATCAGCACGACCGCCGTGTGGAACACGATCACCGGCAGCACCGACAGCATCAGCGTGTGCGCGCGAAAGCCGGCGCGATGCTCGCGGATCGTCACCTCGACCGTCCCGATCAGCACCGCGCCCACGCCCGCGAGCAGCGGCGCCAGGCCGGCGGAAAGCCCGTCTTTGGATCGGATCAGCCCAACCGCGACGCCGATCGCCCCGACGAAGATCAGCAGCTCTGACAGGGGCAGCGGATGCCACGGCGCCTGCGGGCGCCCGTCCGGCGACGGCGGCTGCTCGAGCACGCCCGCACCGCGCGCCGGCGGACGACCGCTGGTGGCGGCTCTGGAGCTCGACGGCGCCGGCCGTCGCTTGCGCGAGCGCCCACGCCGGCCGCTGTGAGCCTTCGCCACGGCGTTAGGAGTCAGGCCGTGGTTCGCTGCTCGGCATCGCCGTCGATCGTAGCGCCTATCCTGCGGAGCGTGTCCACGTCCTCCGCCGCGCACGCCTCCACGCCTGCCATCCCCGCGCCTGGCATACCTGACAGCGACCTGCCCGGGCCGTATCCGGTCGGCGAGTACGCAGCAGCACTGCGCTCGAAGCTGCGTTCGTTCGCGCGCGTGCAGCTGATGGGGGAGCTCGTCAACCTGCGTCCCTCGCGAGCGCGCGTGTACTTTGAGCTGCGCGATGGCACCGGGGCGGTCCAGTGCGCCGCCTGGCGAGCGGACTGGGAGACGATGATCGCCCACTCGGGCGCGCCCGCGGAGGGGATGCAGGTTGTGGTGGCCGGCGGCTGCGACTACTACCCCGGCAGCGCCACCTCATCCCCCGGCTTCTCCTTCGCGGTGCTCGACCTGCGTCTCGCCGGCGACGGGGACCTGCTGGCGCGAATCGAGCGGCTGCGCAAGCAGCTCGACCACGAGGGCCTGTTCGCGATGCAGAAGCGCCTGGCGCTCGCGCAGCTGCCGCGCACGATCGGGGTGATCACCGGCGAGGGCGGCAAGGCGCGCGATGACGTGCTCGCGGCGCTCGCCCGCCGCGGCTGGGCGGGACGGCTCGTGTGGGCGTTCGCTCCCGTCCAGGACCGCCACGCGGCGCCCGCGATCACACTGGCGCTGGGCGAGCTCGTGGCTGTGGCGGGCGTGGACGTCGTGATCGTCGCGCGTGGTGGCGGCTCGCTGGCCGACCTGCTGTGCTTCTGCGACGAGACTCTCTGTCGCACCGTGGCCCTGCTCGGCGTGCCGGTGATCGCATCGGTCGGCCATCACACCGATCGCACGCTGCTCGACGACGTGGCAGCCGTGAGCTGCTCCACCCCGACGCACGCGGCGGAGGCGGCAGTGGGCGTGGACTGCAGGCGAGCCCGCTCCGAGCAGGCAGCCGCTGCCGCACGCCTGCGAGAGCACGGCCGGCGAGCGGTGCTCTCGCGCGCGCGGCTGCTCGCCGCGCACTCGCGCGCGCCCGCCGCTCATTTGGATCGCCAACGCGCGCGCTTGCACCAGCAGCTGCGCGAGATCCGCGCCGGCTCGCGTCGGCGCGTCCAGTCCGAGCAGGTCCTGACCGGGCGCCGGGCGGTGGTGCTCGAGCGCAAGGCGGCCTCCTCCGCGCTGGACTGCCGCGAGCGTCGTCCACGGGAGCTGGCGCAGCTCGCGCTGGCGCTCGCGGGCCATGACCCGCAGCGCACGCTCGAGCGAGGCTATGCCCTTGTCCAGTCGCCGCACGGCGATCCGATCGTGACCGTGGCGAGCGCGCGCGAAGCGGGCGAGCTGCGCCTGCGGTTCGCCGACGGGGTACTGCCGGCGAGGGTCATCGAGCGATGATCGTGCCGGCAGACGAGGCCGCGCCGGCGGCCGAGCCACGCGAGACCGCGCCACCCGCGGCCGCGGCCGCGCCGGGCCAGCCACTGACCTACGAGCAGGCGGCCGCCCGTGTCGAGGAGATCATCCGCCGCCTGGACTCGGGCGAGGCGACCCTCGACGAGACGCTCGCGCTGGTGAGCGAGGGCAAGACGCTGATCGAGCTGTGCGCCAGCCAGCTCGCGGCCGTGGGCGATGCGCTGGAGGAGCTGCGTCTGGACGAGCTGGTCGGCCGGCTCGAACGCGAGGCAGGCACATGAGCACGTGGGAGGCACTGGCGGGTCTCCAGCTCGAGATCGAGGGCTACACGCTGCAGCCGCTGCAGGCGACCGTGTCGAGCGAGTTCGAGCGCAAGAGCACGGTCATCCGCCTGCACGGCGCCGGCGAGGACGGCCTCGGCGAGGACGTCACATACGACGCCGTCGACCACGAGATCATGCAGGCAGCCGGCCCGACGCTGCCGCTCGCGGGGCACTACACGCTGGCCTCCTTCTGCGCGCATCTCGCCGAGCTGCAGCTGTTCGCAGAGCCGCCCCAACGCGAGGTCTCCAGCCGCTACCGCACCTGGGCGTATGAGTCGGCCGCGCTCGACCTCGCGTTGCGCCAGGCGCGGACGAGCCTGCACGAGGCGCTCGGGCGAGAGCCACAGCCGGTGCGCTTCGTCGTGTCGTTGCGCCTGGGCGAGCCGCCAACGCTGGAGCCCGTGCGCCGGCGCCTGGAGCTCTATCCCGGGTTGCGCTTCAAGCTCGACCCCACGAGCTCCTGGGATGAGCCGCTGATCGCCGATCTGGTCGCGACGGGAGCGGTCGACTCGGTCGACTTCAAGGGCTACTACTCGGGGTCGATCGTCGACCAGCCCGCCGATCCGGTCCTCTATCGCCGCGTCGCGGAAGCGTTTCCCGAGGCGTGGATCGAGGACCCGGCGCTCACGCCCGATACCGACGAGGCGTTGGCGGCACATCGCGAGCGCTTCTCCTGGGATGCGCCGATCCACTCGATCGCAGACATCGAAGCGCTCCCCTACCCCCCGCGCATGGTCAACATCAAGCCCTCCCGCCTCGGCGGACTGCGCAACCTGCTCGACGCCTACGACTACTGCGCCGAACGCAGCATCGGCAACTACGGCGGCGGCCAGTTCGAGCTCGGGGTCGGCCGCGGCCAGAACCAGTACCTGGCTTCGCTGTTTCACGCCGACGCCCCCAACGACGTGGCCCCGACGGGCTTCAACCTGCCCGACACGCCGGCCGATCTGCCATCCAGCCCGCTCGCCCCCACGCCAGCCGCCATCGGATTTCGTTGGGGTTAGTGTCGATCGACCATCTCGACGGCGCCTGTCCGCAACTTCCGTGACATCATGCGGGTTTCGAGCCCATAGCCGATAACGTCGGGGCCGCCGGGCGGGGTGCGCGGGCGCAACCAGCGCCTTCTCTGCCGGAAAGGGTTTCTGCGCGAAGGAGTTGACGTCTTGGCGAGCACAAGTGCCGACAAGCGATCCAGGTCCGTAGCTGCGACAGCCGTTGCGCTGCTGGCGCTCATGCTTTGCCTGCTCGCCACCCTCCCACTCGCGGCCATGGCGGCGAGTGCAGGCGGCACCTCATCGGGCCCGAGCACTTCGGGCACGTCGAACGCGAAGGTAGGAGGTGCCACCACCCTGCCCAAGGCCAAGCCCTCGCTGCACGTTTTGAGCGTGCGCGTCACCGGTGTCAGCTGCACGCCCTACTCGCAGTGCAGCGGCAACGCCCACCAGGTCTCGGTGCGCGGGACGCTGCTGCTGACGGGCGTCGGCCTGCAGCCGGGCATGCTCGTCGCCTTCCCGAGATCGCCGGGAGCGAGGATCAGCAGCGTCTCGCCGGGCGCGCACCTGCACCGCGCGAGCGCGGGCCTGGAGGTGACCGTACCCAAGGCGGCGCATTCGGGACACATCATGATCCTGCTCGGTGGCGGGCGCTACACGAGCTCATACGGGCCGATCTACATCTACGCCCACGCGCTGCACCCACCCGCGCCCAAGAGCCCACCGCCCACAGCTGCGCCCGTACCCGCGCCCGCAGCGACGGTTGCCGCCAGCGGCTCTGCGTTCGAAGGCCAGGGCATGTGGATCTGGTACGTGAGCAAGTCCGACGGTGGCAGCGTCGCGGCGATTGCCGCCCAGGCGCACGCGGCGGGCGTGAGCACGCTGTTCGTCAAGAGCTCTGACGGCTCGAGCAACTACTGGAGCCAGTTCTCGCCACAGCTGGTCGCGGAACTGCACGCCAACGGGTTGAAAGCGTGCGCGTGGCAGTACGTGTACGGCACCAACCCAGTCGGCGAGGCGGAACTTGGAGCCGAGGCGGTGACAAACGGCGCCGACTGCCTGGTGATCGACGCGGAGGCCGAGTACGAAGGCCACTACGCGGCCGCGCAGACCTACATCGATGACCTGCGCGCGAAGATCGGCCCCACCTATCCGCTCGGCCTGGCCTCCTTCCCGTACGTGTACTACCACTCCTCGTTCCCCTACTCGGTCTTCCTTGGCCCGGGCGCGGCCCAGTACAACGCACCGCAGATGTACTGGAAGGACATCGGCCAGTCGGTCGACACCGTCTACGCGAACACGTACATCTCCAACCGCGTGTACGGGCGTCCGATCTTCCCGCTGGGGCAGACCTACGGCGGCGTGTCCTCCGCGGAACTGCTGCGCTTCCGCGAGGAGGCAGTCGACTACGGCTCCCCGGGCGTGTCCTTCTGGGACTGGCAGGAAACCAGCGCGGGTGGCTGGAGCTCGCTCGCCTCCCCGCTCGCGCCGCTCACCAGCGTCACGCCCAACGCCGAATATCCCGAACTGAAGAAAGGCGAAAAGGGCGATCCGGTGCTGTGGATGCAGGAGCACCTCGCCAGCGCGATCCCCGCGCAGGAAATCACCGGCTACTTCGGCTCGCAGACCCTCACTGACGTCGAGAGCTTCCAGAGCGCACACGCGATCGCGCCGAGCGGCATCGTGGAAGCGGCCACGTGGGCGGCGCTGCTGGCCCTGCCCCCCATCACGGTCGACTGGACGGGGGGCGGGCCGAGCGGCTGAGCCTCAGACCCGCTGAATCAGCGTGCCCGTGCCGAGTCCCCCGCCGCAGCACATCGTCACGAACCCGATCTCCTTGTCGGAGCGCTCGAGCTCGTGCAGCAGCGTGGTGATCAGGCGCGCGCCGGTCGAGCCGAGCGGATGCCCGAGCGCCATCGCGCCACCGTTGACGTTCACGCGGTCCATGTCCGGCGAGAGCTCGCGCTTCCACGCGGCGACGACGGGCGCGAACGCCTCGTTGATCTCGAACAGGTCGATGTCGCCGATCTGCATGCCGTTGCGCGAGAGGATCTTGCGCGTGGCGGGGATCGGGCCCTCGAGCATTTTCACCGGGTCACAGCCAACGGTCGTCTGATCGACGATCCGCGCGCGCGGCGTGAGGCCGAGCTCCTTGGCCTTCTCGGCAGACATCAGCAGCACGGCTGCCGCGCCGTCTGAGATCTGCGAGGAGTTGCCCGCGGTGATCTTGCCGTCGGGCTTGAACGCGGGCTTCAACTGCGACAGCGCCTCTAGGTTGGTGTCCGGGCGGATGCCCTGGTCAGTCACGTACGTGTCGCCGTTGACCGCGAACGGCACGATCTCGCGCTCGAAGCGGCCCTCCTCGGTCGCCTGGTGGGCGAGCTTGTGCGAGCGCAGCGCGAGCTCGTCGAGCTCGGAGCGGGGGATCTCCCACTGGTCGGCGATCATCTCCGCGCCGAGACCCTGGCCGATGATGTTGTGCTTGGCCATCAGCTCCGGCGGGAACGCCACGCCGAACTCCTGCTGTGTCTGCGCGACCGCCGCGAACGGCAGGTGGCCCATGTGCTCCACGCCCGAGCCGATCATCGCGTCGTGCACGCCCGCGGCGATCAGGCCGGTGGCGAAGTTGACGGCCTGCTGTGCGGATCCGCACTGGCGGTCGACGGTCGTGCCGGGGGTCTCGATCGGCAGGCCCTCCTGCAGCCACGCGTTGCGCGCGACGTTCAGGCCCTGCTCGCCGAACTGCGACACGCAGCCCGCGATCACGTCCTCGACCTGCGCCGCGTCGATGCCCGCGCGCTTGATCACCTCGGAGTAGACGGTCCCGAGCAGCGTGTTCGGGTGCACGTCCTTGTAGTAGCCCTTTTCCCTGTGTCCGCGGCCGATCGGCGTGCGCACAGCCTCGACGATCACGACTTCGCGGCCCTCTGGTTGCCTCATTTTCAGCGTCCTCCTACGGAGTGTTGCGCGGCGGTTGACGGCGATGGTCGGGGCCCGCCCACCCAGCCCGTCGACCCCACCGACCCACGCCGCTGCTGGCGCTCGGGGCGCGTCTGATTAAGATGCCCGGACCCTGCACACCTAACTTTATCGCGTCCATCGATTGACTGGTCAGTCAGCCAGTGTCCGCGATCGAGCCCCGGAGAGAGGAAGAGAGCACGTGAGCACACGCCTCGCGATAGTCGGCAGCGGCGCCATCGCCTGCGGCCTTGCGGCCACGGCGGCCCACCACGAGCCGGTGCTGCTGCTGGCCCGCTCGGAGACATCAGCGGACCGCGCGCGCACGAGCGTGGACATCACGCTCGCGCGCCTGGCCGCGGAAGTGGACCCGGAGCACGTGCAGGTCGTGACCGACCCGCGGGAGCTCGCGCAGGCGAGCTTCGCGGTGGAGGCGGTGGTCGAGGACCACGACGTGAAGGCGCGCGTGCTGGGCGAACTGAACGACATCCTCGGTCCGCAGGCCGTCCTCGCGAGCACCACCTCCTCGCTTTCGGTCGAACGCCTCGCTGAGGCAAGCGGCCGCCCCGACCGCTTCCTCGGGCTGCATGTGTTCAACCCCGTCACCAAGATGGCGCTGATCGAGCTGATCTTCCCGCCGCAGGCGAGCGCGCGCACACGCGAGGTGGCGCTGACGCTGTGCGAGGACTTCGAGAAGACGCCCGTGGAGGTCCCCGACGTGCCCGGCTTCGTCGTCAACCGGCTGCTGTTCCCGTACCTGTTCAGCGCGGTGCGCCTGGTGGAAGAGACGGGCATGGACCCCGCCGACGTAGACACCTGCATGAAGCTCGGTGCCGGGCACCCGATGGGGCCGCTCGCGCTGCTCGACCTCGTCGGGCTCGATGTCTCCAAGGCGATCGGCGAGACGATCGGCGAGACGGTGCCCCCGCGCGTGCACGAGCTGATCGCGCAGGGCGCGCTCGGGCGCAAGAGCAAGCGCGGCTTTCACGCGTACTGAAAGTTTTAGCTGTCGTTCATCAACATCGCGATACTTCTCTATGCGACGTCAACGTCGCATCGCACACCCGCCTCCTCCCAGTGCGCACGCTCCGGTCCGCTCCCCCCGCGGGCCGGACGTGTTTAAGGCACAAGCCGCCGTTCGCGGATGCGCACGGCCTCGATGCGGTTGTCGCGCACGGACTCCACGCGGATCGAGAAGCCGTCCGCGTTGACCGTGTCCCCGCGGCGCGGCAGACGCCCGAGCTCGGCGAACACGAAACCGCCGACGGAGTTGTAGGCGTCGCTGTCCACCGGCAGGTCCAGGCCGTAGTCGGCGAGATCGGTGACGGCCACGTGTCCGCGCACGAACCAGTCGCCGTTGGCGAGGCGACGGATCTCCCCGGCGGTCGGATCGGTCTCATCGGCGATCTCGCCGACGACCTCCTCGATGATGTCCTCGACGCTCACCACACCGACGACGCGACCGTACTCGTCGACGACGACCGCCATCGAGCTGCGTTGGCGCTGCAGGTCGGCGAGCAGGTCGTCGAGCGGCTTGGTCTCGGGCACGATCAGCGCGTCGTGCACGAGCGGCTCGAGCGGTGCCTTTGGCCCGTCGCGCATCAGCTGGCCGGCGAGCGTCGAGACGTGCACGAGGCCGCGCACGCGGTCGCGGTCGTGTTCCTCGGTGACGATCAGGCGCGTGTGGCCGCTGGAGACGCACAGGCGCAGCGCCGTCTCCACGTCCTCGGAGGCGTCGATCGTGACGACCGCGGGGATCGGCGTCATCACCTGGCGCGCCTCCTGTTCATGCAGGTGGAAGACCCCGGTGAGCATTCCCGCCTCGCCCTCGTCGATCTGGCCGCCCGCCTCGGACTCCGCGATCAGCAGCTTGAGCTCATCCGAGGAGCCGCTGCGACGCTCGAAGTTCATGTCCACGCCCAACAGCCGCAGGATGCGGTCGGCGACCGCGGTCAGCGCGATGATGAAGGGGCGAAACACCGAGCTGAACGCCTGCAGCGGCCTGGCCACGCGGCGTGCGACCGCCTCCGCGCGGTCGATCGCGTAGAACTTCGGCACCATCTCGCCGGCGATCAGCTGCACGCAGGAGATGAACACGAACGCGACCACCACAGCGATCACGACGGCGACGCCGTGCGAGAGCGCTTCGCCGAGCGGCCGCTTGAGGATCGCCGCGAGCGCCGGCTCGCCCAGCGCTCCAATGCCGATCGACGTGAGCGTCACGCCGATCTGCACGGCGGAGATGTACTCGTTGACGTCGCCGATCTGATGCAGCGCCAGCGCCGCTCCCCTGGCGCCCTGCTCGCGCAGCATCTCCAGGCGCGCGCGGCGCGAGCGCACGAGCGCGTACTCGGCGATCACGAAGAACGCGTTGATGGCGACCAGCACCGCCGCCACGATCAGCTTCAGGCCGTTCACGCGTCAGGCGCGATGGCCACGCGACTTCGAGGAAGTTCTTCGTCGTCGTTCATCAGGTGCTCGACCGCTCAACGGTAGCAAGCACGCCGGTCCTCTACACGAGTCGATCGATCTCCGCCGCCAGCGCGAAGTCGGCGTCGGTGAGGCCGCCCTGCGAGTGCGTGGATAGCGTCAGGCGAACCTTGTTCCAGCCGTGCACGAGGATGTCCGGATGGTGGTTGGCGGCCTCCGCCACCGCGGCCACGCGGTCGACGAGCGCGATCGCCGCGGCGAAGTCGGCGAGCGCGAGCTCGCGTACGATCGTGTCGTCCCCGGAGGGGGCATCGTCCCCGCCGGGGGCGGCGTCCGCGCCGCGCTGCCACTGCGGAACGCGCGCCAGGCGCTGCTCGATCTCTGCGTCCGTCAGCACTGCCATCGCCGTCGAGCTTACCCGCCCTCAGCGCGGGCGAGAGTCCGCACACGTGCTGCACCCTGATCGCGTCGCCGAGCCGCCTGCGGGCGCGGGCGCGCTCACGGTTCCGGGCTGACGACCGTCAGGCCGCCGGCGCCGACCGATTCGGCCTCGCTGGACTTCGCGGTGGCGATCGAGCCCGCCACTGCGGCGGCGGCGATCAGCGCGCACCCGGCGAATGCGAGCGCCTGTGCCCGCATCCGCTCGCCGAGCTGGATGATCATCGCGGCGAGCGTCCCGCCGACGAGCCCTCCGATGTGCCCACCCCAGGAGATGCCCGGGAGCGTGAAGCTGATCACGAGGTTGATGACGATCAGGCCGCCGACGCCGCCCAGCCCGCCCCGCATGATCGGCAGGTTGCGCGCGCGTAGCTCGACCGCGAACGCGCCCATGATGCCGAACACGGCGCCCGAGGCGCCGACCGTCACCACGTGGGGTGAGACGAGCAGCGCGCCAAGCGAACCGGTCAGCAGCGACACGGCGTAGATCGAGGCGAACCTGACGCGCCCGAGCGCCGGCTCCAGCTGCAGGCCGAGGATGTAGAGCACGTACATGTTGAAGCCGATATGCAGCAGGTTCTCGTGCAGGAACCCGCCGGTGACGATCCGCCACCACTGACCGTGCGCGACGCCCAGGTTGGGCAGCCCCCGGATGCTGCCGAGCAGCGCTCCTTCTTCATAGACCTTGCTCGTCGGCTGACTGCCGATCGAGAGGTTGCCCTCGGCGAAGAAGGCCGCGACGTTGATCACGATCAGCGCGTAGGTGACCTGCGGGACCTTCGCCAGCTCGCGCATGCGCACCACCTTGGTGCTCTGTTTGGCGCACTCGGGGCAGCGCATGCCGACGGGTGTGGTGGTCATGCAGTCGGGGCAGATCGGCCGCCCGCAGTTGGAGCAGGAGACCCCGGTCTCGCGCGAGGTATGGCGGTAACAGGTGGCCATGTGCGGGAGTCAGAGCCTAGCTGGAAGCCCGCCCACTCACGACCGGCCGGTGCCGCGCGCGACCGGGCGCATCAGCGCTGCTCAGCGCTCGCCGAGCAGCTTGCGCGTCTCGCGCCCGAGGTCGTGCAGCGCGCGCGCAGCCGCCTCACGCGCGCCATCCAGGCCAGCGCCGGGAGCGTCGTGCGCGCGCCTGCGCGCACGCAGCAGCACCAGCGCCGCGCCGGCGGTGCCGCCGACCACGAGCGCGGTCGCCGGGCGCACCCAGTTGCGCGGGTCGCGCATCGCGGAGAGCTCCCACGCCTCGAGCTCGTCGGCCGCCAGCTCGGTGATGCTCGTGAGCGTGCTCTCCAGGCGCTCGACCAGATCGGCCGGCGGCTCGACCGGCGCGAGCGCTTCGCGCAGCAGGCCCTCGAAGTTGGGTGCGGCCTCAGTCATGCACGATCTCCTCCAGCTGCTTGATCGCGCGATGGATCAGCACCTTGGTGGCGCCGTCGGAGCGACCGAGGGCACGCGCGATCTCGCGGTTGTCCATGCCGAGCGCGAAACGCATGATCAGCGCCTCGCGTCGGTCGTCGGGGAGCATCCGCACGCCGCCGAGCACGCGGCTGAGCTCGTCCCGACCCTCGACCAGCTGCTCGGTCGTGTGCACGGCGGTCAGCGCGGTCGTGTCGTCGATCGGCGATACAGGCTTGCGCGAGCGGTCGCGATAGAGGTTGGCGGCGAGGTTGTGCGCGATGCGGATCAGCCACGGGCGCAGCGGCCTGCCATTCGATTCGCGTTGCGCGCGCTCGAAATGACGATATGCCTGCAGGAACGTCTGCTCGGTCAGGTCCTCCGCGTCGTGGTGATCGCCGACGCGGTAGTAGGCGTAGCTGTACACGTCTCGCAGATGCGTGCGGTAGAGATCTGAAAACTCCGCGTCCAGCTGCGCCTTCGGCTTGTGGCTGACCTGCTCGCTCACTCATCGCACCCTATCCCCGCGCGGACCAGATGAGCTGATTCCACGATCGTGTGCTCTGCTCTGGGGTGCGCAGAGCTGAGCGGGCTCACGCGGCGCGCGATATCTCACGCCCGCGAGCCTTCTGTGCAGGCGGCTCGGTGATCCCGCCGGGCGCCGAGCCCTGTGCGACCTCGCCGCCCAGCCATTGCCACTGCAGGCGCACGCACGCCCAGATGCGCTCGGTGACGGCGGCGGCGAGCGACTGCGAGCAGCTCTCAACGGTCGGGTAGTGCAGCGGACGGCCGACGCGCAGACGCACCTTGCGCGGGCGTATACGCCAGCCCCTGCGCACCGCATCGCTGCCGATCACCGCCACCGGAGCGACCGGCGCACCGGTCTCCAGCGCCAAGCGCCCGATGCCGCGTCGCGGCTCGGCGAGCGGCCCGGGGCGTACGCGCGTGCCCTCGGGGAAGATCACCACGCAGTCGCCGCGCGCGAGGATCGCACGGGCCGTCTCCATCGCGTCGCGGTCGCCCGTGCCGCGGTCGACGGGGAATGCGCCGAGCGCGTTCAGCACCCACGCCTGCCAGCGCTTTTCGAACAACTCGCGCTTGGCCATGTAGTACACGGGGCGACGCACGAGCGTGCCGATCACGAACGGGTCGAGGAAGCTGCGGTGGTTGGAGGCCAAGAGCAGTGGGCCGCTGCGCGGCAGATGCTCGCGCCCGACGCGCTCCATGCGGAAGTACACGAGGAAGAATGGCACGAACAGCGCGCGCACGACCCGGTAGACGAACGGGTTCACGCCCCGCTGCAGCGCGCGCTCGTGAAAGGCGCTCAGGTCGACAGCGCCAGCCCCGGACGGCCGTCCGGGAGCTGTGGCGTGCTCGCCTGTTACGGGCTTGTGATCGTCGCGCGCATGGTCCATGCCTGAAGTACACCGCCGCCGAGCGAGCTGTTACATGGCGACGAGCGGATCCGAAGGCGCGCCGACAGGCCCCGTGCGCGCACGATGGGTCGTTCGACGATGGCGTGCGACACGCATCCGATCGTGACGGTAGGCTTCGCGTTGGCGAGAAGCTCCTGTGCGTGTGTTCGGGGCCACGCGCAAGATCAATGAAACCGCTGCGCAATTGAAAAGGAGAGAACCGGCTATGCGCCTTGCACTGGTCACGGTCGCGCTCGTCTTCACCCTGATCGCGGCGCTGCCCGCGCAGGCACAGGTGACGCGCTGGGGCGACTACGGCGGGCCCGTCGCGGAATCCGGCCTGGCGACCGAAGTTCTCGGCCTGGAAAACGTCACCCAGATCGACGCCGGCAACGCGGACGGATACGCGATCGAGAGCGACGGCAGCGTGCACGCGTGGGGGTCCGGCGCGTTCGGCGCTCTCGGCAATAACACGTTGCGCAGGTCGGACAAGGCTGTGAAGGTCAGCCTGCCGGCCGGTGTCAAAGCTGTCTCACTGGGCGAGGCCGAACGCTCGGGCTTCGCCGTCACCTCCACCGGCAACGTGTACGCGTGGGGCATGAACAAACACGGCGACCTGTGCTTGGGGGAAGAACAGGAAATCGAAATCCGTGTGCCGCAGGAGATCCCCGGCCTGAGCAACGCGATAGCGGTGCAGGGCGCCAAAAACCATATCTTGATATTGCTGGCCAACGGCACCGTCGATGTGTGCGGGCACGGAAGCGAAGGCGAGCTGGGCCTCGGTCCTGCGACCAGGGAAGTCGATACTCCGACGCCCGTTCCCGGCGTAGAACACGTGGTGGAACTGTCGGCTGGTCCGTTGACGTCGGCTGTGCGCACGGCTTCGGGCGAAGTGCTGGAGTTCGGCTCCAATCGCGAAGGCGAGGAGGGGCTTGGCACCAGGGTCATCAAGACGTTCACGCCCACGCACCTGCCGCTGCCCGGCGCCGCGTCGTCGATCTCGGTCGGCGGCGACGGGGGCACGAACGAGCATTCCGAGGCGCTCGTGGAAGGCGTGCCCTACGGCTGGGGCTTCGACGAAGCCGGAGAGATCGCAGACGGCTCGACGCTCAGCAAATTCACACCTGTCGTGGCCTCTGAGCTGACGACGCTCAGCCTGGCGAGCCTGAAGGCATCCGGGCACTCCACGGTCGCACTCACCAATGAAGGGACGGCGTACGCTCTCGGCGCCACGGGCGAGCTCGGGAACGGCAACGGGCAGCCGTCGCTCACCCCGTTGCCGGTCGCGACGGAAGTGACGGAAATCTCCGCCACGGCCCACGACCAGATCGCTCGCTCGCAGTAAGGGCTACATTCCCTTGGGCGCTGACCAGGCGTGGGCGGCGGTGGTCTCATCCGCGGGGAAGAAGCTCTCCAGGCGGATCTCTTGGAGCATCGCGTCTTGCGGCGTTCCCAGGGTGGTGACGGTCGAGAAGTAGCTCAGCGCGAGCCCGTCCTTGTGGAACTCGACCGGGACGATCGGCAGCGGCGAGGTTCGGAAGTCGGGGGATTGCCACTGGGCAGGCACGCCCGGGTAGGCCAAGGCCTCGGCGAGCAGCGCGAGCGTTTGCGGGTCGGGGACGCCGCCCACGGCCTCGCGGTGCACGCGCTGGATCAGCGCCTCGGCGGCCGCCTGCCAGTTCGCCACGAACGGCCGCAGGCCGTCGGGATCGAACATCAGCCGGATCACGTTGGCCGGTCCCTCGGCCTCCCGCTCGCCGAGCAGCCAGCCGAAGAACGCATCCGCCGCGGAGTTGACGTCGAGCACGTTCCAGTGGCGGTCCATGACGACCGCGGGGAAGGGCTCGTGAGCGGCGAGCATGCGCTCGAGCGCCGCGCGCACGTGTGCCGCATGTGCGCTCTCGAGACCAGCCTCGCGGTAGAGGGGTGCGTAGCCGGCCGCGAGCAGCAGCTGATTGCGCTCGCGGATCGGCACGTCCAGCGCGCGCGCCAGCCGCAGCACCATCTCGGGGCTCGGCTGCGAGCGCCCGCTCTCGATGAAGCTCAGGTGGCGTGCGGTGGTCGATGCCTGCAGCGCAAGCGCCAGCTGGCTGAGACGGCGGATCGCTCGCCAGTGACGCAGCAGCTCTCCCACCGGGCTGGCTTGCGCCTGAGCGGCAGGCGCTGTCCTTGAGACGGCCACGATCTGAGTCTAGGCGCGCGCGAGCGCACGGCGATTCCCTGCCAGGGAATTGAGCCCACGCCCTCGTGCCCTCAGGCTGCTCGTCGACCACCCGGCAAGCCGGGGACAACGAGAACAAGGAGAAGCAATGAGCAAGTTCGAGATCCACACGATCGATTCCGCGCCGGCGAGCTCCACCGCGGCGCTGCGCGCGCTGGAGCAGGGCCTCGGGTTCGTGCCCAACCTCGCCGCCACGATGGCCGAGTCCCCAGCGCTGGTATCCGGGTTCGTCGATCTGCGCAACACGCTCGCGGGCGGTGAGCTCACAGGCGCCGAGCGCGAGATCGTCGCACTCGCGACCAGCATCGAGAACGACTGCGACTACTGCATGGCCGCCCACTCGACATTCGCCCTGATGCAGCACGCCGACGAGGACGCCGTCGCCGCGGCGCGCCGCGGAGACGCGCCCGACGACCCCAAGCTCGGCGCGCTGTATCGCTTCGCGCGCGAGCTGGTGGCGCGCAGAGGCCACATCAGCGAGGCCGAGACCCAGACGTTGCTGGACGCCGGCTACTCGAGCGGCGCGCTGTTCGAGGTCGTTGCCCAGGTCGGGTGCACGATGCTCGCCAACCTCGCCCACAACATCAGCGACGCCCCGCTCGATCGCGCCTTCGAGCCGCAGGCATGGGCCAGGGCCGCTGCCTGAGGCCAGCTCAGACAGGGACCAGATCGATCGCCCGCGGCGCCCACGGCGCATCTCAGGGCCACCGCCCGATACCCACCAAGCACTGGGAGCGGCGGTACGATGGTCCCACGCCGACGTAGCTCAATTGGTAGAGCACCGGTTTTGTAAACCGGCGGTTTCCGGTTCGATTCCGGACGTCGGCTTTACGCGGGCGGGGCGTCGAGCAGACCGCGACGTATCAGGGCGACCCGGGAGGTCGGAGAATGAGCAATGACCCCCCGGGGGTCGCCCTCTACCCGGATGACCTCGCGGTCGTCCGGTGTCCGCTATCGGCGAGCGCGCGCCCACGCTTGAGTATCGCGGCGCGCTTCTCGCGAGCTTGCGTGGCCGCCGCAAACCGGTCGTACGTACGGTGGTTCATACTCTCCGCCATGGACGACGAGCGCGCGGGTGAGCTACTCGCCAGGGAGCGCAGCCGCATCGAGCGCGCCCTCGGCGGCGTGAGTCGATCTGCGGGCCAGGAGGCTGTCGATGCCTCGGACGCGGATGACGCCGGACGCGACCTGTTCGAGGAGGAGCTCGACGAAGCTGCCGCCGAGCGGCTGCGCGCTGAGCTAGACGCGGTCGAGCGCGCCGAGCGACGCCTCGCAGAGGGCACGTACGGTGTCTCGATCGTCAGTGGCGAGCCGATCGCGGACGCGCGCCTGGAGGCGATCCCTTGGGCCGAGCGGACCGCCGAGGAGCAAGCCCGCCACGAGTCGGGCCACTAGCCAGCTTGACGGCGTAGTCAGGCCGCGTACAGGTGCTCGATCGCCTGCGCGTACTTCTCGGCGATCGGCCGGCGCTTGAGCTTCATCGTCGGCGTCAACTCGTCGCCGCCCGGCAGCCAGTCGCCGGCGACGAGCTCGAAGCGCTTGATCTGTTCGACGCGCGCCAGCTTGGCGTTGGCGGCTTCGACGGCCTGCTCAACCGCCGCACGTATGCGCTCGTCGCGGGCGAGCGCCTCCAGCGAAGCGTCCTCGATCCCCTGCTGCGCCGCCCATACGGGCGCAAAGTCGGCGTCGAGCACGATCAGAGCGGTGTTGTAGGGACGCCCGTCGCCGATGCAGCAGGCCTGCCCGATCAGCGGCGAGGCGCTCTTCAGCACGGCCTCGATGTTCGCCGGGGACATGTTCTTGCCGGCGGCGTTGATGATCAGCTCCTTCTTGCGATCGACGATCTTCAGGTAGCCATCCTCGTCGAAGGTCCCGATGTCGCCGGTCCGCAACCAGCCGTCCTCGGTGAAGGCCTCGCTGGTCTTCTCCGGCAGGTTGCGGTAGCCGAGCATCACGACGTCGGACTTGACCAGCACCTCGCCGTCGGCGTCGAGCTTGATCTCAATGCCGGGAGCGGGCGGCCCGACGGTCCCAAGCTTGATCTTCTCCTGCGGGTTCACGCTGCCGGCGCCGCACGTCTCGCTCATGCCCCACAGCTCCGCCAGGGGCAGCCCGATCGCGTGGAAGAACTCGAGCACCTCGATCGGCGTGGGGGCGGCGCCGACGTTGATCGCCTCCACCTGGTCGAGTCCGAGCATCACGCGCAGCCCGGAGAAGATCTCGGCGTCGGCCTTGGCGACCTGCTCGGCCAGCTCGGCCGGCACGGGCTCCCCAGCCTGCTCGAGTCGCACCTTGCGCACGCCCGCCTGCAGCGCCGCCGTGAGCTGCGCCTGACGCTCCGGCGGCTGGCCGGCGACCATCGCCTCGAGACCCGCCTTCAGCTTCTCCCATATGCGCGGCACCGCGAAGAACCAGCTGGGCCGCACTTCAGGCAGATACGAGAGCACCTCGCGCGGGTCGTGACAGCACGTGATCTGCAGGCCGAACACGACCGGTAGATAGTGGTGAGCGTTGCGCTCGGCGATGTGCGCGGCCGGCAGCCAGGAGATCACGCGCCCGTCGCGTGGGAAGTCGATCATGCCGTTGGTGCTCTCGACCAGCGCGAGGATGTTGCGATGGATCAGCTGCACGCCCTTCGGCGGGCCGGTAGTGCCCGAGGTGTAGATCAGCGTGAGCAGGTCGCTCGGCTCGATCTGTGCGAGCGAAGCGTCCACGTCGAAGTCCGGATTGGAGCCCTCGACGTCGACTAGTGCGAGCGTCCCCAGCGGGGCTTCGCCGTCGACCACGATCACGTAGTCGAGCCCCGGCAGCTCGCGGCGGGCCTCGCGCACCTGCGCCAGGTACTGCTGCTCGCAGATCAGCAGCTTGGCCTGCGCGTCGTCGATGATGTACTGGATCTGGTCGGGCGTGTAGGTCGTGTAGATCGAGAACGGCGTCGCCCCGAGCGTCATCACGGCGAGGTCGCAGAGGTGGAACTCCGGGCGGTTGGAGAGCATCAGCGCGACCGTGTCGCCACGTTGCACGCCCAGCTTCGCCAGCCCGCCGGCGAGCGCGTCGACGCGTTCGCGCAGCTCTCCCCAGGTGATCGTGAACTCGTCCTGCTTGGTGCGGATCGCGACCTCCTCGGCGCGCTCGGCGGCCGTGATGCGGAAGGCCTCGGCGACCGTCGCCGCGTCCAGCGCGCGCGGTCGAGTGGCGATTGACTGCGTGGCTGAGACCTCCATTGCGCCTCCCTCCTCTGACGATTCTCCCCACCCCAGGGATCTGACTGTGCGGACCTGCCGGTCCGCTTTCGATCATACCTGCCCGCTGCCTGCTGGCAAGCGACCGTGCGCTGAAAGCTCGCGTGCGCGGCGATCGGCAGACCGCATCGATCCGGCCGGCAGGGGGTTAGGGGGTCGGGAGACGTGCAGCACACAACCGATCCGCACTACAGAGGAGAAGCGAACGATGCGTTCAATCAAGCTCACCACAGCGGTTGCGGCCGCGGCGACGGTGCTGACGCTAGCTCCGGCCAGCGCGCTCGCCGGCCGTGGACACTTCTTCCGAGGCGGGCGACATGCCGGCCAATGCCGCGTCGGCCTGAACGTCGCCGAACGCGAGATAGCCGCCGATGAAACGGTGTCCGCCTTCGGACGTCTGTCCTGCCCGAAGCTGAACGAAGTCAATGGTCAGACCGTGACTCTCTACCAGGACTCCGCCGGCTCGCCCGGATTCACCGCCGCCGGCACGACCACCACCGACAAGACCGGCGCATACGACCTCAGCAGCGGCCTGCTGACCGCGAACACCCGCTTCTACGTCGTCGCGAACGGCGTCCAGAGCCCGCGCAGGACTGTCAAGGTGACCTCGCTTGTCACGCTCGCGGGACCCCCCGAAGGAACGCTGACCACCGGCCACCCCAACAAGGTCATCTTCACCGGAACGGTCAGTCCGGAAGACGCCGGCGCGCTCGTCGTGCTCCAGCGCCAGGACGCGCTCACGGGCAACGAATGGCACCGAATCCAGTTCGGGCGTGTGCTCCACGGCGGGACGTTCACGATCACCCACACGTTCGTCGTACCGGGCGCCGCGAACATCCGCGTGGTGATCCGCTCCCAGGGCCGTAACGCCCCAGGTCAGTCGAACATATTGACGTATAACATCTCCCAGGCGGAGAACGAAGACCTGACGATCAACGCCGCGCCGAACCCGATCACGTTCGGTGAATCGGTGAAGATCAGCGGAAAGGCGAAAGAAGCCCCCAATACGATGGTGACGCTGCTGGCGCACACCGTCCACCAGGGCTCCTTCGCGCCGGTGACGCAAGTGAAAACCAACGGCAGCGGCGAATACGAATTCCCAGCCCAGTCGCCTGTCGACAGCACCTTCTACAAGGTGCAGGACTCGGGAAAAACCTCCGCCGTCCTATTCGAGGGCGTAAGGGACGTGCTCACCGCGGCGGTCTCGCCGGGCACGACAATCCAGCAGGATGAAACGCTGAAGTTCTCGGGCACCGTCAGCCCAGAACATGTCGGTCACGCGATCTACCTAGAACGCCAGAACCCGAGCGGCACGGCGTTCCACGTGATCGAGGTCTCGTCCGTGCTTCCCGGCTCGACGTACTCGATCCTCCACACGATCTACAAAGTGGGCACGAGCGTCTTTCGGGTGCGCGTCCCGGGCGACCCGCAGAACGGCGGCGCGGTCAGCCCACCGTTCACGATCACCGTCACGCCGGCGCCAGCGTCGGCGCTGACGCCTGAGGCGCCGGGGAACTCGACGCTCCCACCCGAAGGCCAAGTCTAGTCCGGGGACGCCTCCACGGTGCCCTGTGGCCGTCCCCTATGGGGCGGCCACAGCGGCGCCCTCCCGATGGCCGAACAGGTCCTCGCCACCCTGAAGGCCCACAAACGACGCCTGAGCGACACCAGCCGCGAGGCCCTCCTCTTTCCCCGGCGAGCGCGGCTCCTACCTCGACGGTTCGGCGCTACGCCGCCGCTATAAGAAGGCACTCGTGGAGGCGAAGCTGCGCCCGCTGCGCTTCCACGACCTGCGCCACACCTTCGGCTCGATCGCGATCAACGAGTCCACCATCATCATCATCATCATCCAGGTCCAGGCATGGATGGGCCACGCCGACGTGCAGACCACGATGAAGTACATGCACCACCGCAGCCGCGCCGGCGACGCCAAGCTGCTCTCCGCCGCATTCCGTCCCAAGAACAAACCCAAACCCGCCGCCAAGCGCACCGGCAGGCGTCAGGCCAAGACCGCGTCGGCGATGGCCGCGTAGCGAACCGATGCCGGGCGAGCTCCACCGCGCGAAACCAGGCACAGGGCCGGCACGCCTGCGCATCAACGCGCGAGATCCGATCGACGCCCCGATACGGCTGCGTGCTCACGGTGATCGCCGGCTCCTCGCCGGAGCCGGTTGGAACCTGCGGCGCCAGCAGCTCATCGTCGTCATACGCCCAGGCGCCCGCCTGAGCAGCCTAATCTTCCATCTCGCCGCGCTCGGAATCCATCACCCGGGCACCCGGGAAACGAATAGATCGAAGTCGCGTCGGAGTGTCCCTTCTTGCTACACAGAATTGGGTACGACGTTCTCGCCGCTCGTCCCGTCGCCGTAGTGGAGCTGATACCCAAGCGTACCGGCAGCACTCTGCGCACTCGCCGTCAAGTTGAATTGGATCGTGGCGCCGGTCTTCGCCCGCGGTGTCGCCGTCAGCGTTGCGGTCAGACCTCCGGAGCGCACGGTGCCTACTCGATCAGCGTTGTAGGCCGCCGGTGGTGCGAACCGTTCTCGCGGCTCCGCCCGCTATCCACTCGCCGCGTCGGAGAAGCTGCCGCGAGGCGGAAGCGTTACCCCGGGCGCTTGCATTCGTCCCCACATTCGTGCCTAACCCTTAATCAACTCCCGGCACTCCGTCGTCTCCCGCTTGGAGGAGCGCTGATGCCTGGCCGTTCACCGCTGCCTTCGCGTATGTGGAACGCGCCGCCCAAATTCACATCGAGTCGGCACCTGGCCCACGCCGCCTTGAATTGGACGGTGCTGGTATCAATTCCGTCCGTATCGAGCACCGGTCCCTTGCCGGTCGGTTTCAAGACACGCACGTCGACGCCGTTCCGGCGCACGCACGCCGCGAACTGCAAAAGCGTCTGACTGGCGGCGGGGCGCTCCGGGTCTGCTCCTCGGCGTGCACCCACCGGTTGAACTCCGACGGTCGCCCTCGCCGTGCTGGTGGAGGCCACTCTACTTGCCAAGGAGTCGCCACACGCCGATAGACCAACACAAACCAGCAGCAAAGCCACTGGGGTCGCTCCAGCTATGTAGCGATGAGCGTTGAAGAGCATACCACCCTCTGGTTTATGGCTAGGACGGAGACGCGACCTGGCTCTGGGACATGGCGGCCCAGAGCCAAATGCGTATAGGCTCTCTATCCGTAGATCTCGGCAAACGTTTTGCCGGTATTCCCGACGGCTAGGCACGGACTGGGCACAGCCACACATGACACCCCGCCGGTCAACCAGCCTTCCCCTTTTTCATCGTTTGGCGTCGTCTGGACGGACCATGTTGTGCCGTTCCAGTGCTCGGCGAGGGTGACGGATTTGCTCGCATTGCTGAACGATACGCCAACGGCGGTGCATGCGGTGCTTGACGCACATGACACCCCGTCCAGCGAACTATATTTTGTCCCGCTTGGGCTCGGCACCGACTGTTCGGTCCATTCTGTGCCGTTCCAGCGTGCAGCGAAAGGCACCCTGTATACCGCTGTTGTTTCGTAGGAGCCGACCATCGTGCATGCCGTAGATGAGCTGCACGATACTCCGCGGATTTCCGCTTTTTTCGACCCGCTCGGATTCGGTACTGACTGCACCGTCCAGGAGGTGCCGTTCCATATCTCAGCGAACGGAACGCGGACGCCAGAGCTGTTTGTGTACTCGCCGCCCGCAGTGCAGGCAGTCGCGGTTGGACACGAGACGCCAGACAGATTTGTGGCTTTCGCGCCAGTCGGCGCAGGCATCGACTGTACCGTCCATTCCGTGCCG
>Ga0116215_1000179_pt1 | contig 52564 bp, 49 predicted proteins | sample Sb_taG_7_FD_89698 | JGI IMG/M metagenome (GOLD analysis project Ga0116215, IMG submission 89698) | Peat soil microbial communities from Weissenstadt, Germany - Sb_50d_2_FS metaG | ecosystem: Environmental > Terrestrial > Soil > Wetlands > Peat | place: Germany: Weissenstadt | collected 2010-09-21
CATCCGTGACAGCAACGCCCCCGTGATCGCCGCTGTCAACGGCATCTGTCAGGCCGGAGGGCTTCTCATCGCCATGATGGCCGACATTGCGGTGTCCAGCGACCGCGCGACGTTTCGCGTCCCGGAGCTTCTGCGCGGGATTCCCGATGCGACCTACGCGGCGGCGCTGCCCGCTCATGTCGGCGTGGCCGTGGCGAGGGACCTCTTGTTGTCAGGTCGCTCTTTCGACGCCGAAGAGGCATTGCGCATCGGCCTCTTGTCACGCGTGGTCCCCCACGAGGAGCTCCGAAGCTCCGCGCTGGAGGCCGCGCACCAGGTGCTCCGGACCGCACCTGCCGCGCGCGCACAGGTGAAGCGCATGCTCAACGAGCGTTACGGCTTGATCGACTACCAGACGATGTTCTGGGCGTTAGAGAACTCACCCGAACCCCGCGAGGGGATGCGGGCATTCATGGAGAAACGCCCGCCTGCCTGGCTGCCTTCGGACGTCCCCGACCGACCGACTCGACCGGGGCGAGAATGATGTTCTCGATTTGCTAGAATCTCATCTCCAGGGGGCTTCCGAGGAGGTCAATTGGACCAAGTGGCTACACGGCCCGCGCCGCAGGCGGACGACCAGCTCGCCGGCCAGCCCGGTGGGCCTTCCGACCTGACCGTGGCCGACCACAACGAGGTCAGGCGCTCCCACGGGTTCCACGCGCTCCGTGTCAAAGAGGTCATCCAGGAGACGCAGGACACGAGGTCGTACGCGCTCGAGGTGCCCGAGGACCTATCCGAGACTTTCCGTTACGAAGCAGGGCAGTTCTGCACTTTCCGCGTGCGCATCGGAGAAGACGAACACCTGAGGTCGTACTCCATGTCATCCTCACCGGGGATCGACCCGGACTTGACGGTGACGGTCAAGCGTGTCCCGGGGGGCCTCGTTTCGAACTGGTTCCACGACCACGTAGTCGAGGGGACGGTCCTCGAGGTCACCAGGCCTGCCGGCGTCTTCTGCCCTTCCCGGCGGGATTCCTCGGTCGTGGCCTTCTGCGGCGGTAGCGGGATCACACCTTTCATGTCGATCACGAAGAGCGTGCTGCGCGACACGAGCCGGAGCATCAAGATGCTCTATGCCAACCGCGATCGCGATTCTGTGATCTTCGAAAAGGCATTGGGGGACTTGAACGCGGTCCATGAGGAACGCCTCCACGTCCGGCATCACTTCGATTCCGAAGGTGGCTACCTGACCCCACAGGACGTGACAACGTTCACGGAATCCGAACGCGACGCGGACTTCTACATCTGCGGGCCAGGACCGTTCATGGAACTCGTCGAGACCCGGTTGCTGGACCTGGGCGTGGAGCCCCAAAACATCCTCATCGAGCGCTTCGAGACGAGCGAGGTCACGCCCTCCCTTGAAGGCGGTGCCGAGGGGATAACCGAAGACACGGTGACCATGGCATCGGAGACTCCGGAATTCGTGACGTTGATCCTGAAGGGAAGCCCCACGACCATCCCCTATCGGGCCGGGGACACCGTCCTCGAGACGGCACGCCGGGCCGGCTTACAACCACCCTTCTCTTGTGAAACAGGTAACTGCGCGACCTGCATGGCGCTCCTACGAGATGGCTCGGCGACCCTGCGCGCCAACAACGCACTGACACCGGAGGAGCTGGACGAGGGCTGGATCCTCACCTGCCAAGCCCTTCCTCACGGCAGTACCGTCACCGTGGAATACGAAGCGCTCTGATCAGGTGTAGCGGCCGCCGTTCACGCCGATCACCTGCCCTGTGATGTAGCCGGCTTCCTCCGAGACTAGGAACGAGCAGGCAGCTGAGATGTCCTCGGGACGCCCTGCACGCCGCACCGGCATGCGTTGCGCCGTCTCGTCGACGGTTCCGCCGAGCAGGCCCCGCTCCTCGGAGGCCCTGAGCATGGGCGTGTCCACGAAACCCGGTGGGATCGTGTTCACGGTGATGCCCTTTGGTCCGAACTCGAGCGCAAGGGATTTCGTCATCCCGATGAGGCCCGCCTTGGACGACGCGTAGTGGACCATGTACTGCTGTCCGGACTGGGCACTCGAAGAAGAGACGTTCACGATCCGGCCCCAACCGGCCTCGATCATGTCCGGGAGCACCGCCTGGGAGAAATAGAAGGGTCCGCTCAGGTTCACGGCCAGTATCCGGTTCCAGGACTCGTCGTTGATCTTCAGGAATTCCTTGAACCCCGAGATGCCGGCGTTGTTGACGAGCACCAGCACGGGCCCGAACTTTGCGCGAGCACGTGTGACAGCGTCGTCGACCTGGGAGCGAACGGAGACGTCGACGCCCCCGAGCGCCACGGCTTCGTCGCCCTCGGCGTGGATCTCCTCTGTCACGGCTTCTGCCGAGTCCTTGTCGAGGTCGACGACTGCCACGGACAGGCCGTCGGCTGCCAGGCGCTTGGCGATGGCGCGGCCGATTCCCGACCCACCGCCCGTCACGATCGCGCAGCGGCTATCCACGGTCAGACTGCAACCCCGACCTTCATCACGCGGGCGAGGTTGCCACCCATGATGCCGGCAAGCTCTTCGCGAGACAGGGACGCGGGCAGGTGGTCCACGAAGCTGCGCGGTTCCGCCAGACCCTCGGGATGCGGCCAGTCCGATCCGAACACGAGGTGATCGGCTCCCATCGCATCGATCAGCTCTTCGAAGTCGTCCTCGTGGAACGGGCTGATCCAGCAATTGCGCCTGAACGCTTCGACGGGGTCCTCGATGAACGCCTGCGGCACCCTCTTGTAGATCAAGCTCAGATCCTTGAAGAGCGGCGCGACCCACTCACCGCCGTTCTCTACGAAGACGATCCGCAACTCTGGAAAGCGCGACAGGAGGCCGTGTGTCGTCATCGACGCCGCCGCATCGAGCGCCGGTCGGTGCGAGAGGATCATCATCTTGAACGGTTCGAGCGTGAAAGGCAGGTACTCGGTCGGACCAGTCCATTCACCCATCAAGCGCGCGTAGCCGCTGTCCGACGCGTGCATGGCTATCGGGATGTCCGCCTCTACGACCTTCTGCCAGAAGGGATCGAAGTAAGGCATGGCGAACGAGCGGGATCCGGACGGCACGGGAACCGGCGCAGGCCGGATCAACACGGTCTTGGCACCGCGCTCCACGCACCATTCGAGCTCTGCGATGGCCTTGTCGATGATCGGAAGGGTCACGACCGGCGTAGCGAAGATCCGATCCCTGTAGTTGAAGGTCCAGGTCTCGTATATCCATTCGTTCAAGGCGTGGATTGCCGCGTGGGTCAGCTCGGCGTCGTCTCGCATGCGCTCCTCGAGCAGGCTGGCGAGCGTGGGGAAGATGAGGGTCTGGTCGATGCCCATCTCGTCCATGACCTCTAGGCGTGGTTCGGGCGCGCGGAACGCAGGGATCGAGCGCATCGGCTCGCCGATCAGCTCCCGGTACGACTTCCCCTCCGGGTTCCCGCTGCGGAAGTACGCCTCCTGGGCCCCGGGGCGCGCCACGACGTCGAACGTGGGGTTCGGTATGTAGTCGCTGATGGTGCCGCGCACGACGATCTTCGTGCGGCCGTCGACCTCCACGTACTTGATCGCCCCCTCGTACTCCTTCGGCAGGTGACGCGTGAAGGCGTCCTTTGTCTCGTAGAAGTGGTTGTCCGCGTCGAAGGTATGGAAGTCGCCTCGGAGGACCATGCATCGAGGATACATATTTTTTGACGGCGACGTCAATATCAGCTTTGTTAACCTTCACCGCCAGTGGAGCTCGAAGCGTTCAGAAAGTCCGTCGACGACTGGCTGGACGATGCCGCCCACGAGCTGGACCCCGCCTTCGCGGGGCGAGGGACGCTCGAACAGAGGATGGCCCAGATCGCCAAGGTTCGTCGGCTCGCGTTCGACGCCGGCTGGGCACGTTGGGGGTGGCCCGAAGCGATCGGTGGTCTCGGGGGCTCGACCCTGCTTCGCGCCTATCTATCCGAGGCGGTCACCATTCGAGACCTCGTCGAACCCGGGCTCTATTCGATGCCCGAGGTGCTCGGCCCCTCGGTGATCGCCTTTGGCCGGCCCGAGCTCTCGTCGCAGATGCTGCCCCCGCTGTTGCGTGGCGACGAGGTTTGGTGCCAAGGGTTCTCCGAACCGGGAACAGGGAGCAACCTGGCCTCGCTCACTTGCAAGGCGCTGCGCTCCCACGACGGCTGGCGGGTCACGGGCCAGAAGGTGTGGACGAGCCTCTCCCAGTATGCCAACCGATGTGTGCTCTTGACGCGAAGCGGTCCGGTCGACTCGGCGCACCGCGGCATAACGGCCTTGTTCGTCGACATGGACAGCCCCGGGATCACCGTCCGACCGATCGAGACGATGGACGGTGAGCAGGAGTTCTCCGAAGTCTTCTTCGACGACGTGAGCGTCCCGTTCGAGCGGACTCTCGGCGAAGAGGGCAAAGGATGGGATTTCGCGATGGACGTCCTCCCCTATGAACGAAGCACCGCTCTGTGGCAGCGAGCAGCTCTGCTGGTGCGCAGATTGGGCGATCTCGTCGCCGCGTCGGAGCCAGGAGCGCTCGATCCAACCGAGCTGGGGGAGGTAACACAGCTCGTCTACGCGTTCCGAGCACGATCGCGCGCCACCCAACACCGAATGGCCATGGGCGGCGAGCTGGGACCCGAGACCTCTATAGACAAAGTGCTGCTGGCCGCCTCCGAACAGGCCCTCTTCGACCTGGTAGAAGAGACGCTGTCCGAGCAGGTCACTGTCGGGGACGATCCAGACAGCGACCGCTGGCGCGGTGAGTTCATCTACTCACGCGCGGCGACCATCTACGGGGGAACCGCGGAGATTCAGCGCAACATCATCGCCCGCCGCATGCTCGGCCTCGGAGCCGACCGATGATCGAGGGTGAGGAGCGCGAGCTGTTCGACAGAAGCCTCGAGCGCGCGACGGCCGACCACACAGGCGCGGCTCTGGACGCCGTGCTGCGCGAGCTCGGGTGGCGCGAAGCGCTCGCCCACGACCTCCGTGCAGCTGTGGCTCTTCTGTTCGCGCGCCAAGGAGCGGCCAACGCGACATCGGGGGCACTCGATCAAGTGCTCACCAACGCGCTGGGGGACACCGCGGTCGCAAACGCAGTGGTGCTGCCCCCGATAGGGAGATGCTGCCCGCCCGGCAGTCTCGTCGATAGCCGTCTGAGGGTTCGCGGCATCGGAACCGCGAGCATCCAGCCATCCGGGACGGCTCTCGTGGTTGCACGCTCCGGCCACTCTGACCTCGCCTTCGTCGTGGAGACCGGGTCCCTCCCCCGTCACGCGATCGACGGAGTGGACCCGACGCTGGGACTCACCCGGATCGAAGGAGAAGTCGCCGGTGCTACGGAGATCGGGGCAGTCGATTGGCGAGCCGCCGTAGCTATCGGACAGCTCGCCTTGGGCCACGAGCTGGTAGGCGCATCTCGGCGGATGCTCGAGCTCGCGTGTGAGCACTCTCTCGAGCGCGTCCAGTTCGACCGCCCCATCGCAAAGTTCCAGGCGATCCGGCACCGGCTCGCCGACACCCTCGTCGCCATCGAAGCGGCAGACGCCTTGCTCGAGGCGGCGTGGCTCGACGGCGTGGCGCAATCCGCTGCAATGGCAAAGGCCACAGCCGCGCGTAGCGCCCGGGCGGCGGCGCGACACTGCCAACAGGTGCTCGCGGGAACAGGGTTCACCACGGAACACCCACTTCACCGCTACATCAGGCGGATCCTCGTGCTCGAACAGTTCCTCGGATCCACCCGCACCCTCACCACCGAGCTCGGAAACGACATCCTCGAGCACGGTCAACTGCCGTCGCTGCTCCCCCTCTGACGCTCATGACGCGGGGAGCCCGAGGATCCGCTGGGCCACGAGGTTGCGCTGCACCTGCGAGGTCCCACCCATGACGCTCTGCGCCCGGCTGTATAGATAGGTGTTGAGCCAGGTCGGGTCGCCTCCGTCGTGGGCGCACCCGCCCGTCGTGAGCGCTGCGTGCCCCACGTTCTGCTCAGTCCAGGTCATGAGTAGCTTGTCGACCGAGCCTTCGGGACCGTGCTGTATCCCGTCGAGACGATCCGAGAGCCGGCGGCAAACGTGACGCTGGAGCATGTCGGCCTCGACGATCGCCCATGCAAGGTCCCTCTTCTGCTCTGCATCGTATTTGGAGGGGTTCTCCTTCACGATGCGCACCAGCTCCTTGACCGTCTTCTGGTAGCGCCCTGCGTATCCGAGCTCATGAGGCTCGCGCTCGTGGCTGACGATCGTCATGGCCAACGGCCAACCCTCGCCGGGTGCCCCGATCATGTTCTTCGCCGGCACCCTGGCACCGTCGAAGACGACCTCGCCGAACTCGCGGGTGATCCCGTTCATCATCTTGAGGGGCCGCTGCTCGATCTGCGGTTGGTCCATGCGCACGGCGAACACAGATAGGCCCTTGTGCTTGGGGACTTCTGGATCCGTCCGGGCCAGGAGAAAGCACCACTCCGCGAGGTCCGAGTAGCTGGTCCAGATCTTGTGCCCGTTGATGACGTATTCGTCTCCCTCGGCCATCGCGCGCGTGCGCAGCGATGCAAGGTCCGAGCCGGCGTCTGGTTCGCTGAAGCCCTGGCACCAGCGGTCCTGGCCGTTGATGATCCCGGGGAGGAAGCGCGTCTTCGTCTCCTCGGATCCGTGGTGGAGGATGCCTTGCACGAGATAGCCGACGCTAGGTCGGGGCGGGGCGCCGGCGTCCGCCAGCTCCTCGTCGACGATCACGTCGTAGACGCTCGGCATTCCGTAACCGCCGTACTCCTTCGGCCAGCTGAGGCCGAAGAAACCAGCCTGGTAAAGGGAGCGGTGCCAGGCGGGCTGCGCCTCCCAGTACTCGTCGGTGGTCGAGGAGGGCCCGAGACGCGGGTTGTTGTCATCCAGCCATGCGCGCAAGCGCAAACGGAAGTCTCGTTCGTCTGCTGAGTCAGCGAAGTCCATCGGCAGCTGCCTTCTTCGGATCGATACCTGCATGCTCGAGGACGCGGGTAAGGCTCGGTCCTATACCTCCCAGGACCTTCGTGGACAGAAGAGCACGGCGCAGGTGCACGTGCGCGAGGCAGTCCCATGTGTTGCCGATGCCGCCGTGCACCTGGATCGCCGTCTCGCACACGATGCGAGCACCACGAGCGCAGTAGGCCTTCGCCGCCGCCGCGTGTCCCAGGGCATCAGCCGGGTCCAGAGCGTCGACACTCCAAGCAGCGTGCAACGCTGCGCTGCGCGATCCCTCCAAGTGGACGACGGCGTCGGCCAGCAAGTGCTGGACGGCCTGGAACGACCCAATGCTCTTGCCGTACTGCTGGCGCTGCTTCGCGTACTCGCCGGTGAGGTCGAGCGCACCCTGCATGTTGCCGACGAGGTCGGCGCACGCCATGGACAGGCCGAGCGCTGTCCATCGCGTGAGCTCTTGCTCGGTGATCGGCCGAGCCTGGTCGGGTACAGGCGCACCGGAAGCCGTTTCGATCCATGCGGCCGGCCTCGTGAGATCGACGCCGCCACCGCGCTCGGGAACGGCGACCGTTGCCAGCGCCCAGCCTCCACCCGACACAGACGTGGGTACGAGCACGAGGGCCGACGTCTCTCCGAACGCATCGATCGCGACGGCATCGTCGCCCAAACTCGCGGGCGCGGAGAGGTCCGGCAGGAGCGCGACCGTCTCGGTCGTGGTGGCTTGCGGCGCTCCTGCGAGGCGGCGAAGCTCCGCGGCCAACGTCGGACCGAAAAACCCGACGTCCGCCCTGCCACGCGCCAATTGCTCGGCGACGATCGCCACCGCCACGGCATCGGCCCAGGGCTCGCCCTCCTCGTCGGGTGTGCGCAACTCCAGCCACCCCGATTCGGCGACCGCCGCTTCGAGCTTTGCCGCCCGTTCGCGGTCCTCGAGCTGCCCCACTGCTTTCGGCCCCAGCCGCTCGGCGATCTGAGCAGCTGAGTCGCGCAACTGATGCTGTTCGGGAGAGAGTCGGACGTCCATTTGGTGGCTCGAACGCTAACTGACCCGTTCGTCTCGCGGCCCGACTGCGGATCTCAGATGTACATGCCGCCGTTCACGCCGATGAGCTGCCCTGTGATGTAGGCGCCGGCATCGGAGCAGAGGAACGAGCACGCTCCAGCGATGTCCTCGGGGGTTCCGGCGCGGCCGACCGGGACCATCGGCCCGATCACGTCCACGCCGGGAAAGTCACCTGCAGCCTCTGCTGCTCTTGCCATGGGAGTGTCGACCAGGCTCGGCGGGATGGTGTTCACCGTGATCCCTTTGCTTGCGAGCTCACGTGCGACCGCCTTGGTGAGGCCTATGACTCCGCCCTTGGACGCCGCGTAGTGGGCCATGTTGGGGGCTCCCGACTGCGCACTCGACGAGGAGATGGTGACGATGCGGCCCCAGCCGGCGGCGAGCATGTCGGGAACGGCGGCCTGGACGCAGTTGAAGGTACCGGTGAGGTTGACCGCGATGATCCTCTCCCACTTCTCTTGGCTGATGTCCATGAGCGAGTCGAAAGCCTCGACACCGGCGCTCGTCACCAAGATCGTGACCGGTCCGAGCTCGGCGCGGACCTTCGCAAAGGCGGCGTCGACCGACCGCCGCTCGGCGACGTCGGTCTCCACGGCGATTGTCTTTGCGCCCGCGGAGCGCAGCTCCTCGGCGGCCGCAGCGGCGGCGGTGCCGTTGCGGTCGAGTACTGCGACGTGATGGCCGTCGGCGGCCAAGTGCGAGGCGACACCGAGGCCGATGCCCGATGCGCCACCCGTCACCACCGCGACGCGGCTCACTCGGCTCCCCCAGCGGGCGTGAATTCCAGGTGCAGGTCGCTCATCCCGCGCAGCACCCAGGTCGGCTCGTAGCGGAACCGCCGCGCCCCCGGAGGGCCGTGGTGCTCCTCGGAAAGCCGGATGTCGCGCACGCGCGCGAGGATCCGCTCGAGGCTGATGCGTCCCTCGGCACGAGCGAGCGGGCCTCCGGGACAGGTATGCGCACCACGGCCGAAGGCCATGTGGGCCCGGGAGTTCCGACGGTCTGCGCGGAACTCTGCCGGGCAATCGAATCGCCGGGGGTCGCGGTTTGCGGCGCCGTTCAGGAGCATGACGGGTGTGCCCGCTGCGATGCCCACACCTCCGATCGACGTCGGACGTCTCGAGAGGCGGAAATCGGCCTTCACAGGGCTCTCGATGCGAAGTGCCTCCTCGATGAAGTTACGGACGAGATCCTTGTCGCCCCGCAGCTTGTCCTGCAGCTCGGGTTGCTCGGCGAGATACTTGAGAGCCACGGCGAGGAGCCGCGCCGTCGTCTCCTGGCCGGCGGCGAAGAGGAAGGTGGCCGTGCGCACGACCGCTGTGACCTCGGGCATGGTCCCGTCGGGATAGGTCGCCAGGGCGAGGTCGGTGAGCACGTCCTTGCGTGGCTCGCGCCGGCGCTCCTCGATGTAGTGCGCGAACCATTCGTCGAGCCATGACAGGGGGTTGAGATCGCCCTCTCCGAGCGTCTCGGACCCGAGCTTTCCGGGGGAGGGACTGAGGCCGAATCCTTCGCGGAAGCGCCGGTGGTCGGACTCCGGCACACCGAGCAGATCGGCGACGACGAGCATTGCGAAAGGCTTCGTGTACGCAGCGATGAACTCGCAGCTGCCGTCGTCCACGAACTCGTCGAGCAACTCGTCGGCCAAGCGGCGCATGAACACCTCGTTCTCCGCGAGGCGCTTGGAGGTGATCAGCCGCATCAGGAGCGCGCGCTCGCGTGTGTGAGCCGGAGGGTCCATGGTGACCATGTGCTCGTTCATCGGCAGCTGGTCCCGGTGGCCGTCGATGACCTCGCTCACGTCGTCACCCTCGAGCGGCACCGGGAATTGCGCGAACGGGCCGATGACGGAATTGCACGAGGAGAAGTTGGCGGAATCCAAGTAGATCTCGCTGGCCTCGTCGTAACCGGTCACCGCAACGACCCCGTGTTGGCCGATGGGCAGCACCGGGCACTGCGAGCGCAAGTGGTCGAAGTACGGGTACGGGTCCTCGCCGATCTCTGAGTCACTGAAGAAGTCGACGGACTTCCAATCGCGCAATTCCAGGCTCCTCCGGTCCGCCCGGCACTCGCACCGGGGTGTGCTGAGGGTGTGCAAAGGGGAATTTTGGCACCTGCTTAGCAGGCTCTCGTCAGATGTGGCAACTTGGTCTCGATGACGACGAGCCCCGTGTCGCGCCGAATCGGCGCCCCCGACTCGAAGACCCGGGCTCGTCTGGTCGACGCCGCCGAGCAACTGCTGCTCGAAGAGGGATACGCGGCGGTCACCTCACGGCGAGTGGGTGCCAAGGCCGGCTTGAAGCCACAACTCGTCCACTACTACTTCAGAACGATGGACGACCTCTTCACCGAGGTGTTCCGTCGCCGGGCAGAGGAGAACCTCGCACGCTTCGAGCGGGTCATCTCTGCGGAAGCATCACTGCGGACGCTCTGGGAGCTGAACGCCGACCCACGAGGCGCGGCCTTCACGGTCGAGTTCGTGGCGCTTGCGAACCATCGAAAGGCGATTCGCGCCGAGATCGCCCGATACGCCGAACGCTTCCGGGCTGCTCAACTCCAAGCCATGGCCCATGCCCTCGAGACAGATGGCGTCACAGCGGACAGGCTTCCGCCGGCGGTCGCTCTGTTGCTCATGACCGGTCTGTCCCAGGTGCTCTCGCTCGAACGGGGGCTGGGCGTCACCGCCGGTCACGACGACGCGGCGGAGTTCGTAACGCGCTTCATCGACGAACTCGAAGGGAGCGAACGCTCGGGGTGACCCGAGGTGCAGGACAAGATCCTCGCCTACTGTGCGCACCATGGCCGCTATCAACTCACCGACTGACCCCGGGATTCGGCGCGAGATCGTGGAGACCGTCCGGCGCTTCGTGGCGAAGGAGGTCGTCCCGGTGGCGGGCGACCTCGAACGCAGCGACACCTTCCCGATCGAGATCGTCGCCGGAATGCAGAACCTCGGCCTCTTCGGCGTCACCATCCCAGAGGCCTACGGTGGCCTCGGGCTCGACCTCCTCACGTACATCGGGGTCATCGAGGAGCTCTCCTACGGGTGGATGAGCCTCACCGGCATCGTGAACACCCACACCATGGCTGCGACGCTCATCATGCAGCACGGCTCCGAGGAGCAGAAGAAGCGGTGGCTGCCGTCGCTCGCGTCCGGCGACAAGCGCGGCGCTCTTTCTCTTTCCGAGCCCGACGCTGGCAGCGACACCCGCAACATCTCCTGCAGGGCGACCAGGGACGGCGACGAGTACGTCGTGAACGGCACGAAAGCCTGGGTGACGAACGGCGAGCGATCGTCGATCGTGGCGCTCGCCGCGCGAGCCGAAGAGGGCATCACTGCCTTCATCGTGGAGAAAGAGCCCGGTCCGGCGTTCGGCGGCATCACGGTGAGCAAGCACGTCCAAAAGCTCGGCTACAAGGGGGTCGAGACGGTGGAGATGTCCTACGTCGACCACCGCGTCCCGGCTGCCAACGTCGTGGGCGAACTCGGACGAGGCCTCCCCCAGATCCTCGGCGTGCTCGAGATCGGCCGCATCAACATCGCCGCGCGCGCAGTCGGCGTCGCGCGCGCCGCCTTCGACGCTGCCCTCTCCTACGCCCGCCAGCGCGAGACGATGGGAAAGCCCATCGCGGAGCACCAGGCGATCGCCATCAAGATCGCCGACATGGCGACTCGGCTCGAAGCTGCGCGCCTTCTTACCAAGAACGCCGCCGAGCGCAAGGCCGCCGGTCTGCGCTGTGACGTCGAGGCGGGGATGGCCAAGCTCTTCGCGAGTGAGACGGCCCTCGAGCTCTCGATGGACTCCATGCGGATCCACGGCGGGATGGGGTACACGAACGAGATGCCGGTCGAGCGCTACTACCGCGACGCCCCGCTCATGGTGATAGGTGAGGGAACGAACGAGATCCAGCGCCTCGTGATCGCCCGTGGGCTCCTGGCTCGCGCAGACGCGAACGAGTGAACAGGCGCTAGGGAGTCTCGCCGCGGGCCGGACGCGACCCCTCCGCCAGCTCGCCGAGGATCTCTTCGGTGTGCTCGCCCAGGTCCGGGACCGGCCCGATCGGGCTCGACCCGACACCGGAGAAGCTGACGGGACCGTTTATCGAGCGATGCTCCACACCCGGGGGACCGTCTTCGAGCAACACGAAGCCGTCGTTGGCGAGCAGCTGCGGGTCGAGCACCACCTCCGCCGCCGACTGAGCAGGCGCCCAGAACACGCCCTCTCTGTCGAACGCCTCGACCCACTCGGCAAAGGTGCGTCGGGCGATGATCCCGTCGAGGAGCGCGATCACCTCTTTGCGATGCTTGCGCACCGACCTGGCGTCCGCGAAGCGAGGGTCGTCCAGCAAGTCCTCTCGGGCGAGGGCCCGGCACACCGACGGCAGGTGGCGAGCCGTCTCGAGCCCCGTGAAGAAGAACCACTTGCCGTCCGCGGTCTTGTAGGAGTTCATGAGCGGAGCCTGGTTCTGGTCCCTCGGTTCCGAGCCTGCGACTTTGCCGAGCGCCAACTGGAGGCCGAGGTCCCAGCCGAGCACGTAGGTCCCCGTTCGCAGCAGCGAAACCTCGACCACGCGCCCCTTCCCCGTCCGGCGCTGCTCGAGAACCGCGGCCAGGATGCCCGCGAGGGCAGTGAGGGCAGTTATGTGGTCGCCGATGCCACCGCGGGGGTTGAGCGGGTTGCCCTCGGAGTCGGCCATCTGCATCGAAAGTCCCGATCGAGCCCAGAACGCGCCGATGTCGTAGGACGGCCGGTTCCGGTCGTCGCCGCGCAGTCCATAGCCGCTGACGCTGCAGTAGACGAGGTGCGGGTGGCGCGCGACGGTCGAATGCGGCTCGAGCCCAAGACCGTCGAGGGCGTCGGGGCGCAGGTTGGAGATGAAGACGTCGGAGCTCGCGAGCAGGCTTTCCATGCGGGATTTGTCCTCGGATCCGCGCAGGTCGAGCACGATGCTGCGCTTTCCGCGGTTGTCGAGGGCGAACGCCGGGTTCGGCACTCCTTCGATGCCGATGGAGCTGAACACCGAGCGCATGGGGTCACCGGCCGGCGCCTCGACCTTGATCACCTCGGCTCCCCAGTCAGCGAGCAATGCCGCAGCAGCTGGGGCTGCCACCCACACACCCATCTCGACGACGCGCAAACCCGCCAGAGCCGAGAGCCCCTTCGGCTCGTTCACGTCCGCCTCGAGGTGACCTGGTCCCGCAACAGGTTCTTCATGACCTTGCCGGTGGCCCCGACAGGGAGCTCTTCGACGAACTCGACGACACGTGGAACTTTGTAGTTCGCCATCTGCTCGCGCGCCCAGGCGACGATGGCTCCCTCGGTCGTCGTACAACCTGGTCGCAGGACTACGAACGCCATCGCGACCTCGCCCATGCGTCGGTCCGGCACTCCGATCACGGCGCACTGCTCGACGTCGGGATGGCGCAGAAGCGCGTTCTCTATCTCCGCCGGATAGGCGTTGAAGCCGCCGACGATGAACACGTCCTTCAAGCGGCCGACGATGCGCAGGCGACGGGATTCGGTCAGCCGGCCGACGTCACCCGTCGAGAGCCAGCCGTCGGGCGAGAGGGCCTTCGCGGTCTCTTCGGGATCGTCGAGGTAGCCGAGCATCACGCTTCTGCCTCGCAGGAGGATCTCGCCGTCCTCCCCCGGCGCAACGTCGTGCCCCTGCTCGTCCACGATGCGAACCTCGAACGTCGGCCGGGCGCAGCCGACAGTCGTGGCGATCGTCTCGGCGTCGTCGTCTGGCGCAGTCGACGCTGCGGTGCCGCCCTCGGTCAACCCGTAGCCGGAGATCAGAACCTCGTAGGGCAGCTCGTCGACGATGCGCCGGATCAACTCGACGGGAATTTCGGCGGCGCCGATCGTGGCGACGCGCAGGCTGGAGAGGTCGTAGCGATCGCGCTCGGGATGATCCAGGACCGACTGGAACAGAGTCGGCGCTCCGGGGAAACACGTCACCTTCTCCTTGGCGATCCGCCCCAGAGCCCGGGTCACGTCGAAGGTCGGCTCGGGCAGCATGGTCGCGCCCACGGCAGCGCACGCGAGGATCCCGGCCTTCAACCCGAACATGTGGAAGTACGGGTTGATCATCAGGTACCTGTCGCCTTCGCGCAGCCCTGTCATCTCAGTCCAGTCGGTCGCCACGAAGACTGTGCGATTGTGGGTCTGCACGACGCCTTTGGGGGTCCCTGTCGTGCCGGACGTGAAGAGGATGTCGGCGGGGTCCTCGGGGCGGACGTTCGAGGCACGAGCATCAGCCTCGGTCCGTGCCTCGTTGCCGGCTCCCGCCAAGAAGGCGGCCAAGGCCTGGGCGCTCTCCGGCGCTTCTCCCCGCGCGACGACGATCGCCTCGAGGTCAGGCAAGTCGATTTGCGCCGAACGGAGCATCGCCACGTAGTCGGCGCCGAGAAAGCCCGTGACCGTCACGAGGAGCTTGGCGTGAGAGCGGGACAAGATGTCAGCCGCCTCTTTGCCCTTGAACCTGGTGTTGATCGGCACCAGCACGGCGCCCGAATGCCAAATACCGAGGGCGCAGACGATCCATTCCACGCTGTTGAAAGCCCAGATCGACACCCGATCTCCTGGGGAGACGCCGGCCGAGACCAACGCGGCTGCAAAAGCGCGTGCCCACTCGAGCAATTCGGCATACGTGAGCCGAGTGTCGCCATCAACCACCGCCACGCGATCGCCGAACCTGTCGGCTGACCGCGCCACCAGAGCGGGGATCGTCGCGGGGAGGCTCGACATGCCCGTGGTGGTTAGCCGCGTCGGCGGCGTTCGAGGAGCCGATCGAGGTTGGCCCGCAACTCATGCGATGTGAACGAGCGGTCCTCGGCAGCGAACGCGAAGTCACTCACAGCGGACACAGCACGTTCGAGGTGGATGTTGAGGACTCGCTTCGTGTCCTCAGTGGCCTGCCTCGGCAGTTGCGCTATGCGCTTGGCACACGCGAGAGCCTGGTCGAGCACCTCGTCGTCTGGCACGACGTGATTGGCAAGTCCGATCTCCGCCGCCCGTTGGGCAGGTATGCGATCCCCCGTGAGCGCATACTCCTTCGCAAGCTGAAGGCTCACGAGCAAAGGCCAGGTCACCGCGGCGCCGTCGGCTGCAACGAGACCCAGGACCAGGTGCGGGTCCGCGAGGTGGGCGCTCTCGGCCATGTAGACGATGTCGGAGAGCGCGACGATGCTGCATCCGAGTCCTACGGCAGGGCCGTTCACCGCTGCCACTATGGGAATACGGCATGCGACCATTCCTCGCACTATCCGCTTCCCGTCGTCGATCGTCTCGTAGCGCAGTGCCGGGTCCTTGGTGAGCTCGTCGAGGTACTCGAAGTCGCCGCCGGCGCTGAAAGCACGGCCATTGCCCGTCACGACGGCTACCCGTGCGTCCCGATCCGCGTCGAGCTGTGAGAAGAGGTCTGCGATCGCGTGGTGCAGGACGTGGTTGGTGGCATTCAGTTCGTCGGGACGGTTCAGCCGCACGATGCGCACCGGACCGTCGATCTCGACCTGGATCTCGTCGGGGAGGTCGTATTCGAACGCGCCGGTCATGATGAGAACGAGGACACGAGGGAGGCGACGCATTCGCGTGTTCGCTGCGACGAGGCCAGACGTTCGTCGCGGTTGTCGCCTATCGACACGACCCGCACAGACAGATCCGTCACACCGACGTCGGCGAAGGACCGGAAGCGCTTTTCGATCGACAACTCACTGCCGGCCGCGAGCAGGTCACCCACCTCACGCGCATTGCCTTGGTCGAGGAGCCTCTGGTAGTTCGGCGAAACCTCTGCCTCGGACAGGACTCGGTTCGTCCGCGCGATCGCGAGATCGACCTCGTCCTCGCCACAACAGCAGACGGGGATACCTGCGACGATCCGGGGTGCGGGCCGTCCTGCTGTCCTCGCCGCCTTCGTGATGGTCGGCACGACGTGGGAATCGATCGCCCGCTCATCGGCCATCCAGAGGATGGTGCCGTCGGCCCGCTCCCCCGCGAGACGCAACATGACCGGGCCGAGGGCGGCTAAGAGGACGGGTGTGGGGGTGATGTCGGTGATGTCGAAGGGATTGTGAACACGAAACAGCTCGTTCTCGAGATCCACCCGACCGGGCCCGCTGAAAGCCTGGTCGAGCACGTCCAGGTAGGCGCGCATCGTGAGCGCCGGCCTCTCGTAGGGGATCCCGAGCATCTCGTCGATGACCCAGTGGTGCGACACCCCGAGTCCCAGCCTCAGCCGTCCCTGGCAGATCGCCTGTGTGGACAATGCCTGCTGCGCGAGGGCCACCGGATGGCGTGGTTGCACCGGCACCACCGCTGTTCCGACCTCCACCTTCGAAGTGACCTCGCCGACGATCGCCGCCATCGTCAACGCGTCGAAGTCGTCCGGGATCTGCGGGACCCAGATCGAAGCGAGGCCCGCGGCCTCGACCCATCGGGCATCAGCGCGCAGACGCTCGACTTTCGTCGCATAACGGCCTCTCTCGGGCCCGACCATGGCGCCTATTCGCATCGGCATCGCCCGACCACCGCCGCGCAGTGACTGAGAAGCACGTTCTTGATCCGGGTAACCATAGTTCGCGAATCTTGCGAAGGTCATGTGCAGGCTATTTTCACCGAGCAGACGCAGGCCGTCGAGCAGCAGCGCAGCCCTAAGGAGGACACGAATGCAGATCCAGCCCAAGCAGCCGTCTGTGAAGGGCCCCGCGCAATACTTCTCCGGAGACGTCTGGATCGACTCCATCGCCAATGGGCAAGAGCCTTCTCGCATCCGCGTCAACGCCGTGAGGTTCACGCCCGGGGCTCGTACTGCGTGGCATTCCCACTCCGTGGGACAGACCCTCTTCGTCACCGACGGCAAAGGGCTGGTGCAATCGCGCGGTGGGGAGATCGCCGAGATCCGCCAGGGAGACATCGTCCACACCCCGCCAGATGAGTGGCACTGGCACGGCGCCACGCCCGAGCACTTCATGACCCACCTCTCGGTGACCGAAGGAGTAGGCGGGGATCAGAAACCTGAATCGGAGTGGGGCGAGAAGGTCACCGACGCCGAGTACCTCGGCGGCAAGCCCTGAGGCCAGCTCGGGTCTTGTCGGTGACTAGCCGATCGGCTAGCCTCAATTTCGATCTGCCCTGAGCCTCTGGGAGGAGCCGCGCATTGTCCGGCCTCGTCGCCCAGACGGCGAGCAACGGGAAGGGATGCGATGACCGTCACGACCGACCTGTACTACGACCCATACGACCGCGGGATCGACGAGGACCCGTATCCCGTCTATCGCCGGCTTCGCGAGGACGCGCCCCTCTATTACAACGACCAGCACGACTTCTTCGCTGTCAGCAGGTTCGACGACGTTCAGCGAGGGCTCATCGATCGCGTGACCTACAGCTCGGCACGTGGCTCAGTGCTGGAGTTCATCAAGGCGAACATCGAAATGCCGCCGGGAGTCGTCATCTTCGAGGACCCGCCGCAGCACGACGTCCACCGCTCCTTGCTCTCGCGGGTTTTCACACCGAAGAAAGTGGCCGCGTTGGAGCCCAAGTTGCGAGAGTTCTGCAAGCGGGCTCTCGACCCTCTGATCGGCTCTCCACGCCTCGACTTCGTAGCGGACCTAGGCGCACAGTTGCCGATGCGCACGATCGGGATGCTCCTCGGTGTGCCCGAGTCCGACCAGGAAGAAGCCCGAAACCGCGCCGACGCCTCGTTGCGCACCGACCCCGGCAAACCGATGGAGGTTTCGGCGGACAACATCGGGCAGGCTGATTTCTTCTCCGATTACATCGATTGGCGGGCTGAGCATCCCTCGGACGACTTGATGACAGAGCTCTTGTTCGCAGAGTTCCCCGACGAGACCGGGACCATTCGCAGGTTGACGCGAGACGAGGTGCTCATCTACGTGAGCGTGCTATCGGGGGCCGGGAACGAGACGACCAACCGACTGATCGGGTGGATGGGAAAGGTTCTGGCGGAGCATCCCGAGCAGAGGCGCGAGCTCGTCGACGACCGTTCCCTCATCCCGGGCGCCATCGAGGAGCTCCTGAGGTTCGAACCGCCCACGCCGCACGTCGCGCGTTATGTGACAACTGACGTCGAGCTCCATGGCAAGACCGTGCCGGCGGGAAGCGCCATGCTCTGCCTCAGCGGTTCGGCGAATCGTGACGACCGCCGATACACCGATCCCGATCGGTTCGACATCCACCGCAAGATCGGCCAGCATCACCTCACGTTCGGCTCCGGGATCCACTACTGCCTCGGCGCAGCGCTCGCGCGCCTCGAGGGCCGAATCGCCCTCGACGAGGTGCTCGAACGCTTTCCCACGTGGGAGCTCGATCTCGAAAACGCCCGACGCGCACCGACGTCGACTGTGCGCGGCTGGGATGCGCTCCCGGTGTTCATCTGAGCGGGGAGGGACCTTCATGGGATCGTCGACCTACAGGGTCATTCAGTGGGCCACGGGCAACACGGGCCAGCGGGCCCTACGGGAAGTGATCAGACATCCCTCCCTCGAGCTCGCCGGGGTCCTGGTCTACGGCCCGGACAAGAACGAGGTCGATGCGGGCGAGCTCTGCGGTGAAGGCTCGACAGGCGTCCTTGCCACAACCGATCGTGACTCGGTGCTCGAACTGCAAGCAGATTGCTGCATCTACATGCCCCGGGCCACGGGCAAGGGTCAGACGCGCGCCGGCCTCAAGGAGGACGAGCTCGTCGACGACGTCGTGGCTCTTCTCAGGTCCGGTACGAACGTCGTGACCACTTGCACCGACCTCTTCGCCAGAGGAGCGCGACTGAGCGACGAGAACCGTGCCCGCGTAATCGACGCCTGCGACAAGGGCAACGCTTCGGTCTGGGCGAGCGGGAGCGATCCCGGGTTCATCACCGAGACCCTCCCAATGGCGTTGCTCTCGGTACAGCGCCGCGTCGACCTGATCGAGATCGAAGAGTTCGGCGATCTCTCGCACCGCCCGTCGGCGCACATGGTGATGGAGCAGATGCGGTTCGGGAAACCGCTTTCGGAGTTCGACCCCGATCGGCGGAAGAACCACCTTTTCGGGGAGTATCAGCCCCCGCTTACAGTCCTCGCCGATCTCGCCGGTCTCGAGATCGACGAGTGGACCGCCGAGGGAGGAGTGGCTGCGGCCAAGAAGGACACGGCCATCGTCGCAGGCGAGATCAAAGCCGGCACTGCTGCTGCGCAACGGATCATCATCCACGGACGCAGCAGCGGGGTCGACCGGATTCGCTTCACCCAGTACGGCTTCGTCGCCATGGACGTGGAACCCGACTGGGACCTCCAGCCGACCGGATGGCGGATCCGCATCCATGGCGACGCTCCGTTCGACCTGAGCATGCCGTTTCCGGTACCGCTCGACGACCTCGCCTCGTTCGTGCCCGCGTTCAACGCCAACGGGCTGGTGAACGCCGTGCCCTACGTCTGCGCCGCCCGTCGAGGGTTCCTCACGACCGAAGACCTGCCACACATCCTTCCCCGCGGCCCCCACAGCCCTCGCGCCGACAGCAATTCGTGACGAGCCCACTCACCCGGAAGGTCCTCGAATTCGAGCAGACCATGAAACGGCTCATTTCGGAGGCGGGAGCCCCACGCGATTGGACACCGCTTGCCGACTTCGTGGCGGTGGACGAATTCGAGAGAGTTGGAACGTTCCTCGAAACGCAGAACTGGCAGCAGTACACCGAGATGCTCACCCAGTGGGCGTCGGTGACGTCGACATTCGAGACCACCGTGCGCCGAATATCCGAGTTGAATGGGCTTGTCTACTTCGAAATCGAAGAGCGGCACTTCCGAGGCGACCAAGTGAACGTGGTCAACTCACTGACGGTCTTCGAGTTCAACGAGGCCGGCAAGATCCGCCACCTGGACGTCTACCTCCAGCAACCACGCTGATCCTGATCGCCGCGTCCGCGATGCGCCTGCCAAGCGACGGTGTCCTGTCAGGACGCCGCGGTGGCCCCGTTGCGGGCGTCAGTCCATTCGAAGTCGCCGGCGTCGACGCGGACCTTCACGAGGAGCCTGATGAGCGATTCCATCTCGGTCTGCGACATGCCGACGGCCTCGTAGACCTTGCTGTTGAGCTCGTCGGTGGCTGCCGCGACCGTGCGCCGGCCACGGGCGGTGATCTCCGCCAGCGTCGTCCGGGCGTCACGTGGGTGTGGCAGCCGTCTGACGAGCTTGTCGGCCTCGAGCCGGTCGATGGCATTCGTGACGGTGGCGGGCGTCACCTGCAGTCGTTCGGCAATCTGCGAAAGCGACAGCGAACCGCACTCCGAGCTCCACGCCAGCCACGCGAGCACCTCGTAGCGGGCGAAGGTGAGCCCGAAGGGCCGCAGGACTTCGTTCGCCTTGGCCAGGAAGAGCTGGTGGGCTCGCATGATCGAGGTGACCGCGGCCATCCCTGTCGCGGCCTCGCCCCAGCCTTTGGAGCTCCACACCTCACGGGCGGCCAGCACCGGGTCGAAGGAAAGGCTCCGGGGGTTCGGCATGGGGAGATCGTACATTCAGCCGCCGCCGTACCTCCTGCCTGGTCGCCAGTTCAGCGCGTCGGCAGATCGCCGTCCGGCCAGCGCCGACGGTCGTATCTCGGGTCGCTTCGGTCGCGCCGGCTCGGCCAGTACGCGGCGAGGTCGTCCGGCACGGCGTCTGGCACCACGCGCCGGTAGACGATCTTCCACGCCCCGTCGATCCTGCTGAAGTAGTCGACATAGCGCCCGTACCCGGACACCGGCGTCGCGCCGTTAGTTCCGTGGAAGATGAAGAACGTCTCCCCCCAGGCTTCATCGCCCTGGATCTCGAACACGGACTGTCCGAGCTGATGGTGCATGGCGGTCATCGAGCCCGGACCGCTGATGAAAGCGGCGAACTCGCTGCCGCTGCCCTTGAAGGCTCCGTGGTCGTCGAACGACCGTTCCGCGTAGCACGCGCCGACACGCTCGGCGTCTCCCCGGTCCATGGCCGACGAGAGGATCGCGAGCAGTTCGGCCAGCTCGAACTTGTCCCGCCACGTCTGTCCTCCGGCGCTCTCAGTCTGCTCCACCGGCTTCCCACCTTCCTTCCCTTCCCTACCTTCCCCCGGGCCCCATGAGGAGGATGTTGACAACATTAAGACGTCGAAGTAATACGATGGCGAAACCGTGGAGGGAGATGCTGGCATGGTGCGTCCATCCGGAACGCTGCAGGTTTACCCGCCAGAGGGTTTCGGCCCGCCCAAGGATCGACGTGGGCATGCCGGCTCGGTGAGCCTGGGCCTGCCGCCGGGGACGCAGGTGTTCTCTGCGGACGACCACATCTCTCTCTCCGAGGACATCTTCTTCGACCGCGCCCCTGCTGCGCTCAAGGACCGCGTACCGCGGGTCATCTACCGAGACGACGCCTGGAACCTCGCCGCCGGTGAACGGCAGTTCCTGCCCAAGGAGTTCACCGGAGTCCTGACGCAGTACGACCCGCTGCCCGGATCGAGCACCGGCGCGCTAGAAGCCCGGATGGGCCAGCTCGAGGCGGACGGCGTGATGAGGGAGCTCGCCTTTCCCAACGCGCTCATGGCGCTGCTCTACTACCCCGACACCGAGGTCCGGGAGCTGTGCTTCCGGGTCTACAACGAGTACCTTGCCGACCTCCAGGAGCAGGCGCGCGGCCGGTTCTACGGAGTGGGTCTCATCAACTGGTGGGACGCCGACGGCGCGCGTCGAACGTTGGCCGAGCTCAAGTCCTTCGGAGTGCGCACTTTCGTGCTGCCTCTGAAGCCGGGCAACGGGCCGGACGGCAAGCCGCTCGACTACAACGGTCCGTCGATGTCCGGGCTGTGGGAGGCCATCGAGGAGTCGGGCCTGCCCATCGCCCACCACATCGGTGAGGCGCCCCTGTCCGCGCCATGCGCGACAAACGTGTACGCAGTCGGCATGATCCACAACGTCGCGTCGTTCCGCGAGATGTTCGGGCGCTACGTGCTCACCGGGTTGCTGGACCGCCATCCCACGCTGCGCATCGGCTGGTTCGAAGGCGGGATCAACTGGGTTCCGGCTGCGATCCAAGACGCCGAGCACATGTACGCGTCGTTCCGTCACATGCTCGATACCGAGCTGCAGAACGACGTCCGCTACTACTGGGACACGCACATGTACTCGTCGTTCATGTACGACCCGCTCGGCCTGGACCTCGTCGACCGGATCGGCATCGACCGTGTCATGTGGTCGTCGGACTTCCCGCACAACGAGAGCACCTTCGGCTACTCGGAGAAGTCTCTGGCGGCCGTCGTCGGCGCGGTGGGTCCCGAGGAGGCGGCCCAGGTGGTGTCCGGCAACGTCGTCGAGTTCCTCGGTCTGCCGTCTTGACCACCGCGCTCACCGTCCCCACCGAGCCCGATCTGGGCCGGATGCAGCGCGACCGGATGGCCCGGCTACACGAGAAGATGGGAGAGCAGGGCGTCGACCTGCTGGTCCTGCTCGGGAACAGCAACGTCTCGTACGCGACTGGTGCCAGCTGGCCACTCGCCGACCCCGGCCGGGCCAACTTTGAGCGTCCGGTGGCCGTGGTCAGCGCCGAGGACGAGTGTCCGCACCTGTTCACCTCGGACCCCGAACTGGCGCATTTCGACCTTGGTCTTCCCGACGACCACGCGCATGGCCCGGTGTATCTCGAGTTCGACGAAGGCGCCACTGCGTTCGGCCGGATTCTCTCCGATCTCGTCCACCCGATCGGCAAGGTGGCCGTCGACGAGCTCCCGGGCTCGATGCGCCGGATGTTCGACGAGCTCGTCCCCGGCACGGTGCCGGCCAGTGCAGATGACGTCGTCGGCGGGGCCAAGCTCCTCAAGACTCCCGACGAGCTCGGCTTCCTTCGCACCGCCTTGCACATCACCGAGCAGGCCATCGCCCCCGTGCAGACGGCACTTGCCCCCGGCGAGAGGCAGACGGATCTGACGGCGCGCTTTCTCCGCGCGGCATTCGAGCTCGGGGCCGATGCGAACATCCTCGACCCCATCTGGCAGGTCATGCCGCGGCGGCTCGCGGACGGGCCATGGACGACGCACGGCGACATTGCCTGCCCGCTCACCACCACGGAGCGCGAGCTGCAGCGGGGCGACGTGCTGTGGGTCGACACAGGCATCAGCTACGCGGGGTTCGCGTCGGACTTCGGGCGCACCTGGATCGTCGGCGCAGAACCCACTGCGCGCCAGCAGGACCAATTCCGGCGCTGGCGCGACATCATCGAGGCCGTGCTGGCCGTGACGCGCGCAGGAGCGACCGGCTCGGAGCTCACCCGCGCCGCGCTCGACGTGGCCGGAGAAGGACGGCGTCCCTGGATGGCACACTTCTACCTGGGCCACGGGCTCGGCATCGAGAGCGCCGAGTCGCCGTTCATCGGCACGGATCTGGGCGACGCATACGACGAGCGGCAGGTGCTCGCGGCGGGCACTGTTCTCGTGCTGGAGCCGCTCGTCTGGGACGACGGGGCCAGCGGGTATCGGGCCGAGGAGGTCGTCGCCGTCACCGATGACGGGTACATCGCGCTCACCGACTATCCCTACCGTCCTTATGGCGACTGAGGTACTCGCCGACGAGCAGGCGCTACGCATGGCGAGGCGCGGAAGGGCGCTCGCCGCCATGGAGGCGCACGGCATCGACGCGCTGCTGCTCGGAAGGGAGGCGAACGCCCGCTACGTGGCCGGCGCTCCGAGGTTGTGGACGGCCGGCACCCGCCCCTATGGGCCGGGCTGTGTGGTCGTCCGGTCGACAGGCGCCATCCATCTGGTGAGCACCTGGGACGAGGGCATCCCCGAAGACATCCCCCACGAGCACCTGTTCGGGATCACATGGAATCCGGGCAACCTGTTGGAATGGCTGAAGGGAATCGACGGACTGGCAGGGGCGCGGCGCATCGGCACCGACTCGCTCACACCCCGATTCGCCCGGCTGTTGCCGAAGATCTTCCCGACGGCCGAGCTCGTCGATGCCGAGCCCGCCCTCGAGGCGGCCCGGCGCGTGAAGGCACCCGAGGAGATCACCGCGATTCGCACGGCAGTATCGGTGGCCGAGGCCTCCCTGGCTGCAGCTGTTGCGGAGCTGCACGCCGGCGTGACCGAGCGGCAACTCGCCGGCGCGTTCATGGAGACGATGGCCCGTCACGGGGTCACAACCCCGGCTACTCAGCGGGTGGCATGGTTCTCCTCCGCACCTCCGCACGGCCATCGGGTGACTCCACCGGCCTGCTCCGACGAACTCGTCGTGTTCGACGCAGGTGTGGTCGCCGGCGGCTACGTCGGGGAGCTGGCGCGCACCTGGCCCGTCGACCCCTCGGTCGACGCCGCAACCAAAGGGCTGTACCAACGCGCGGACGACCTTTGGAGCCGCCTGCTCGACGCCTGCCGCCCAGGTGCGCGATGCATAGACGTGCTGACCGCCTACGAGGCCGGCGACGACGCGCTGCCGATGGTCCCGATCGCGACGGGCCTGGGGCTCGGGTTCGACGTGCCGGTGGTCACCGGACAGCTCCGCAGCACGGCCGAAAAAGAAGTACTGGAACCGGGCATGGTGATCGCGCTCACTGCCCATGTCGCAGGGGACCACCGAGCAGTGGTGCGCAAGGACGCCGTGCTCGTCACCTCGACGGGCCCGGAAGTTCTGAGCGTCGCACCACACTGGCCCGCCTAGTCAGGAAGATAGAACCATGACCGACCGCACGCAGCCCGATCCCGAGGAAGCCCTCCTCTACGAGAAGGACCCGGGGACCAAGATCGCCACTATCACCTTCAACAGGCCGGAGCACCTGAACGCGCCCACGATCGCCATGCGGTTGCGTTACGCGCATCTGCTCGATCTGGCCAACGTCGACGACGACGTCAAGGTCCTCGTGGTGAGAGGGACGGGCGACGACTTCGGGACCGGGGCCGACCTGCCCGAGCTTGCCGCCCTCATGGCCGAGTCGCCCGAGGCAGCGCTGCGCGAGGAGCTGCAGCTCGACGGGGCCGACGTTAAGTACCCGCCGCAGCGGACCTACCGGGGCTCGGGCGCCACCCTCGGGTACTGGTACGCCGACTCCCGTTCGGGGTGCCGCACCCTCCAGGACTTCAAGAAGATCAGCATCGTCGAGGCGAAGGGCTACTGCTACGGCTGGCACTTCTACCAGGCCGCCGACGCCGACCTGGTCATCGCTTCGGAGGACGCTCTGTTCGGCCATCCCGCCTTCCGTTACGTGGGCTGGGGCCCTCGTATGTGGGCGTGGGCCATGACGATGGGAATCCGCAAGTTCCAGGAGATGGTCTTCACCGGCCGGCCCTTCACGGCCATGGAGATGTTCGACTGCAGCTTCGTGAACAGCGTCGTCCCGAGGGACGAGCTCGAGGACGAAGTGGCCAAGTACGCGAAGGCGTGCTCGCTGTCGCGTCCCATCGACGCCGTGGTCATGCAGAAGACCTTCTTCCAGGTGATGAAACAGTTCCAGGGCGAGTACATGGGAAGCATCATGAGCGCCATGCTCGAGACGATGGGCGGAGCCGTGAAGTCCGACGGACAGGACCTCATGTTGGGTCGCGATGTGTACGACTCGGGCCTCGGCAATGCGGTCAAGGGCAACGACGACCAGTTCCCGCCTGAGTTCCGCCTCAGCAAGTCTGGCCGGGCCGAGCCCGAATAGGCGCCGTCGATGCCCGATTCGCAGCCGGCGGCCGAGTCGCAGCCGCCGCTCGAAGGCTGGATGATCGTAGATCTGTCGAGCGGCATCGCCGGCGGTTACTGCACGAGGATGCTTGCCGACGGCGGCGCCGAGGTCGTGAAGGCGGAGGCATCCGAAGGGGACGCGCTGCGCTCGTGGTCGGCATCGGGAGCCGAGATCCCCGACGGCGAGGACGGTGCGCTCTTCCGGTTCCTCACAGCTTCGAAGCGCAGCATCGTCGTCGACCCCTCCGACGTGAGCGCGATCGGTTCGCTACACGAGCTGCTCGAGACGGCCGACGCGGCGGTCTGGTCGCCAGGATCGCGCCTCGCCGAGAGCGCCGACCTTCGTCCTGATGCGCTACTCCGAGAACACCCGCACCTTACGGTCACGTCCATCACGCCCTTCGGCTTCGAGGGGCCGTGGAGCGAAAGACCGGCGACCGAATTCACGCTGCAGGCGTGGTCCGGCGCCGTCATCGGCTTGGGACGCGGCGATCCAGCGCGCGCCCCCGCCTTCGTCGGTGGCCAGGTCGGCGAGTGGCTGGCGGGCGCCTACGCAGCGGTGGGCACGATGGTGTCGCGTTTGCGCAGCGACACGACCGCCACCGGCGAGATCGTGGACGTGTCGATGCTGGAAGCGCTAGCCCTGTGCCTCACCTACTACCCCGTCACCTACGTGGACGCGCTCGGACGGCCGTTCCGCAAGGGTAGGTCCGTCATCACACCTGGCGTAGGGGTGGCCAAGGACGGAATGATCGGCGTGGGTGTGGGCACCGGACAGCAGTGGCTCGACTTCTGCGTGCTCGTCGGCCACCCCGAGTGGATGGAGGATCGGCGGCTGTTTCGCGATCGGGCGCATCTGGCACCGGTCATCGACGGGTGGTTCGCCGACCACACCGTGGAAGAGATCCGCGAGCTGGCGACCGCCTTCCGTCTGCCCTATGCGCCCATCGCCAACGGCGAGAACCTCCCCCACTTGGACCACTTCGAGGCGAGGGGGACGTTCGTGCGCAGTCCCGAAGGTGGCTTTCTCCAGCCGCGGCCGCCGTACCGGATGCAACCGGCCGGCCTCCGAGACGCCGGGCCCTCCCCCGTTCTCGGCGCCGACAACGGAAGACTCTCGGCGGGGACGAAGCGATCCCTCGCTCCGCCCGGCCGCGGGGCCGCGAACGAGCTGCCCTTCAGCGACTTGCGCATCCTCGACATGACCGCCTTCTGGGCCGGCCCGTCGTGCACCCACCTCCTCGCCATGCTCGGCGCCGAGGTGATCCATCTGGAGTCCACCCGTCACGTCGACGGCACCCGCATGCTCGGCGCGCCGATGACCGAAGAGCGATGGTGGGAACGGTCGCCGATCTTCGCGGCCATCAACACCAACAAGAAGGGCATCACCGTCGACTTCCAGTCCGAGCGGGGCATGGACCTGCTGCGCCGGCTGATCGCCACTGCCGACGTCCTGGTCGAGAACTACACACCACGCGTGCTCGAACAGGCCGGCCTCACCTTCGAGTCGCTGCTGGCCATCCGGGACGATCTCATCGTGGTCCGGATGCCCGGCTTCGGCCTCGACGGACCTTGGCGCGACAATGCCGCATTCGCGTACACGATCGAGGACGCCTCGGGTCTGACGTGGCTGACGGGCCACCCCGACCAGAAGCCTCTCGAGCCGTACTGTGTCGGCGATCCGAACGCCGGCATCCACGCTGTTGCCGGCCTGCTCCTGGCGCTGACGCACCGGCGCCGGACCGGTCAAGGGGTAGCGGTCGAGGCCGCCATGGTGGACGCCGCCATCAACATCAGCGCCGAGCAGGTCATCGAGTATTCCGCCTATGGCGCGCTGCTCGAGCGAGCCGGGAACCGCGGGCCCACGGCCGCTCCTCAGAACTTGTACCGGACGGCCGACGCCGGAGAGCGAGGCGACGGCGACAGCTGGGTGGCAATCGCGGTGGCGAGCGACGAGCAATGGGCGGCCCTCGTGGACGCTCTGGACCGCCCGGCGTGGGCGATCGACGGTTGCCTGGCAACCGCGAAGGAGCGGTTCGTCCGCCACGACCTCATCGACGAACACCTGACCAAATGGTGCGAACGGCGGGGGGCCGACGAGATCGTCGAATTGCTCTGGCCTGCCGGCGTCCCGGTGGCGAAGGTGATGCAGCCCCACCACCAAGGGGAGGTAGGACAGTTGCAGGCCCGGGGCTACTTCGAACCGGTCGAGCACCCGGTGATCGGATCGGCTCGCTACAGCACGTTGCCAATGCGCTTCTCGCTCGGCCCCCACCGTCTTCACCGGCGCCACGCCCCCCTGCTCGGCGAGCACAACGCCGAGATCCTCTCCGGTCTCGGCCTGACCGAAGCCGAGATCGCCGCCCTCGAAGCCGACGGGGTCATCGGCCGTGTGCCGGCAGGAACAACGTGACGACGAAAGGAGGACGTCGTGGGTGAAGAGCTCGCCGGAAAGGTCGCCGTCGTCACGGGCGGAGCGGGGGGCATCGGTCGGGCGACGGTGGAGCGCTTCACCGAGGAGGGCGCCCGAGTGGTCATCGCCGACGTGGACGCGGATGCAGGCGCCGAACTTGCATCCGAGCTGGGCGACGTCGCTGCCTTCAAACAGACCGACGTGGCCGACGCGGATCAGGTGCAGGCCCTGGTCGACTACACGGTCGAGCGCTTCGGCGGCCTGCACGTGATGTTCAACAATGCCGGGGTGGCCGGCGCGATGGTGCGGTTCCTCCACGACGACCTTCACGACTTCGACCGGGTCATGCGGGTGAACGTGCTCGGCGTCATGCTCGGCAGTCAGCGGGCCGCACGCCACATGAAGGAGCATGGCGGCGGCTCGATCATCAACTGCGCCTCCATCGCCGGCATCAACGCCGGTACCGGTCTGGCCGGCTACCGGGCGGCGAAGGCCGCTGTGATCCACCTCAGCCGTTCCATCGCCGTGGACCTCGCCCAGTATCGAATCCGTGTGAACGCCATTGCTCCGGGCAACATCCAGACGGGCATGACGACCTACGACATGGACACCGTGACCCGGCTCACGCAACCGCTTCCCCGCCAGGGCCGCACCGAGGACGTGGCCAATGCCGTGGTCTACCTGGCGAGCGACCGCTCTGCCCAGATCACCGGTGTCGTCCTTCCCATCGACGGCGGCACGACGGCAGGACCTCCGGCGTCGCAGGTGAAGATGATGCTGTCGGCTTCGGCCAAGGAGGACCGGCCTACGCAGGGGTGAGGTCGAGGGTCAGGCCAGACAGCCCGCGCAGGAAGTACGTCGGCAGGTACTCGTAACGTCGTGCTTCGGCAGGGCCGTGCACCTCTTCCGAGATCGCGACCTCAGACGTGCGCTCGAGGATGCGGTCGATCGTGACCCGCCCCTCGGCACGGGCCAGGTGCGCCCCGGCGCAATGGTGGATGCCATGGCCGAACGCGATGTGGTACTTGGCGTTCGCCCGGTCGACGTCGAACTCGTCGGGGTTCGGGAACTTGCGAGGGTCCCGGTTGGCTGCTCCAGGCAAGAGCAACACGGTGCTCCCGGCCGGGATCTCGACCTCGCCCACCGCGACCTTGGTGCGCGCCATTCGGAACTGGCTTCGCAGAGGGCTCTCGAAGCGGAGGGTCTCCTCGATGAAGTTGGGAATCTTGTCGCGGTCGTCGCGCAGGACTTTCTGGATGTCCGCGCGCTCACCGAGGGTCCGAAGGGCAAAGGAGAGGAGGCGCACGGTCGTCTCCTGGCCGCCCGCGAACAAGTTTGCGGCGAGCAGGGCGACGTCCTTGACCTCGGGGACCGTTCCGTCCGGGAAGGTGGCGGTCGCCATCTCCGTCATGATGTCCTGGCGTGGCGACCGGCGACGGTCCTCGATGTAGGCGGTGAACTGGTCGTAGAGGAACTCGAGCGGTTTGTGCTCGAGCTGTCCGGCCAACGTCGACAAGTGCTGTTTGAACGTCTCGTGGTCGGATTCCGGCACCCCTTCGAGGTCGGCGATGACGAGGAGCGTGAACGGCTCGGCGTAGCTCGAGATGAACTCGCAGGTGCCAGCCGGGAGAAACTGCTCCATCTGCCGGTCCGCGAGGCGCCACATGAACTCCTCGTTCTCCCGAAGACGCGCCGGCGTGAGCAGACGCATGAGAAGCCGGCGGTGCGCATTGTGGCGCGGAGGATCGAACGACGGGAGCTGGTCGCTGAACGGCAGCTCGTCGCGGTAGCGATCGATGACTGCGCTGACGTCGTCGCCTTCCAACGGGACCGAGAACTTCACGAACGGCCCGCTCACCGTGTTGCACGACGAGAAGTGGACGGCGTCGTTGTAGACGGCCATGGCCTCGTCGTACCCGGTGACCATGTACACGCCGTAGTGGGGCTCCTGCCACACCGGAGACATCGCCCGCAGGGCGTCGAAATACGGATACGGGTCGTCCTGGACGGACCGGTCTCGAAAGAAGTTCGTCGTCCTGGGATCGTTCACGACCGCCACTGCCCTCCCTGCTCGGACGCGGGAATCGCCATTGGTTTGACGCCTAAATATCGCGCAAGCCGGTTCACCCGGCAAAGGAGTTGCCCGCCCACAATATTAGTGTCATAGTTCTGGCACTAAATTTTCCCCGAGAGGCAGAGCGGCGTGGCGACGACGGCAACAGACGTCTATTGGGACCCCTACGACGTCGACATCCTGAACGACCCTTATCCCGTCTACCGGCGACTGCGCGAGGAAGCGCCCCTCTACTACAACGACCATCATGACTTCTTCGCAGTGAGCAGGCATGCAGACGTGGAAGGTGTCCTGCTCGACAACGGCACCTTCATCTCGGGCAAGGGCGGCATCATCGAGCTCATCCGCGCCGACATCGAGCTGCCGCCGGGCGTGTTCATCTTCGAGGACCCTCCCGCCCACACCATCCATCGGCGGCTCATGTCCCGGGTCTTCTCACCTCGTCGGGTCGCCGAGCTCGAGGACAAGGTGCGGGACTTCGCCGCCCAGTGCCTCGACCCCCTAGCCGGCGCCGACCGCTTCGACATCATCGCCGAGCTCGCTGCCCAGGTGCCGATGAAGACGATCAGCATGTTGCTCGGCATCCCGGAGTCCGATCAGGAGGTCATCCGGGACCACGCCGACGCCAACCTGCGCACGGAAGCGGGCAAGCCCATGGACGTCTCGGCGGAGGGGTTGCTGAGCGGCGAAGTATTCGCCAATTACATTGACTGGCGCTCCGAACACCCGTCGGACGACCTGATGACCGACCTGCTGCAGGCAGAGTTCGTCGACGAGTCCGGCACGAGTCGCAAGCTGGAACGTCAAGAGCTCCTCACCTATCTCGAGGTCGTCGCCGGCGCCGGCAACGAGACGACGAACCGCCTCATCGGTTGGACTGCCAAGGTCCTGGCCGAGCATCCGGATCAGCGCAAACTGATCGTCGAGGACCGTTCGCTCATCCCCAACGCCATCGAGGAGATCCTTCGCTTCGAGCCGCCGGCCCACCACATGGCACGGGTAGCCGCCTGCGAAGCCGAGGTGCTCGGCCATACCCTGCCCGAAGGAAGCGTGCTCGTCGTGCTCATCGGCTCGGCCAACCGGGACGACCGCCGCCATCGCGACGGCGACAGCTTCGACGTTCACCGCGAGATCGGCCAGACATTGACGTTCGGACAGGGCATTCATTTCTGCCTCGGAGCCGCGCTCGCCCGCCTCGAGGGCCGGGTCGTGCTCGACGAGTGGCTCAATCGTTTCCCTGAATGGGAAGTCGACCTGACAAACGCAAGCCTCTCGTCCACGTCGACGGTCCGGGGCTGGCAGACGCTGCACGTCGTCCTCCCGTGAACGGCGCGACGGCCACCTCGCCAAATACACGACGAACGCCGCGCGCCTACGACAACACGCTGCGGCGGGAACAAGCGGATGCCACAAGACGGCGCATCGTGCTGGCCGGCTCACAGCTGCTGCACGAGTCGGACGCGCGCGACTGGTCGGCGCTCACCATACGGGCCGTTGCCGAGCGCGCCGGCGTCAACGAGCGGACGGTCTACCGCCACTTCGAGAACGAGCGCGCAGTGCGCGACGCGGTCATGCACCAGCTCGAGCAAGAAGCCGGGATCGATCTCGAGGGAATGGCCCTCGACGAGGTTGCGACCCAGGCGGCACGCATATTCCGGCACGTGTCGTCTTTCCCATCACCACGTCGTCCCGCTCTCGACCCCACCCTGAGCGAGACGAGGCGGCGCGTGCACGACGCCTTGCTCAAGGCCGTCACGGACTCAGCCCAGTCATGGAACGAGGACAGCCGGACGATGGCGGCCGCCGTTCTCGACCTTCTCTGGAGCGTCGGCGCGTACGAGCGCCTGGTGGGTGACTGGCGGCTGGACCCGTCACACGCGGTCGAGGCCATCGGTTGGGCCATCACCCTTGTGACCGAAGCGGTGCGCGACGACCGGCACCCGTAGAAGCCAGTTGGGTGAAAGCTGATTGCCCGGGGAAGTCCCCGGAGGGATACTTTGGTATCAAAGCATTGGCGCTCCGGGCAGCCGGGAGCACGGGGAATAACCTCGAGAAGAGCCGATTCGGGAGGATTCATGACCACCGCATTCGAACTTGCGCCGACCGCTGTACACCGCGGCGAGGCGGACTTGCCCTTCGTCACACTTCCCGATTCGATCCGCATGCAGGTTCTGCAAGTGGACCTCGCAAATGGCGTATGGGTCATCCGGTCGCTGTTCTCACCGGGAACCACGGTCCAGACCCACAAGCACACAGGTCACGTCTACGCCTTCACGCAGTCGGGCCGTTGGCACTACCTGGAAAGCCCCGAGGCCGTGAACACCGCCGGTTCGTACCTCTTCGAGCCGGCAGGATCGGTCCACACTCTGAACGTGCCTGCCGACAACGACGGTGATACCGACGTCTGGTTCGTGATTCACGGCGCCAACCTCAACCTGAAGCCCAATGGTGAGGTCGAGTCCGTGATCGACGCCGGGATCGTGCTTGCCGGCTACCGCGCGATGTGCGAGGCGCAGCACGGCATCGGCGATCCCCCCGTCGTCGTCATCGAGGCTTAGTGCGCGCCGCGGTCCTAACAGGGCGCGAGGGCCGGCTCGAGACGACCGAGGTAGACGACCCCGTACCAGGCCCCGGGCAAGTCGTGGCAAAGGTGACGGGCTGTGGCATCTGCGGGAGCGACCTCCACATCGCGTCGGCCTTCGGTGTCGCCGGCACGGTCATGGGCCACGAGATCGCCGGCGTCATCGACCAAGTCGGCCAAGGCGTCGAGGCGCGATGGACGCCTGGCATGGCTGTCACAGCCCGGCCCTTCGCGAGCTGTGGGCAGTGCGCCGCCTGCCGCCGAGGACGCGCCGACCACTGCCCCGAGTTTCAATTGGTGGGATTCGCCCGCCCAGGCGGCTTCGCCGAGCTCGTGGCGCTGAGCAGCGACGAGCTGTATGCGCTGCCGGCGTCCCTCACCGGGCCCGACCAGGCCCTTGTCGAGCCGTTGGCCGTGGCCCGACACGGACTCCGGCGAGCAGGACTGCGCCCCGGCGAGGCGCTCGCGGTTCTCGGGGGCGGCCCGATCGGCCTTGCCACGACCGCGTGGGCCCGTGCGCTGAACGCCGGGCCTGTTCTGGTGAGCGACCCCGTGGCCCACCGCAGGGAACTCGCCACGAAGTTAGGCGCGGACGCCGTAGTCGACCCCAACAGCTCGGACATGGCCGGGGTTTGTGCCACCGCCCTGGGCGGGGCGCCATCTCTGGTGATGGAGTGCAGCGGAAAGCCGGGTCTCATCGATCAGGCCATGAGCCTGTGCGGGGTCGAAGGGCGCGTCGCAGTCGTCGGTGCCTGCATGAGACGGGATGCGATCGTCCCGTACACCGGGCTCTTCAAAGAGCTCGATGTGCGCTTCGCTGTGTACTACGACCGCCAGGACTTCGTCGACACCCTGCGGGCTCTCGACGGCGGAACTCTCGTCGTCGATGGACTGGTGACCGACGTCATCAGCCTCGACGCGCTGCCCGAGGTGTTCGCCTCCTTGGCGACAGGCGGCGAGACCGGCAAAGTCGTCGTCGCGCCCGAGCGTTGAGGTCATGACATGACGACATGGGACTCCACCGTCGACTTCGTGATCGTCGGATCCGGTGGCGGAGGCATGGTCGCAGCCCTGACTGCGGCTGATGCGGGCGCGAGCGCGCTGGTGCTCGAGAAGCAGGACCTGGTCGGCGGCTCGACCGCGATGTCCGGTGGCATCGCCTGGGTCCCGAACAATCCGGTCATGCGAGCAGAGGGAGTGCCGGACTCCTACGAGGACGCCCTGATCCACTTCGAAACGGTCGTGGGTGACGTCGGACCTTGCTCCTCGTTCGAACGTCGGCACGCCTTCTTGACAGCGGGACCCGAGATGATCACCTTCCTCCAGGGCCTCGGCGTTCGCTTTGTCTACTGTCGCGGCTACAGCGACTACTACTCGAGCGCCAAAGGCGGACACGACCTCGGACGCGGGGTCGAGCCCGTTCCTTTCGACGGCCGCGTGCTCGGCCCGTGGCTCGAGAAGCTCCAACCTGGGCTGGCACAGAGCCTCGGTTTCGCCGTGATGACGAACGAAGCGCGCTCGCTGTCGAACTACAACCGCAGCATCGGAGCTTTCGCGGTCTCGGGACGCGTCGTGTTGCGCACCGTTGCGGCTCGAATTCGAGGGCAGGTGCTGCTCACGAACGGCGCGTCGCTGATCGCGCAGATGTTGAACCTCGCCATCGCCCGCGGCGTCTCGATCTGGACGCAGGCGCCGCTCGACGACTTGATCGTCGAGGACGGCCGAGTCGTCGGGGTTCGCACGATCCGAGCAGGAACGCCGGTGCTGGTCCGCGCCCGTCGCGGGGTCTTGCTCGCCGCCGGGGGCTTCGCCCACAACGCCGAGATGCGCGAGCAGTACGGAGGGGATCAACCGAACAGGGCGAGATGGTCGATTTCGAATCCGGGCGATACCGGCGAGGTCATCCAGGCGGCGATGCGGTTCGGCGCGAGAACCGACTTGATGGACGAAGCGTGGTGGCTGCCGTCACCTCGAACGGGGCGGTTCGGGCAATCGACACTCGACCAGGCGCGCCAGCGTCCGCGGACGATCTACGTCGATGCGGCCGGACAACGGTTCGTGAACGAGTCGAACTCCTACATGGAAGTCGGCAAGGCGATGTATGCCCGCGACAAGACGAGTCGGGCGGTCCCGTGCTGGCTGATCTTCGACGATCGCTACCGCAAGCGCTACGCCCACCAGCGCTCCCGCCCGGGCCGGTTCCCACGGACGCTGCTCGAGAGCGGGATGCTCAAGCAGGCGTGGACGCTCGATGATCTGGCGCACATGTGCGGCATCGATCCCAACGGTCTGGCCGAAACGGTCGAACGATTCAACCGGAACGCCGTGCAGGGTGTAGACCCCGACTACGGGCGAGGCGAGTCCGCCTACAACCGGGCGTTGGGCGACCCCAACCGAAACGTGCACCCGTGTCTCGGTCCGATCGACGAACCGCCGTACTACGCGGTCCAGGTCGTGCCGGGCGACATCGGTACGTGCGGTGGGCTTGTCACCGACGAAAACGCGCAAGTAGTCGGCGGGGACGACCAGCCGATCAACGGGTTATACGCCACGGGCAACGGCACGGCGACAGTGATGGGTCGTCATTACCTCGGGCCAGGTGCCAGCATCGCGAACACGATGGTCTTCGGGTACGTCGCGGCGCGCCACGCCACGCGCCACGCCACGCACGACGCCACGCGCCAAGCCCACGCCGACTAGCAATGGGGTCGTCGGACCCTGGCAAGGTGGGTCAGACGGCCAGGGCAGTCAGTCGCTCCGGCCGCCCCCGCTGACGATTTCGTCGGGTTCGCCGAGGTGAGCGTCGCCGAGTCCGCTTGACCCTCACCCTGGGGGGAAGCCGAACACTGGTCTTGTGAGGCGGGGCGGGCCTGCGCGACTTGGCCGGGCCAAGATGGTCTGATGGAACCCCTTCGTATCGGCTGCCTCGGCGCCGCCAGGATCGCGCCCGCGGCGCTGATCAAGCCGTCCAAGGCCAACAGCGGCGTCGTGTGTGCCGCGGTGGCTGCGAGAGACCCGAGCCGTGCCCGGGCGTTCGCGACCAAGCACCACATCGCAAAGGTGCACGATTCCTACGATGCACTGTTGGCCGACGGGGAGCTCGACGCCGTCTACATCCCCCTCCCCAACGGGTTGCACGGCACGTGGACGCTCCGGGCGCTGGCGCAGGGCAAGCACGTGCTCTGCGAAAAGCCCGTCACCGCCAACGCCGACGAGGCGCAGCGAGTAGCCGACGCCGCGGACGCGTCGGGCCTCGTGGTGATGGAGGCGTTCCACTGGCGATACCACCCGATGGCGGCCCGCATGCTCGAGGTCATCGCCAGCGGCGAGCTGGGGGACGTGCGCCGGATCGATGCGGCGCTGTGCTTCCCGCTGCCGCGGTTCAAGGACATCAGATACCAATTGTCGCTGGCCGGAGGTGCGCTCATGGACGCCGGGTGCTATCCGGTTCACATGGTGCGGACATTGGCGGGTGCAGAGCCGACAGTGGTGAGTGCATCGGCAAGGCTGCGCTCGCCGGGAGTGGACCGGCGCATGGAAGCAGAGTTCTCCTTCGCCGACGGGCGCAGCGGCAGCATCCTGGCGTCAATGTGGTCGTCGACCTTGTTGCGGCTTCGGGTGGTGGTCACCGGCTCCGAGGCGACGATGCGGGTCTTCAACCCGACCACCCCTCACATGTTCAACCGGCTCAGCGTCTCGGGACCGAAGGGGCGACGCCATGAGCGGGTGAAGGGAGGCGCAACCTACGACTACCAGCTCGACGCCTTCCGAGCTGCAGTGCGAGAGGGGGCACCCACCCTCACACCACCGAGCAACGCGGTGGCGAACATGCACGTCATCGACGCCATCTACCTGGCGGCCGGCTTGGAGCCCCGTCCGGCATCAGAGCCGTGAGCAGGGCCGTGAGTAGGGCCATGAGCAGGGCCGTGAGCACGGCCGTGAGCAACGACCGAAGGGACTTGGCCTCGTAGACCCGCAGTTGACGTTAACGTCTTGGCGCCGTAAGGTGCTAGTTAACGTGAACGTAAAGCTACCTCGACGAGCGAACCTCATTCCCGAGGACACTTCGTTTACGAGCGCCGCGGCGGGAAACGGTCAGAGGTCGGATCGCTATAAGTGGGTAGCCCTGTCGAACACGACGCTCGGCGCCTTCATGGCAGTTCTGGACTCGACGATCATGCTGATCGCGCTCCCCGACATCTTCAGGGGCATCCACATCGACCCGCTCCAACCGGGCAACAGCTTCTATCTGCTTTGGATGATCCTGAGCTTCATGATCGTCTCGAGCGTGCTGGTCGTGGGCCTCGGGCGTCTCGGGGACATATTTGGCCGCGTGCGCATGTACAACCTTGGTTTCGCCATCTACACCTTCTTCTCTTTGCTGCTGACTGTCACCTGGATGTCGGGAAAGGCAGCCGCGATCTGGCTCGTGGTGATGCGCGTGTTCCAAGGGGTCGGCGCGGCCTTCTTGATCGCCAACTCGGCGGCGATCCTGACCGATGCCTTCCCGGAGGACCAACGCGGGATGGCTCTCGGCGTAAACCAGATCGCCGCGATCAGTGGCTCGTTCATCGGGCTGGTGCTGGGAGGGGTGCTCGCTCCGATCCAGTGGCGGCTGATCTTCTTGATATCGGTGCCGGTCGGGCTGTTCGGCACAGTATGGGCGTACCTGAAACTCCGCGAAGTCCCCAGGCGGCACACAGCCCACATCGACTGGTGGGGCAACATCGTCTTCGCCCTGTCCCTGGTCGGGATCATGGTGGGGATCACCTATGGGATCCAGCCGTACGGGGGTTCGACGATGGGCTGGCAGAGCCCGTTCGTCCTCGGGTGCCTCTTGGGAGGGGTGGCGCTATTCGTCGCCTTCTGCTTCATCGAGCCGCGGGTGCGAGAACCGATGTTCCGTCTCGGGTTGTTTCGTATAAGGGCTTTCACGGCAGGCAGCGTCGCCACCCTGCTCTCTGCCATCGGTCGTGGCGGGCTGATGTTCATGTTGATCATCTGGCTGCAGGGGATCTGGCTTCCCCGCCACGGATACGACTTCGCCCAAACCCCGCTCTGGGCCGGGATCTACATGCTTCCGCTGACTGCCGGATTCATCCTGGCGGGACCGGTGTCGGGGATCCTCTCCGACCACTACGGGTCGCGTCCGTTCGCGTCGGGTGGAATGCTCGCTGCCGCGGCCTCCTTCGGGTTGCTCGAGCTGTTGCCGATCGACTTTTCCTACTGGGTCTTCGCTCTTCTGTTGCTGCTGAACGGCCTGTCGATGGGGGCGTTCGCCGCGCCCAACCGCGCTGGTGTGATGAACAGCCTCCCGGCACAGCACCGCGGAGTCGGGTCGGGGATGAACTCGACGTTCCAGAACGCCGCCCAGGTGCTCTCCATCGGGATCTTCTTCACACTGATGATCGTGGGCCTCGCGTCGTCCCTGCCTGCGGCCCTCTTCCACGGGCTCGTCTCTCAGGACGTGCCCACACGTGTGGCATCCAGGGTCGCCCATCTTCCCCCGATCTCCACGCTCTTTGCCGCGTTCTTGGGCTACAACCCCGTGCAGCACCTGGTCGGCTCCTCGGTCCTCGCACACCTGCCGGCCGTCAACCGGGCGACACTCACGGGACGCGGATTCTTTCCGACACTCATCTCCGCTCCGTTCAGAGACGGCCTGCACGTGGCGTTCGACTTCTCCATCGTCGCTTGCCTCATCGCCGCCGCGGCATCGTGGCTTCGCGGAGGCAAGTACGTCTATCGCGAGCCAGACGAGAAGCCCAGCGGTGGCAGTGATCGAGCCGAAGCCAAGGAGCTGGCACTTTCAGAAGCTGGGAGCACCGCATGAACAGCCGCATTCGAGCTACGGACCAAGAATCCTCCTTGGCGGACCCACCGAACGCCCTGCGCATCGGAGAGGCGGCGAACGCCTGCGGGATCACCACCCGCACCCTTCGCTATTGGGACGAGATCGGACTCCTCGTACCGACCGAAAAGCGCGAAGGACGCGAGCGGCTCTACTCGAGCGCAGAGGTGGAGCGAGCGGTGCGGATCAGAGAGCTACAAGATCTCCTGGGCTTCTCCTTGTCGGAGATCCGCGTCGTGCTCGACACCGACGACATACTCGACGAGCTGAGAAGTGCCTACAGGAAGAGTGCCCGGCCCGAGCTACTCCATCGGCTGCTGTCGGACGCCGTGGAGGCGAACGACAAGCTGCTCACGCGCCTCGACGACACCCTCGATCGGATCAAGGCCTTCCGTGACGAACGCGCCCAGAAGGCCAGGCGATTGCGAGCGCGCGCTCGCGAACTGGAGGCTGAGATCGCAAAGGCCACGTGACGCCGGCGCCGATCAGGCCCACTCGCCGTGGACGCCTGAGGCAGTCCCGGGGGTTTTTGCGGTCTTGAGCGATGAGGTCCATCGGGCCGTGACGTCCAATTGGTAGGCAATTCATAACTCTCGAGGAGCCCGACCATGACAGATTCGAACACGTGCAACCCTGCGCTCGCGAAGTTGGCGTTCCTCGTCGGCAACTGGGACATGGCACTATCGGATGCTTCGTTCTTGTCCGATCCTGAACAAGTCGTCCACGGGTACCTCGGTTGCGCGTGGATCGAAGGGGGTGCGGCCCTGGCCATGCACCAGGGCAGCGAGCCATCGACTCCGCCGTCGGCGAAGTGGATAATCGGACGCGACGACGCCAGCCCTGACTACAGCGTCCTCTACTCCGATGCTCGAGGTGTCTCTCGGATCTACGCAATGACCTTCACTGCCGGCACGTGGAGGCTCTGGAGAGACAACGCGAATTTCTCGCAGCGCTTTCAGGCAACGGTCAGTGACGATCGGCACTCGATCGTGGGCCACTGGGAGAAAGCGTCTGATGGAAAGGGATGGGAACACGACTTCAAAGTCACCTACACCCGGCTCGCTTAGGATTTGTGCCGGCTGGGAGGCGGCATGCGTGGTGAGCGGTCGATCAAGGTGGCGGCAAGTCCCGATCACGTTTACGCCGTGGTCAGCGACATGACCCGCATGGGCGAGTTCAGCCCCGAATGTCATCGGGTGGAGTGGCTCGAGGGGGCTTCAGGACCGGCCTGCGGTGCGCGGTTCATCGGGCACAACCGGGGCGGTCCCATCTCCTGGTCTCGCGAAGGGCGAGTCGTGACCGCCGAACCCGGAGTGGTCTTCGCATTCGTGACCGAGTGGCGCGGCCACGACTCGACACGATGGACATACCGGTTGGATGCGACCAAGGACGGGACCACGTTGACCGAGTCCTACGAGTTGCTCTGGGCCCCGTGGTGGATGCGCGCAGTGGACCACGTGACCTTTCGGCGCCGGCAGCTGGACAAGGCGATGTCGCAAACCCTGTCCAGGATCAAGCAGCGAGTCGAGTCGCTCTCCGCCGGCACCATCGATTGAGTCAACGCCGAGGTGGTCGGATGAGGAAGCTCTCAGAGATCGGGGGGAAGAGGTTCCCGTTCCTGCGGTGGTCGGCACTTCGTATGGCACTTGGCATGAGGCACTTGACCACTCACTGGCAGGTGGGCGACGGACGCGAGGAAGCTCTGGCTGACTACGTAGAGAGTCATGCTCGACGAGGCGACGTCGACGACGCTGTTCGGGTCATCGACGAGTTCTGTTATCGGCGCAGCGTCATGATGAACGTGGGAGACGAGAAGGGCGAGATCCTCGATCGGGCGGTCAGAAACGTCCAACCCCGCCGACTTCTCGAGCTCGGAACGTATTGCGGGTACAGCGCGCTGCGCATGGCACGAGTGATGCCCGAAGATGCCGCTCTCACCTCGGTCGAGTTCCTCGAGGCGAACGCTGAAATTGCTCGACGGATTTGGAAGCACGCGGGGGTCGGCGACCGGGTGACCGTCGTCGTTGGGTCCTTGGGTGACGGGGGGAAGACGATCGATCAGCTCGAAGCGGGCCACGGCCTTGGCAGCGAGGCTCTCGACTTCGTGTTCCTCGACCACCACAAGGTCGCCTACCTGAGTGATCTCGAGCTGATCCTCAGCCGTGGATGGCTCCATCCCGGTTCGGTCGTAGTCGCCGACAACGTGAAGGTGCCAGGGGCCCCCGCATATCGTGCCCACATGAAGGACCTCGACGGCGAGACCTGGCGCACGGTGGAGCATGACACTCATGTCGAGTACCAAACCCTCCTGAAGGATCTGGTGCTGGAGTCCGAGTACCTCGGGCCTTCTGCGGCATCCCTTTAGCCACCGCCGAGTTTCCTCAAGCGTCTCGGGTCATCATGCGCCACGCTCCGAGCACCGACCACCCGACGAGCCACGCGACGATGACGCAGACGGCCACGGTGGTCGACTCCGGCAGGAGTCCGGGATTCCCTCCCCCGCCGCCGAAGGGTCCCCCGCCGCCCCCGCCGAGCACCGGTAGCCCGCCCGGAGCCAGGTGAGCGGTGGCCAGGCCCACCACTGCGCGCTGGAGGTTCAACAGATGGGGGATCCGCGCCCGCGAGAAGATCGGCGTCAGGACGACCTCGAGCACGATCATCAGGACCACCGCTACTGTCCGCTGCCCGATGAGCGATCCGAGCCCCAACCCGACCATGAACCCGATGACCGCTTCCAGCTCGAGCCACAACCCGCTCTTGATCATGAGCGAATTCGATGGATACAGGAACAGCCGGGCGTAGTCGGAATAGTCCATCCCGGCGATCTGGCGAGCGGCTTCCGTGATCTGTGCCTGGGACGGCGGCGGCTGCGTGCTGGAGCCCGGAGGTCCTTTCGAGAACACGGGACCGCCACCGGGTCCGTTGCCGCACGGGACATTGTTGACCACCGACAAGATCGTCGAAGCGCTTTGGGACGTCGAAGGTCCGATCCTGAGGCCGAAGTTGCAGACGACCTCGTCCGCATGGCCGGTGGCCCAGCTCTCGAGGCCTGCGCGTGACAGGTTGCCGGGCACGTTCACGCCGCTGTAGCTGAGTTGGCTCGGCGCGGCAAAGACGCATACCGCACAGACGATGGTGAAGCCCACGGCCACCAGAGGCACGATGATGGCGAGTCCTGACGGGATCCGAGTCAGATAGAGCGCCAAGCGCGAACGGCCCGTCACCACTAGGTGGCGGAACATCCCATCGCCGAGGTCGGCCGATCCTGCGGTGGCTCCCAGGGTGGCGGCGACGATGAAGCCGAAGACGTACAGCACGCCGGAGACCAGCGACGTGTAGATGTCGTACCCGCCGGCAGGACCGTATGTCCTTGGCGCAAAGGCGTGGAGCAACAGTCGGACGACCAGGAAGACGGTGGGGATCCCGATCGTCACGAGGGCCATCGCGATCATGAGGCCGCGACGCTTGCGCAGCTCCTTGACCCTGCTCCTGATCATGCCGAAGGTGGGGATCGGCGAACCCCGGTGGTCGGGTGGCCCGCCGGAGAGTCCTGCGGCTTCGGCCGTCGCGACGGTGGCTGTGTTCGGGACAGTTGTCATCCTGCATCCTCCAGCCTGCTCGTGACCTCCAAGAACCACGATTCGAGCGAAGTCTGAGCTTCTTGGAGCCGGTACAAGGAGATGCCCCCTTCCACCAGAAGGCGGGCGATCTCGGCGATCACGTCGCGTGATGTCCCTGCCGGGAGCGTTATCGCTAGACCATTCGGCTGCAGGTTGGTCTGTGCCCCGAGCGACGTGTTCTCGAGAAGGGTGCGCGCCCGGTCAGGGTCGGAGCACTCGACCTGTACCACGAGCGATGCACCGGAGAGCAATTCGGCGATCGGGCCCTGCCTGATGACGCTGCCCCGGTCGACGATGGCGACGGCGTCGCAGGTGCGCTGCACCTCGTCGAGCAGGTGAGAGGAGAGCACCACGGTGCGGCCCTCAGCCACGAGAGTCAGGATCATCTCGCGCATGTCCTGCATGCCGGCAGGGTCGAGCCCGTTCATGGGCTCGTCGAGGATCAGCAATTGGGGATCGCCGATGAGACAGGCGGCAACGCCGAGGCGCTGGCGCATTCCCATGGAGTACTTCGCTACCCGATCGTCGGCGCGGTGGCTCAGACCAACCCGCTCGAGGGACGGTCCGACGCGGCCCCTCGCGGCATGCTCGCGGTTGTTGGCCAGCAGCTCCAGGTTCTCCCTGCCGGTCAGATGCGCGTGGAACCTTGGTTCGTCCACGATGGCGCCGACGCGCGCCAACGCCTTGTCGCGGTGCTTCGGTACTCGGTATCCGAGCAAGGACATGGTGCCCGCGTCGGCGTGCGTCAACCCGAGCAACACCCGGATGAGGGTCGTCTTGCCGGCGCCATTGGGCCCCAGGTAACCAAAGGCACATCCGCGCGGGACACGGAGATCCACCGCGTTCACCGCCACGTTGTCGCCGAAGCGTTTGGTCAGCCCGTGGGTCTCGACTGCCCACTGGCTCGTGCCAGCCACTTCCTCGTCGGGTTTGGCCATGGTGATCGTCATCCGATGCTCCTCGAGACCTGGGGGAATATACCTTGCGAAGCAAGGTAGCATGAGCTATCTTGTGGTGCATGGGAAATGCGGAGGGGCGGCGAAGCCAGCTGCTCCGGGGCGTCCTCGACCTGTGCCTTCTGGCGGTGATGGGAGAGGGGCCAGCGTACGGCTACGAGATGACCAAGAGGCTTCGCGCGCGCGGCCTCTCCATCGTCGGAGAAGGGTCGATCTACCCCCTCCTGGGCAGACTGGAGCGCGACAGTCTTGTCGAGACCCAGCGGGCTGCGAGCAACGGCGGCCCGCCTCGGAAGTACTACAGCCTGTCGCCCGAGGGTGAGCGGGCGCTGGAGACAGGCGTCAGCGAGTGGCAGGCGACGCGAGACGCCGTTGACGGTGCCCTCGGTCTGGTCAAAGCGGAGGTAGCGCCGTGAACGAGTTCGTCGACGAGTGCCGCCGCGAGTGGCGGCGCCTCGGAGTGCCCGATCCCATCGCCAGCGAGATGGCCGCCGATCTGAGCGCCGATCTCGACGAGGCCCAGGCCGAAGGAGGTTCGCCCGAAGACGTGCTCGGCAACAGCGCATTCGACCCTCGTCGGTTCGCGGCGGCGTGGGCCACGGCTCGAGGTGTGACAGGACCACCGATCCCAGAGAGTCCGTCTCGCCGCCGGTCACGCGTCGCAGTCGCACTTACGGTCCTCCTCGCTGTTCTCATCGTCGGCGCCGGTCTGGTACTCCTCGTCGGCTCCCGGGGTCGTTCGTTCGCGGTCGCCGCTCGTCGGATCATCGCTGTTCCCGGACCGATCTCGGTCTTCGGACCTCACAACGCGCGAATCTTCCAAGGCGGCACGCCGGGCCCACCTTTCGTGGGGACACAGGTCGTAGGTGTTGACCTCTATACCCTTGCCTGGCTCCTGCTAATAGTGGGCGTCGCGGGCCTTGGGCTGCTTGCCTTCTTGTACTGGTCTCCCCGGTTCGGCTTCCGCCGGCACTCTCGCCTCCTGGGCCGGCGCCCCCAAACCTGGGCCTGACGAGCGGGCAGACGGGCCTCGAACAGCGCTGCCCCGTATCAACCTCCTCGGAGGCGATATGCGCGCTGACTACGCCGATCGCCCTCGCCCAAAGTGAGGGTTAGCCACCCACGCTCGACTGCGACGCCACTTGGTCGAGGTTCTGGGCATCCGCCGGAAGGAGATACCCCTTGCTCACCTCTGCTGCCGTGGCGGCGTCCCATTTGGAGACGAACGCGTCATGCGTCGGATAGAGAGTCGCTAGCTTTGCGGCGCTGAACGGTACCGTCGTGCCGAAGATCCCGCACAATGCTCCTCCCGGGACCGAGGGATTGGTGCTGGTGATGCTGCCCGGATTGCTTGGAGCGGGCCCTGCACCGGGCTGACCGACCCCGGAGAGCTTGGCCACCGGCGCCTGCACCTGGGGCGATCGAATCCCGCCTAGCGCGTTGCCGTTGTCATCGGTGAGGAACTGATTGTGGTCGGTAGGGTCGAGCTCTAGGCGCGGCGACTCTGGGGGTGGGTCGCCCGTGGTCACCCAGCGATTGACCGCCTGCACCGCAGCTCGCAACTCGTAAGTGTGCGAGCCGGAATTTATCGGGGCCGCGCAGTCGATGATGCCGGGGATCGGGTCGCTCGGCGGGTCGAGCATGGAGTTGAAGGCATCGGCATCGGCGCTGCCACCCCCGGTGTCGCTGCGTGCGTACAGCAACCCGTAGGTGTCGTCGTGGGCGGTACCGGCCGTCTCCCATTCGCGTATGTGGGGCGTCGGAGCCTGTCGGGCAGCGAGATAACCCAGCCCGAGCAGGTCCGATTCGGTCTCGAAGAGGAAGACCGGAACGTCGAGGTCGGTGCGGATGTATGTCGGGGTCGGGGTCGGGGTCGTGGCTTGCGGGGACTGCGAGAGGTCTGCCCCGTCCCCTCCCCTGCTGTAGACGAAGTATGCGTCGTAGATTCCCGACGAGAGAGGTTGGAGTGCGTCTATGTACGTCACGAGGCGGAACGCAGACTGCGATTCACCCAGCGCGATGACCCGCTTCGGCTCGAGACCGCCGAGGAGCCGCGGGCCGTCGGCTCGAATCGCCTTACCGGCCTGTTCGTAGATGCTGTAGGAGAAGCTGTCGCCGGGATGGTCGAGGGAGCCGTATCGAGCCGGGTCGACCTGCTTGATGCCGCCTGTGCCCGCCGCAGTGGCGATGGAGCCAGCTTCGCCGTTGATACCACCGGCCTGCGCATCGACCCCGATGAAAGCCATCCCGTCGCGGATCATTTGAATGTGGGCGTTCAGCCATGCTGCCGGTGCGTCAACGCCTCCGGTGACATTCAGCCACTCGACCACGACAGTGCCGTCGAAGCGCTTGGGGTCGGCAGGCCGGTAGACGACGACTCGCGTCTTGTACGGTGCAGTCGTCTCCGGCGTTACCTTCCATTCTCCGTTCTTCTCCAGTGGAGTCGAGCTCTTGTACGCGGTGGCGGTGCCCGAAAGGAAGTACTCGGACTCCTCGTATCCGACTGCGGAAGGAGAAAAGAGCGTGGAGCCCAGGTACGAGATGCCGCTTTCCGGCAGGATCGGTCCGTCGATCGCTGGCGTCGGCACCGACGAGCTGTTGGCGCCCGAATTCGTCCCGCACCCTGCGAGTGTGATCGATATGCAGAGGCAGACGAGCGCTACGACCGTAATAGGGGCTGTCACGCGCTCCGGGACCGACGTCGCGGGGCTTCCACTCCACACCCTCCGCATGCGACTATGCGCGCCGATCGGCGGCGGCCCGGACCGCTGCGAAGATGCCTTGATATCCGGTACAGCGGCACAAGTTGCCTGAGAGCGCATCGCGGATCTCCTCGTCAGTCGGCATCGGATTGTCGCGTAGGAAGGCCGTCACCGACACCACGAAACCCGGTGTGCAGAAGCCACACTGCAGCCCGTGGTGGTCGCGAAACGCCTCTTGAACCGGTGATAGCTCGCCACCAGCACCACTCAGTCCTTCGACGGTTGTGACATCGGATCCATCGGCCTGAACTGCGAACAACAGACAGGAGCGGACCGCCTCACCGTTGAGCAACACGGTGCACGCGCCGCATACGCCGTGCTCACATCCGAGGTGAGTCCCGGTCAGCCCGCAGCGCTCCCGCAAGAAGTCTGCCAGCGTGAGCCTTGGTGGGACGCTGCTGCGACAGACCGCTTCGTTGACGCGCACCTCGATGTCGATCTCACTCACGGTTGGCCTCCGAGATGGCTGATCGCAATGATTCGGCAACCATCGCTGCTCCCACCCGACTCCGATATGCCGAAGAGCCGTGGAGGTCCGACGGCACCGATTGGAGCGACGACACAGCAAGTCGCCCGATCTCCTGAGCGTCGATAGCGTCGAACTCCGCACTTGCCAGAGCGGCTTCGGCAGCCGGCGCGCGCTCAGGTGTCGACCCGAGGCCGAAGAGACCGATTCCGCACCGTGCGACCTCGTCGTCTGCGCCGAGCTCCAAAGCGACGACGGCACCCGCGATGGCGAAGTCGCCGTGGCGCCTGGCGAACTCGCGAACCGCGAAACCGCAGCGGCCCTCCCAGACCGGGAAGGTCGCCGCGGTGAGCAGCTCCTCCTCCTCCATAGCGGTCGACCACAACCCGGTGAAGAATTCCGCCGCCGGCACGCTCCGACGACCGTTGGTGGAGAGAACCTCGAGCTCTGCGTCGAGGGCCAGTGCCACTGCCGGGTACTCGGCGGCAGGGTCGGCGTGCGCGAGTGAGCCGCCCATGGTGCCGCGATTGCGGATCTGGAAATGCCCGATCAAAGGTGTTGCGCGGGCGAGGAGCGGCACGGCAGCAGCGATCTCTGCGGACCGTTCGATCGCCGTCTGGGTCGTCGCGGCTCCGATGCGCACTCCCCCGTTGGTGCGCTCGATACCTCGAAGCTCGCCTACGCGCCCGATGTCCACGAGATGCTCGAAGACGGCCAGACGCAGCGCGAGCATCGGCACCAGGCTCTGCCCACCCGCCAGCACCTTTGCCGTGTCGCCGAGCTCGGCCAACATCGACACAGCTTCCTCGGCGGTCGTCGGAGCGTGGTGCTCGAATGAAGCGGGTTTCACCGGTTCCCCTCGATCAGCTCGACGATCGCGGCCGGCGTCAAGGGCATGCGCGTGACTTCGACCCCGAAGGGGGTGAGTGCGTCGGCCACCGCATTGATCACAGCTGGTGGAGCTCCGATGGCGCCGCCTTCGCCTACGCCCTTGAAGCCACCAGGGCCAGGGGATGGCGTCTCTATGTGCCCATACTCAATCACGGGAACCTCGGTCGAAGTGGGCAGGAGATAGTCCATGAACGTCGTCGTCAAGGGGTTCCCGTCCTCGTCGTACGCGAGATGCTCGTAGAGCACCCCACCAATGCCCTGCACGGATCCACCGGCGATCTGGCCCTCCACGACGCTCGGGTTGATCATCGGTCCGCAGTCCTCGCTCACGATGTAGCGAAGGATCCTCACCTCACCGGTAACGGGATCGACCTCGCAGGTGCAGACGTGGGTGGCGTTGGCCCAGATCACCGGGCTCTGTGTTCGGTAGCGGGCGCTGGCCTCGAGACCTGGGGGAACGTCCTCGGGCAAGTTGTGAGGTTGGAAATAGGCGATCTCTGCTATCTCTGCCAGCGAGACCGCCGCAGTCGGTGTACCACGCACGTGCGCGGAGCTGTCGGCGAGCTCGATGTCGTCGGCTGACGCTTCGAGGCGGTGGGCGGCGATGGCGACGATCCGCTCTCGCAGGACTGCGGCTGTGGATTGGACCGCACCCGCCAGCATCGATCCGCTGCGGCTGCCTCCGGTGCCGGCGCCGAAGGGCGTCACAGCCGTGTCACCCTGGATCGTCCGTACGTCGGCGATGTCCAATCCGAGCGCGTCGGCAGTGAGCTGCACCACGGCGGTCTCCAGGCTGTTGCCCGTCGAGCCACCCGCTACGTAGACGTTGACCTTGCCCGACGGCTCGATGCGGATCGTCGCGCCCTCGGTGCCCGAGTAAGGCATCGCGCTCGTGGTCGGTTCGACGTAAGTGCAGGTGCCCACGCCGAGGTAACGACCCGCTGAGCGCGCCTCGGTCTGTTCCTTGCGAAAGGCGTCGTATTGGAGCATCTCCAACGCCTGCTCGAACGTCTCGAGAGGCGTTATATCGCTGTACGGCATGCCGTTCGGGTTCGTGTAGGGCAGCTCGGCCTGTCGCAGCAAGTTCTTCCGCCTCAGGTCGACCGGGTCCATTCCCATCCGGCGCGCAGCGATGTCGAGCAACACTTCTCTCGCCACAGACTCGAACTGCCAGGGCCCTCGGTAAGCGGTGCGGCCTGAAGTGTTGGTGAACACACACGTCGTCATGTATCCCGCGTATGGGACCCGATAAGGGCCAGGGAAGAAGAAGCCGACGGCCGCAGCTGTGCCTACGGGCCACGGCGTCGGGTATGCCCCCACGTCCTGGACGTGATCGAGGTACGCACCGAGGATAAGGCCGTCGTCGCTGAACGCCATCTGCGCGTCCCCGTACTCGTGTCGGGACATCCCCGCGGCCATCAGGTTCTCCCGTCTGTCCTCGATCCACTTGACAGGCGCCGGGACCTTCATCGCGGCGAGCGCGATGCACATGTCCTCGCGCAGCGGCACCACCTTTTGCCCGAAACCACCACCGGTGTCGCGCATGATGACGCGCACCTGGTGCTCGGGGATCCCGACGAGCCGGGCCAGGAACATCCGAACCTCGTGCGGCGCCTGCGTGCCGGACCAGACGGTCAGCTCCTCGCCGGTCCATTCTGCGACGATGCCGCGGGTCTCCATCGGCACCGGTGCGTAGGCCTGCTGGTGGATCGTTTCGCGCACGAGATGAGCTGCGCTGTCGAACGCCTTGCTGAGGTCGGAGCTCGGCGGCCCGCCCATGGTGCCGGCGACGTTGCCCGCATACGACTCGTGCACGAGCTCCTGGGCTTGCCGCCCGGTCGTGTAGTCGACCACGGGCTTCAAGGGCTCGTAGTCGACGTCCACGAGTTCGACTGCGTCCTCGGCCACGTACCTGTCCGTGGCGACGACGAGCGCGACAGGGTCGCCCACGAAGCGCGCCTCACCCTCGGCGAGCGGGGGGCGGGGGGTGTCTGGAACGTCCTTGCCCATCAGGGTGTACCAGTGCTCTCGCACGCCAGGGTTGAGATCCGAAGCGACGAACACGGCTCGCACGCCTGGGAGCGCCAGCGCCGCCGCTGTGTCCACCCCCCGGATGCGAGCGCGCGCGAAGGGGCTCCGAACGAAACAAGCGTGAAGCATTCCCGGCCTTGAGACGTCGTCTACGAACGTGCCGTGGCCTGTGAGCAATCGCGGATCCTCTACCCGCCGGACGCGGGCCCCGACGTAGCGGGCCGCTGCGGTCTCGGTGCTGGTCATCTGGGCGGCCTCCTCGAGCAAAATCTAGAACAGGATTTTGAGTTGACAACTAGGGCGACTAGAACGTGCTCGGGCGTCAGCTGCAGAATAGGAGTGATCGATGGGAGAGCTCGACGGCAAGATCGCCGTCATCACGGGCGCGGGCTCGGGCATGGGGCGTGCTTCGTCGCGCATCTTCCTGCGAGAGGGCGCCAAGGTCCTTGGCGCCGACATCAGCGGCCGCGAAAAGGAGACCGCAGAAGAGCTCGGTGACTCCTTCGTTCCCTTCCACGCGGACGTTTCGCAGGAGCCCGATGTGGAGGCCATGTTCGCTGAAGCCCTGAAGACGTTCGGAAAAGTGGACGCCGTCCTGAACGTCGCCGGTATCGGCGCGGCCGCGAGGATGGCCGATGTGACCGTGGACGAATTGGACCGGATCATGGCCGTGAACCTGCGGGGCGTGATGCTGGGCACCAAGCACGCGATCCGCACGATGGTCCCGAGCGGTGGTGGCTCCATCATCAATTGGTCGTCCGCAGGAGGCATCAACGGCTCGAAGATGCCCACAGGCATCTACAGCGCCTCGAAGGCGGGCGTGATCGCTCTCACGAAACAAGCCGCGATCGAGTACGCGACCGACGGCATCAGGGCGAACGCCATCTGCCCCGGCCTCATCGTGACGGAACTGTCCGGTGGGCGCGAGGCAATAGAGAAGTTCCCACAGCTAGTCCAGGGCGCCCCGATGCAGCGAGCCGGCGAACCCGAGGAAGTGGCAGAGTTGGCGTGCTTTCTCGCGTCGGACCGTGCCCCATTCCTCACCGGCGCCGTGATTGCGATCGACGGCGGCCTAACCTGCACCGTCCCCTGAGATACCGGATCGGTGTCGGACAGATAGCGGCAGGAGGCCGCTCGGCCCGGCTCAGGTAGTCGACGCGTTGCGGTACCAGTCGCGTATGAGGCGCTTGTACAGCTTCCCGTTTTCCTGACGCGGCAACTTGTCTGTGAAGTCGACGCTGCGCGGGCACTTGTAGTGCCCGAGCCTCTCACGGGTGAACTCGATCAGTTCGTGTTCGAGGGCGCTCGGGTTGGACGTGCCGACTGTGAGCTCTACGACGGCCTTGACCTCCTCACCCCACTCGAGGTTCGGCACACCGATGACCGCGGCGTCGGCGACCGCGTGATGCTCCAGGAGAACCGCCTCTATCTCCGCGGGATAGATGTTCACGCCTCCCGAGATGATGACGTCCGCGATGCGGTCGGTGAGGTAGAGGTAGCCCTCGTCGTCCATGTAGCCGACGTCACCGAGTGTGAAGTAGTCGCCACTGTAAGCAGATGAAGTCTTGGCCGGGTCCTTGTAGTAGTCGAACCTCTGGGTTCCCTGTCCGCGCAGCCAAATGAGGCCGACGTCGCCTCTCGGCAATTCCTCTCCGGACTCGTCGCCGACCTTCAACTGGCCCTCGAGCAGTGGCCTGCCGACAGTCCCCGGGTGGGCGAGCCAGGTCTGAGAGTCGACCATCGAGCCCACTCCCTCGGTCGCGGCGTAGTACTCCCAGACGACAGGTCCCAACCATTCGATGATGTGCCTCTTCACCTCGACCGGGCAGGGGGCGGCTCCGTGGATCACGTGGCGAAGAGACGAGATGTCGTACCGGGTCCGCGCTGGCTCGGGAAGAAACAGGAGCCGGTGGAACATCGTCGGAACCATGTGGGAGTGGGTCACTCGATGGCGCTCGATGAGCCGGAGCGTCTGTTCCGCGTCCCAGGAGTGCATCAGCACGACCGCACAGCCGAACGCAAGAGGCAGGCGCAAGGAGAACGCCAAAGGCGCCGCGTGGTAGAGCGGTCCGGTACACAGGTGAACGTCGGTGCCGTCCTCGCGATACCCGTAGATGTTGACGGCGAGGGCGCTGGCGGCTACGGGCGGACGTTCCACACCTTTGGGTCGTCCGGTGGTTCCGGAGGTGTAGAGCATCACCGACCCGAGCGCCGGATCTGCGATCGGGGAATCGTCCTCGTCGCGGACTGCGTCCTCATATGACTCGAACCCTGGGCCGGAAGCGTCGACGGCGAACCTCACTCGAGCTCCGGGGGCCGACGCCGCACCTTCTGACGAGCCGCCGAGGCTCAGCTCGCAGACGACGGCCTTTGCCTCGCAGTTGTCTGCGATGTAGGCCGCCTCGTCGGCCGACAGATGCCAGTTGATCGGGGTGAGGCGGAAATCGCTGCGACCACAGGCCGCGACGACCTCGGCGAATTCCGGTCGGTTGCTGCACACGAGAGCCACCGAGTCCCCGGGTCCGACCCCACGCTTCCTGAGAGCTCTGACGAGCTGATTGGCACGCGCGTCGAGCTGCGAGAAGGTCCTGTCTCCATGCTCGCTCACGATTGCCGGGGAGTCGGGCCTCTCCTCCGCCCACCAGCTCAGCACCAACCCCTTCTTCGTGAGCTCGGCGCGCCGGTCTCCGTGCCCGTCAGTCGCGCTCAAGTGATGCGCTCACGGTCTAAAGCCATTTCCCGCACCTCCGAGCCGAGCTTCCGGTGGCTGGCGATGAGCATCCCCTCTTTGACAGCACACGACCCTACAAGCATCGCCCCGGCGATCACTCCTCGGTTACGGTGCAGTGGGACGTCGAGTGGGACGTCGAGATCTTGGGGCTGTGTTGATGGGTACTTCCTCGAGCGGCCGCCTGAGCGGCCGGGTGGCCATGGTGACCGGGGCAAGCCGCGGCATCGGTGCAGCGATCGCGCAGCGGCTCGGGTCCGAAGGGGCGACGGTCGTGGTGGCCGCCCGCACGTCGGAGCTCGCCGATCCACGGTTCCCGGGGACGCTCAGGGAGACCGCGCAAGCCGTGGAGCGCGTGGGAGGTCGTGCGGTTGTGGCAACCGCCGACCTCTCGGTGGCCGCCGATCGGGAAAGGCTCGTGGCGGTCGCAGAATCAGAAGCAGGACCGGTCGACATCCTGGTCAACAACGTGGCGGTGACCTTCTTCAGACAGGTC
>Ga0116215_1000180_pt1 | contig 52539 bp, 48 predicted proteins | sample Sb_taG_7_FD_89698 | JGI IMG/M metagenome (GOLD analysis project Ga0116215, IMG submission 89698) | Peat soil microbial communities from Weissenstadt, Germany - Sb_50d_2_FS metaG | ecosystem: Environmental > Terrestrial > Soil > Wetlands > Peat | place: Germany: Weissenstadt | collected 2010-09-21
AGGGCGATCACGGTGGGCTCGTTGAAGACGATTCCCCGGCCCCGGGCGTACACCAGCGTGTTCGCGGTGCCGAGGTCGATGGCGAGGTCCCTAGCCACTTCCCGTCGCTCCCACCCGGCCATCGTAGGGGACGGCCACAGAAGCAGTGCGCCGGTGGCCGCGTTCCTCGAATCGCTCTGCATGACGCTCGTAAGCTGGCGTCCTGACGCCTTTGCGCGACGCCCCCAGACGGGTGCTCGCAAGTAGCCTCGACACAGATGGACAGCGCAGGGCCGTTCGATTACGGGGACCTTCCCGACGACGATGCTCCCGACGAGGGAGACTTCGACCCGAGGGGCTGGATCGCGCCGGAGGACAGGTTGTGGCGTCATCCCTCGGAGGTTTCGGATCTCGAGCACGGTCTCAGGTCCACCCTGGCGGGGAGTGCGGGCACACGCGACCAATGGCGCGAGCGCCGCGCTGCGATCGCGGCCGGCACCCTCGGTGCCGCTGCTGTCGTTGCCGCTGCCGTTGTGGTCCTGGCCCTCACCGACGCTCCTTCTGCAACCACCGGCGCGACCCCTGCTCTGCGCGCGGCGGAGACGAGCCTCGTGACAGTGCCGGCAGCCCCCGTCTCGGCCGCCGCGAGCATCTCGGAGCTCATCTCGTCGCTACGCCCGTCGTTGGTCGAGCTCGAGCCAACCGGCGTGAGCGGGCATCTTCCTATGACGGGGGTCGTGCTTCCCGGAGGCGACATGGTGATCACCGCTGCGTCCGCCGCAGCGGGGGTGACGCGCATGGTCGTGGTCACTTCGAGCGGCAAGCGCATGAGCGGAAAGGTCCTCGCCTCGGACAAGAACTCGGGTGTCGCTGTCGTGAGCACGAGCGGTGGCCTTGTTCCGGCTTCGTTCTCCGATGCCGACCTCGTTCCCGGCGATCTCGCCGTCACGGCTTGCCTGAGCGACGGCGGCACTTCTCGGGCGCGTCCGACTACGGACGCGAGCGTGAGCACCGTCCAGGGTGTCGGGGTCACGGAGTCGTCGGCCGACGGAAGCGGGCTGATGGACACGATCGCCGCTGACACGCCGCTTCAAGAAAGCTGGGGTGGAGTGCTTCTCGACGGGCGCGGCGACGTTGTCGGGATCCTCGGTGGCGAGCAAAGCTCGGGAGCCGGCACCGTCGGGCTCTTCGTTCCTTCGTCACTCGCTCTGGGGGTCGCCGAAGAGCTCGAGTCGCTTCAGAAGGTCGAGCACGGTTGGATCGGCGTGAGCGTCAACGACGCGCCTGCAGGCGCTGGAGCCCTGGTGTCGAGCGTGTTCCAGAGCAGTCCCGCCGCCATTGCCGGCATCGAACCGGGGGACCTCGTCACGGCGATCGACTCCCATCCAATCTCCTCCCACGCCGACCTCCAGGCTCGGCTCTACACGTTGCCCCCAGGGTCACCCGTGACACTCACGTTGGAGAGATCCGGTACCACTAGCGTCGCCTCCATGGAACTGGCTCCGCAGCCCGGAGGCTGACGGCATGGGCATGCCCGGGCCTGGTGGTGGCGGTGACTTCCTCGAGCACCTGCTGGGTGATCTCCTCGGGCTGATGGGAAGCTCGGCAGCCGGAGGCGCCAGCCAGATCGAGCTTGCGCGCACGCTCGCGCAGTCAGTCGCCACCGGCGGTCAGCCCGAACCCAACGTCGAACCGGTCGCGCGGATGGAGCTCGAGCAGATCGCACGGGTGGCCGAGCTTCACATTGCGGAGCTGACCGGATTTCCCGTAACGCCGGACGGGACCCCCGTCGAGATACTCGCGGTCGGCCCGGGCGCATGGGCCTGGCACACGCTCGAGGACTGGCGTTTCCTGCTCGAGGCGATGTCTCCGGATCCCGACGCCGGCCGACGCACGCCTCCGCTCTCGTCAAAGGAGGATGCCCCTCAGCCCGAGCCCAAACCCGAGCCCGGACTGGGTCTGGTCGACCTCGGGCCGGAGGCTCGATCGCTCGACGAGACGGGACCGCAGGGCGCGGCGGACCTGGTCGCCAGGTTCATGTCGACCATGGGGCCGATGCTCGTCGCAATGCAGCTCGGATCTGCGGTCGGGCACTTAGCGAGGACCGCTCTCGGCCCATACGAAGTCCCGATCCCGCGTCAGGGCACCCGGCTCCTCATGGTTCCGCAGAACCTCGATCGATTCGCGACGGACTGGAGCCTTCCGCTGGACCAGGTGCGCCTCTGGATATGTCTGCGCGAGCTCACCACCCACTCCGTGCTCACGAGGGCGCAAGTCGCATCTCGCTTCCGTGACCTGCTCGCCGGCGTCGTCGCGGCGTTCGCAGCGGACTCGGCAGGCATCATGGACCGCCTCGGCACCCTCGACCCAACCGACCCCGAGGCGCTCCAGGGCCTCATGGCCGATCCAGAGGCGCTTTTCGGCACCACCGAGCCTTCACCCGCGCAGCTGCGCGCCCGTGAGGAGCTCGCTGCCGCGACGGCGGCGCTTCTCGGTTACGTCGAGCACGTTCTCGACGCGGCGGCTTCGCGGCTGCTCGGTGGCAGGACGGCTCTCACCGAAGCTTGGCGCAGACGTCAACACGAACGCGAGACCACCGAGCGCGCCGCGGAGCTTCTCTTCGGGCTCGATCTGGGCCCGGCCCAGGTGGACCGCGGAGTGGCCTTCGTCTCAGGGGTCCTCGCGCGCGCGGGAGAGGACGGCCTTTCGATGCTCTGGTCCGCCGGGAGTGCGCTGCCCACACCGTCGGAGATCGAAGCCCCCGGGCTCTGGCTCGAGCGCGTTCGAATGACCGAGGAGAAGACCGAAGAAGAGAGCGAAGGTACCTAGAGCGACGGCTCCGGCACGCTCGTCAAGCGTCCGCCGGCTCTTCGTCCTCCGCGGCCACAACCTGCTCCTCGGGCATACCTAGATCCCACTCGAGCTCCAGGTGTTCGCGCTCTGCGTCTCGGGCAACGCGCTCGCGGTTGCGCCGGTATTGGGGGTCATGAGGCGGGAGGAGCGTGAGCCTCGCGAGGGTCCTGTCGCGGAACGGCTCGATCACCGCCTGGTCTCCGTATGTGGACTGCACCTCCCAGTGCGGCGCGACCGGCCCCAGGTACACGACGCGCACATGACCGCGCGGCGGTTGCGGCTCTTCGGGCTCCATGGGCTGGTCGACCACCACGTCCTGCCTCCTCGAGTTCTTTGCCCTTCGCCAGGGACTTCACAGGTGACGCACAGGTCGCACGTGCACAATGACTTTGTAAGGCGCATCACGGCACCGACGTGCCAAAACGTCGGCGACGTGCCGGCGCACGATGAACATCTCAAGCTGGTTCAGCGTACCCGGCTGGTAGGGTGGATTCGACCTGGGAGGCCTTGTGGACAGCGACTGGATGGCGCGTGGGAAGTGCAAGGACATGGACCCCGCGGTGTTCTTCCCAAACGACGGGATCGGGGTGCAGGCCGCCCAGCGAATCTGCGCCGACTGCCCTGTCAAGCTCGCCTGCCTCGAGTACGCCTTGGTGAACAGGGTGGATCACGGTGTGTGGGGCGGTGCCTCCGAGCGCGAGCGCCGTCGCATCCTGCGCAAGCGTCGTATGGCGAGGTTGCAAGCCAGTCACAACTGACTGGCTGAGGTCCCTCAGTGCCTCGCTCGACGGGGGACCAGTTGCTCGAATGCGTCGTCAACGTGAGCGAGGGTCGCGACAGCTCCGTGATCTCGGCCATCGCGTCGGCGGGAGGCGACCAGGTACTGGACGTCCACAGCGACCCGGACCATCACCGATCGGTCATAACCCTGGGGGGCGCCGCCACGGAGCAGGCTGCACGTGAGGTGGCCCGGCGCACGGTCGACCTGATCGACTTCAGCCACCACAGCGGGGTGCACCCGAGGATCGGGGTGCTCGACGTCGTCCCTTTCGTGCCTCTGGGTCCCCGAGGATCGGCTCCGGTGGACGGCGACCTGGCTCCCGCCCTGCGTGCGCGAGACGACTTCGCAAACTGGGCGGCCTCCGACTTGGGGCTGCCCTGCTTCCTCTACGGGCCAGAGAGGGAATTGCCGGAGGTGCGCAGGCGCGCGTTCGTGGATCTTGCACCCGACCGCGGCCCGAAGAGCCCGCACCCGACTGCGGGGGCGTGCGCGGTAGGCGCCCGCTTCCCGCTCGTCGCCTACAACCTGTGGCTCTCCACAGCTGATCGGGAGGTGGCCGCCTCGATCGCGAGACAGCTTCGCGGGGACAGCGTTCGTGCTCTGGGTCTCGTGGTCGGCGATGCCACGCAGGTGTCGTGCAACCTGCTGCGGCCGATGCAATTCGGCCCAGCCGAGTGCTACGACGCAGTCGAGAGGCTCTCGGCTGCTTACGCGGTCGAAGTCACCCGAGCCGAGTTGGTCGGCCTCGTTCCAGCCGGCGTCTTCGTGTCCACCCCACCCGAGCGCCGCGGCCAACTCGACCTGGACCCCGACCGGACGATCGAGGCACGCCTCGAGGCGGCGTTGGAGTAAACGGAGGTGGAGGCGGCGGCTTAAGAAGCGGCCGAAGCGGCGCGCCTGCTCATGGCGCGCATGCGGCGGACCCGACGGCGCTCACGCTCGGAGAGTCCTCCCCAGATGCCGAACTTCTCGCCGTTCGCCAACGCGTACTCGAGGCAGTCCTCGCGCACCACGCAGCCGCGGCACACCTCCTTCGCCTCGCGCGTCGAAGCACCGCGCTCGGGGAAGAAGAGGTCTGGGTCGACCCCCATACAGTTCGCTCGAGATTGCCAGTCCCGTTCCTGGCGGCCGTACAGCAGTGAGACGATGTCCACCGGTACGCCCTCCCCTCGCCTCTTTCGGGCCACCGAGTGGCACCTTTGTAATTACAGCTGTGTCATCCTGTCCCATCTCGCGGTGATGCGCAAGGGGAAATCTCGCGATCTCGGGCCAGAATGCCACTGAACGTGCCGATCGACCCCCCGACAGGCACGAAGAGGGAGCTTGACGCGTGCAGCGCTCCAGGAGCGGCGGGTCGCCCGGCTCCTCGATTCAGGCGCCTCGCCTCGAAGAAGACCGGGCGCTTCGGCGGTGCTCGAGGAAGTCGACGAGCACGTAGTCGCCGAGAGTCTCTGGAGTCGTGAAGAACGCCCTTCCGCGGTTGAGCCTCGTCATCTGCTCCACGAATCCCTGAAGGGAGCGGTTGGCGTCGAGCATGAAGGTGTTGATGGTGATGCCGGCGCGGGTGCACCGGGCGACCTCCGAGAGCGTCGCCCTCACGGTCTCGGGGACCGGCGGGTAGCTGAACGAGACCTCGTAGCCGTCACCCCCGTGGGCGGGGACGAGGTGCGCGGTGGGCTCACCGTCGGTGATCATGATGATCTGCTTCGTCCCGGCGCGGTGGGCCAGCATCCGCCGGCTCAGCATTAGACCGTGCTGCATGTTGGTCCCGTAGACGAAGTCCCACGAGACCTCCGGAAGGTCCTCAGCGCGGATCTCCCGAGCGACCTCGGAGAACCCTACGAGCCCGAGGAAGTCGCGTGGGAAACGCGTGGAGATCAGCGTGTGCAGCGCGATGGCGACCTTCTTCGCGGCGAGGAAGTTGTCACGCATGGGCATGGACAGTGAAAGGTCGACCATGAGCACGGTCGATGCACGGGTGAGGTGCTCGGTACGCGATATCTCGAAGTCCTCGGGCGCCAGGCGCACGGGTGTCCCGCCCCCTGATCTCCTCACCGCGTTGTGCACCGTTCGCTGGATGTCGAGCACTAACGGGTCCCCGAACTCGTATGGCTTGGTCTGGCCCTCGAGCTCGTGCCCCGTCCCGACCCACATGTTGCTGTGGCCGCCGAGACGATCCTTGGCGAGCTTCGAGAACAGGTCCGTCAACGCACGCTGTCCTATGCGGCGGATGCCCAAAGCGGTCAGTTCGTAGCGACCCTCTCGCTGCTCGATCAGGCCAGCCTCCTCGAGCTCCTTGGCGAGCCTCGCGAGGCTGTCGAGCGAACGCGCGGCGTCCTCCCCCAGGTACTTCTCCACCTGCTCGAGGTCGACCTCGGCCAGCGCACCGGGCGAGGATGCCGAGCGCAGGAATTCGGCGAGACGGTCCATCTCGCCGATCCGGCGCGCTGCTGCTGCGGCGTCTGCGAGTCCCATCGGGTCCGCACCGCTGAATCGGTAGCTCCTCCCCCAGCCGGCTTGCGGCACTGCACGGCGCAGATTCTCGGCGAGACGATCCACCTGCCAGCGCAGGTTCAGGTCCTCGAACAGCGACTCGGCGAGCGCCTGCAGCTGGGCACGCTGCTCCGGCGACATCGAGTCAAGGACGGCCTGGACCGCTGCCATCTGGGCGGCGAACTGCTCCAACAGCTCGTCGAGGCTCTGGGGGTTACCGGGGAAGAAGTCCCCGAACGACTCCATGAACTGCTCGAACGAGGGGTCGAGCTCCTCCCCACGCTCGCGCTGCTCGATCATCTGGTTCAGGGCGTCGAGCATCTGCCTCGCGCGTTCGAGTTGCTCGGGATCGGGGTTGGTGAGGGAGTCGGCCATCTGGTCGAACCAGCTGCGTGCGATCTCCTCTCGCAGTCGCTCCAAGATCTGCTCGAAGTGCTCGCGAGCTTCTGAAGAGGTGAAGTCGTACTCCTGGAGCCCGCGCACTCTCCCTGCAAGGTCCTCGGGCAGAAGGTCGAGTTGAAGCGTTCTCTCGTTCACCACTTCCTCGGTCACCTCTTGGCGGCGCTGGTCGCCCGAGGTGCGCGCCTCCTCTGCGAGCGAGTCGAGGCCGGCGCGTTCGGTGGCGAGAACCTCTTCGAGCTCCTGTGCGATCTCACCGAAGACACCTCCGAGATCACCTTTCTCGAGCTCCTCCTGCCGGCGCCGACGAAGGCGTTCCATCAGCTCGCGCATGCCTTGGACGCGCTCTCCGTCGGCGCGTCGGAAGCCAGAAGTGAGCAGCCGGCGCAGCGCCGCATCTGGGTCGCCGTGGTAAAGCAGGTCGTCGGCCAACTGCCCGAAGAGCGAGTCGACCTCGTCCTCGAAGCCGCGCTGCGTGCCGTCCCAACGCGAGTAGTCCCAGCGACGGGTCATCGGGCGTCGCCTCGCCGCATGGGCCGGGTGGTCATCAACGGGCCCTGTACGTCGCCTTGGTCCCGGCGGAGGCTGCGTCTTTGTTCAGACGCTTGGTCAGGTGCAGGCCCTCGAGGATGAATTCGACGGCGCTCGCAACCGAACCGGAGGACTCTCCTCCGGCTATCGCGAACACCGGCTTCTCCAGTGAGGGCATCTGCGAGAGCAGGTCGGTGTACGTCGAGACAGGAAGGTCGTCACCGGCATGGACCACTCGGCTGTCCTCGAATTCGGCGACCACGGCTCCGAGTTGCTCGGTGGGACAGCGTCTGCGGAAGACGGCGAGGACGGCCGCGGACACGAGGCCCTGGAGGATCTTCTCCTCTCTTCCCTCCTCGAGCGCTTCGAGCTCGATCTTGCCCTGGGTCGACGAGACGATCGCAGCGAGGTCGCTCACACGTGGGACCGCCTCGGACTCGCCGAGCCGCAGGGCGCGCCTCGTTGCGTTCGCCGCGAGGGTCTCGTAGTTGGAGATGCTCAAGCGGACCGACACACCCGATCGCTGGTTCACGTGAGGGCTCTGGCGCGCGAGCTGTGAGAGCTCGGCGACCACCTCTGCCATGAACGGAGGGACTTCCACTCGCGGCGCTCCCTGATCGCCGACGGGCGCGCGGGCCTCCTGTGCGACGATCGCGAGCTCGGTGTCCGTGTCCGGCGGGTAGTGCGTGCGGATCTGTGCACCGAAGCGGTCCTTCAACGGCGTGATGATGCGTCCCCGGTTGGTGTAGTCCTCTGGGTTCGCGGTGGCGACGAGGACGGTGTCCAGCGGGAGGCGGACCGTGAAACCCCGGATCTGGACGTCTCGCTCTTCGAGCACGTTGAGCAGCCCGACCTGGATCCGCTCTGCAAGGTCGGGGAGCTCGTTGATGGCGAACACACCGCGGTTCGAGCGTGGCACGAGGCCGTAGTGCAGCGTCAGCTCGTCGGACAGGTAGCGGCCCTCGGCGACCTTGATCGGGTCGACCTCGCCGATGAGGTCGGAGATGGAGGTGTCGGGGGTCGCAAGCTTCTCGGAGAAGCGTTGGTCGCGATGCACCCAGTCGACGGCGGTCGCGTCACCCTGCGATGCGACGATCTCGCGCGCGTGGCGCGAAACGGGGTTGTAGGGGTCGTCTCGGATCTCGGATCCTGCGACCACAGGGATCCACTCGTCGAGCAGGCCCGTCAGTGATCGCAGGATCCGGCTCTTGGCCTGGCCGCGCTCTCCGAGCAGGATCACGTCGTGCCCGGCCAGCAGTGCGTTCTCGAGCTGGGGCAGCACCGAGTCCCCGAACCCCAGCACGCCCTCCACCAGCGGTCGCCCTTCGGCGATCCGCGCCGAGGCATTACGGCGAATCTCTTCGTGGACCGGGACGCTGGCCCAACCGGAGGCGCGCAGCTCGCCGAGGGTCGAGGGAAGGTCCTGGGGGGGTTCGGGGGGGAAGGGGTTGCTCACAGGACGAGCCTATGTCGGTGCCGCGAGCGTCAGTCATCCGCCCTGGACCGACCACCGGCGATCGGAGCGGCCGGCCGGCGACCCGGTACGGAGGGACAGGAGTTTCATCCGAGCTTGCGAGGTGGAAAGATGTCGGTGTCGGCCGGGGGAGGTGATCGACCCTGGCAGGATCGATCCGGCGGGCCGACCGTTGCGCAGGGAGGGGTGGCGCCCGCGCGCCGGAAGTTCAGACGAACAGCGACAGGCCAAAGATTGCGGCCGGCTAGGGCGGACATGAGCACCACGACCGGAGACCACGGCAGGAGGAGGCAGCAGGCGTGAGCACGACCCTCGAGCACCTGGAGCCGGTACCGGTCAGGCTCGGCGGGGCACGTGGCGGACCAGACGTCCGCACCTTGCGAAGAGACGCATGGTGGCGGAGCCCGCTCGTCACCGTCGGCGTTCTGACTGCATTCATCGTCTATTCGGTGTGGGCGATGTTCCAGAACGCGTACTACTTCGTAGGGACCGGGTCACATCGCGATCTCATCTCGCCGCTCTACTCGCCGTGCATCATGGGCAGCTGCGTCCCCGGCAGCCACGGCACCTTCCTGGTGCTCCACTGGTGGATGATCACCCCGGCCCTGTTCGCCCTCAGCGTCCCAGGTGGATTTCGCGCCACCTGCTACTACTACCGAAAGGCGTACTACCGAGGCTTCTGGCAGTCGCCGCCGGGATGCGCCGTGGCCGACGGACACGCGCGTTACACAGGCGAGTCCCGATTTCCTCTGATCCTTCAGAACCTTCACCGCTACTTCTGGTGCCTGGCGCTGATCTGGAACGTCATCCTCACCATCGACGCCGTCATGGCGTTTCGCCTTCCCGGCGAAGGCGGCATAGGGGTGAGCGTAGGAACGCTCGTGCTGTGCGCCAATGCAGTCCTCCTTTGGCTCTACTCCCTCTCCTGCCACTTCTGCCGCCACATCTGCGGCGGGAACGTCAACCAATTCTCCAAGCACCCGATACGCCACCGTCTTTGGAAGCTCGTCTCACCTCTCAACGCGAAGCACATGGAGATCGCCTGGGCGAGCCTGATCATGGTGGCGCTCGCCGATCTCTACGTCCGCTTGGTCGCATCCGGGTGGATCATCGACCACAAGATCTTCTGAAGGACAGGCGCGAGTGGCAGACCACGAGATGCACGAATTCGACGTAGTCATCATCGGGGCGGGTGGCGCCGGCATGCGCGCCGCCATCGAGGCCAAGGAACGCGGGCTTCGCACGGCCCTCGTGTGCAAGTCCCTGCTCGGGAAGGCCCACACCGTCATGGCCGAAGGCGGCGCGGCCGCGGCAATGGGAAACGTGTGGCCCGAGGACAACTGGCAGGTGCACTTCCGCGACACCATGCGCGGAGGCAAGTTGCTCAACAACTGTCGCATGGCTCAGCTACACGCGCAGGAGGCGCCCGAGCGGATCCACGAATTGGAGAGATGGGGGGCCCTGTTCGACCGGACCTCGGACGGCCGAATCCTCCAGCGGGACTTCGGCGGGCACCGCTATGCGCGCCTGGCTCACGTCGGGGACCGCACCGGCCTCGAGCTCATACGCACGCTTCAGCAGCGTGCTGTTGCGCTGGGCGTGGACGTCTTCATGGAGTGCAAGGTCCTGCGGCTGATGAAGGACGACGACGGACGCGTTGCTGCCGCAGTCGGCTACTGGCGTCCCACCGGGCAGTTCGTGACGTTTCTCTCCAAGGCATTCGTCATCGCGACCGGTGGGATCGGCAAGTCCTGGATGTACACGACCAATTCCTGGGAATCCACGGGGGACGGGCACGCGATGGCTGCGTGGGCGGGTGCGGACATGCTCGACATGGAGTTCGTGCAGTTCCACCCCACGTGCATGGTCTGGCCGATGACCGCACGGGGGATCCTCGTCACCGAAGGCGTCCGCGGAGACGGGGGTGTGCTCCGCAACGCCGAGGGCACGCGGTTCATGTTCGACTACATCCCGCCCATGTTCGCTGCCGAGACGGCGGACACAGAAGAGGAGGCGGACCGCTGGTACGACGACCACATCAACAACCGGCGTCCCCCCGAGCTGCTGCCACGCGACGAGGTCGCTCGATCGATCAACTCCGAGGTCAAAGGTGGACGCGGGAGCCCGCACGGCGGGGTCTTCCTCGACATCGCCTCGCGGCGCAGCCCCGAGTACATAAGAAGGCGCCTCCCGTCGATGTACCACCAGTTCAAGGAGCTCGCGGGCGTCGACATCACCGCCGAGCCGATGGAAGTCGCCCCCTTCCAGCACTACATGATGGGCGGCATCCGAGTCGATGCGGACACCACCTCCACCACGGTCACCGGCCTGTTCGCAGCCGGTGAAGCCGCCGCAGGCCTTCACGGGGCCAACCGGCTCGGGGGGAACTCGCTGTCGGACCTCCTCGTGTTCGGCCGGCGCGCAGGAGTGGCGGCATCGGACTTCGCCGAGTCACAGCAGGGGACACCGAGCGTCTCCTCCGCCGAGATCGACCGCGTTTGCGATGAAGCGCTGGAGCCTTTTCGCAGGGACGGCGGCGAGAGCCCCTACGACATCCAAAAGGACCTGCAGGAGACCATGCAGCACCTGGTCGGATTGATCCGGACCGAGGACGAGCTCGTCCAGGCCCTCGAGGACCTCGACAAGCTCGACGAGCGAGCCGCAGAGGTGTCGGTCACAGGCACCCCCGTCTACAACCCCGGCTGGAACCTGGCCACGGACCTGCCCGCGATGCTCACGGTCTCGAGGCTCGTGACCCGGGCGGCCATCGAGAGGCGAGAGAGCAGAGGCGGGCACACCCGGGAGGACTACCCGAAGACCGACGCCGAGTTGAGCAAGGTGAACCTGATCCAGCGGATACGAACCGACGGCACTTACAACCTCGAGCGCGTGCCGTTGCGCGAGATGCCCGACGAGCTGGCGAAGCTTCTCGAGGAGGCTGCACCATGAGCCCCGAGACGACCCCCGGCGCGGGTACGAAGGACGAACAGACCGCGATGCAAGGCGCAGCGGCTCCGGCGCCCGAGCCGTCCAGCGGACCGGGCTCCGACTCAGGCTCGGGAGCAGGCGCCGCAGACTCGGTGACCATGAGCATCTGGCGGGGTGATCCCGAAGGCGGAAGCTTCGTCGACTACGAGATGCCGGCGGTCGAGGGTGAGGTAGTGCTCGACGTGGTCCACCGGGTCCAGGCCGGTCCCGCCCCCGACCTCGCCTGCCGCTGGAACTGCAAGGCCGGCAAGTGCGGATCGTGCTCAGCCGAGATCAACGGGTTGCCACGTCTCATGTGCATGACTCGGATGGACCAGCTCCCTCCGGGGGAGCCTGTCGTGGTCGCCCCCATGAAGACGTTCCCTTTGATCCGGGACCTCGTTACCGACGTCAGCTTCAACTACGAGATGGCGCGCCGGCTCCCACCCTTCGCACCGAAGCCCCCCGAGCCGGACGGCACGTATCGGATGATGCAGATCGACGTCGAACGGGGACAGGAATTCCGCAAGTGCATCGAGTGCTTCATGTGCCAGGACGTCTGCCACGTGATCCGCGACCACGAGGACAACAAGGTCGGATACGCCGGCCCCCGCATGTTCATCCGGTACATGGAGCTCGAATCTCACCCACTCGACACAAACGACAGGCGGGAGCTGCTGCGACAGCAGATGGGGCTATCGATGTGCAACATCACCAAGTGCTGCACAGAGGTGTGCCCCGAGCACATAAAGATCACCGACAACGCGATCATTCCTCTGAAGGAAAGGGTCGTGGACTCTTCCTACGACCCGGTCGCGTGGCTGGGCCGAAAGATCCTCAGGAGGACGAAGCTCACGGCCGCGCAGTCCGCCGCCGACGCCCCCGCCCACAAAGCTCCCACCTGGGAAGACGCTTAGCACTCCGCGCTTGTCTCGGAGCCCTCTCCATGACGGCTTAGGGCACCTGCGGGTAACCTCGGGTCAGGAGGGTGCCCAGATCGGGCGCCAGAAGGGGGAAGGTGATGACTCCAGGTGTGCTCGACGACCAGGCCCTTCGTCGCTACCGCGAGCTTCTCGACGCCGAGGACGCTGCGTTCGACGAGTTGGAGCACGCTTACGAGGAGGGTGACCGCGCCCACTTCGAGGCCGATCTGGATGCCTGGCGCTCCACCCTGGCTCGCAAGCTCGCCTTCCTGACCCGCATGGGGATCGAGGTCCCCACCGCCGCAGCCGTCTGAGCTGCCCGCCCGCCCGGCGGAAACCCGCCCCTAGAAGGGGCCCAGAAGCAGGTCCTCCACGGCCGCACGCTCGGAGACGAGCTCGTCGGTCGTCTTGGCGATGAGCGCGGCCGCGGGCTCGCTGTGGGTGAGACCTTCGAGAACTCGCCAGCTCTTGGCGTCCGAGACGACGGGATAGCCGAAGACGAGCCCAACGGGCACTCCGTACTCTCCGCGCGACACGACGGCGACGGACGCGCAGTCTCCGTCGGAAGTAGCCGAGAGAAGGCTGCGAACCGAGTCGACCACGGCGTTGGCGGCCGATGCGGCTGACGACGCTCCACGGGCTTCGATCACCTTGGCACCGCGCTGCTGGACCCCTTGGATGAACTCGCCGGCAAGCCACGCCTCGTCTCGGATCACCTCTGTCACGGGGCGACCGTCGATGCGGGCGTTCTCGAAGTCCGGGAACTGAGTAGAGGAGTGGTTGCCCCATATGGCCATCCGCCTCACCGAGGTCACCGGGACCCCTGCCCGCTTGGCCAAAGCGCTGACAGCGCGATTCTGGTCCAGTCGGGTCATGGCGAAGAACCGGTCGTCGGGGACGTCGGGGGCGTGCGACCTGGCGATCAGGCAGTTCGTGTTGCAGGGGTTGCCGACGACGAACACCCTGACGTCGCCGGCCGCGTGTGCGCCGATCGCCTCGCCCTGGGGACCGAAGATCCCGCCGTTGATCGAGAGGAGGTCGTTCCTCTCCATTCCCGCCTTCCTGGGAACCGACCCGACGAGAAGCGCCCAGTTCGTCCCGTCGAAGGCCGTCTTCAAGTCCGAGGTCGTCTCGATGCCCGCCAGCATCCCGAAGGCGCAGTCGTCGAGCTCCATCGCCACACCCGCCAGAGCACCCATGGCGGGCTCGATCTCGAGCAGTCGAAGGACGACGGGCTGGTCGGGGCCGAACATCTCCCCCGCCGCTATCCGAAAGAGAAGGCTGTATCCGATCTGGCCGGCTGCACCTGTGACGGTGACGTGGAGCGGTGGTCGGGTCGTCGTCATACCTTGGAGGTTAGATCGACCGGAGACTGCCCAACCTCAGAGGCGATCGACGATGGCCCCGGCGAACTCTGACGTCTTCACCTCGGTCGCGCCTTCGGTGAGCCGGGCGAAGTCGTAGGTCACGATCCGGTCCGCGATCGTCGCCTCGAGTGCGCGGACGATGTCCGAGGCGACCTCGGTCCAACCGAGATGCTCGAACATGAGGGTCCCGGAGAGGATCAGGGAACCCGGATTCACCTTGTCGAGGCCCGCGTACTTCGGCGCTGTCCCGTGCGTCGCCTCGAAGACGCCGTGGCCCGTCACGTAGTTGATGTTCCCGCCGGGGGCGATGCCGATGCCGCCGACCTGGGCGGCGAGTGCGTCGGAGAGGTAGTCGCCGTTCAGGTTCGTGGTGGCCACCACGTCGAACTCGTCGGGTCGCGTCAACACCTGCTGAAGCGTGATGTCGGCTATGGCGTCCTTTATGAGGAGCTTGTCAACCGGATCGCCTGCGCAATCGTCCCAGCCCACGGCCACGTCGGAGAATTCCTCCCGCACGAGCTCGTAGCCCCAATTCCGGAAGGCGCCCTCGGTGAACTTCTGGATGTTCCCCTTGTGCACCAAGGTGACGCTCTTTCGGCCGTGTGCGAGGGCGTAGCGCACGGCGGCGCGTACGAGGCGCTTTGATCCCGCTTCCGAGATCGGCTTGATGCCGATGCCGGAGTGCTCTCGGATCTCCCAACCCATCTCGTCGCGAAGGAAGGCCCTCAGCTTCTCGGCCTCCTTGGAGTCGGCCTCCGCCTCGAGCCCTGCGTACACGTCCTCGGTGTTCTCCCGGAAGATGACCACGTCGACCTTCTCGGGGTGCTTCACCGGAGAGGGCACGCCCGTGAACCATCGCACCGGGCGCAGGCAGACATAGAGGTCGAGGATCTGCCGCAGGGCCACGTTCAAAGACCGGATGCCGCCTCCCACCGGTGTGGTGAGGGGGCCTTTGATCCCGATGATGTGCTCCCTGAACGCGTCGACCGTCTCGTCGGGCAGCCACGTGCCCGTCTCCTTGAACGCCTTTTCGCCGGCGAGGACTTCTTTCCATGCGATCTTCTTGCCGTGCTTCGCCGCGGCGGCGTCGAAGACGAGTTGCGACGCGGGCCAGATGTCGACTCCCGTCCCGTCACCCTCGATGTAGGGGATTATCGGCTCGTCGGGGACGACGAGGTCGCCACCGGGCCCAAGTGTTATGCGCTCTGCCATCGGAGGCGAGCCTACTCAGGACTCGGGAGTTGCTATCCCGGCCCGTGGCCCAGGCCGAGGGCTTCGTAGATCTCGCGGGTCGCGCTCGAGCGGTTGAGCGTGTAGAAGTGCAGACCCGGCGCCCCTGCGCCGAGCAGCTTCTCGCAGAGCTCGGTGGACATAGCTATGCCGCTCCGGCGCACTTCGTCCTTTCCTCCTCGTGCGTCGGCATCGTGCAGCTTCTCGACCGCCCACGGCGGAAGTGGGCCGCCCATCTCCGCCATGCGCGGTATCGAGCCGAGCGCGGTCACCGGCATGATCCCCGGCAGCACCGGCTTCTCCACTCCCCTCGCAGCGAGGTCGTCCACCAGACGCGTGTAGTCCTCGAGCTCCCAGAAGAACTGGGTCACCGAGAAGTCCGCCAGTCGCATCTTCGCAGCCAGGAAGTCGCGGTCCGATCCCATGTCGCGCGACGACGGGTGCCCGGCGGGGTGGGAGGCGACGCCGATCGAGAATCCTCCGATCGCCCGGGCGAGCTCGACGAGCTCGACGGCGTATGCGAGCTCTCCGGGACCGGCCTCGGGGTCCGCCGGAGGGTCTCCGCCGAGGGCCATGAGGTTCTCGACCCCCGCCTTGCGGAAGGAGACGAGGATCTCGGCGAGCTCGAGGCGGCTGTGGGCGACGCAGACGAGATGCGCCATCGGCAGGAGGGTCGTCGTGCGGAGCATTCCGGCGACTAGGTCGTGGGTGCGCTGCCGCGACTCGCGCCCGCCTCGGTAGGTGACCGAGACGAACGAGGGTTCGAGCGGTTCGAGCTCGCGAATGGTTCGCACGAGGGTCGCCTGCTCGGCGTCGTTCTTCGGGGGGAAGAACTCGAAGGAGTAGGTGGGACCCCTCGCGAGCAGGTCCGATATCCATGCCATGACCGACGAATGCTACCGCCGGTGCGACGAGGCCCGATTGTGGACATCCGTCACGCGCCACGAGGAACGTGCCACACTGTCCGCGCGGTCGACACAACCGGGCGGGTGCGTGGGGCTCCGGCCGGCGGCGGGACCTGCGCGACAACCGACGAATCCGGGAGGGAAACATGACAACACCAATGGCAGCGGGAGCTGCCGCGAGCCCAGTCCACGTGAGCCTCGATTCACCGCTCGAGATCGATCGCTGGCGGGCGATCATCAACCCGATCATGGCCATTCCCCACTTGATCTTCCTTTACATTCTCTCCGCCGTGCTGGGGATCATCACCTTCATCGCCTGGCTCTCGATCCTATTCACCGGGGAATACCCCGCGGGAATGTTCGACTTTGCCGTCGGAGTCATGAGATACCAGTGGCGCGTCTACTCCTTCTACATGTTCAGGCGCGAGTCCTATCCGGCCTTCAACGTACCGCCCGGACCCAATGATCCCGGAGACGACCCTGCCAAGTTCTCCACGCAGCTCGCGCCGGGCCCCCGGAACAAAATGACCGTCTTGTTCAGGTACTTCTTGTGCATCCCGCTGTTCATAGTCCTGTTCGTCTACGGAATCGGCGTGCTCGTATATCTGGTGATCGCATGGTTCACGGTCCTCTTCACCGGAAGGTGGCCCGAGAACGGGTGGAACTACATCATGAAGGTGGTGCGTTACGGCTACCGCGTGAACACGTACTACAACCTGATGACAGATCTCTACCCCGGGTTCGCCGTCGAGTAGACCCCGGTCCTCGAGAACGCAGTTCGAACAGCGGGCCCGAGAGGGCCCGCTGTTCGCGTCAGTCGCTACCAGAAGCCAGCTGCGGGTGACTCACGCGGACGCGGTGTGGATCTGCCACTCGGACCAGGTCTTCGGATCCGAGGACAGGGAGAAAGGCGGGTACGCGTCGGTCGTCAGCAGCGAATAGGCACTTGCCCGCAGCGACCAGCGCATGACGTTCACGACGAACTTCCTCATTCCCTCCGGCCAGCTCCCTGTGAACAGAACTGCGAACCATCCGACAACGAGGATCACGTACATTGCGAAGAAGAGGAAGACCAGGACGAAGGTGTTCGGGTAGAGCAAGTAGCCCTTCAGGAACGGGAGCCCCCGGCTTTGCTTCTGTGAGTAGGCAATCGAGAGCGTCGCAGGGTCGTCGCCGGGGTCGACCTCGCCCGAGGGCAACGAGAAGCTCGGGTACTTCTCACGCATGAACGTGTAGAACGTCAGCACGCGCCACTGGTAACGCATCACCCCGACCGAGAATCCGAACATCCCTCGCGGGTAGGCCCCAGTGAAGAGGATCGCGAACAAGGCGATGATGGTCACGAAGATGAGCGCGATCCCGAGAAGCAAGAGCCAGACCATGTGGGGGATCGCCATGATCGGGTTGCCGATCACACGCCATCGAGCCACTTTGAGCGGCGAGGTCAACTCGACCTGAACGGGATGCCTTACCGAGACAGAGGGTCCGATCGTTTGTGTCATGGGTGACACGGTATGCAGACCACGTCCCCGACACGGGGATCCCCTCAGCCGGCGTGCTCGGCAGCCTCGATGGCGTTGCGAAAGAGCATCGCGATCGTGGTCGGTCCCACCCCCCCGACGCGCGGCGTGATCCAGCCCGCGACCTCTGCGACCGACTCGTCCACGTCGGGAAGAAGCTTTCGCCCCTCATAACGCACCCCGCCCCCGACGACCACTGCGCCGGGTCGAACGTGTTCGGGACGCAGGATTCCCGGCACACCGGCCGCGGCGACGACGATGTCCGCACGCCGGGTGTGGTCGGGCCAATCCGGCACGCCGGTGTGGACGACGGTGACGGCAGCATTGGCGGTTGGCCTCTTCTGCGACAACAGCAGCGCGAGCGGACGCCCGAGAGTCGCTCCGCGTCCGAGGATCACGACGTGACGGCCCGAGACTTTGATGTCGTAGTAGGCGAGCAAGGCCTCGATCCCCGCCGGTGTGCACGGCACGGGGCCCGGGAGCGAAAGGGCGAGCCGGCCCAAGTTGACCGGGTGGAGGCCGTCGACGTCCTTGTCGGGATCCATCTCCAAGAGCGCCCCCTCGAAGTCGATCTGCGGAGGCGTGGGGTGTTGGACCAGCATCGCGTCGACCTCGGGAGCGTCGTTGAAGCGGTGGATGGCCGACACGAGGTCGCCCTGGGACGCGTCGGCCGGAAGGTGGACGTGCGGGGAGAACATCCCGAGCTCTTCGGCCTTCGCCTGCTTCATGCGGATATAGCCGGCGCTCGCGTCGTCTTCGCCGACGAGGATCGTCGCCAAGCCGGGGGTCCTGCCCGCCTCGACGATATGCCGGACCCGCGTCGCCACGTCGGAGAGCACGGCGTCTGCGACCGGCCCTCCGGGCATGAGTCGCGCGGTCAATGGCGGAAGTGGCGCTCACCGGTGAGCACCATCGCGATCTGCCGCTCGTCGGCGGCGGCCACGATGTCCGCGTCGCGCACGGAGCCGCCCGGTTGTACGACACACTTGACGCCGGCATCCGCGAGGACGTCGAGGCCGTCTCTGAAAGGGAAGAAGGCGTCGCTGGCGGCCGCCGCACCCTGTGATCGTGAAGCAGCCTTGCGCACCGCGATCTCGGCTGCCTCCACGCGGCTCTGTTGTCCCGCGCCCACTCCCACCGCCTGACCCCCGTGCGCCACCACGATCGCGTTGGACGAAGTCCGTGCGCAGACCTTCCACGCGAGCTCGATGTCGCGCCACTGCCCGGTGTCGGGCGCCGCCTTGGTCACGACCTGCCACTGGTCGCGTCCTGCTCCGAAGCGATCGGGATCCTGCACCAGAGCGCCGCCCCCGAGGCTTCGCAGCTCGAGGCGCGAAGCGGCCTCTGAACCCGCGAACCAGGCAGGCCCTTCGAGAAGCCGCGTAGCCCTGCGTCTGGCGACGAGGGTCTCTATCGCCGCGGGATGCCAGGACTCGGCGATCACGACGTCCGCCTGAGGGCCTTCGGCGACAGCTTCGGCGACAGCCTGGGTGCAGAGGCCGCCGAGCGCGACTATCCCACCGAAGGCCGAAGTGGGATCGCAGTCGAGAGCCAGGCGGTAGGCATCGGCGAGACCGGTTGCGACAGCAGCGCCACAGGGATTCGCGTGCTTCACGATCACCACCGCCACCTCGCCGTCGGCCGGAAGCTCTCCGACGAGGCGCCATGCGGCGTCGGTGTCGAAGAGGTTCAAGTAGCTCAGCCGCGTGCCTGCGTGCTGCACCACCTCGTCCCACCACGTGGGCGTGTCCGGAAAGCGGTAGCGGGCGCCTCTTTGGTGGGGGTTCTCCCCGTAGCGCAGCTCCTCTGCGCGCTCGAGCGTCAGGTGCAGGCTCGGCGGGAGCTGGGCCTCCTCCTCTGGTGCGGTCGAGTCGAACCATCCGACGATCGACGCGTCGTAAGAGGCTGTGTGCGCGAACGCTGCGCGCGCGAGGCGCCGGCGTGTCTCGTCGGAGAGGCCTCCGGTGGACCGGAGCTCTGCCAGGACGTCCTCGTAGTCGGCGGGGTCCACCACGATCCCCACGTGTGCATGGTTCTTGGCCGCGGCTCGCACCATCGTCGGGCCCCCCACGTCGATCATCTCTATCGAGGGCTTCGAAGTGAACGGATAGAGGTTGCAGACGACGAGATCGATCGTCTCTATGCCCTGTGACTCGAGGTCTGCGAGGTGCTCTGGCTTCGAGCGGTCCGCCAGGATCCCGCCGTGGACCGCAGGATGCAGCGTCTTCACCCGTCCCCCCAGCATCTCGGGGAAACCCGTCAGCTCGGGGACGTCGCTGTGGGCGATACCCGCCTCCTCGAGCGCACTCGCCGTCCCGCCGCTCGCCACCAGCTCCCAGCCCAGCTCTTCGAGGCCACGGGCGAGCTCGACGAGCCCCCCCTTGTCGTAGACCGACAGCAGGGCCCTCATCGCCAGGCCCTGTCGGCCAAGTTCGCATCCGAGCCGCGCTCGGCGTCCATCTGCTCGATCACTCGTCTGAGCGTCATCGGATAGAGGCGTCGCTCGGTCTCCTTGATGCGCTCGTGCAGGCTCTCGACCGTGTCCCCGGGAACGACCGGCACCTCCTCTTGAGCCAGGACGGGCCCGGCATCGGTCTCCAAGGTGGCGAGGTGAACGGTGCATCCCGTCACCTCCACGCCGGCCTCTAGAGCGTCGGCGACCGCGTGCCATCCCGGAAAAGCAGGCAGCAGAGCCGGGTGGGTGTTCAAGATCCGGCCGGGGTACGCGTCGTGGAGCTCCTTGGACACGATGGTGCCGAAGCCCGCCATCGCGACGAGATCCACCCGGTGTGCTTCGAGCACCTTCACAAGCTCGCGTGTGTAGCGCTCGCGGTCGAACCTGTCTCCGAACCCGCCGAATGCGCTTCGCTCGACGAGCTCTGTCGCGATCCCCGCACGCCGTGCTATCTCGAGACCTCGACAAGGGCGATCGGCAGCCACGAGGACGACCGGCAGATCAGCTTCGAGAATCGCCTCGAGGATGGTGCCGGTACCGGAGACGAGCACCCCGACGCGCACGCGGCCACGCTACCAGCGCGCGACGTGAGCCCCTCACCGACTCCGGCGGATCAAGGGAGGCCCTTCACCACGTCGACCATCAGCTCGGCGGCTTCGGTCGGGTTCTGCGCGACGATCGCCCCGGCATCGCCAAGCGCGGCCATCTTGGCCTTGGCCGTCCCCTGCGAGCCCGAGATGATCGCGCCGGCGTGGCCCATCTTGCGACCGGGAGGCGCAGTCACACCGGCTATGTAGGAGACGACCGGCTTGCTCATGTGCTGCGCGATGAACTGCGCGGCCCGCTCCTCCTCGGAACCACCGATCTCACCGATCAACATCACCGCGCGGGTCTCCGGGTCCTCCTCGAAGGCAGCGAGACAGTCGATGAACCCAGTGCCCGGGACGGGATCCCCGCCGATGCCCACTCCGGTCGTCTGGCCGATGCCGTTCTGGGTCAGCTCGTAGAGCGCCTGGTAGAAGACGGTGCCCGAGCGGCTCACGAGCCCCACCGGCCCGTCGGTGAGGGCGATGTCACCAGAGGTGATCCCGATGTTGCACTTCCCGGGGCTAATGATGCCGGGGCAGTTGGGGCCGAGGAGCCTCGTGCCGGGGTGCTCACGGCGAAGGATGTTGAACACGAGTGCTTCGTCTTGGGCCGGGATGAACTCTGTGATGCAGACGATGAACGAGATGCCCGCACGGGCGGCCTCCAAGATGGCGTCCGGTGCGCCCGCAGGCGGAACGGCGGTGAACGAGGCCGTGGCACCGGTCTCTGCGACTGCCTCTTGCACCGACGCGTACACGGGGATGCCTTCGATCACCTCTCCGCCGCGCTTGGGGTTGGTCCCGGCCACGACCTTGGTCCCGTAGGCACGGTTCCGAAGCCCGTGATAGAGGCCCTGCCCACTCGGGCTCAGGCCCTGGATGACAACCTTCGTCGTGTCGTCTACGAAGATGCTCATCGGGCCGCCGCCTCCTTGACGACGCCACCCGCAAGCTCGGTGGCCTTGCGAGCGGCGCCCATCATCGTCGGCACCGACACCAGCCGGTCCGACTCGTGCTCGGAGAGGATCCGCCTGCCCTCCTCTGCGTTGGTGCCGTCGAGGCGGACGACGATCGGCGCGTCGATCTGGACGCGCCCCAGAGCCTGGACGATGCCGTTCGCCACCTCCTCGCCGCGGGTGATCCCGCCGAAGATGTTGATGAAGATGGACTTCACCTTCTCGTCGGTGTTGATGACCTCGAGAGCATTGGCCATCACCTCGGCGCTCGCGCCTCCACCGACGTCCAGGAAGTTGGCCGGCTCGCCGCCGACCTGCTCCACGACGTCGCAGGTGCTCATTCCGAGCCCGGCTCCGTTGGCGATGATGCCGACGAACCCGTCGAGGCCCACGTACTGAAGCCCTTTCTCCTTGGCCAGCTTGTCGCGTGGGTCCATGTCCTCGAGCCCCTCGAACTCCTCCCATTCGGGATGGCGGAACGCCGCGTTGTCGTCGAGGGTCACCTTTGCGTCGAGCGCTCTCACGATCCCGTCGGGCGTGAGGATCATCGGGTTGATCTCGGCGAGATCGCAGTCACCTTTCACGTAGCACTCGTAGAGCTTCACGAGGATCTCCGCCGCTTGCGCCCTCGCCTCCTCGTCGATCCCGGCGGAGGTCACGACCCCGGCAGCAGCCGTTGCCGAGATGCCTTCGGTGGGGTCCACGTGCAGTCGGGAGATGGCGTCGGGGTCCGTCACAGCCACCTCCTCGATGTCGACACCGCCCTTCGCCGAGACCATGCACAGGTGCTGCTTGGCGGCACGGTCGAGAGTGAAGCTCGCGTAGTACTCCTTGGCGATGTCCGACGACTTCTCGATCCACAGGCGACGCACCACGTGACCCTTTATGTCGAGACCCAAGATGGCATCGGCGTGCCGGCGCGCCTCCTCGGCGTCACCCGCGATCTTGATGCCTCCGGCCTTGCCCCTTCCGCCGACCTTCACCTGGGCCTTGACCGTGACCGGGTAACCGAGCTCCTCCGCTCGCGCCACCGCCTCGTCCACCGTGTCGGCCACCGCCCCGGGGGACGTGGGTATGTCGAACCGGGCGAAGTACTGCTTGCCCTGATACTCGTAGAGATCCACTGCTCGCTTCCTCGTTTCCTCTTCTCGAGATGCTCCCTGGGTCCCCGCGGCGCTCAGCCGCCCGTCGCCGCCTCCTCGCGGCGCTCGAGCGCTTCGGTGAGCCGTTCGATGATCGTGGGCAACGAGGCGCCGGGGGTGAAGACCTCCGCCACACCCATCTCCTTCAGCTTGGGGATGTCCGCCTCCGGGATGATCCCTCCCACGATCAGCAGGACGTCGTCGAGACCCTGCTCACGCAGACCTTCGACGATCCTCGGTACCAACGTGAGATGAGCCCCCGACAGAAGCGACAACCCGACCGCGTCGGCGTCCTCCTGAAGCGCAGCTTGCACGACCTGCTCCGGAGTCTGGTGCAGCCCCGTGTAGATGACCTCGAACCCGGCGTCCCGCAGCGCCCGAGCGATCACCTTGGCCCCGCGATCGTGGCCGTCGAGGCCGGGTTTGGCCACGATCACTCGGTAAGGGCGTCTCATCGGCCACTGAGTGTAGGCAGCCGAACCGCCGAGAGCGCCAAACGGGGACCCGGACCTGACCGCCGCTCGGGTGAGGCGTCCTCGCGCAAGACGGCGGCCTCGAGGACGCTAAAGCCCTCGCCGAAAGGGCCGGTGGTAGCGTGATGAGGCGACGGTCCCGCGCCGGAACCCCTGTGCGGGCTGTCATTCGACCATGGTGCGCGCCTTCGAAGAAGACAAGCTGAGCGACACCGGCACCGTTGCGCAGCCAGCAACCCCGGACGCGCCCGCGGGCCGTCTCGGCGAGCTCGAGGCGCCCGGGGCACGCCGCCGCGGCCTTTGGTGGGGGATCCTGCGCATCGCCCGTCCCCGCCAATGGGTCAAGAACGTCCTCGTGTTCGCAGCCCCCGGCGCCGCGGGAGTCCTCTCCCATTCTCACGTCGCGCTCAGGGCCACGGGTGCTTTCGGGATCTTCTGCATGGCCGCTGCCGGGACGTACTTCTTGAACGACACGCTCGACGCCTCGGCCGATCGTCACCATCCCATAAAGAGGATGCGGCCCGTGGCTGCGGGCGACGTGAGCGCGACCGTCGCCGTGTCGATGAGCGTCGTGTTGCTCGCAGCGTCGGTGGCGCTGGCGTGGCTCCTGGCCGGTTGGCACCTGGCGCTGGTCATCGCCATCTATGCGGGGGTCTCGAGCGCGTACTCACTTCGGCTGAAGCACGAGCCCGTCGTCGACCTCGCGTGCGTGTCCTCGGGCTTCGTCCTCCGAGCCATCGCCGGAGGTGTCGCCGCCGGGGTCGCCCTGTCGGACTGGTTCCTGATCGTGGCCTCCTTCGGCTCGTTGCTCGTGGTCGCCGGCAAGAGGAGCGCCGAGCACACCGACCTCGGCGAGCTTCGTACCGCGCATCGCCGCGCGCTCGGCGCCTATCCGCCGACCTTCCTGCGCTCGGTGCGGCTGATCGCTGCGGCGGTGACGCTCACCGCCTACTGCCTTTGGGCATTCGAGCGCGCCAAGGGCATCGGGGTCGGGCACCACCCGATCTGGTTCGAGCTGTCGATAGTGCCCTTCGTCATGGCGGTGCTCCACGTCGAGCTGCGTTTCGAATGGGGGCAGGGGGGCGCTCCGGAGGACCTCGCCCTCGGCGACCACACGTTGCAGCTGCTGGGACTCATCTGGGTGGTGCTGTTCGCCGTCGGCGTATACGCGTGAGCGCGCCGCGATCGGGAGAATCGACGAGGAAAGCGCCGAAGTCTGCGCAGCCGGCTGCCGCTGCAGGCGGTGCGAGCCCGTCGACCACCCGCATTGGGCCCCCGCCTACCACCCGCCAGATCCTCACCGGCTGGGGCCGCACGGCTCCGAGCGCCGCAGAGGTAGCCAGGCCTTCGAAGCCCGAACAGGTAGAGGCGTTGGTCGCCGAGGCAGCTGCATCGGGGCGCGGGCTCGTCGCGCGAGGACTCGGCCGGTCCTACGGCGACGCAGCTCAGTCCGCGGGAGGTCTCGTGGTCGACACGACGGGCGTGGACACCGTCGTCGACTCGGATCTAGACGCAGGTTGGATCCGCGTGGGCGCTGGAGCGAGCCTCGACGCATTGATGCGGTCGCTCGTGCCCAAGGGATGGTTCGTGCCGGTCAGCCCCGGAACCCGGTACGTCACCGTGGGCGGAGCGATAGCGGCGGACATCCACGGGAAGAACCATCACAGCGACGGATCCTTCTGCTCACACGTGACCTCGATGTTGCTCGCGACGCCCACCGGGACCCGCGAGATAACAGCGGCCTCGGACCCCGACCTCTTCTGGGCGACCGCGGGGGGCATGGGCCTCACAGGGATCGTCCTCGAGGCGACCATCGAGCTGATTCCGATCGAGACCTCCTTCATGCTCGTCGACACCGAGAGGGCGACCGACCTCGACGACTGCATGGCACGAATGACCGCCCGTGACCACGAGTACCGCTACTCGGTCGCCTGGATCGACTGCGTCGCGCGCGGTGCCAAGCTCGGTCGCTCGGTGCTGACGCGCGCCCACCACGCGAGCCGCGCGGACCTCGCGGAGATCGGCAGGAGCCGCGGTAGGTCCGGCGACGTGGACACGACCGCCTTTGATCCTCGCGTGATTGCGGAGGTTCCCTTCACACCTCCGAGAGGACTGCTGAACCCCCTCACGGTCGCCGCCTTCAACGAGATGTGGTACCGAAAGGCTCCCAGGCTCAAGACGCGAGATCCACAGACCATCGCGTCGTACTTCCATCCTCTCGACGCGCTCGGGTCGTGGAACCGCCTCTACGGCCCGCGCGGGTTCGTCCAGTACCAATTCGTCGTGCCCTTCGATGCCGAGGGGGCGCTGCGCTCTGCGCTCGAACGCCTGAGCAGCAAGCGGGTCGCATCGTTCCTCGCCGTCCTCAAACGCTTCGGCGAATCGGACCCCGGGCATCTTTCGTTCCCGTCGCCGGGCTGGACCCTTGCCCTGGACATTCCCGCCGCGTCCCCAGGGCTCGCGACGCTGCTCGACGAGCTCGACGTCGTCGTTACGGATGCGGGCGGATGCGTCTACTTGGCAAAGGACTCGCGACTGCGTCCCGAGCTGCTCGCCGCCATGTACCCTCGCCTCTCACAGTGGCAGGAGATACGCGGGCGAGTGGACCCGAAGGGCACGCTCGTCTCGGACCTCGGACGGCGGCTGGGACTGGTCGAGCGAGCCGGTCCACAGCCGAGCGCCGCGTCTCGCGGTCGAGCGCGCGTGCGTCGGTCTGCCGCCTCGGGCTCATGAACGACGCCATGGGAATGCCCCAGAGCGCGGTCGTCCTCGGTGGGACATCCGACATCGCCCGCGCGATCGTGCGGGCGCTCGCCGCTCGCCGGTTGCGCCAAGTGGTGCTCGCGGGGAGAGACGAGGTGGGACTCCAGGGTGCGGCAAAGGAGTTGCAGGCGCTCGGAGTCACCGAAGTGGGCACCGCAAACTGGGACGCGAGGGACCCCGACTCGCACGCGGCTCTCGTGAAGGACGTCGCGGACCGCCTGGGACAAGTCGACCTCGTGCTCGTCGCGGCCGGTGTCCTCGGCGACCAGGAGGTCTGCGAGTCGGATCCCAAAGAGACCATCTCGGTCCTGGACACGAACTTCACGGGTGTCGCCGCAGCGATGGCAGCGTTCGGCGCCTTGCTGCGATCGCAAGGACACGGGCGGTTCGTCGTCCTCTCGTCGGTCGCGGGAGTCCGGGTCCGCAGGGCGAACTTCGTTTACGGGGCCTCCAAGGCGGGCCTCGACGCTTACGCTCAGGGCCTCGCCGACGCGCTTCGCCCGAGTGGAGCAGGTGTGACGATCGTCCGCCCTGGTTGGGTCGCCACCCGGATGACCGAAGGTCGCTCGCCGGCTCCCATGGCCACCACCCCCGAGGGTGTCGCAGCCGACGTCGTGAAGGGCCTCGAGCGATCTGCGGACGTCGTTTGGTCCCCGGCTCCCTTGAAGATCCTCTTCGGCGTGCTCCGGCTCCTGCCGGGAAGCATCTGGAGACGGCTGCCGGGATAACCGCTCTGTCAGGCGGGCTCTGCTGTCAGGCTGGCCCTGCCGTCAGGCGGGCTCTGCTGCCAAGAGAACCCCTTGACGCCCTTCGAACCTGACGAGGCCGCCGCCGACATTGTCGGACGCGGCAACCCTCCAGCCAGCGGTCTCGAGCATCCGGTCCGGCTCGTCGGGGCCGAACCTGACCAGCCACGGCTCGCCGACCATCGACACCGCCGTCGCCCGGATGCGAAGTGCAACCCTCTCCTTCGTGCTCGCGTCTCGCGGGCGCGTCGGAAACGCGACGGCCATGCGGCTTCCTTCGCAGGCAAGCTTCCGCGTCGTCGCGAGCAGCCCGGTGCTCACCTCTCGTGAGAGATAGCCGAGCAACCCCTCCACCAAGAAGAGCGACGGACGACTGCGGTCATGTCCCGCGCGCCCGAGCGCGTCCTCCAGATCGTCCTTTGTGAGGTCAACGGGAACGAATGTGATCCCGCGCGGGTCGATGCCGAGATCCGAGAGACGACTGCGCTTGTCGTTCTGCGTCGCGGGGTGGTCCACCTCGAACCACCGCACTCCCGGACTGGAAAAGCGCAGCGCGCGCCCGTCGTATCCAGCGGCGACGATCACCATCTGGGCCACTGCGTGATCGAGGGCGCGAAGTGTCTCGCTATCGAAGAACGCTGTCCTACGCTGCATGCGGGTCGTCTCCGCCGTTCGGCGCGGAAAGGGAGAGGAGCCCAGAGAACGGTAGAGACGGATCTCAGCGTCGGCGTCCCCCGTAGGGGTGACCGGCCGGTCGAAGGTGGCCCGGGTGAGCGCGACGTGGCGGGCTGTGACAGAAGGCTTCGACGAGCGCACTAACTCTCGGGACGGATCAAGCCGAGCGAGCGTATGAGATCTCGTCCAGCGAGCAGAGCAGGTCCCTGTCGCGTGGGTACGTCAGCATCTCGAGGGCTTCCGGCACCTCCACCCATTGCAGTTCGTCGATCTCCTCGTGCGCAGAGAACGTGCCTTCGTCGATCACTTGCATGACCCAGTAGGCCACGATCTTCGGCCGGCCGCGCCGATCGATGTACTCGGTGTAACCGGCGAAACGCATGAGGTCGCACTTGAAGCCGGTCTCCTCCTCGACCTCGCGGAGCGCGCCGTCCTCGAAGGTCTCAGCGGGGTCGAGCTTCCCTTTCGGAAACGACCAGTCCTCCCGTCTTGGGCGGTGGACGAGAGCGACCTCGAATGTCCCGGCCTCGCTGTGCCTGAGAACCACACCTCCGCCCGCCTTCACGACCGAATTGTCGATGTCTGCGCGGCGAAGCCCCTGTGTTTCCTCTTCGGCCATGCGCGTGAAACTAGCCTGAGTCTCGCGACCCGTGGCGGATGGGTTTCGGTGACCAAGAGCAGGCTTTCGACGGGTTCGGGCTGCTCGGAAGATCCATCTCTGAGCCTGCCCGCGTCGAAGTAGCCTCCCTACGTGGCAGCCGTGGCACCTCCCTCTTCAGAGATCGAGGTCGAGTGGCAATTCGACGCGATCGACCTGCGACCGGTCGAGCGCTGGATCGCCGCCCTCACGGGCCCTGCTTCCGGCCCCGGGACACATCTGCGTGACGGGCCCGGCCAACAGGACGTCATCTCCCGCGCGCCCGGGGTCGGGCCAAGCCCTCTCCGGGACGGGATCGGGCTCGAGCGACCCGGGCTGCCGACATCTGCGACGGGAGGCCTGGTCGCATCCCCCAAGCCCACCAAGCGGCTGGTCGACACCTACCTCGACACGGAGGACTGGCGGGTGTGCCGCTCCGGCTACGTGCTCAGGCTCCGCCGTGCAGGGACGAGCTCGGAGATGACCCTAAAGGACACCGCACCCGCCACCTCCGGGTTGCGCAAGCGGGTCGAGATCACACAAGCCCTCCCCGACGAGGCAGGCCCGCAGGACCTCGACGGTGAGGGGTCCGTGGGCCGGCGAATTCGAGCTCTCGCGGGAGCGCGGGCGCTGCAGTCGGTGATCGAGGTCCGTACCACTCGCAGGCCGTTCGACCTGAAGATCGGCGACCAGCCTGTGGCCGAGATCGCGCTGGACGACACCGTCATCAGCCCCGGAGACGGCCAGCGGCCGATTCGCCTTCGCAGAGTCGAGGTCGAGGTCGTGCCGAGCCGGGCGCAGATGCTCGAGCCTGTCGTGGATCGGCTCAGGACCTCGTGCGGGCTCCAGCCCGCCACGCTTTCGAAGTTCGAAGCAGGACTCCTCGCAGCCGGGCTCGAGGTCCCCGGGCCCCCTGATCTCGGAGCGACGCAACTGCCGTCCACTCCTTCCATCGGCGACGTGGCCTACGTGGTGCTTCGCCGGAACCTCGCTGCGATGCTCGCCCACGAGCCCGGCACCCGGCTCGGCGAGGACCCCGAGGAGCTGCACGACATGCGTGTCGCCACAAGGCGCATGCGAGCTGCGCTCTCGCTCTTCTCCGACGCACTTCCGGTCAGGGCGCGACACGTCCGGGACGAGCTCGGATGGCTCGGAAGGACACTCGGATCGGTACGCGACCTCGACGTGCAGCTCGAGCGCCTCGACCAATGGGCTCGCGAGCTCCCCGAGGAGGACAAAGAGGCCCTCGACGAGCTGGCAGGTCTTCTCGAGCACGAGCGGGAGACGGCACGCGCCGAGTTGTTGTCGGCCCTGGAATCCTCACGATACGAGCGGCTCGTCTCCAGTTTCACCACGATGTTGCGACAGGGACCCCCCCGGCGATCCGCCGCAGCACGCGCTCCGGCCGTCGCCGTGGTGCCCGATCTCGTGCAGGCGCGACACAGGTCGGCGACCAAGGTCGCCAAGCGCGCCCAGCGCTCGCGCGCGGCCGACGACCTCCACCTGCTCCGCATCCGTTGCAAGCGTCTGCGCTACGCGCTCGAATTCGTGTCCGAGATCTACGACGGCGACACCTCGAAGATGGTGCGCCGCGTCGTGCGCCTCCAGGACTCTCTGGGTCTGATGCAAGATGCGCGGGTCGCCGCCGAGAGGCTCCACGAGCTCGCCACGAAGGACACCGGCGACCTCTCGCGTTCAACGGTGTTCGTGATGGGCGGTGTGGCTGAGCGCTACCGCCAGGACGCCGAACGAGTGAGCCGCAGCGTCCCGGGCCACCTGAAGGACTTGAGCGGGTCGAGCTGGCAGAAGCTCAAGATGCTCATGGAACGCAAGCGGTTCGAATTCGGATCTCTCTACGGATGGCCGGTTCAGTCACGTCCTGCTCAGGCGGCGAGCCCGAGCCCACCGGAGAGGACCGACCGTGCGCCAGGCGCGCCTCCCGACACGGGCGCCGCCGAGCCCCGTACAGATAGCCGCGCCGACCCGGGCGTGGACAGGCCCACCGAGCCCGGCCTCGGCCACACCCTCACGCCGTCGAACGGAGACAGCTCAACTCCGCGACCCTGAGTCACCCGGACTCGGGCTGTCGGCGGCGACCGGGCACGGGAGGACGGCAGCACTCCACCCTGAGGGGGAGGAAGGTGGCGCGCAACTCGTGCCCTTCCCGGCCGCCGCGGGCAGCCCGAAATCCGGCGACGGTTCCAAGGTCCGAACGACTCGCTCCCTCGGGACCGAGCGACCCGTTCCTTCGACGACGGTACGCGAGCCCGGTTAACAGAAGGTGACAGAAGGGCACGCGCCCGGCTAACTCTGGAATACAGCTCCGTTAAGGCTCCTCGCGCGGGGAGTTTTCGCGCGCCGTTCACGCGCCGGTGACGGGACGGACACCTTTCGCCTTTACCATCCTCTGTAGTTGGTGAGTTCCGCCCAAAGGAGATGACAGTGCGCAGACTGCTCGATCGCCTTGCCGAAACCATGCGGTGGTTGACGGGGACTGGTGCTTGCACCAACGCGCAGCTCGAGGTCGACCGCGCCAAGACGTCTGTGGTCGATCTCGACGCGCAACTCGACCGGGTTTCGGGGCCGACTTCAAGTCGCGCCGCCTGAAGGCGCCCTCGGCCCGGGTGCTCCCCTCCTCCCCAGGGAGGTGCCCGGGCCGACGTGGCGCTCTACGCCACGATCGGCAGCGGACAGCCAGGACCCCCTTCCCCACGGACCGCAGCGACACGCAGGGCGGACAGGTGCCGATCACTTAGGGCTGCCTAAGCTCGTGGTTCAAGCGGCCCTTCCTTCGATCGTGAGCCCCAATTAGGCTTCGAGCGTGCCCGAACCGCAATCTTCGAGCTCCTCGATCGGGTTCCATCCCCCGATAGAGGAGTATCTCGAGACGATCCAATCGTTGGCCGAGGAGGGGACCCCCGTCATCCAGGCCCGGATCGCGGACCGATTGGGCCGCTCGGCTCCCTCGGTGTCCGAGATGCTCGAGCGGCTCGCCGCCGAGGGCTACGTCCACCGATCGGGCCGGCGCATCGACTTGACGGACGAGGGACGCAAGCTTGCAGACAGCGTCATTCGCAAGCATCGCCTGGCCGAACGCCTGCTCGTCGACGTGATCGGGCTGCCGTGGCACAAGGCCCACCTCGAAGCAGGTCGTTGGGAGCACGTCATCTCCGACGAGGTCGAGCAACGCCTCGTCGACTTGCTCGGGAACCCGGCCACGTGCCCCCACGGCAACCCGATCCCGAGGTCTCAATCCGATGCAAAGGGACGATCTACTTCGCATGACGATCGACCCTCCAGGTTGAGCCTCGCCGAGGTCGCCCCTGGCGGAGCGGTGCGTCTAGAGCGCATCACCGAGGAGGTCGAGCTCGACATGGCCACGCTCAAGTACCTCGACGACCACGGGTTCATCCCCGGGCGGTCGGCACAGGTGTGCGAGAGGTCACCCGACGGGACCGTGAGCCTCGAGGTGGACGGGAAACGCCTTGCGCTCGGTCCGTCGATTTGTCAGCAGCTCTTCGTCGCCAAGATCTGATCCGGCACCGAAGACCCGGTTCAGGTGTGCTCGACGACCTTCTCGATGAAGAGGTCCACGAGCTCGGGGTCCAGCAGCGTGCCGCGCTCGCCGCTCAGTATCTCCACCGAGCGATCCACCGAGTAGGCCATCTTGTAGGGACGCTCGCTTCGCAGGGCGTCGTAGACGTCTCCGACCGCCACGATCCTGCCCTCGAGTGGGATCGCAGTCCCGGCAAGTCCTCGGGGATACCCACCGCCGTCGTAGTGCTCATGGTGGGTGAGCGCCACTTCGGCCGCCAACTTGAGCAAAGCCGAGTCGGAACCCTCGAGCATCCGTGCGCCGATCTCCGAGTGCTTCTGCATGATCAAACGCTCCTCGGGTGTGAACGTGCCTTGCTTGAGCAGCACGTCGTCCGGAAGGGCGATCTTCCCGACGTCGTGCATCTTGCTCGCTATCCGGAGTTGTTCCACTTGCTCTGCTGGTAGCCCGACCGTCGTGGCCAGGCGCGCCACATAGATGCTCATTTGCTGGAGGTGGTGTCCGGTCGCCGGGTCTCGCCACTCAGCTGCTTGGGCGAGGCGGTCGACCGTCTCCTCCTGCGATGCGGTCCACGCTGCGTCCGCAATGCTCAAGCGATCGAGCGCGTCCTCAAGTTCCTTTCCCGCGGAGGTGACCGACTTCTCCAGCTCCGCGTTTCGAAGCTGCTGCGAAAGAGTCTCGTCACGTCGGTGCAGCGCGGCTGCGACGTTGATGAGGATGGCGCTCGGTTCGAACGGCTTTATCAGGTAGCCATATGCGCCGTTCTTCGCCACAGGTTCAGCCGCGCGAGGGTCGTCCACCGCTGTCACCATGATCACCGCAGTGTCCGGATAGGTCTCGCGTACGTGTGCCAGGAGCGAGAAGCCGCTCTCCTCGGGCATCATGACGTCAGATAGCACGAGGTCGAAGGGTTCCTCCGAGAGCATGCGGCGCGCCTCTGGGACGTTGGCAGCCATGGCGCATTCGTAACCCGCCCTGGTGAGAATGCGGGCCAGGACGCGTCGGATCGGTTCCTCGTCGTCCACGATGAGAAGGCGACGCTCGACCACCTTCACGGGGGCCTGGTCAGTGGTCATCTGCTTGCACCCTCCGAACTGGCGATGGCCCTATGTACCACCTCGAGGAGCGCCTCGGCGGTGAAAGGCTTCTCCAGAAGAGAAGTGGACGCAGGAAGCACACCGCGCTCCGCGATCGCCTCTGACCCGTAGCCCGATATGAACACGACTGGAAGGTCGGGACGCCGCCACGACAACTCGTCTGACAGATCCTTCCCGGACTGGCCACCAGGCATGATCACGTCGGTCACGAGGAGGTCGACCGCCGAGTTCTCGAACAACTCCAAAGCACGTGCGGCGTCGGAGGCTTCCAGAACCCTGTATCCGGCACCCTCGAGGATTCGTGCGGCAGAGCGTCGCACCCCGGATTCGTCCTCGACGAGAAGCACCGTCTCGGCCGCTCGATCGGCCCGCACCGCAGGCGTCGCCGGCTCCCTCTGCTCGACCGCTGCCGGAGGCTCCAGCTCCCCGGTGAACACAGGGAAAAGGATGGTTACGGTCGTACCGTCGCCGGGGACCGAGATCAGCGACACGTGGCCCTTCCAGCGCTCCACGATCCCATAGACCATCGCCAGACCGAGCCCAGTTCCGCGACCGGTCTCCTTGGTCGTGAAGAACGGCTCGAACGCTCTGGCCGCCACATCGCTCGTCATGCCCGTGCCGGTGTCGATGACGTCCACGCGCACGTGCTCGCCCGGCTCTAGCCTCATCGCGGACGCCTGATCCGCGCCGAGGTCGACTCGCTGAACCGAGATGGCGAGACTCCCCCCGAGGGGCATCGCATCACGAGCGTTGATGGCGAGGTTCATCAGCACCTGGTCCAGCTCTCCCCGATCAGCTTCGATCGGACACGACTCATCCGAAGGCAGACACGTGAGCGCTATGTCCTCGCCCAGCGCGTGGCGGATCAGGCGTTCGGCATCTCGGACCGCATCGTTGATCTCCACCACCTCCGGACGAACGACGTCTCGACGGCTGAAGACGAGAAGCTGCCTCGTCAGCTCGGCTGCCCGGCGCGCCGCACCCTGCACCTCCGCCACGTCCTCGCGTAGCGGATTGTCGGGCCCGAGTGAATCGTTGAGAAAGCTCGCGTAGCTGAGGATCACATGCAAGAGGTTGTTGAAGTCGTGCGCGATCCCTCCAGCGAGCTTTCCCACTGCTTCCATTCGCTGGGCACGCCTGAGATTCTGCTGCGCCTCGGCTTCACGCTTGACTGCTCGGTCGAGCTCGGCATTCTTCACTTCGAGATCTTCGACGAGCACGAGCGCCTGGTCCCGGCGACGGAGTGCGAGTGCGAGCACCAGGTCGAGGATTATCGTTGCACCTGCACCGACGCTCAGGATCAACCACGGCAAGATGGCGCTCGAAGTACCCGCAAGATTCGTCGTCGCGTCCATCACCAGGATCAGGCTCCCCGGGGAGGACACAGAGCCGATCTTGTTGCTCAGACGCGCCGTACTGGTCAGAGGCGACGATCCATTGAGCGATGAGCTGAGGGTCGCGACCGCGCGCTCGCCGGAAAGCGGCACGTGGCTCGTCGTCGCGAAGAAGAGGTCGGCGGGTTCCTCCGAGCCGAGGTAGATAGCCCCTGCCACTCCGGAGAAGGGAATGCCCGGCAGGGAGCTAAAAGGGACCACCTGAGGGATGGGCAACTCGGCGTACAGCGCGTAGCCGTGGGGCAGACCGACCACGCTCGGCCCGAACAACTGGCCGAGCCATCGCTCTCCCTTGGTCGTCGCCACCTGCGTGTACTGAGGTACCCCTGCCCCGAGCATTCGCACGAGCGGTGCATCGGAGGGTCCTCCGAAGTTTCGATGGAATGGTCCTACTGATGCCACCACCTCGAGATTGTCGCCTGATTGCTGGAGAAGCGCGATGGACACACCATCATCGGCCTTCGCCGCAGCCGCCGCCTCAGCGTCGAACGCGACAGGATCGACGCTCCCTGAGTGGACCTCGGACGCGAGCTTGACCAGTGGCGCCTGGACCTGTGACAACAACGAGCTGAGATAGATGCCGCCCTGGGCAGCGTCCTGTTTCAGAAGTGCGCGGTCGTTCTCCCTCACCGAGTTCGAGGCAGCTACGAATCCCACCAACGTCGCCGCGATCCCGATCACCGCGACCACGATCACAGAGACGTGGATGCGGAACCGGACTTGGCCCTTGCCCACCTAGCACTTCCTTTCATCGCCACACGTGGTTGCCGCCGACCGGGTAACGAGCCCTGACGTGGACAATTCTCCTGTTGAGGCTTCGTCCACGACAGGGACCTGATACAGGGCCAAAAGTCCCAAAAATGAATGGTCTCACCCTCCGTGGCAGGCTTCGGTTCGTGGAGAGTCACGAGGCCGCCAATTCCATCGGAGACCCCATCTGGCCGATCGAGGTCCGAGCGGTGCTGGCGCGCTCGCTCACCGCTGAGTACGCCAGCCTCACGCGTTCGGGAGTACCTGTCACGGTGCCGACCACTCCCTACGTCGAGGATCGCAGGCGGACCATCGACGTGTCCACGGGCCTCACATACCCGGCAAAGGCCGAGCGTGCGAGACGTGACCCGCGGGTCTGCCTCCTCTTCGCCGACCCCATAGGGTCCGGGCTCCCCGATGCCCCGGTCGTCCTGGTGCAGGGTCTTGCGAGCGTGCGGGACTCCGACCTTCAGGCGAACACAGATCGTTACGTACGGCTGAGCAGTACCAAGCTGCCTGAGACGACCGCCGGGCGGCCAAAGTTCTTCCTGCGCAGAATGGCGTGGTACTACGCGAGGATCTGGATCGAGATAACACCGCTCCACATGAGGTGGTGGCCTTCGCGCAGCCTCGAGGGGCCCGTGTCACGCTGGGAAGCCCCCGAGGGCACGGCGGCGGCGCTCTCGGATCCCGCACCACCCGGGGAGCAGCCGCATGCGTGGCTCCCGGCTCCTCGATCGTGGCACGAACTCGCCGCTCAACTCATGGCGAAGTCCGCTCTGTGCGACCTGACGGTGGTCGACGCGAACGGCTTTCCGTTGTGCATCCCGGTAACTCGGGCAGAGCTCATCTCCGAGGGCTTCGAGCTCGACCTCGGGCCTTGCGCTCCGGAGCTTCGAGAAGGGCCTGCCTGCATCACCTTGCACACTCATGCGGAGGTGTTCAAAGGACAGGAGAACCGGACGATCATCGGCTCTCTGAGGCGAAGCGGGACCAACTTGGTTCTGCACGCCGAGCGGGCGCTCGCGCACTGGAGCATTGCCGGAGGCTCGACGCGAGTCGCGATCGGCTTCCTGGGCAAGGGCCGACGCCTCGCACCTCGCTTGTCCCAAGAGGCAAGCCGCAGGTCCCAGCCAGTACCGGTGGTGAGGTTCCCCGGGGACGCTTGAGGCGTAGCCGGCTCGGGCTCTCGCAGCGGCACGATGGCTACACTTTCCTCTTCGTGGTCGCACTCCCATCGCATCCGGCGGACATGACCGATGGGTGACGTGGTGATAGAGGAAGTCCGCTCTGCGACACCCGAGGTTGCAGAATCACTCGCCCGGCTCGTGCCCCAGCTGTCGTCGTCGGCACCCGCACTCACGCCGGAGGCTCTCGCCGACATAGCGAGCTCTCCCACCACAATGCTCTTCGTGGCGCGTGACTCGAGCGGCGACATAGTGGGGTCACTCACCCTGGTGTCTTTCAATGCCCCCACGGGCCCTCGCGCATGGATCGAGGACGTGGTGGTCGACGAGTCCGAGCGCGGCGGTGGGATCGGCTCCGCCCTCGTGAAGGCGGCACTCTCGCGGGCAGGAGAAGCCGGAGCTCGCACCGTCGACCTCACCTCGCGCCCCTCGAGGGAGGCTGCCAACCGCATGTACCTGCGCCTCGGATTCACACAGCGCGAGACGAACGTGTACAGGTTCGAGCTGGCATAGCGGCCCGGTCGGGCGTCAAGACCCAGCGGACCTCCACCAACCTGACTCGCCTGGCTCGATCACCTGCCGTTCGTGCTCCCAAGGCGCTTGACCGTCGAAGGACGGTTCTCCCAGACCCCGATCCGGTCTCGCCCTGCGTGCTTAGCGGCATAGAGCGCCTGGTCCGCCCGCCGGAACACGTCCTCGAGGTCGTCGCCCCTCCCGCACCACGTCGCTGTTCCGTAGCTCACGGTCGCGGCGACCGGCAGGTCGCACATCCTGACTTGCAGCTGAAGTCGCTGGGCCACCTGCTCGGCGCGCATCGTGTCGGTCTCCGGCAGGAGAACCGCGAATTCGTCTCCTCCGATGCGGCTCACCACATCGGGCGTTCGCGCACCTGATCGAAATGCCTCGGCGACTCCCCTCAGCACGGCGTCACCTATGTCGTGGCCGTAGGTGTCGTTGATGGATTTGAAGGAGTCGAGGTCGGCTATGACGAGGCTGAACGGGCGTCGATAGCGCCGGGCTCGTGCTGCCTCGGCCTCGAGTGCACGCCTGAAGGCGAGGTACGAGACACATCCGGTGAGCCCGTCGTGAGTCGCCAACTGGTGGAGCCGCACCGCCATGCGCTCCCTCTCTCGCTCTTGAACATGTCGGTTGATCGAGGCCATCACCGAAATGCCACCCGCGAGGGCGAGCATCGCCCCCGTGACGAGGCTGCGCGAGGCGCCAGGTGCGGGCTCTGAGACCACTAGCGCGACGTACACGCCCTCGGCCAAGACGGCGAGCGCCGCCACGTCGAGCGGTGGGTACACCAACGCACCGAAGAGCACCGGGAGCACGAGCAGCACTCCGAGAGGGCTCCGGCTTCCTCCGTCCAGGGCGATGGACACTGCGATCACCGAGAGCGTCGCCACCGACCACACCAAGAAGAAGGCCCGCCGGAACCTCGTGCGCACGAAGTGGCGGCCGAGGGGGGCGAAAGCCACGAGCCACCAGACCATCAGGGCGCCGGCCAGGACCTCGAGGACCGTCCGGTGAGGAGCACCAGGAGTGAGCAGCAAATAGAGCAGCAGGGCGAGCCCGCCGATCTCGAACGAACCGACACCCATGTCGACATGGCGCCGCCAGAACGCGTCATCGTGGCGCCCGGCCGCCGGGTTCTCGTCAATACCAGTTGTCTCTGGGCGCATCCCGCTCTCCACAGAAGCCACGCCGTCGCCACCCGACGGGTCGACTCAAGAATCGACTCTGAACCACGACGGCGTAAGCCAATAGGGCCATTGTGCCCCCGCAAAGTCCCTTCTGCCGGGTTCGGAGCGGACCTCAGGCAGGGGTGGGGCCGTCGGGTGGACCGGGTTCGATGTCCACGGGGTGAGGGCGCTCGTCTCTTGCCCCGGCACGCCGCCACTCGCCTTCTGCCCGCAGGATCACCTCTCTGAGAGGGAGCCCGGTGCGAGCAGCTACCCGCGCTGCGTCACGCTGCTCGACCTTGGCGCGTCCGGGGCTCACCTTGACCTTTAGGGCCATACCCTCGACCTCCACCGCTCCCATCGAACGAGCTGCGGGCCAACGTTCGATGGTCGTGGCGCGGACTCCCAGCGAACCGGTCTCGGCCTCCATGACGACCCGCACCGTCTCGACGAGCGCAGGATCGGCTAGTGCGCTGACGGTGTGACCCGGCCTTCCCTTCTTCATCACGATCGGGGTGATCCAGGCGTCGTGCGCTCCCGCTTCGAGCAGTGCTTCGACGGCGTGAGCGAGCACCTCTCCAGTAGCGTCGTCGAGGTTCGCCTCCAAGAGGGCGACGGGTTGGCCGGGAACGGGGGATCGGACCAGTGCCTCGCCGAGGACGACCTGGGTGCAGTTGGGCAGTCCGTCGATGTCCGCGCTGCCGGCTCCGAACCCAGTGGCCTCGATGCGCATGGGGGGCATCGCCCCGAACGACGTTCCCATTGCCGCGAGGATCGCAGCTCCCGTCGGGGTTGTGAGCTCCAAGGTCATGTCGCGCCCCCAGCTCGGGATGCCGTGAAGCAGCTGAACTACAGCCGGGGAAGGATTCGGCAGGTAGCCGTGCGCGGTTCTGACGGTGCCGGTGCCGGTCGCCACGGACGATGCGGTCACGGTGTCCACCTCCAGGACCTCGAGCGCAGCCGCCGTGCCGACGACGTCGATGACCGTGTCGTGAGACCCCACCTCGTGGAAGTGGACGCTCTCGGGTGGACGACGATGTAGCCGGCCTTCGACCTCGGCCAGCGCAGCGAACGTATCGAGGGAACGACGCGCCACCCTGGGGGGAAGGCGGGCCTCTTCGATGAGACCCACGATGTGGGCGTGTGTGCGAACGACGACGTCGTCTCTGACCTCGACTACCGCTCGAGTCGCAGCGATGCCCGCTCGGAGGACCGCGTCGGCACGAAGCCGCCATCCGTAGAGTGGCAGCCGGTCGAGCAGGAGCTGGACCTCGGCGAGGTCCGCCCCGGCGTCGATCAGCGAGCCGAGCGCCATGTCACCCGCGATCCCGGCGAAACAGTGGAACCAGGCGATCCTCCCTACGGGACCTTCTCGGCCGCTCCGGCCCTGAGCTCCCGAGGTCAACCCAGGATCCGTGACAAGGCGCAGGCGGCCCCGAACCCGTTGTCGATACCGACGACGGTGAGGCCCGGGGCGCACGAAGACAACATCGCGAGCAGAGCGGTCACACCCTCGAGCCCTGCTCCATAGCCCGTCGAGGTCGGCACAGCCACGACGGGCGATGCCGTGATGCCGGCCACGAGGCTCGCCAAGGCCCCTTCCATCCCGGCGATCACGACCACCGCGTCTGCACTCGTCACGTCGTCGACCGACGCGAGCAGCCTGTGCACTCCGGCGATCCCGCAGTCGACCATGAGCTGGGGGCGAAACCCGAACGCTCGGAGTACCGCTTCGCACTCCTTCGCCACCGGGAGGTCCGCCGTCCCCCCGGTTATCACGACGACGCGCGCCGGACGCTCGAGCGCGCCGCACCAAGACACGGTGTAGGTCTGGCCCGTGGCGGTCACCTCGCCTCCGGGGGCGACCTCGAGCACGGCCTTCAGCTGATCGTCGGAAGCGCGCGTGATGACCACGGGAGACGAACCGGGCTCCGACAACAGCTCTGTCACGACCGCGGCGCAGTGCTCGGGCGTCTTTCCCGGCGCGTACACCGCCTCTCCGATTCCTTGGCGCAGGGCGCGATGATGGTCCACCCGGGCAAAACCGAGGTCGACGAACGGCAGCCGTCTGAGGCGCACGAGGGCCTCGTCGGGATCGACGATCCCGCTGCGCACGTCTTCGAGGAGTTGGCTGAGCGCCGTTTCGTCCATTTGCGACCACTATCCTGCCTGCTCATGAAGGGCGTTGCGACGTCGGGACCCGGGTCGGGCGACGAACCGACGACCGCGCCCGGGCCGGGACCGGCCCCGGGAGCGAAGAAGACGACCTCGATCGGCTTCCTCGGACCTGCCGGCACATTCACCGAAGAGGCCCTGCTGACTCAACCCGACTTCGCACGGGCCGAGGTGGTGCCGCTCGGCTCTCTCGCCGACGTCCTCGAAGCTGTTTGCAACGGACGGACCGACCTGGCGTTCGTCCCGATCGAGAACTCGATCGAGGGAACCGTGCACGCCACAGTCGACAGCCTCGTGTTCGAAGTGGACCTGCTGGTACAGCGAGAGGTCGTCCTCGACGTTCACATGCACCTGCTCGCACCGGCCGGCACCGTCATCGATGCCATCCGGCGAGTCCTGTCGTTCCCTCACGCCTCCGCCCAGTGCAGGCGCTATCTCGCCGAGCACCTCCCGGGGGTCGAGGTGGTCGCGACAAGTTCCACCGCCGAGGCGGCCCGAATTCTCGGCGAGGAGCGGCGACCTCACACGGCTGCTCTTGCGCCACGGCTCGCCGCGAAGCTCTACGGGCTCGAAGTTCTGGCGTCCACTGTCGAGGACCACCCGGACAACCAAACTCGCTTCGTGGCTCTGGCAGCCGAAGGAGTACCCGAACCGACGGGACACGACAAGACCAGCATCGTGTGCTTCCAGGGAGAGGACCGCCCCGGCAGTCTTCACGGGATATTGAGCGAGTTCTCTGCCCGCAACATCAACCTTACGAAGCTCGAGTCTCGTCCCACCAAACGCGGATTGGGTAACTACTGTTTTCTGATCGACCTCGAGGGCCACGTTGCCGACGAGGTAGTGGCCGACTGCCTGCGCGTGCTGCACGCAGAGTTGGCGGGGGTCAAGTTCCTGGGCTCCTACCCCGCCGCAGGACCCCGGGGCGAGGCCGTGAGGGCACGCGTCGACGCTGCATGGCGCGACGCCGACGCCTGGATCCAGTCGATTCGATCTCAGATACGAACCGGACACTGAGCGCGCCGACCGGCACCGAAACGAGGGCAATTGGATCTAGCCGGTACCCTGTCGTCCCGGAGGGGTGGCAGAGCGGACTAATGCGAAGCTCTTGAAAAGCTTTGGCCCACAAGGCCCGGGGGTTCGAATCCCTCCCCCTCCGCCCTTGTCGTCTACCGACTAAAGGTTCCCGTACATGAGGGCCGAGGTCGGGCTGTCTGGGTCGTACTTGACGCTCACCGAGCTTCCGGCGGCCAGGGTGTCGAGCCAGTCCGGCATGATGGACTGCTTGATCGTGGCGTCATATGCGGCCCCATCTGCGGGCTTGATGGACACATCCACCTCGGCCTTGATGCCTCCACCCATGTCGGTCTCGCCGCGACGGATTGCGTTGATCACGGCCGGGGCCTCCACGCCGGAGGTCTTGAGCTTCTGGGTGAGCTCGCGGTACTTCAGCGCCTCCTCCATGTCGGGCATCTGAACACCGGCAGGCATCCCGGCGGAAGCGCCGCCCATGCCCTGCGCCGCCGCGCCCGCCTGTTGCGTGTGCGTCATCGCGTCCTGGGCCTGTTGCTTCGCGTTCTTGACCTTGTCAAAGAGCCCCATGGTGCTCCCCTCCGTGATCCATCCGGGGTTCATCCGCCGGCCTGGTGCCAGCATGCTAGTTACCGAGCCTCCGGTTCGCCGGAGATGAGATCCCGGAGCGGCGCAACTGGCGCTGCATTACTGTGAGCCGTCGGCAATGGACGGACCAACACCGTGGAAAGCAGAGGCGACACATGAAACCACCCCTTTCCGAGGCCGAGCTGCGAATGAACGAAGACGCGATCAGTGTGGCGACCGCCGTGCTTTCTGAGCCGGTCGTCGCAGCAACCCGGTGTGAGCAAGTGACGATGGACATGACGGCAGAGGCGGCCGGTGTCGGCAAGATCAACCGGGGAATGATGAGGGGCATGAAAGCGATGAGCGGGAAGATGATGCCGAGCATCGGGAACATGTCCAAGGAACTGGAGGGCGCCACGCTTCCGAAGAGCTTCGTCCTGGCGGTGACCGGCTCCGAGGTGCACGCCCTCGAGGACAGTCACGACGGCGACAAGCTCGTCGGAGGGAAGGTCCTCAATTCATGGAGCCGCGAGGGTTTCATGGCAAAGCTCGAGCCGCCGGGGCTCGGCGCCATGTCCGGCGTCCCTGACGACCGTCAGGTCATCGTCCTCTACCTCCCGATCGAAGGGGGGAAGAGCAAGTACCTGAAGGCGGCCGCGCACAACGTCGCTGCCGCGGGGTCTCCGGGCATGCCTCACAAGTTCATGATCGCCAAGGACGCTCCCAGCCAGGGAGTCATCGACACGCTGGTTCAAAAGGGTGCGGTCCCGAACATCATGATCGGCGGCCAGAGCCTCCAGGAGATGATGGCGCAAGCCGGTGGGGGCGCGGCCGCCGCCGCCGATCCCACCGAGCGGCTGAGCAAGCTGGCGGACCTGCGCGATCGTGGTGTGCTGACCGACGAGGAGTTCGCCACTCAGAAAGCCAAGATCCTCAGCGAGAGCTGATCTTCGGCCGGTCGGCCGCATGCCGCTCGCGCTTCTACGGAGTGCCCATCACCTTCTGCAGTTGAGCTGTGTCCACGAACTGCTGGAAGCTCGTGAGCTTGCCGTCGCGGATCTTGAAGATGTGGCAGACCTGGGCATCGAGACTCTCACCGGTGGCCTTGTAGGTACCGGTGTAGCGCCCTTCGACCACGACCGTGTCGCCTGCATCGTGGAAGTCCTTGGGGTGCACAGTGAACGCGTCCCACTCGGTGGCAAGCTTCACGAACAGGTTCTGGAGGATGGCGTCGGGCCCGATCCAAGCGCTGCCGCTCATCTCGTAGGGGTTACCCTCGGCCTCACGCCACTGGACATTCGCGTCCATCGCACCGAGGACGGCTGTGACGTCACCCTGTCCGAATGCTTCGTATAGGTCCCGCACCAGCTGCACGTTGCCCATCGCGGTCTCCTTCGTCTGTCGTGCGCGAAGGGTAGGGCAATGGGCAGGATGGGACGAGGGATTGTTTCGTGGCCGGCTGTCTTCTTCCTGATTCCATGGACGGTCGGTCGACGGAGCCGAAGGGTCGGTTGGCGACGCGCACGACCGATGAGCCGCCCTTAAGTGCTCGGTGGCGTGGCTGTGCACCCCACGCACGGCCCCATCCCGTGGAACCACGCTGGGATCGAGGGCGAGTCCGTGGGCGGGTTGGTCGGCAGCGGCACAGGGGGCCGCGGCGTCTGGTTGAAGTCGAAGTCCTGGGTCATGTTGCCGAGGATCGTGGCGTCCTCCCGGACGTCGGGACGGGGGTCAGGTCGCCCGTCGGTCTTCGGGTTGAGCCTGGACCCGCCCAAGAAATCGTCCTCGATGAACTTGAGGTACGCGTCGCTCGAGAGGGTCTGGTGATCGACAAAGGCTGTCTTGGCGTATGGCGAGATCACCATGGCCGGGACCCGCAGCCCGTAACCGTCCTGGTCGACAGAAGGCGGAACGACGTTGTCGTAGAAGCCTCCCCAGTCGTCCCATTGCAAGAAGATCGCGGTGGAGTCCCAGTCCGGGCTCTCCATGGCGGCGTTGATGACCGCGGTGACGTAGGCCTGGCCCTGGTGCACGCTCGCCGGGGGATGCTCGCTGTCGGCCTGGGAGGGAGCGACCCACGACACCGCGGGAAGTGTTCCCGCCTTGGCCGATGCGAAATAGTCGTTGAGCGGCTGGATGTTGCGAAGTTGATGGTCGTTCTGTACGTCCTCGAAGATCGGAAGGGGGTTCCAGATACCGGGAGTCAGGTAGCTCTGTGCCACCGGTGGGCAGGTCTCGGCGGAGTCGTTGTCGCAGTCGGGCTGGTCGCCGGTCTGGACGTAGTAGGCCCATGGGACGTGCTCGTTGTACAGGAGCCAGGTGATGTCGGTCCAGGCGCTGGTGATGTCGGCAGTACCGGTGTCGATTGCCTGATCCACGGCCTTCTGCATCTGCGCCGGGGTGTAGGGACCAACGATGGAGTTCTGGCAGCTCGCCGGGTCGGGGTTCGAGCACTTGGCCGACCATCCCGACACGAGGTAGAGATGATCGGGTAGCGACCACGACTTGACCGGCTCGAACATCTGGTCGTCGAGCACAAAGTCCTCGGCGTAGGTCCAATAGTTCGGTATCTCGGCCGCCGTGTGGTACCCCATCACGTCGGGCGTCGCCGAGTTCGTGCACGCCGGGTCGTTCGCGTTGAGGCATCCCTTTCTGGCATTTGTCGCCTGCGCGATGAACCCGTTCATAGCTCCGCCGTTCACGTCGGCCTCGGCGTTCGCCAACCCGTGCGGGCCGCCCCCGTTGACATCCGCCGCGTCGTGGTAGGGCTGAGTGCAGCCGCCAGCAGGGCTGGTCACGCAAACGGTCGGGACGCCGTTCTGCATCGGGATGCCATCGGCACCGGGATAGGTCCCGAAGTAGCTGTCGAAGGACCGGTTCTCCTGCTCGATGATGATGACGTGCTTGATCTTGTGGATGTCCGAAGCGACGGTGTAGTGGCCGGCGGGGCCTCCGCTCACAACTTCAGGACGGGCGGCCGACTGTGACGTCGCGCCGCCGCACGCGCTGAGCGCCAGCGCCAGGACGGCGACGCTCGAGGTGATCGCCGGGGCCGCCCTTCGTCGAGAGGAGGGCGAACGGGAGCCTGTTCCTCGGGTCATGAAGCTCCTCCTTTCGACGAGCCGCTGAGGTGGAGTGCGAGCCTCAGACCGCGGTGACCGCTGAACACAACAAGATGGTCGCCCATCATCAGCCCAAGCGGATGCCCGCCAGCTGAGTTGCGCTGGCGACCAGACGCCCGGTGTGGTCCCACACGAAACAGCACTCGTCTACGCGGTGGTCGTCGACCAGCTGCGCCCTTTGCAGGACGCGCACGGGCCCCGGCGCCGGCAGCGCTCTGACGTAGACCGTCATCTCGAAGGTGGGAACCCATCCCGCGAACTCGATGTCGAAGGTCGCCGGCGGAAAGGCGTCCACCGCGAAGAGCAGAGAGACGGGACTGAACGGCTCACCCTCGGGAAGCGCCAGCCATCCGCGCAGCTCGCCGCGACCACTCGGCTTACCCTCTTTGTACCTGGCCGATTCGGGCTCCAACCGGATGTCGACCTGCTCCATCAACGCGACGCGAGTCCCGCTTGGCATGCTCGGGAAGAGGCGCGGACAGTCCTCGAACGGGACCCGGCTCACAACCGGTACGCCGCCGCTCCAGTACGGCGTGGCATTTGCGTCGAGGTCCGCGATGGTCATCACGGTCTCCACGCACAAGCGGCTCCCTTGTGACATCCGGGCGCGAACTTGACTTGCCGAGCGCCCCTTTCGCAGGACCTCCGTCTCGATCACGACGGAACCGGGTTCGGGCGCGCTCACATAGTGAGCGCTCGCAGCGATCACGTCTCGATGCTCGCTGACCGACGAGGCGGCCCGGCCGAGCATCGCCAAGAGGTAGCCCCCGTTGGGCTTGTCCCCGATCGTCCACTCGTGGTTCACCTCCGCGTCGAACCGGCCGTCCCCGCCTTCGAGAGCGGTCACCTCCTCAAAGCTGAAGACGGGGGTCTTCGACCCCGGGGACGGAATCGTCATGAGCCTTGGCCTCCTCTACCCTTGGACCTGCGCGAGCTTGACAACCCGGCAAGCTTCGCGGACGGGTAGGCGAACATGTTGCGCGCTCTTCTTCTCGCTCCCCCGGGAGCCGGCAAGGGAACACAGGGTGACCGACTCGCCGAGATCTACGGGGTTCCTCACATCGCCACGGGCGACCTGTTGCGCGAGAACGTCACCCAGAGGACCGAAGTCGGCCAGAGAGCCAAGGCGTTCATCGACAGAGGGGAGCTCGTTCCCGACGACCTCGTGCTGAGCTTGGTCTTGGAGCGAATCTCACGACCCGAGCCACTCGGTGGGTTCGTCCTCGACGGCTTTCCGCGCACCCTCACTCAGGCTCGAACGGCCTACGAATGGGGCACGGCGAACCACCGGACGTTCGGCGCCGTCGTCAACATCGAGGTGCCTACGGACGAGCTCGTCGCGCGGCTCCTCGCCCGTGGCGAGACCGAGGGGCGCAGCGACGACACGCTCGAGACAATCCGCCATCGCCTCGCGGTCTATTCCGAGAGCACGAAGCCCCTACTGGAGTTCTATAGGCAACGCGAAATTCTCTTCGACGTCGACGGGACGGGGAGCGTCGACGAGGTGAGCAACCGGATCCGGCGTCACCTCGACGTCCTCGACTACAGGCAGGGCTGAACGGACTCTCGTGCAGGGGCAGCTTTGTCCGCGTAAGCAGAAGGCGGTTGGAAAGGACTTGCGCGTCAGCTGCCGGGAAGACCGGAAAGACCCGCCGTGACCGCGCTCGCCTTGCACCGGGGACAAGCCTGGGAGTCGAACACCGCCCTGCAGGGGACGAAGGTCGTGTGAGCGTCGAGCATCCGCTCGAAGAGCCCCACCGCCGGACACCCGACATCGGAACATGTCGCGGTCCGGTCCTGGTGGACGATCAACACTGCGCCGCAATGGGTGTGCTGGCGGATTCCGTGATGCATGTTCGTTTCTCGATCGACTTGGCGGGTGACTCTGGATGCATTGTCGGACACCACGGACCCCGGTCAACAGGGCCGAATGTCACCTCACCGGCGGCCCGCGGCCAGCACTGCGAATACAGCGTCCCAGGTCAGCGCCCAGATTCGCCGACAAGGACCTGGGAATCGACCCCCGATCAAGGGCTCGGAAGCCGGTTCCCGACGGTTCGTGCCCGCCTCCGGGACGATGAGTTCGGTTGGCCCACGTCGTCATGACTGAGTGCCTCCGCCAAAGCAGATTGTGGTCGTGCTGATGCGCGGAGACACTGCGCTGGCTCAATGGCCGTTCGACGAAGACCGGCCGCTCGATCTCTCGCTGGTCGACGAGCTGGCGCGACTACAGCTGGCAGCCAAGCGTTTCGGCTGCTCGATCCGTCTTCGGGACTGCCGACCGGAGTTGTTGCGGCTGCTGGAATGGGTGGGTTGGCTCGTGTCTTCGCGAGCGCAGGCGAGCCGCCCGTCGAGATGGCCGGGCGGCCCGAAGAGCGCGGAGAGCGCGAAGACGGGGATCACGAGGGCTGGAGGTCGTAGGTGGTCACCCCGCCGACCGTGGTCGCCGAATAGTGGCTCTCGACCCACTGGGTTATCTGGCTGGACGTGCTGCCCGAGGTGCCCGCTCCGCCGGGACCACCTCCGCCGGGACCACCTCCGCCAGGACCACCCCCACCGACGATGAAGTAGTGGACCTCTCCCTCGTGCACGTAGCGCTCGAACTCACTCAGAGTCGGAGCCGGGTCCGAGCCGTTGAATCCTCCGATCGCCATCACTGGATCCCCGGTCGCCAGCTGATAGCCCGCCGCCGAGTTGGAGTTCACCGTGGCGGCCATCCACTTGTACTTGCGGGCGTCCTTTTCGAGAAGTGCAACGACAGCCTTCGAGGGCGTGGTGCTACCGAGGAAGCCGCCTCCTCCCCCGCCGGCCGAGGCTCTGGCTCCCGGAAGACCGCCTGAGCCAGGGAACCCACCCGCGCCGGGGAACCCACCCGCGCCAGGAAATCCGGCACCGCCGGGAAAGCCGCCAGCGGGGGGCTGGAATCCGGCGGGGCCACCCGCTCGAGCGCCCGCACGCGCACCTGTACCAGCACCCGTGCCCGTGCCCGTGCCGAAGTTCGGGACCCCGTTCGACGTGCCCGAGGGGCGCGACGCCCCCTGCCCTAGGCCTCGGCCACCCGCGAACCCGGGTGGGCCGCCGCCGGGGAACCCACCACCTCCGGCAACTGCGGGTCCGGCCGAGGGAATGGCGCCCGAGTGCGGAGTGGAGACGGTGTCCAACGCGTAGGCAACCGGGCCGGCCAGTGCCACCGCGAGCGCGCTTACTCCTGCAACGAGTGCCGCTCGCCTTCCGAGGCGAGTGCTCGAGAGGACGAGCACCGCTGCGAGCAGTCCGACAACCAGGACGCCGAAGCGAAGCCAGGGGAACCACACCGGAGAACGCGCCAGGAGAAAGAACGACCACACCGCGGTCGCGCACAGCGTGAGCGCCAAGACGGCGCGCGCAGAACGCTGGCTGCGTCGGCGCCAAGCAGCAGCCGTTCCTATCCCCGCAAGCGCACCGATCGCAGGGGCGAGTGCGACGTTGTAATAGGGATGGATGATCCCTTGCGCGTAGGAGAAGACGAGGCCGGTGACGATCAGCCAACCCCCCCACAACATGAGAGCCGCCCTCGTGCGGTCGGTGCGCGGAGCCCTGCGAGTCCACCAAAGGCCCGCGATCAAGAGGATCAGCACGCCGGGAATCAACCACGAGATCTGGCCTCCCATGTCTGTGCGAAAGAGGCGCAGCAAGCCCGTCGGACCCCACCGAGACCCGACCGGTCCGGCACCCCCGACACTGCCTGTCTCGTTGCCGGAGATGCGTCCGAAGCCGTTGTAGCCGAAGATGAGGTTCAGCAAGCTGTTGTCCTGCGATCCCCCGATGTAGGGGCGGTCGGCAGCCGGGGTCAGCTGGACCGCCGCCACCCACCAGCCGGAGCTCACGACGAGCGCGACAGCAGCGAGGAGCAGTTGCTTGATCCTGCGCGCCAGCGGTGTCGGCGCCGCCACCAGGTAGACGAGTCCGACGGCGGGCACTATCAGGAACGCCTGAAGCATCTTGGTGACGAAGCCAGTCCCGATGGCGGCCGCTGCCGCGACCAGCCACCAGGTGTTCGCCCGCTCGAGCGCGCGCACGGTCGCGTATGCCGCGAGGGCTAGGAGCAGGACCAAGAGCGCGTCGGGATTGTTGTACCGGAACATCAGCACCGCGACCGGAGTGCTGGCCATCACGCCACCCGCGAGAAGCGCAGCTCCCGGAGAGAACCATCGCCGCACCGTCGCGTAGAGCACCCCCACGGTAGCGACGCCTTCGAGCGCCTGAGGGACGAGGAGACTCCATGAGTTGAGGCCGAAGATCCTCGCCGAGAGCTCCATCACCCACAACGAGGCAGGTGGCTTGTCCACCGTGATGAAGTTCGAGGCGTCCGAGGAACCGAAGAAGAAGGCCTTCCAGCTCTTCGTCCCCGCTTGCACGGCGGCCGAGTAGAAGCTGTTTGCCCAGCCCGAGTCCCCGAGAGCCCACAGGTAGGCGAAGGCCGTGCCCACGAGGAGCGTCAACAGGGCGGGCCTGACCCAGGCCGGGTCGTCGGGCCGTCCCCGCAGGACGCGGACAGCCGTGCCCTTTACCCCACGGGGACGTTGGGCTCGAAGAGCTTCGGCGGTGGATTCGGGTTCCCCGTTGGCCTCGGCGGGGGTGACTCTGGTCGCGACCTCGGAGATCGCCTCTTCGGGTGGATCTGTGATCAGGGTCATGCGACACCTCCGCGCCGGTCGAGGAGGAGCCGGACGACTCCCTTCAGGTCGGCCAACGCCGTCCGCAATATGTCCACCCGACTGTCGGGATCCTCCGTCCAGTCCACCGGCACCTCGTTGATCCGAAGACCGTGGCGCTGGGCTCTCACGAGCAACTCGGTGTCGAAGAACCAGTCGTCGTCTTCGACCTCCTCGAGGAGAAGGCGAGCGATATCGGCCCTCGCGGCCTTGAAGCCGCACTGAGCGTCTGAGAAGCGACTTCTCAGAAGGACTTTCAACAAGAGGTTGTAAGCGCGTGAGATCCGCTCGCGCTTGCTGCTGCGGACGACGCGAGCTCCCCCGACGAGGCGAGATCCGATCGACACCGAACTGTGGTCGGACAAGAGGGGCGCCACCAGCGGAAGGAGGGAGTTGAGCGAGCTCGAGAGATCGACGTCCATGTACGCGACCACCTGCGCGTCCGAAGCCGACCACGCGGCGCGCAGCGCACCACCTCTCCCCTTCGACCCGAGGTGCATCGCCCTCACACCCTCGAGCTCGGCCGTGAGCCCGGTCGCGACTTCTGCAGTGGCGTCGGTGCTTCCGTTGTCCACGATGGTGACGACCGTGCGAAACGGGAACGATCGGTCGAGGTACGAACGCAGCCTTCTTATGCTCGAGGCCAGCACCTTCTCCTCGTTGAAGACGGGCACCACGATATCCACGAGCGGCTCGACGCCCTGCATCGCCGAGACCTCCGGCAGGACTTCGACCTCCTGCAGGACTTCGGCCTCAGGCATGGCGACGACCTCTGGCGATCGCGCAGACAGCTGAGGGAGAGCCGCCAGTTTCGGCCTCTGTGGAGGATCGGGAATGACGACGAGCACGGGTTCCCGGCTCACCTCTGGTGCTGGGATGACGCTCTTCATGTGACGCAGCATCCGGGACGAGCCTTTGGCCACGCTGGTGCGTTCCTGTGTGTCGGCTGAGAGATTCGATCTCACAGCCAGGTCACAGCCGGCTCCCAGCGGGCCTGTACGAAGTGTTGCGATCATGAGGCGGGAGGTTGGCCCGATGATCACGAAATCCCAGAGCCGGATACTGGTGGTGGACGACGAACCCTCGATCGTGGACGCCGTGGCGACGTCGCTTCGTTACGAAGGGTTCGAGGTCGAGGAGGCGACGACGGGACGGGCCGCACTCGCGTGCGCGCAGGAACGCACCCCCGACCTCATAGTCCTCGACATCATGCTCCCGGACCTCGACGGCCTGGAGGTTACACGCCGTCTTCGGACGGACGGGATCCGCTCCCCCGTTCTCTTCCTCACCGCTCGCGACGCGCTCGAGGACAAGATCACCGGCCTGACGGTCGGCGGCGACGACTACATGACGAAGCCTTTCGCGCTCGCCGAGGTGGTTGCGCGAGCGCGGGCCATATTGCGCCGTTCGGGTGCGGACACCGGCGAGTCGGGGAAGCTTTCTTTTGCCGATCTGGAGATGGACGAGGGCGCGCACGAGGTGCGGCGAGCCGGGACGCTCGTCCAACTGACCGCGACCGAGTTCAACCTTCTTCGCTTCTTCATGCGCAACCCTCGCCAGGTGCTGTCCAAGGCGCAGATCCTCGACAACGTCTGGCACTACGACTTCGGCGGTGAGGCAAACGTCGTGGAGACCTACGTCAGCTACCTGCGCAAGAAGCTCGAGAGGCACGGGCCTCCTCTCATACACACTCTGCGGCTCGTCGGTTACACGCTGAGAGATCCCGAGAGCTCGTAGTGTCCCTGTCGCTGCGGACACGCCTTCTCGTCGCGGTGGGGGCTGTCTCGCTGATCGCGCTGGTTGTCGCCGACATCGTCACCTATCAGGAACTGCGCTCGTTCCTCTACCGAGGCGTGGACCAGTCCTTGGCGGTCGCGCACCTTCCCTTCGAGCGCGACCTCGGAAGCATCGGGCCGGCTCCGCGGGGCCAAGGTGGGAGCCAGGGCGGCGTCCCGGGTGAGAACCCGGGCGCCGGCGCCGTCCCCGCAGGCCCCCTCAACCAGCCGCAGGGTGAATTCCCGAGCTGTGAGACCTTTTCCAACGTCGGCGGCCTCGATCCCGGGACCTACGTCGAGGTCAGAAGGGCCGGCGGAAGCGTCGTCGAGGACTGCGCCAGCAGGTCGCTCCCCGGCATCAGCGTCTCCACCCCCGCGTTGCCGAAGAAGATCACCGGCTTCTCCACGAACAACGCGGAGTTCGGAGAGCAAACCGCCTACTTGACCGTCGCGAACAAATCCGGCCCGAGCACTCCTTTCAGGGTCAGAGCGAGCATCTTGAGGGGCGGCCCGTACACAGGCGGGCTCTTGATCGTCGCGGTCCCGGTTGGACAGACCGTTTCCACCCTGAACCACTTGCGGAACGTCGAGTTGCTCGTGACCGCCGTCGCCCTCGTTGCAGCTGCGCTGCTCGGTTGGTGGCTCGTGCGCGTCGGAATGCGACCACTTCGTGCGGTGGAACGCACAGCCGAGGCGATCGCAGCGGGCGAGCTCGAGCAGCGCGTGCCCGGCGACGCTGCGAAGACAGAGGTGGGGCGCTTGGCACGGGCCCTGAACGTCATGCTCGGGAAGATCGAGAAGGCTTTCGCCCAGCGCGACGAGACCGAGGCCGAACTGCGCGCCTCGGAATCCCGGATGAGACAGTTCGTCGCCGACGCGAGTCACGAGCTGCGGACACCACTCGCGGCGGTATCGGCATACGCAGAGCTCTTCGAGCGTGGCGCCTCCACCCGCCCGGCAGACCTTGCGAGGGTGATGCAGGGGATCAAGAGAGAGACCTCGCGGATGGGCCACTTGGTGGACGACCTGCTCCTGCTTGCCCGCCTCGACGAAGGGAGGCCGCTCGACCGCCAGGACGTCGAGATAGTCGAGCTGGCGGCGGAGGCAGTACGGACCGCCGTCACGGTCGGAGGGCAATGGCCCGTCCGCCTCGAGGCGTCTCACCCGGTCGAGGTGGTGGGCGACCGCGTCAGACTTCGACAGGTAATCGACAACCTTCTTTCGAACGTGCGCGCTCACACCCCGCCCGGCATGTCTGCGGTGGTCGGTGTCGAGCAGTCCGACCACGAGGCGATCATCACCGTGTCGGACTCGGGCCCCGGGCTGAGCGACGACCAAGCGGCAAGGGTCTTCGAACGGTTCTACAGAGCCGACGCGTCACGCTCCAGGGCTCACGGGGGTGCAGGTCTGGGCCTTTCGATCGTCGCGTCGATCGTGAGGGCTCATGGAGGCCGCGTGGAGGTGAGCCCGCGCTCAGGTGGAGGCTCGGTCTTCACCGTCCATCTACCGATCGCTCCCTCGACCGAGCCGCCCGATCCGGAGTCGCCCGATCCGGAGTCGCCCGATCCGGAGTCGCCCGATCCGGAGTCGCCCGATCCGGAGTCGCCCGATCCGGAGTCGCCCGATCCGGAGTCGCCTGTCGGTACCGA